>JADMIO010845985.1_pt1 | contig 32352 bp, 23 predicted proteins | sample 8958161 | NCBI WGS metagenome assembly JADMIO01 (sample SAMN16585339, study PRJNA669376) | soil metagenome | isolation source: Crop rotation soil | place: USA: Cullars Rotation, Alabama | collected 2011
CTTTCCCAAGACCCCTACCCCCTTGGTCCCCTTCCGGCTCACCCCCGCCTCGAGCTTGCCGTCGACGAGGATCCACGACCCGACCCCCTTGTAGCGCCGCTCCGGATTCGTCTCGTGCGTGTCCTTGTACATCATGCCGAGCCAGCCCATCGTGCGATCGACCGGCAAAATGTTGTTCTTCTTGGAGCCCTCGAAGTCGACCACGCCGAGCTCCGGTCGCTCCCAGTGGATCCCGTCGCGCGACAGCGCGAGACACGTGTAGTTGAATTCCTCCTTGTAGTGGCTGGCCCGGAAGAGGTTCTCGACCTCCTCGAGCGGGCCCGGCGGGCGCTGGGCGGTGATCTTGCGCGCCGAGTACCACATCTTGAAGACGCGCTCCTCCTCGTCGTAGATGACCGAGGTCAACCCGACCAGGTTCCCTTCCCAGGGCGTCTCCGCCTTGAATATCGGATTCAGGTCGAACTTATCCGGTCGGTTCAGGACGCGGGAGACGGCCTGCATCGAATCGACGACGCGGTCGTCGATGAAGAGCTGCTTCTGCGTGCCGACGTCGACCGCGGCCGCCTGAGGCGTCCGCGCGCGCGCGCCGCCGACGATCGCAACCGCCATCGCGCCGACGAGCGTCGCGCGGACGAGCGTCCTGCGGACGGGAAGGAGGGCCCGGTTCACTCGATGTCCTGCATGGGGGCGCGAGTCTAGGTCTGCGCCTTCAGCTTCTTCAGCTTGACGACTCGTCCGGCGAGACTGTACTCCGAGACGTAGATGTCGCCGTTCTTGTCCCAGGTCAGGCCGTGGCACGCGATGAACTGTCCATCGACCCACTGCTCGGGCGGGATCTTGTTGGTGGAGCGCTTCTTCTCGTCCCCCGAGTCCCCGAGCTGCGCGACGAGCTTGTTGCTCTTGTCGAGGATCGTCACGCGCCCGGCGAGATCGCCGATGGCGACCTCGGATTCCCGGATGCTCAGCACGGACGGGAGCCGCAGGAAATCGTTCGCCGAGCCGTCCACGGTCTTGACGTGCTTGCCGGCGAGCGTGAACCACTGGAGACGGTGGTTTGCGCGGTCGGTCACCATCACGAGGGGCTCACCGCCCGCGCGGCGGTCGATGGTGATCTTGTGCGGCGTGGCGAACTTGCCGTCCTCCTTCGCCGTCGTCGACTTTCCGCCCCAGGAGTTCTGGTATTCCCCGTTCCCGCTGTAGTGGTGGATGTAGTTCAGCCCGTACCCGTCCGTGACGTAGACGTCGCCGTTCGGAGCCACGGTGATTCCGGTCGGCCGGAACTCCTCCTTGGCCTTGTAGAGCCCCGACTTCTCCGGGAATCCCCGCACCCAGACCACGCTCCCCTGCGGCGTGATCTTCGCGAACTCGTGGCGGAAGAGGCTGACGAGGAAGATGAACTCGTCCCCCTTGACCTTGTGCAGCTGCATGTCGTGGGTCCCGTTCCCGTCCCGGTCCGGCTTCCACTCCTTCCCGAAGGAGCGGACGTATTTCCCGTCACGGTCGAGCACGACGATCCCGAGGTCACCGTCGGTGCTGAAGTAGATGTGGGACTGGGAGTCGATCACGACGCCGCCGTGCGTGCTGCCGTACTTCAGGCCCGAGGGCAGCGCGCCCCAGCCGCGCACCCACTCGTAGCGGTGATTGCCGCTTCCGAGCACGACCGGCGCATCGCTGGCCGCGCCGAATCCAGTTCTCAGCCCGGATGAAGCGAGCGCGGCCATGCCGATGCCGACCTGGTGCAGGAACCGGCGCCGCCCGAAGCCAGGAGCATTCGTCAGAGTCATGAATCGTCCCCCTTGTAAGCAGAAGCCCGCGTTGAGACGCCCTTTCTACAGCAGCCGTTGGCGCGTTGACAACCGTCTTGAAGCCGTCTTGAAGCCGACGGCCCCGATCGGCCGGCCGGACGTCGACCGAGGCGGACGCCTGCTCGGGCCGGACCGAGACGTACAAAAGAGAGTGCAATCGCGCCCGGAGTGATGCACTCTTTCCCTCCACCACGACCAGGCAAGGAGTGTTCTCGATGGATTCGAGGGTAATCGGGCTGCTGCTCGGTGCCGCGCTACTCGGCTTCGGGCAGGCCAGGGATCCCATCTCGATCGGCTCGCGGCTCGAGCTCCTGGTGGACGATCACCTGATCGATCGGATGGCGGGGCGCGCCGAGCTGAGGCTGCACCCGCCGACGCCTCGAGAGGTGGCGCTGGTCGGCGACAACCCCTGGGAGGGGACGCTCTGCGCCCACTTCACCGTCTTTCGCGACGGCGACCGGTTCCGTATGTACTACCGCGGCGCGAACGAGCCCCCTCCGGGCGGACGCGCCGCCCCCTCGACCATCTGCTACGCCGAGAGCCGGGACGGCATCCGCTGGACGAAGCCGGAGCTCGGCGTCGTCGAGTGGGGCGGATCGACGCGCAACAACATCGTGTGGCACGCGACCGAGATCGCAAAGAACGGCGCCTTCGCCGTCTTCAAGGACACGAACCCCAAGACCGCGCCCGACGCGGCCTACAAGGCGCTCGCAACGAAGGGACGCGCGCTCGTTCCCATGAAGTCAGCCGACGGCATCCGCTGGTCGCTCATGACCGACACGCCCGTGATCACGCGCGGCAAGTTCGACTCGCAGAACCTGGCGTTCTGGGACGCGGTGCGGGGCGAGTACCGCGCCTACGTGCGGGACTTCCGCGAAGACGGGCGCGACATCCGCACCTGCACGTCCCCGGACTTCGTGCACTGGACCGACCCCGTCTACCTGACCTACCCGACCGGGCGGAGGTCGCAGTTCTACACGAACCAGATCGCTCCGTACTACCGGGCCCCGCACATCCTGCTCGGCTTCCCGGCCCGCTACATACCACGCCAGTGGACGGAGCAGGCGCAGACGCTTCCGCCCGTCGACGTGCGGCGCCGCATCTACCCCCAGCTCGCCCGCACGGCCACGGACCTGACCGACACGACCTTCATCACGAGCCGCGACGGTTCGAGCTTCACCGTATGGGACGAGGCTTTCATCCGTCCGGGCTACGAGCAGGTCGGGAACTGGATCTACGGCGACAACTACCAGGCCTGGGGCATCCTGGAGACCCGGCCGGACATCGCGGGCGCGCCCAACGAGCTCTCGGTCTTCGCCAACGAGGGCTATCGTCGCGACAAGGGTAACCGCCTCCGGCGCTACACCTTGAGGATCGACGGCTTCGCGTCCGCCCACGCGCCGCTCACCGGCGGCGAGCTCGTGACGAAGCCGCTCGTGTTCGAGGGGTCGAAGCTGGTCCTCAACTTCGCGACCTCGGCCGCGGGCGCACTGAGGATCGAGATCCAGGAGGCCGAGGGGACGCCGATCCCCGGGTTCGCGCTCGCCGACTTCCCCGAAATCTACGGCAACTCGATCGAGCGCGCAGTGCAATGGAGCGCCGGCCGGGATCCAGGCGCGCTGGCCGGACGCACGGTCCGGCTGCGCTTCGAGCTCAAGGACGCCGACCTCTACTCCTTCCGATTCCAGAAGTGACCCGAGGCCCTCGCCCGCGGGCGGGGCCGGGAGCCCGCGCTCACGGCATTGCGGTCCCCCGGGCGCAGCTTCGTGCGCGCTCGAAGCCGGAGCCCGTCACCAGGGCTGAACCGCCGGCTTCTCCATGGTGCCGTCGATCTCGGGCATGGCGGCCATCCGCTGGCAGTAGTCCGCCGGCGTCCGGATCCCCTGCAGGCTGGCGCGGCCGATGCAGCACGCATCCGACGGGGGCCGCACCTTGTACGGGTTGCAGCGGAAGTAGAGCTTCACGCCGTGCTTCCGGCACAGCGGCGAGTAGTCCTCCCGGACCATCACGTCGAGCGGCCGCAGCCCGCGTCCGGTCGCGAAGTCGGTGACGTAGCCGTAGCCCTGCCGGCCCCAGCCCCAGCCGTGCTCGTCCAGGTGCAGCTCGTCGATCAGCCGGTCGGCGATCCACTTCCGCCACTCGAGCTTCATGTTCCCGAGCGGGAACCCGATGTAGTCGCCGCGCGCCGTGCCGAGCGAGAACAACTTGCGCTTGGCATGGATCGCCGCGCTGAGCTCGCGGAGCAGCTGGGTGAAGTACTCCCCCCGCAGCCCGCGCCACGCCTCGAGGTCGAAGTCCTCCTCGAGGATGTTCACCCCGTACCGTTTCTGGAACTCCCGCACGACCGGCTCGTTGAAGCCGAACTGGTCCGCATACTCGGGGCTCATGCTCTCGGTCCGCGTGTCCAGGTAGATGCCGTCGACGTCGTAGCGGTCGAGAATCAGCTGCACGTCCCGCAGCCAGTACTGGCGCGCCTCCGGGTAGGCCCACTCGAGCACCCCCCAGTGGTAGCGCTTGCCCGTGCGATCGACGAGCTGGTACTCGGGATGGGCCAGCAGGAACTTCGAACGGTATGCGTCGCCGACGCTCTTGAACGTGCCTTCGCGGAACCTGAGGTCGTGCGGCTGCGCGCCCGAAGCCAGCCAGGCCTCGAGCGGGGCGCGCTCGTTGTAGACCACGATGCTCGCGTAGAACTTCATCCCGAGTCGATGGGCCACCTCGATCGGCCAGCGGATCTCGTGCGGGTCCCAGGCCCAGGGCGTCCCCTCGAGCTCCTTGCGGGCCCGGAACGCCTCCTCGAGCATCGGGTGCGGATGGAGCTCGAGGCCATCGAGCGGGTGGCCCTCGGTCAGCATTCGCCAGTAGATGTCGGTGAAGCCGTCCTGGCGGATCTTCCGGAATGAAGCCTCGATGCCCGCCTTGGAGCTGAGCTCGGGCCCGCGGACGAGGTAATCGCCGTAGCTCAGCCGCGCGATCTTGGTGCGCCGGGGCTGCTGGCCTCCCGCCGTCCCGAGCATCAGGAAGCCCGTGAGCACCGCCACGGCAGCGAGTCGGCACGAAGTTGCGACATTCATGATGTTCTCCTCGTCCAGCTTGACGCTGCTTGTAACGCGGGGGCCCGGGTCGAGTCAACCGGCTTGCCGGCTTGCCGTGCGGCAGCGGCCTTTCCAGTTGCAATCCGCGAGACGGCCGCACTACTCTACGCGCCTCTCGGCGCGTCCAGAACCGATTACTCATTCGTGGTAGGACGGGATGAGCACTCCTCGCAGGCTGGCTGCAGTCGGTTTTCTCGCGTTCGTCGTCCTCGGCGCCGTCCGCGGCTCGGCGCAGAACCCCTACGACTCGATCTACCTGCCCGCGGGGGTGCGCCAGCTCTTCCTCGACGACTACCTCCTCGGCGACCTCTACCGCGTGCGCCGCACCGTTCACCCGCCGCGCAAGTACGACGGCAACCTGGTCGTCGCGGCCGACCGGCCCTGGGAGGGCACCGCGATTCAGATCCGGAGCGCTCCCTGCTGGGACGCGGTCGAGAAGGTCTGGAAGATGTGGTACCACGCGGGCGGCACGCTCGCCTTCGCCCGCTCTCGCGACGGAGTACGGTGGGAGAAGCCCGCGCTCGGCAAGCACGACTACCAGGGCTCGCGCGAGAACAACCTCGTGGCCGTGCGGGGGAACCCGAAGTCCGAGGTGACGCACGTCGTGCTCGATCCGGACGCGCCGCCGGAGCGGCGCTACAAGGCCGTGCTCGGGTCCAGCGGGCGCCAGCCGGCGGTCTCCGCCGACGGCTACGAATTCACGCCATTGCCCGTGCCCTCCATCCCGAGCCAGGACGAGTCGCACCTCAACTACGACGAGGCCCGGCGCCGGTATATCCTCACGGTCAAGCTGCGCGGCCCCTTCGGGCGGTCGGTCTACCTCTCACTCAGCGACGACTTCGAGTCGTGGACCCGCCCGGTCCTCATCTTTCACGCCGACTCGCTGGATCAGAAGCTCGGCGAGCAGCGGATCCAGGAGCACCTCGCGAGCCCGCGACTGCACCATCCCGCCGTGAATCGCCCGGACGAGTACAACACCGAGATCTACAACATGTCCGCGTTCCCCTACGAGGGAATCTACATCGGCCTTCCGAACTACTTCGAAGCGAGCGGCCGCACGCCGCCGGCGGTCAACAACCAGGACGGGATCAACTCGGTGAAGCTCGCCACGTCGCGCGACCTCTACCACTGGACCAAGGTCGGCGAGCGCGAGTCGTTCATCCCGGTCTCGGAGGTAGGCGGCGGCCGCATCGACACCGTGCAGGTGCTCGCGGCCTCGCGCCCGATCCGGATGGGGGACGAGCTCTGGTTCTACTACACGGGGCTCGACGCGAGGTACCAGCCCGACAGCGAGCGCAGAGTCCCCCTCAGGGGAGGCATCCACCTGGCCAAGCTCCGCCGCGACGGCTTCGTCTCGTTCCGCGGCGGGAGCGACGAGGGATTCGTCGAGACGCGTCCGATCCGCTTCGAGGGACGTCGTCTCCTGGTCAATGCCGAGGCCCGCGGGGAGGTGCGTGCGGCCGTGGTGGACACGCGCGGCCGGGAGGTGCTGGCCGGGTGGACGCGCGAGCAGTCGCGACCGGTCCGGGGGGACGAGCTCCGTGCCGAGGTCGCCTGGGACGGCCATGCCGGCATCGAGGAGCTCAGGGGGCAGGTCGTGCGGTTCCGCTTCTACCTGCGCGACGCCGACCTCTACGCGTTCTGGATCGAGCGTTGAGCCCAGCAGACGCCCCGGCGCGCTCGCCGGCGCCGCGGACCCTGAGCGACCGCGAAATCCGATCGGACGTCCCGGGTTTGCGTCTACAATCGCCGTGAGGGTCCACGGTATGTCGATGGTACGGATCGGGGGGGCTTCGGCTTGCGCAGCGCTCGTCGCGCTGCTCGTCGGGAACGCGGGTGCGCGGCAGCAGTCCGCGGGAACGGCGGATCGCGGCACGGTCCCGGAGCATCAGTATCGTTCCGCGAGCGTCGCGATCCCGCGCGCGCGCGCGGACGAACCGAAGCTGGCGGCGGTTTCGCTCGACCGCGCCGTCGCCTACCTCGACCAGGGGGCTCAGGCCTGGACCGAGACGCGCGGCTGCCTCTCGTGTCACACCAACGGCGTCTACGTCGTCGCCCGTCCCGCGCTGTCCCGGAGGTTCAGACCCCCGCCGCCGGAGGTCCGGGACTTCCTGAAGGCGACGCTCGAGAAGCAGCTCCAGACCGCGAGGGAAGAGCTGGGGCGCAAAGGCGGCCCGGCTCGGGTCATCCACACCGCCGCCGGCCTGGCCGAGTGGGATGCGCACGTGACCCGGCGGCTCGCGCCCGAGACCGCGCGGGCCCTGAGCCTGATGTTCGAGATCCAGCGCGAGGACGGCAGCTGGGCCCCGCCGAGCGACTGCTGGCCGCCGTTCGAGTCCGACTCGTATCACGAGACCGCGCTCGCCGCGATGGCCGTGGCCACCGCGCCCGGCTGGCTGGCGAGCGCGACCGAGGCCGACCGCCGCGGCGTCGAACGTCTCGCGGGGTTCCTGCGCACTCAGGCGCCCCCGCACGACTACGCCCGCGTCTGGCTCCTTCGCGCGGCCGCCCGCTGGCCCGATCTGCTGCCGCCCGAGCGCAGGAACGAGATCGTCGAGATGATCTGGAGCCGCCAGCGCTCCGACGGAGGCTGGTCGATCCGCACCTTCGCGGCCCCGGAGGCCTGGGGCACGGGCAAGCGCGCGGCGTGGCTCCGGGCCGAGCCGGACTTTCCTGACCCCCCGAGCGACGGGCACCAGACCGGCCTCGCGCTGCTGGCGCTGTTCGAGGCCGGCGTGCGGGCCGAGGATCCCCGCGTCCAGCGCGGCCTCGCCTGGCTCCGGGCGAATCAGCGCGCCTCGGGCCGCTGGTGGACGCGCTCGCTCAACGGGGACCAGTGGCACTTCATCACGTTCAGCGCCACCGCTTTCGCCGTGTCCGCCCTGGACCGGTTCGACGCGGTTCCGTAGCGCTGCGGCGTTCGGCCCGTCCCGCCGCCCTCAGGCCGTTTCGCGAACCGAGGTCGCCGCGATGAAGCGCGCCGTGCCGGAGTCGGCGCGCGTGTTCATGTAGTACACGACGAGCGCCTCGCCGCTCGGGAGCAGGGTCGCGCTCGGATAGCCCAGGTCTCCGTGAGCCCCGTCGTCGCGCAGGACGAATTCCCGCGCCCCGTCGATGTTCTCGCATTCGGCGTCGAGCAGCCGGGCACGGACCCCGAAGGGATCGCGCCGGTAGCCGTAGGTCAGGAGCACGCGGCCGCTCGGCATCGGGAGCGCGTGGAACGGCTGGCCCCAGAGCTCCCGGCGCTCGGGTTTAGACCAGGTCCGGCCCCCGTCCCGTGAGATCGCGGTGTGGAGCTTCAGCTCGGCGCGGTCCGGGTGGCCGACGCGCAGGAAGGCGACCAGCTTCCCGGACGGACACTCGTACACCGTGGTTTCGTCGAACGACAGCGGGCTCTTGGGCAGCGCGATGGTGCCCGCGAGCGTCCAAGTCCGTCCGCCGTCGCGCGAGAGGACGAGGAGCGAGCGGCACGACTGGAGGCCGCCGCGCTGGTCGTTCGTGTAGACCGGGAGCGCGAGCGTCCCGTTTCGGAGCGGAACGACCGGGCCGCGGATGTAGAGCGGCGGCGTGAGGCCGGGGAGCACGGGCGGAATGCCCGGGATGTCGACCCAGTAGCGCTGGCTCCAGGTCCGGCCCCGGTCCGTCGACCGGCGCACGTAGGTGCCCTGCTCGACCGCGTAGTACCCGGTCGAGGTCGGCTTGCTCCCCAGGCCGCCCGGCCCCTGGGACCGGAAGGAGAGCTCGAATGCGTTGGCCGCGTACGCGCCTCCGCGGTCCCGGACCGCGCGGTAGGTGCTCTCGGTCACGAGCTGCATCCCGTGACTCGCGCACAGGACCGTGCCGTCGGCGAGGAGCGTCAGGTTCTGGTTCGTGATCGGACCGAAGTCGAATACCTGCGGCTCGCTCCAGGTCGCGCCCCCGTCCTGCGACCGCACCAGGCAGGCCTCGACGTCGGGGTGTCCGTGCGCGTACTGGTCGAACGGCGAGCGGCGGAACGCGACCAGCAGCTCGCCGTTCGGCAGCTTCACGATTCCCGGTCCGGGGCCGCAGTAGTGGCCGGCCGACCGGTAGACCTCGAAGTCTCGGACCTTTTCGAGCGATCCCGCCCCCTTCGCCCGCGGCGCGGACCGGGGCGCGGCCGCGCGGGCCGCGGATCCGAGAGGACTCAGCGCGATCCCGACCGACCCGGCCAGCAGACTGCGGCGAGAGGTCACCTCGGCTCCGCGCGGAGTCCGGACCCGGTTACGAGCTCACGCACAGTACACCTCCAGGCGCTCGACCAGCGCGTCGAACTCGGCCGGCGTGTTGAAGAAGTGAACGCACACCCGGAAGTCTCGAGGCGCCTCGGGGGAGACGAGGATCCGGTCCTTCTCGGCGAGCTTCCGATAGATTGCGGTCACGTCGGTGCCCTGCGGCGCCCGAACGACGACGATGCCGGTGCGCGCCGAGTCCTCGGTCGGCGACACGAGCCCGAGCTTCTTCGACTGGCGCACGCGGAGCGAGGCAGCCCGCGAGAGCTCGGCGATTCGCTCGTGGATCCGCCGCCAGCCGAGCCCGTCGAGCCAGCGGAGCGATTCGGCGAACCCGCCGAACACCGCCTGCGCGCGCGTGCCGAACTCGAAGCGCCGAGCGCTCGGGTACCACTCGATCCCGCCGTCGTCGCTCGCCGAGAGCTGGCCGTGGGCCCCGGTCCATGCCACCGGAGTCTTCTCGAGGATCTCCCGGCGGATGAGGACCGCGCCCGTCCCCTTCGGCCCGAGGAGCCACTTGTGGCCGCACAGGCTGTAGTAGTCGCACCCGAGCTCCCGGAACTGGAAGGGGACGTTGCCGGCGGCCTGGGCCCCGTCCAGCAGGAGGCGGACGCCGCGCTCGTGAAGCGCCGCGGCCAGCTCGCGCGCCGGCGTCAGCCGACCGTTGCGCCGCGACACGTGGCTGATCGCAACCAGGCGCGTTCGCGGCGAGAGCTGGCGGACCGCGTTCCCCACCACGTCCTCTCCGACATCGACCGCCGCGCGCCGGAGGACCACGCCGAAGCGATGGCGCAGGTTGTACGACGGCATCATCAGCGCCGGGTGCTCGTGGTTGCCGAGCAGGATCTCGTCGCCGCTCTTCCAGTCCATCGACCAGATCACGACGTTGAGTCCCTCGGTGGTATTGTGCGTGAGCCCGACCTCCGATTCGTCGGCCCCGAAGGTGCGCGCCACCAGCGGCCGGCACGAGTCCTCGGCCTCCTGGAGCCGCTGGGAGAACTGCGGGTCTGCCGGGCCGCGGTTCTGGTACTCGAGCAGCTCGTGCACCAGCTCGATCGTTCTGCGCGGACAGACGCCGATGCCGCCCGTCTGGAAGTAGCGCATCTCTCGGGTCGCGGGGATCTGACGGCGCACCTCGGCGACCCAGTCCGGCGCGTCGGCGGCGAACGGATCGACGGGAGCCGGGCGCGCGGGCTTCGCGAGCCCGAGCGCAGCGAGCCCGAATGCGACGGGTGAAGCGAGGAACCCTCGGCGCGGCCAACCGTCCGGGCCGCGGGCCGCCCCGGTCATCGGGACCTCCCGTGGAACCCGGGTCACGCGGCGGACCATTCGAACAGGGCGGCGACCAGCTCCTTGGAGTGCCGCGCCGCGAGCTCGTACGCCTCCTTCATCCGCGCCGCCGGGAACCGGTGCGTGATCAGCGACTCGAGCCGAAGCGTGCGGCGGGCCATGAGGTCGAGGATGTACTCGAGGTTGCGCCGGGTGTTGAACCGCAAATCCGACGGCAGGCACTCCACGCGCGGAGCGTACCCCGCGCCCAGCAGCGTCAGCTGCTTGTGGTAGAACCAGCGCGGATCGAGCGGGTTGAAGTCGGGGGGCGCCCCGGCCCTCCCCGGAAAGCCCAGGATGCTGACGCGGCCCCCGTAGCGCGCGATCTGGACCGACAGCCGGTAGGCCGACCACGGGTTGGCGGTCAGGATGACGACGTCGGCGCCGGCCTCACCGAAGAGGGCGGCGAGCGTCCGCTCGAGGCCGGGATCGTCGGCGACGACTGCCGCATCGGCGCCGACCCGCAACGCCGCTTCGACGCGGACCGCCGAGTTGGCCACCGCGAGCGTCTTCGCCCCCATGGCGCGCGCCAGCCCGACCGTGGAGAGCCCGATGACACCGAGGCCGACGACCGCGACGTTCTCGCCTGTCTGGTACGCCGCCTGGCGCAGCGCCGCGAGCCCGAGGTGCGTCAGGTAGGCCAGCGAGGCTTCGCCGCTCCCGACCCCGTCCGGGACCGCGATGAGCAGCTCGTTCTCGCGCGCGATGTATGCGGACTGGTGGGGTTTCATCGAGAAGACGCGCTGTCCCGGCGCGAGCCGCCGCACTCCCGATCCGACGCGCCGCACGACGCCGACGTTGGAGTACCCGACGGGGCGGGGGTAGTCGGGTGCGCCGGGGACGTAGGTCGAGTCCCCGAGGTAGTTCCCCAGGTCGGTGCCAGTCGAGAGCGCGCTCACCTCGGTCTCGACATAGACCGCGTCGGGGTCGAGCGACGCCGCGTCGAGCGCCCGCTCCTCGATCCTGAGATCGCCTGCGCCGTACAGAACCGCCTGTCTCACCCGAGCCTCCCGGAATGGTTCGATTCGTCAGCAATCGGATTCGCGAAAGCGATGATAGACGCGAGGCGGCCAACAATCAAAAGCCGTTTTCGCGGTACGAAAAGCCCGCTCGTGGGTCGCGACGCGTTCGCCGCCCGGCTGGGCTCTCCCCCGCCTCGCCGGGCCGTGATCGGACGGCCGGGTCGCGCCGACGTCGGATTGCGCTCCTGACTTGGCTCGCCCTGTGCTAGATTCCGCTCCGCCGCCCCTGAACGAAGGGTCGGCGAACTCATACCGGTGCAGATCGTGAGAGGAGCCCGAACGTGACTGCAACACCCGCCACTCCAAGCTGGGAGCTCCGCGACGCGGACCGTGAGCTGTTTGCGCGCGAGCTCCACTCGTTCGTCCCGGACCGCATCTTCGACGCGCACGCCCACCTGTACGAGAAGTGGTACTTCCCGGAAGGCACCGCGCACCGGCGAAACCTGACCCACGCGCCCGACACCGTCGGGCTGGCGGAGTTCCGGGCGCTGTCCGAGTGGATCACGCCGGGGCGGCACGTCGACGCTCTCTTTCTCCCCTTCCCGGTCGAGGGGGACCTGGCGGCGATCACGCGATTCACCGCCGCCGAGGCGTTGCGGGATCCGGGCTGCCGCGCCGAGATGCTGGTGTCCCCCGACATGGACCCGGAGTACGTGCGCGAGGAGGTGCGCCGGAATCGGCTCGCCGGCCTCAAGTGCTACCACATCTACTCGGCCCGCAGCCCGACCTTCGACTCGTACGTGGAGGAGTTCCTGCCGGAGCCCCTGGTGAAGGTCGCCGACGACGAGGGCCTCTGCATCACGCTCCACATGGTGCGGGCGCGCGCGCTCGCCGACCCGGCCAACCAGGCGACCATCCTCTCCTACTGCCGCAAGTACCCGCGCATGCAGATGCTCCTGGCGCACGCCGGCCGCGGCTTCAACCCGCACCACACCGTGGAGGGCATCGCCGCCATGCGGGGCGTGCCCAACCTGTGGTTCGACACGGCGGCGGTGACCGACTGTGGGGCGTTCGAGGCGATCGTCCGGACGATCGGCCACGACCGCCTGCTCTACGGTTCCGACTTCTTCATCAGCCACCTGCGCGGCCGCGCCATCGCGATCGGGGACGGGTTCGCGTGGCTCTACGAGGACACGCTCGACTGGTCGGCGTACAAGTACGCGGACGTGCGGCCGACGCTGTGCGGGCTCGAGTCGCTGCGCTGCCTGAAGGTGGCGGCCTTCAGCCTGGGCCTCACCGACTCGCAGGTGGAGGACATCTTCTACCACAACGCTCGCCGGATGCTCGGTCTCGAATGATGCGCCCGAGCCGCGCACGTGCGCCGCTGACACGCCGGATACTCGCCGTGCTGGTCGCAGCGGTGTCGTGCACCGTCCCGGCCGCTCTCTCGCAGCCGACCGTCCAGGTCCTCGATACCGCCGTGGTCGCTCGTTGCCACTACTACGGCTTCTTCCCGTCGGTTCACCTCCTGTCGACCGGCGAGCTGATCTGCGCCGTGAAGATGGACGCCGATGCGCACCACGTCGAGGGCAACTTCTGGGGGTACATGATCTCCCGGGACGGCGGGCGGACCTGGGGGATGCGCAACACCGCCGGGATGGTCTACAAGGGGGAGGCGGCCTACAGCCGCATCCCGCGGCCGGACGGGACGCTTCGCATGCTCGCCGGCTATGCGCTCCCGGGCGGGGGAACGGACTACCAGCACCTCGAAGGGGTCTCGGTCGAGATCGCCGATCGCGGGCAGAGCATCCACCTGCGGCGCGACGTCCGGATCGAGCTGCCGAAGCCGTCGTTCCGCAAGAAGCTCGACACCAAGATCGTCAACTTCGCCTCGCTCGGGCCCGGCAAGCTCGAGGAGAGCGGCTTCGTCTTCTTCAGCGGCAGCATTCTCGACGGCCGGCCGGGCGAGCTGCTCACGACGATGTACGGCAAGCTGGACGGGGACCGCTACATGCGCGCGTTCGTGGCGCGCTCCGATCCCGCGGGGAAGAGCTGGAGCTACCTCAAGACGATCGGCGGCGATGCCGAGGCCGTCGTGCTCGAGGGCGAGAAACGCACCGAAGGCTTCACCGAGCCGCGGATGATACGGCTGGGAGACGGGCGGCTCTTGGCGGTGATGCGCCGCGGCAGCGACAATCTGATGTATCGCTGCTGGTCGAGCGACGACGGCCGCACCTGGACCAAGCCGGAATCGATCGGCTTCCGCGGAGTCAAGCCGGCCCTGTGGCTGATGAAGAACGGCCTGCTGGCGCTCAGCACGGGGCGCCCCGACCCGGTATCGCTCTACCTCAGCCCCGACGGCGGACAGACCTGGTCGTCGCCGACCGTGCTGTTCCGCGAGCCCGGCACGCGCTACACCGATCTCATCGAGATCGCGCCGGACGAGTTGCTCGTCGTCTACGACCATGTACCCTTCGACTGGGGCGTGATCCCCGACGAGCATCCGGAGGCCATGAACACGGTCTACTGCGCCCGCATCGCCGTCAAGCGGCGCTGACCGGTTGAACCGCGGCGCCGCCTGCCCGCGCGGGAGAGCGGCGCCGCGGCCCGTATCGATGCGATCGATGGGCCGGCCCTGCATGGGGCCGGCCCTTTCTCCTGGACTGTCCTGGTGGACCGCAGGGATTTCTTCAAGACGCCGGCGGGCCTGCTGCTCGCGCTCGGGAGCGCCGGGGCGGCCCCCGCGGACCGGCAAGCCCAGAGCTACGGCTCGGCCCCGCCCCGAGCGGCATTCCGGGCTGGCTGGTCCGACGTCCCCGCATATCCCTTCGGGCACGAGCCGCACCCGACGTTCCACCGGCTGCGCGCCAGCCTCGATGCGCTCTACTCCCGGTGCGAGCAGCCGATCACGCTGCGCGATGCACGCCCGCTGCGGATCGAGGTCAAGCTCCTCTGCCACGGCGAGGCCGGACGGACGCTCTTCACCTTGGGGGTGAAGAGCGCGAGCCACGGCGAGTGGGCCTTCAGCATCGGAGCGGCGCCGACGCGGGCTCAGCCGTACGCGCCCACCGGTCAGCAGATCGTGGTCAACGCCGCCGACCCCTGGAACGAGCGGGTCTCGGTCTCGGGGCTGACCGATGCCGACTGGCACACCTTCACGCTCGTTCTCGCCGACCGGAGCGGTCCGGCCCGCGTTTACTGCGACGGCCGGCGCCTGCTGGAGCTCTCGCGGGGCATCTCCGACGACGAGCGCCGGCGGGTCGCGCAGGATCAGCGCTCCCGTCACGGGTCGATCCAGCAGCTCGTCCCCGACACTCCGGGATCGGGGGATTACCTGTTCATCGAGAGCCGCCATCCGGGCCAGGTGATCGACGTCGATCGGATCGAGGTGTTCCAGGAGGCGCCGCGAACCTCACGCCCGGCGCTCCCGGTCCTGCGCGAGCTCGATTGGGAAGCGGAGGACCTCCGCCTGGTCGAGAACCCGCTCGCGCGCTTCGAAGGGAACCCGGTCCTGAGAGCCTCCGATGTACCCGATCCGACCGGTCGCGCCATGGGCGCCGACCACATCGGCGTGGTCAAGGTCGACGGCGGTTTCCACATGTACTTCAACGCCCCGGTCGAGGGCGCCGCGACGGGCATCGTCGCCTACGCCGTCTTTCACGCGTTCTCGAAGAACGGGATGGACTGGGAGGTGGATCCGAGATCCCCCGTTCTCGGACCGGGCGCGCCGGGCGAATGGGACGAGGGGAGCCTCGGGCAGCGCGGGATCCTCGAGGAGAACGGCCGTTTTCGCATGTGGTACGGCGGGTACGTGTCCCGCCTCCGTCAGGGCCGGGCCGGGTATGCCGAGTCGAGGGACGGCATCCGCTGGACCAAGCCCAAGCTCGGCCTCCATACGTTCGGCGGGCGGCCGACCAACATCGTGCTGCCGCTCCAGACCGGGCTCCTCAGCAACGAGTACGAGCTGCCGCAGAGTGTCGTGCGCGCCGACGAGGCCCCCGCCTCCCGCCGCTACACGATGTTCCTCCATACGCAGGGGCCGCACGGTTTCATCGTCGACGTCGCGACCTCGGCCGACGGATATCGCTGGACGCGCCGCGCGCACAACTCCCGAAGCCACGCTTTCGGCGAGGAGCCCCGGCCGAACGAGCTTCACCCCGCGGCGGTGGTGCTGCACGAGCCCCACCACTACTGGGCCTGCGTGGGGCATCACTCGTCCAATGGCCGCGAGCTCCGCTTCGTCGGATGGAGCGTGGAACCGGAGGAGACCGAGAACGTCGGCTTCGGCCTGTGGCGTTCCCAGCGGCCGCAGCTCCACCCGCCCGCGCCGTGGGAGCGGGAGCCGCCCCGGGTGGGGACCTTCATCAAAGTGGGGGACGAGTGGTGGATCTACTACTCGTCGCAGGGGGACGTCGGACTCGCGCGCGTCGGCCGCCACCGGATGTTCGGCTTCGAGCTGCTGCCGGGCCGCGACTCCGGGCTGCTGACCTCGGTCGGCTTCCGGGCCCCCGAAGGCGACTGGCGGGCGCGCCGTTTCGTGGTCAACGCGAGCGGACTGGCCCGGGGGGCCGTGATTCGCGGCGAGCTGGTCGACTGCCGCAGCGGCCAGGTCGTGCCGGGTTTCTCGCTGGCCGAGTCGAGCGAGCTCTCGGCCGACGGGTACGGGCTGCCGCTCGGCTGGAAATCGGGGCGGCCGCTGCCCGGCGCAGAGTCGCTGAGGGTGCGGCTCCGGGTCGAACGCGGAGGGGGGAACCCGCAGGTCCACGGGATCTACCTGGTCCCGCTCGAGCCGCGCACCTGACAGCCGCTCGCCTGAGAGCCGCGCGAGGGCCTGGGCAGGCGCGTCTACCGCGGATCGGCGGCGGGCTTCATCGCGCGAAATGCGCGCGACTCCCGGCCGCGGACGTGCACGAACGGGAATCGGTACGGTTCCGCGCCGGTGTACTCGGTCTCGGCCGGCATGTAGATGACCGTGTATCCCCGGCGCGAACGGTCGCTCCGGTTCGGGTCGCTGCGGTGGATCGTCAGGCAGTGGTGGAAGCAGACGTCCCCGGCCTCGAGCTGGACCGCGCGCTCCGCGCTCCAATCGATGCGCTCCGGATGCGCCAGGGACCGGCTGTTCCCGGTGACTCCGGAGGGCGCGTGCTCGAGCATGCCCAGCCGGTTGCTCCCGGCGACGAAACGCAGGCAGCCGTTCTCGAGATTGGCGGGCTGGAGCGCGATCCAGGCGGTGACGAGCTTGTAGGGCCGGAACGACCAGTACGGCATGTCCTGGTGGGCGGGAACGACGCTCCCCTCGCGCGCCGGCTTCGCGAAGAGCCCGTCCCCGTAGATGTCGATGTCCGGTCCGATCAGGGCCTCAACCGCGGCGACCAGCCGCGGGTCCAACGCCACCCGGCGGAAGTCCTCGATCTGGTGCAGCACGCCGAAGGCATTGCGGAGCAGGCGCGGGTTGGAGGGCTCCCACAGGAGGTCCGCGTCGGGGAACGGGATGGTCCTCGCCTCGAGGCGGTCGACGAGCTCCAGGAGCGCGTCGACTTCGGCCCGGTCGAACATGGCGGACGCCACGGCGTATCCGTTCGCGTCGAAGAACTCACGAAGCTGCTCCAAGCCAACCGTCTGTGTCGTCGTCATTTCGGTCCTTCCCCGCTGTCTGCCGGCCCGTGCTTGCGACGGACCGGTCGAGAACGGGTACCGAATTTATACCCTTCTCGCAGGGTGAGAATCAATTTCGCGGCGCGTGGAGCCCGGTCCGGGGACCTCGGTCCGCGAACTGGAAAGCGTACAGCTTCGTGCTGCGCATCGTGAATCGCAGCCGAACCGCCTTGCCCGCAAGCGCGCCCAGGTCGGCCTTGCCCCGCCAGGTCACCGTGCGCGCCACGGAGTTCCCGATGACCGGATCGCAGTCGGCCCGGCCGTATCCTTCGATCGGCTTCCCCGCTTGGTCCTGCAGCTCGACCCCCAGCGAACCGAGCGCTCCCGTGTCGACGTTCAGCGAGAGGCGGCGGCCACGGAACCGGACGGGCACGGTCGTGAGCTCTCCGCCCGCATATGCGGCGTCGGCCGACACGAACCCGTCGAGCCGCTGAACGAGACGACGGACGACGCCGGCCCGGCGCGTCGTCTTCAGGCTGTAGCCGCCGTGCGTGTAGGGAAACACCGTGTAGTACATCCACAGCTCCGCGCCGCGCCGCAGCATCCCCACGGTCATGTAGATCGATCCCGCGTCGTCTCCCCCCTCGAGCCCCAGCCGCACATACGGCTTCCGGTCGAAGCGGTTCCAGCGGACGCCGTCGCGGCTGGCGGCCATCTGGATGTCGAGCGGTCCGTCGAACTCTCTGCCCGGGTACTGGTACATCGCGCTCGGGAACATGAAGTAGGCGTCCGCCGCATAGGGATACTTGATCACGCATGGATTGTAGTGGTCGGACCCGGCGGGATCGCGCTCGTCGTACGAGAAGACGACCTCGGGCTCGGGCCAGCCCGAGCCGAGTTCGCCGCTCTCGGAGCGCCCGACCTTGCGGAGGTTCTTGGGATCTGGCCGCTGTGCCGGCGACATGACGAGCTTCCCGTCCCGGAAGATCGGCGCCCCGGCATTCGGGTCGCCGGGAACCGCGTCGTTGCCCCGGCGAACGTAGGCCACGTACTTCCGGAGCCGGTCGTCCCAGAAGACCTGGTTCTGCGTATCGAACGCTCCTTTGCTCAGGATCGGCCGGTCGACGAACCGGCGCCACCTCAGGCCGTCGGGCGAGCTCCAGATCCAGAGTGCGAGCCCGTCGGTGCGGCCGGCGAACTTGTAGCGCTCGCCTCCGGCTCTCAGGGGATCGAGAAACACCGTGCCCACCACCCCCCTCATCAGGATGTTGTTCTCCCTCGAACCCCTGAACTCGACGAGTCCGAGCACGGGCTTCTCCCAGCGGATTCCGTCCCGCGACGTGGCATAGCAGAGGTATTTCTCGAGGGTGTCGTATCCGGTGCCGCCCTCGAACGCGCGCGCCTCGTACCACATCTTGAAGACGCCGCCGTCCTCCAGCACGGTGTTCCAGCCCCCGGCGTAGAATTCCTCCCAGTCGCGGTCCGAAGCTAGGTTTCCTTCGCCGGTGTTTCGGGGCGGGTTGACCACGAGCGTGATTCCGCTGCTCTGCTCGACCAGGAGCGTGTCGATGAAGAGCTGCTTCTCACCTCCCACGTCGTGCACGAGCGCCGGCGTCCGGAGCGCACTCGGCGCAGGCCCGGCCTGCCACAGGGCCAGAAGGGAGATCGAGATCAGCCGCCAAGATCGCGTCATCCGTCGCTCGTCGAAGTAGTCGAGGATACGCCAGTTTATGGGTAAGATTTCCGGAATCGAAACTAGCATGCGAGAGGTGCCGAGACATGACGATCTCCATCGGTTCGACCCGCCAGCTGTTCCTCGACGACCGGATCGTCGAGGAGACGCGGGACGTCCGTCGCCGGCTCCACCGGCCGGCCCGGCGGTCCGATCAGCCGGTGCTCCGCGCCGACCGCCCGTGGGAGCAGGGAGCGGCCGGCGTGGACATCGCCGGCGGCACCGTGCTCGTCGACGCGGAGGAGCGGCGGTTCAAGATGTGGTACCGCACCGGTCAGGCGGTCTTCGAGAAGACCTCCGACGGAATCGTGCGGGAGGCGACGGGCTCCGCCTACGTATCCTGCTATGCCGAGTCGCAGGACGGGATCGAGTGGGTGAAGCCCAGCCTCGGGCTGAAAGAGTTCGACTCGACCGGCGCGAACAACATCCTCCCCGCGGGACCGGGTGGTCGGGACTTCATCCGGCGTCCGAACCTCATCAAGGACTACGACGAACCGGACCCGGCGCGCAGGTACAAGATGGTCTACCTCGACGAGATCGGCGAGCGGTTCGCCCTGCCGAATGCCTTCTCGGCCGACGGCCTGCGCTGGCGCATGAACGCCTCTCCGCCGACCTTCTTCGAGCGCCCGGTCATCCCGAACGGGATCCTCTTCGGCTGGGACCCGAACCGGGAGGAGTACGTCCTGTACCATCGCAACGCCGGGACCATGCGCGCCGACGTCGACGGGCGCATGGTACGGAGCGACTTCCGGCGGATCGTGCGCTCGGCGAGCCGGAACTTCGAGCAGTGGGGCGATACCACGATCGCGCTCGAGCTCGACCCGCGGGACCCCGACGAGCTCGACGTCGGCCACCTCGGCATCATGAGCGCCATTCTCTACACGGATGACCTGTACATCGGGATCCTGGATACCTGCACGGTCCGCGCCGTCGAGGACGTCCCGGAAGGCCTGTGGGACCTGGTCTACAAGATGGACCACGCCGAGCACCGCCAGGAGCTCGTGATCAGCCGCGACGGGCTGCGCTGGACCCGCGTGGCGCCCCACTGGGAGTTCCTCCGCCCCGGCTTCCCCGGGACATGGGACGGCGGCCACGTCATACCGTCGAAGCCGATCGTGCACGGCGACCGGATCTACGTCTACTACAGCGGCTATGCGCTCTCCTGCAAGTCGTACCTGCCCACGGCGCCCCGGACCGAGGCGCTCTACGCGGTCGGCCTCGCCGTGCTGCGCCTCGACGGGTTCGCCTCGATGGAGGGTTACGACCCGGCCGGGTCGCTCCGGACCCGGCCCGTCGTCTTCGCGGGAGACCGCCTCGTCGTGAACGCCCGCGCGCCGCGCTCGCCGTTTCGCCCGCAGGGGCGGGACGAAGTCGTGTTCGAGGGGGACCGGACCTGGACGCGGCCGATCGCGGCCGAGGGCCGCGCCCCGGCAGCGGGCAGCGAGCCTCCCTTCGGGGACCTTCGGGTCGGGTTCGAAGACGCCGACGGGAGCCCGATCCTGGGCTTCACGGCCGCGGAGTGCGCTCCGTTCACCGGCGACGACACCGGGCACGTGGTGTCCTGGGAGGGTCGATCGGACGTCTCGGCGCTCGCCGGCCGACCGGTCCGGCTGCGGTTCGAGCTCCGCAATGCCGCCCTGTACGCATTCGAGTTCTCGGGACGCGGAGCGGAGAAGCGGCCGCTCGACCGCGGCAGTCCGGGCGCGCGCGGGACGGCGCCCACGGGCTTGAGCTCGTGAGGGTGCTAGACGAACCGGAAGGCGAAGACCTCGGCGTCGCGCAGCCTGACGCGCAGCCGGACAGGCTGCTGCGCCACGGAGCCCGGGCGCTTGCCGCTCCTCCAGCCGACGATTCCCGCGATCTTGTCGCCGAACGTCTCGGCTGAGTCGGACAGCGTGAGCCCCGGGAGCGGCCGGCGCGACGCATCCTGCAGCTCGACGTAGATGCTCCCACCCCCGCTCGTCCGGTAGTTCAGCTCCAGCTCGCTCCCCGAGAAGCGAAGCGGCGGCGTCGTGAACTCCCCCCAGCCGGTGTAGGGGCCGCGGGCCGACACGAAGCCGTCGGTGCGCAGGACCGCGCGCCGGTAGCGGCAGGAGTCGCTGCGGAGCAGCTCCTGGGCGATCATCGAGATCTCGGTCGGGCTCGTCTCGACCACGCCGGCGCCCATCATCGGGTTGCGATCGACCCAGTTCCGCTCGTCGAGGCCCGGGCTCAGGAACGGACGGCGGAACTGCCGGCGCCATGTGATCCCGTTCCGGCTCACCGCGAAGACCACGTCGGACAGACCGTCGAAGGGGGCCGTGGGGTACTTGCGAGTGGAGTACAGCACCATCGGGAACATCAGATAGGCGCGGGCGGCGCGGGAGTACTTCACGGCGGCGTTGGTGTAGAAGTGCAGGTCCAGCGGATCGTCCCGGTCGCGCGCCAGCACGATCTCGGGCTTCGACCAGCGCCTGAAATCGCGGGAGACGCTGCGCCGGACGGCGCGGACTCCCCCCTTGAACGTGCCCTTGCTCGACGTGTCCACCCCCCTGAGATAGGTCACGAAACACCCGGCCTCGTCGTCCCACAGCAGGATGTTGTGGCTGTCGAACGGGCCCTCGGTGAGCAGCGGGTTGGTCTCGACCGGACGCCACTTCAGCCCGTCGGGCGAGAGGAATCCGACCAACTCGGTGCGGGCAGCGCCCCAGGTCCGCGCGATCATCTTGTAGCGCTCGTCCGGCTTCGCACCGGGATCGATGATGACCGAGGGATTCTTCGCATGCATCCCGCCGAAGCCGTCCGGCGGGTAGACGATGTTGTTGTCGCGCGAGCCGCCGTGCTCGAACAGGCCGAGGTTCGGCTTGGTCCAGTGGACGCAGTCGTCGCTCTCGGCGTAGCAGATCCACGAGACGTCCTCGTGGTCCTTCGCCCGGCTCCCTTCGTCGGCGCGGTACCACAGGCGGAAGCGCCCGCCGTCCTTCATGAGGCAGGGCGTGTCGAGACCGAGCCCCTCCCAGGGGCGGTCGCGCACGAGCAGGACCTCCTCGAGCCGAGGCGTCTGCATCACGAGCTCCACGCCGGACTGCGGATCGAACCACAGGGGGTCCAGGAAGAGCTGCCGCCGGCTTCCGACATCGAGGACCTGGATCGGCGCGGACGGCGTACTCGACTGCGCCGCGGCGCCGAGCGGGGCGATGACGCCCGCCTTGAGAAGACTTCGCCGGCTCACGGTCTGGTTCCGCATGTCGTCGCTCCGCATGGCATCTCCGAGGTTACGAGCGGGTCTACTCCGCCGCAAAGCGAAACGAGTAGAGATCGGCGTCGCGCATCACGAACCGGAGCCGCACGACCTGGCCGGCCAGGGCGCCGACGTCCTTGACCGCCCCCCAGGCCACGACGCGGTCCAGCTCATCTCCGAAGATCTCCTGGCTAGACCCGAGCGCGTGGCCGGGGAAGGGCCGGCCGACGGCGTCGAGCACCTCGACCCGCACCGAGCCCGTCGCCGACGTGGAGTAGTTGAGCCGGAGGAAACGGCCGGCGAAGACGAGCGGCGCCGTGATCAGCTCGCCGCCCAGCTCCGGGGCGTTCACCGACACGAACCCGTCGGAGCGCAGGCTCACTCTCCGGACGTGTGCGTTCGGCGTCCGGAAATGCTCCGTGAGGTACATCGAGAGCTCGCCCGGGGAGGTCTCGACGATCCCGGACCCGAACGACATCGAACGCTCGTGCCAGTTGTCACGTTCGAGGCCGGGGCGCAGGAAGGCCTCCCGGAAGGTGCGGTCCCAGCGGATTCCGTCGCGGCTCGAGAGCAGCGCGACGTCCGACAGACCGGCGAAGCCCCAGTCGGAGATGAATCGGCGCTCCTCGATGTACCGCATCGGGAACATCAGATAGACGCCGTGCGCCCGGGCGTAGGGCTGGGCGGCGCTCGTGTAGAACTGCTCGCGGGGCGCGGTGCCGAAGCCGATATCGACGAACTCGGGCGGGCTCCACCGGCGGAAATCGGTCGAGACCGAGCGGCGAACAGTCCGGTTCTGCCCCCACCAGCCGCGCCGGTAGATCACGTAGCACGTCTGCCAGGGGTCCCAGAAGAGCATGTGCGGGCCGTCGGCGTGCGCCTCCTCCTTGAGCGCCGGGATCAGCGGATCCGCCTGGACCTGGCGCCAGCGCAGGCCGTCGGGCGAGGCCAGTCCGTAGATCGCGTTCGTATGCACGATCGCCTTGTAGCGCTCCTGCTCGGGAATCCCGGGCCTGGGATCCTTGATCACCGCCATGTTCCGGCCCTGCATGCCGGGAAGCGGCCAGACCAGGTTGTTGTCCTTCGACCCCTTGAAGTCGATCAAGCCGAGCGAGGGCTTCTCCCACCGCACACCGTCGCGGCTCTCGGCGTAGGCGGTCCCGCTCTCGTTGTCGTTGTTGGAGCTCGACGTCCGATACCACATCCGGAACCGGTCGCCGTCCTTGATCACGATCGGCTGCCACGAGGTCTCCCCCTCCCAGGGCCGGTCGTAGCGGAACGACACCTCGCGCAGGATGGGGGGGTGCAGGCTCAGGGCGAGGCCGCGCATTTCGGCGATCAGGTGCCGGTCGACGAAGACCTGACGCTCGGTCCCGACGTTGCGAACGGCCGACGCCCCCTCGGCTCCCGAGCCGAGGCGCGCCAGGAGAATCGCCACCCACGCCGCCGTCCAGGTCATATGCCCCTCCCGAAGATTTCACGTCCCACGCGTCCGCCCTCCCGCGCACGCGGGACACGCCCGCTGCGCAGCCGAGGCCACGGCTCGCGGTCGACCACCTTAGCAGACGAGCCGGGTCGATGGAACCGCATGGCTCGCCGCGGGGCTGTCCATGGGACTACAGTTCGGGTGCCTGGTGAAGTAATCTCTACGTCCGTCGCGCCGCGCTGCGGGTCGTCGGCATCAGGAGGTCGTGGAGATGAGGATCACCGGCATCAAGACCGCGGTACTCACCGGTTATGGCGACTGGATCCTGGTGCGAATCGAGACCGACGCGGGCATCGACGGACTGGGGGAGTGCTTCCCGGCGCTCTCTGGTGCGGCGCGGCCGACGGTCGAGATGATCCGGGTGGCGGCGCGCGCGCTCGAGGGGGAGGATCCGCGCGACGTCAACCGGCTCTGGATGAACCTGTACGACTACTTCCTGGGCCGCCCCGGTTCGATGGCCGGGCTCGTCACCACCGTGCTGAGCGGGATCGAGACCGCGCTCTGGGACATCCTGGGGAAGTCGCTCGGTGCTCCGCTGTACCGCCTGCTCGGGGGCCGCTGCCGGGACAGGGTGCGAGTCTACGCCGACTGCGGTTCCGGGGCGGGGCTCGAGCCCCAGGCCTATGCGGAGAAGGCGAAGCGCGCCGTGGCCCTCGGGTTCACGGCCCTGAAGTTCGACATCGACGCGGGTCCGCCGATCTTCCGGGCCGGCGACTGGGGTCCGGCGGCGGAGCCCGTCGTCAAGGGGCTCTCGTATCAGTGGCGGGATCGCTACGCCCGATCCATCAACGCCGCCGAGCTCGACGCGATGGCGTCCCGGGTGGCCGCCGTGCGTGAGGCCGTGGGAAAGGGGATCGACCTGGCCTTCGACACCGCGGGGTTCAGCATCGAGTCGGCCGAGCGCCTGGCGAAGGCGGTCGAGCCGTTCGGCCTCATGTGGCTCGAAGACCTCTTGCCGCGCGAGTCGATCGAGCCCTTCGCCCGGCTGAAGCAGGCCTCCTCGACCCCGCTCCTCACCGGCGAGTGCCTCTACACCCGCTTCGGGTTCACGCCCTTGATCGAACAGGGTGCGGTCGACATCATCGCCCCGGACGTGCAGAAGGCCGGCGGGATCCTCGAGACCCGCCGGATCGCCGACCTGGCCAGCACCCGCTACATCACGGTCGCGCCGCACTGCGTGGCCACGCCGATCGGAACGGCCGCAAGCGCCCACCTCTGCTCCGTGATCCCGAATTTCCTGGTCCTCGAATACCACTCGATCTACCTGCCCTACTGGCACGACCTCGTCCGGACGCCGCCTCCCTTCCTTCAGGACGGGTTCATCCACGTCCCGGACGGACCGGGGCTGGGCGTGGAGCTCGACTATGACGCCGCACACCGGCACGCGCGCCCGGGCGAGGCGTTCTTCGAATGAGCGGGCCGCGCTCCGTCCGCGTCGTCAGCACCGCGGCCTTGACGCCGGCTCAGAGCCTGCGCGTTCGCGCCGTCTCGGAGCGCGTCGAGCTGCTCGAGAGCGGGACCGGCCCGCAGGAGCTGTGGCCGCAGCTCGACCAGGCGGAGGTGCTGCTCGGCCACTTCCGGGAGACCGGCTTCGATCCGGCCCTGGCTCCTCGCCTTCGCTGGGTCCATCTCACCTCGGCCAGCGTCGAGCGCATCTTCGAACAGCCGCTGATCCGGAGCGACGTGACGTTCACGAACTCAAGCGGCATCCACGCGGTCCCGATCGCGGAGTACGTCCTGGGAGCGATGCTCGCCCTCGCCCGCCACTTCCGCGAGCTCTTCGCGCGCGCGCAGCGGAGACACTGGAGCACCGCGGCCGAGGTCTACGAGAGCTTCGTCGGCCGCGAGCTCCGCGGCGCGACGCTCGGGATCGTCGGATACGGCTCGATCGGGCGCGAGGTCGGGCGGCTCGGCTCCTCGTTCGGCATGAGGGTGCTGGCGCTCAAGCGCGACCCTGCGGCCCGGGCCGACTCGGGCTGGATGATCCCGGGCGTGGGCGACCCGGACGGCGCGATCCCCGAGCGCTTCTTCGCCCGTGAGGAGCTCGGCGACCTCCTCGCGCAGAGCGACTACGTCGTGCTGGCCTGCCCGTTGACGCCGGCCACCGCCGGACTCATCGATGCCGCGGCCCTCCGCTCGATGCGGCCGCACGCGTTCCTGGTGAACGTGAGCCGGGGGGCACTGATCGACGAGAGCGCCCTGGTCGGGGCGCTGCGGTGCGGAAGGTTCGCGGGCGCCGCGCTGGACGTCGCCGCGATCGAGCCGCTGCCGCCCGAGAGCGAGCTCTTCGACCTGCCCAACGTGATCCTGACCCCGCACTGCTCGGGAACGACGCCGAGCTACATCGACCGCGCCGTCGACTGCTTCTGCGACAACCTCGGGCGGCACCTGGCGGGCCGGCCGCTCTGGAACGTGATCGACCGCTGCCGCCGGTACTGAGGGCCGGTGGGCGCGTCAGCTCGGATCGAACCAGAAGGCATAGAGGCCGCCGTCCCGCAGCGTGAACCGCAGCCGGACCGCGCGGCCGCGAAGCTCGTCGAGGTCGGACCTCCCCTTCCAGCCGAGCGGCAGGCGCGCGCCGTCGGCCCGGACCGGCACGCACTCCGCGCTCGTGTAGCCCGGCACCGGATTCCCGGCGGAATCGAGCACCTCCGCACGCAGCCCGCCGCGCACCCGGGCGTTGAGCATGAGACGCCCCGCGGGCGCGGTGAGCAGCTTCGTCGTCAGCGTGCCCGCCCCCCGGCCGGCCTCGAGCGACACGAACCCGTCCGCGCGGAGCGTCGCGAGCCCGATCGCGTGCTGCTTGCGCTGCCCATGCTCGACCCACCCCTGCATCACGCGCGGCTCGGCGTCGAAGCCATAGGGCACGTTCCAGCCGTTGTAGTAGATCCAGATCCTGTCGTCGTGCACCACCGGCGCAACCACGATGAGCCCCTCGCTGTCCCACGCGCCCGGCTGGCCGTGGTCGAGGAAAGGGGTGCCGGGGCTATAGCGCTTCCAGTGCTCGCCGTCCCGGCTGGAGGCGAGCTCCACGTCGGCGACCTGCGAGTCGCTCGGCTTGTTGCGGCGGAACACCCAGAGCCACCCGAGGTAGAGATCGTCGTGGAAGAACGCCGCCAGCCCCTTGAAGTTCGCCAGACCGTCGGAGGCGGCAGGCGCCAGCACGGTCTGCGGCTCGGACCAGCTCACGAAGTCCTCGCTGGTCGATCTTCCCACCGCGTTCAGGTCGCCCGGCATCCGCGGAAAGAAGACATAGCGGCCGACGCGCGGGTCCCAGCCGAGCAGGTTCGAGTTGTGCGCGTTGCGGAACCACGGCTTCCCGTCGGCATTCAGCTTCCAGTCGATACCGTCGGGCGAGTAGGCGCGGACGATGGCCGGGCGCCCGCCCATCACGTCGACGTAGGTCATCTTGTAGCGTCGAGCGGGGTCGGGATCGCGCGCGTCCTCGATGATGTTCGGGCGGCGCATCCAGTTCTCGCCCCAGGGCAGGATGTTGTTGTTGCGCGTGCCCGCCCACTCGACCTTGCCGAGCACCGGGCGGGTCCAGTGAACCCCGTCGCTCGACGTGGCATAGCAGACCCGGTAACGCGTGCGCTGGGGCGCATCGTCCTCGACCAGGTAGGTGCCGTACCACATCCGGAACTGGTGCGTGGCCTCGTCGTAGAGCACGCACCGGCCGTTCACCCCGATCAGCCACTTCTCCCACGCCTCGGTCCCGGTCAGGATCGGATTGCCCGGGTGCCGCACCGGCCGGTGCATCGTGCGCTCCAGGCCGTCGAGCCGCTCGATGACGTAGTCGTCGACGAAGAGTTGCTTGCCCCGGAGCTCGAGGGGCTGTGTGGCCGCGGGTGTCATGACCACAAAGGCGAGAAGGATCCAGGTCGATTTCGCGATCATCTTTCCACCATCGTTGCGTGTTCACGGTACGAACTGGAAGGCATACAGCTTCGTGCTCCGCATCGAGAAGCGCAGGCGGATCGGCTTCTGCGCGAGCGAGGCGACGTCTGCGCTCCCCTTCCAGGTGACGGTCCGGGCCGTCGAGTTGCCGTTGATCGGATCACAGTCGCCTTCGGTGAACCCGGGCAGCGGACGCCCCTGCGAGTCCTGCAACTCGACGCGCGCCATTCCCATCGCGCTCGTGTCGACGTTGAGGACGAGGGAGCGCCCGGAGAACAGCACCGGCACCGTCGTGAGATCTCCGCCTTCCCAGGCGGCGTCGGCCGAGACGAACCCGTCCAGGCGCTGGACCAGACGGCTCACCGTTCCCTTGTTCCGCGTCGTCTTCAGGTCGTAATCGCCGTGGGTCATGTCGTATCCGGTGTAGTACATCCAGATCTCGTCCCCCTTGCGCACCATCCCGATCGACATATAGATGGACCCGCCGTCCGCGCTCCCCTTGGGCCCGAGACGAACATACGGGCGGCGATCGAGCCGGCTCCATCGGATGCCGTCGCGGCTGGTCGCGAGCTGGATGTCGAGCGGGCCGTCGTTGTCCCTTCCCTTGTAGTGCAGGTAGGGACTGGGAAACATCAGATACACGTCGGGTGCGAACGCGTACTTCATGGCTGCGGCGTTGTAGTGGTCCGATTCGACCGGGTCCTCGGCGTCATAGCCGAACACGACCCGAGGCTTGGGCCACCGGCGCAGGTCGCCGGTCTCGGAGCGCCCCACCTTGCGGAGCGGCTCCCAGAGCCGCACGTACGCCACCCAGCGCGAGATCCGATCATCCCAGAAAATCTGGTTCTGGGTGTCGAAGTGGCCCCGCAGGATCGGCTCGTCCATCATGGGCTTCCAGCGCAGTCCATCGGGTGACGTGAACACCCACAGGTTGGCGAATTCGCCCGGTCTCTGCTGGTAGCCGGGGAGCGCCCGTTCGCCGTTCCACCAGCCGGTGTACTTGAACCGGTTGCCGTCGGTCCGGCGTGGATCCAGGAAGACGGTGCCGGTCGATTCAGCCAGCACGATGTTGTTGTCCCTGGAGCCGTGAAACTCGACGAGTCCGAGCTTCGGCTTCTCCCACCGGATCGCGTCGCGGGAAGTCGCGTAGCAGACCCATCGCCCCGGATCGCGCTTCCAGTACTTCTCCGCGTTCTCGGTGCTGCCGGCGTCGTACCACATCTTGTAGATCCCCTCGTCCTCGAGGATCGTGTTCCAGCCTCCCGCCCAGAAATCCTCCCAGGGATGCTCGGAGACGATCGTACGCTCTCCGGTCTTCTGAGCCGGATTCATGGTCAGCGCGACGCCGCGGCGCGAGGCGACCAGGAACTCGTCGATGAAGAGCTGCTTGCCGGAGCCGATCGGGATCGGCTTCCGCTCCTGACCGGCGCCCCGTAGAAACACCGCGCACCCCACCGCTGCGGCCAGCAGGACTGGAAGCAGCGGTCGAGCGGGGACGGGACGAAGGATCATCTCTTGTGTTACCAGGCCGTCAACCCGCCGTCGACGACCAGGTTCTGCCCGGTGATGTGCGCCGACGCGTCGCTGAGGAGGAAGACCACGGTGTCGGCGACCTCGACCGGCTCGGCCATCCGGCGCTGCGGGACCCGGTCGGCGTAGCGCGCCAGGAACGCCGGCTCCTGGTGCGCCGCAATCCCGCCGGGGCTGACACAGTTCGCGCGGATGCCGCGCGGCGCGAGATACACCGCGAGGTAGCGCGTCATCGCGATCAGCGCCCCCTTGCAGGCCGTGTAGGCGAGAGGGGTGCCGGGGTGGGGATCCGCGTAGATGCGCGGGTCGGGCGAGACGACGCCATACACCGACGCGATGTTGACCAGCGCGCCCCGCGCGCGCCCGAGCTCCTCGAGGGCGGCGCGCAGGCAGAGGAAGTTCCCCGTCACGTGCACGTCGAGAGAGCGACGCCATTGCTCCACCGGCATCGTCTCGATGGGCCCGCCGAGCGGGACGTTGACGGCCCAGACCAGGCCGTCGAGGCGGCCGAACCGGAGCCTCAGCGCCTCGAACGCGCGACGCACCTGAACCTCGTCCGTCACGTCGGCCGCGTAGCTCGCCAGGCGCTCCCGGTAAGGCTCGAGCCTGCGGGCGGACTCCGCCAGCCCTTCCTCGTTCGAGTCCACGAGCGCCACCAGCGCGCCGTGCTCGAACAGCCGCCGGGCGAGGACGGGACCGAGGCGGCCGCCTCCGCCGATGACGGCGATCACGCGTTCGGACAGCATGAAGCAGGAGTCTACCACGGGCCGCCTGCCTGGCCCTTCACCCGGGGGTCGGCCCCCCTCGCATCGAGGCTCCTCGCGGCGGCGAGCGCTACGGGCACCGATCCGGCCCGCTCTCGTCCTCGATCAGGGCGAGCTCTTCGAGCGCGACGGCCGCCCCGCCGCGCTCGCGCGACAGCACCGCCCCCGTGATGATCCGGCCGACCTCGAGGGTGTCCTCCATGATCCCGCCCGGGGGCCGCCCGGACCTGAACATGGACACGAGATCGAGGAGCAGGCTGCGCATCATCGTGAACCAGTCGTGGATCGGAAGATCGAGGTGGCCCTCGGTTCCGTGCACGGACACCGCGAGGATCCTGCCCATGGGATAGGAGACCTGAAGCAGCGCCCGGCGCCGATCCGGATACCGGACCTCCACGGTCCAGTCGCCGCGCTCCACGGTGTGGACGTTTCCCGCGCCGTCGCGCCACTCGACGAGACCGATCCCGCTCGGTCCGCCGAGCGCCCGGACTCCGGCGGCTCTGCGCCCCCACAGCGCGACCAGGACCTCCGCGAGGTGCCAGCCGTAGCCGGTCCAGTCCATCGCGGTGAGTCCCCGCAGCAGCACCGGCTCGCCGATCGCCTCGGCTCGCTCGCGGAACTCCGGAAGCGCCGGGTTGTACCGGAGGTTCGAGCAGCACAGGATCGGATACTCCGGACCGGTGCGTCGCCAGATGTCGCGAATGTCCGCCCACGAGCCGGCGAGCGGTTTGTCGATGAAGAGGGGGAGCCCCAGCTTCACGAATGGAGCCGAGAGCTCGAGGTGACTGTCGCCGGCCCCCTCGGTGACGAGCACCGCGTCGACTCGCCCCGCCAGGTCCTGCGGGTGCGCCGCCACGTTCGGGATCCGGCAGACCTGGGCCACGTGCTTCGCGGTGTCGGGATTCGCGGCCCAGACCCACTCGACGCGGGCACCCGGGATCCGCCGCAGATCCGGGGGTGCGGCCTCGAGGTAGGCCTCGATGTTGGGGTATGCCGCGCGGAGGAGCTCGCGGTCGTAGCCGTTGAAGAACGCGCCCATCGAGTAGGGATGGCCGTGCGACACCCCCAGGATCCCGAGCCGGAGGTCGCCCATCGAGCGGCTCACGGCTGAAGAGCCGCCAGCGGCAGGCGGCTCCCCTCGAGATTCCACCGGGGTCATCGGACCGCGCCCCGTCTGTCGTGCTCGACCCGATCCAGCGCGCGTCCCGCGCGCGCCTCTCGCGGCCGCCCCGGAGCTACACCCGTGCCTGAGCCTCGGAGCGCTCCTCATTTCGGCAGCGCGACCCTGGCGTCGAAGGTGGGGAGCGACGCGAGCTGCTGCGGCTGCGCCGCGATGAACTCCTCGGCGTAGCGCGGCCCGTTCATCAACCCCCAGTAGCCCTCCATCCCTTCGATGCGCCGGTTGATGTACTCCGGGGAGCTGTACGAGGCCCCCAGGTACTTCTGCGTGCCGAAGCAGGCGAGCGAGGCCTTCTTCTCCTCGATCGTGTCGGTCACGTCGACGACGTGCGACGCCGGGAGTCCGATGACCCCGAACATGAGCGTCGAGTCGCGGCGGTCCTGCGTGCCGAAGAAGTAGATCGTCGGTATCTGGACCGGCTCGCGCCGGGAACCCTTCAGCCAGCGCGCCGCCGTCACCACCGCCCGGACCGCGGCGTCGCCCACGACCGGATGGTCGTGGTGGTTCCGCTCCGTCGGATGGTGCGTGATCAGGATGTCGGGGCGCACCTCGCGATAGATCTCCGAGAGCTCGTAGACCGTCTGCTTGCTGAGGACGAAGGGCTCGTCCTCCTCCGCGAGCCAGTGCGTGCGCGAGATGCCCACGGCCCGGGCCGCGTCGTCGAACTCGATCTTCTTCTGGCGGATGATCTCCTCGAGCAGCTCGCGCTCGCCGGCGTCGTCGAGCCTCTCCTGCTTGTCGCCGTAGAGGTTGGGGGCGTGCGAGCGCGCGCCGTGCGTGACGCAGGCGAGCTGGACGTCGTCCCCCTTCTTGGCATGCTTGGCAATCGTGCCGGCGGCGTTGTCGAAGGCGTCGGCCGGGTGTGCGGTGACAACGAGCAGTCGAAGCGGTCGGCTATCGGTCATGGGTTCCCTTCCTATGAAATGGACAAAGGAGACATCGGACGAAACTCCGGGCCGCTGCCCCGAGTCATGGCTTGGCGCCCGGTTTCCGGGAGCGCGCTTCGGCTTCCGCCAGCCGGCGGCGCGCCTCGGAGCTCTCGGGCTGCTTCTCGACGAGGCTCCGAAAGACGGAAATCGCTTCGTCGAGCTTCCCCGACTCCATGAGCGCGGCGCCCAGGTTCGCCTGGAATGCGGCCGACGCGGGCTGGAGCCGGACGGCCTCGCGAAACCATCCCGCAGCTTCCCGGGATTTACCCTGCCGCTCCAGCGCCAGCCCGACCGCGTTGCGGGCGTCGGCCGACTTCGGGTCGAGCCGGGCGGCGGCCTGGAAGGCCTCGAGCGCGGGTGCCGCGCGACCGAGCTCGAGCAGCGCCACCCCGAGCTGGTAGCGGGGCACCACGTTCTCGGGCTGCAGGTCCACGGCGCGGCGGTAGTGCGCCAGGGCCTCCTCCCCCTTGCCGGCCTGGAGCACCAGGCCGCCAAGGCCGACGTGCGCGTCGGCGAGGTCGGGGTCGAGCTCGAGCGCCCTGCGGTACGCCGCCTCGGCCTGCGCGGCCCGGGGAAAG
>JADMIO011014746.1_pt1 | contig 32342 bp, 25 predicted proteins | sample 8958161 | NCBI WGS metagenome assembly JADMIO01 (sample SAMN16585339, study PRJNA669376) | soil metagenome | isolation source: Crop rotation soil | place: USA: Cullars Rotation, Alabama | collected 2011
GCGACTTCAAGTCACGTGAATTCCAAGCTTCGGATCCCACTGTGCTGGAAAGCCCGCCGGATCGAGAGCGGCGGCCACGTCGCGCGCCGTTCCGCCTTGGCTGCCGTAGCCGGGCACTAGGAACCAGGTGTGAGGCATAGCGGCCCTCAATTCGACGAGCTGCGCCGGATACGTGGCCCCGACGACGGCCCCGACCGCGCCATAGCCGCATTCTCCCGATTGGGCGGCAGCGAGACTTTCCACATAATCTGCCACACGGGCATACACCGGTTGGCCGTCGCAAGTCAAATCCTGAAACTGGCGTCCTCCGCGGTTCGACGTTTTCACCAGCACGAAGATTCCAGCGCTACGTCGGACGGCAACGTCGACGAACGGCGTCAGGCTGTCGTCACCGAGGTAGGGGCTGACGGTCAAGGCATCGGCTGCCCAGGCGCTTTCGGCCCCCAGGTAACCGTCGGCATAAGCTTCGGCCGTCGAGCCGATGTCGTTGCGCTTGCCGTCGAGGATTACCAACAAATTTTGAGCGCGCGCGTAGGCGATGACTTCGCTCAATGATTGCATTCCCGGCACTCCGAGTTGCTCGAAGAACGCGGCCTGTGGTTTGACCACGGGAACGAGCGGTGCGACGACGTCGATAATTCCTCGGCAAAATGTTGCATAAGCCCTGGCTACGGCGGCTCGGTCGTCGGGGCAATTTTGCCTGACAGCAACCGGCAGTTGTTCAACGCGCGGATCGAGGCCGACACAGACTGGTGTGTGGCAACGTCGACAAGCATTTGAGAGCCGATCGATAAAAGGCAAAGAGTTCACGTGATTTACCAATTCAAATGACGAGATTCCAACCTGGCCCTAAGTGTGCCGGAAACGATCAATCGATACAAGCGGCTCGCTTCCTACTTCAGGAGAGATCTGGTTGACCTGCTTGCCAACCTTTGGGTGATGACATACGATGCGTTCGTCTCAGTTTGTTCTGGAGCGAGAGGGAGGGGAGCGAATGCCCACTGGTACAGTGAAGAAATTGGTGCAGGACAGGGGCTTCGGTTTCATTCAATCGTCCGAGGGTGGCGACGTTTTCTTCCACCATTTAAGCGTGGCGGATAAGCAATTCGATCAACTCACGGAAGGGCAGAAGGTAGAATACACTTTAGAAGAAGGCGGCGGTTCCAAGGGAAAAGGTCCGCGTGCCGCGACCGTGAAGCCTGGCTGACTCTTCGCTGCATGGCGCTGCGACTTTCGAATATTCGCCTCGGAATCGATGAGTCCGAGTTGGCGCTCGCCGAACGCATGGCTCGAGCCTTGAAGGTTCGGCCGCAGGAAATTCTCAGTTGGCGAATCCTCCGCAAGAGTCTCGATTCGCGCGATAAGCGAGACTTGCGCTTCGTCTACACCGCAGAGGTCCAACTTGAAGATGATCTGGCCGCCGCGGTCCTGCGTTCTCCACCGAAGCGGTCGGCGGTGCGCATTGAAGCCTACGAAGAGCCGCCTTTTGAACTGCCAACTCCGGGGTCTGAGCCGCTTTCGCAGCGTCCCATCGTGATCGGCTCGGGGCCGGCCGGTTTGATAGCTGCGTACTTTCTCGCCGACCAGGGCTACCGGCCATTGGTTCTGGAGCGAGGCCGGAAAGTTCGGGAACGGATCTACGACATTCGGGCTTTCGACGCAGGTGGTCCGCATAATCCAGAAAGCAACTACCTGTTCGGCGAGGGCGGCGCCGGCACTTTCAGTGATGGCAAGCTCACCTGCCGCTGTTCGGGGCCGGACGTGCAATGGATATTGCAACTGCTCGCCGAGTCGAAAGGGAAGCCGTCGATCGTGTATGAACATCGGCCGCATTTGGGCAGTAATCGCCTGCCCGCGGTGGTGAAGGCACTGCGACAGCGGATCGAAGCCCGCGGCGGCGAATTCAAGTTCGAGTGCCGTGTGGAAGATCTCGAACTGGTCGAGGGGCGGGTGCAATCGCTCTCGACTTCGTCGGGACGATTGCCGGCGCGAGTAGCCGTGTTGGCCATCGGCCACAGCGCCCGCGACACCTACCAAATGCTCTTCGATCGGGGCGTGCCGATGGTCCAGAAGCCCTTTCAGCTCGGAGTGCGAATTGAGCAGTCTCAGGAACAGGTGAACCGCGTGCAATATGGGTCGGCCCTTTTGGAAGAGAAGCTGGGAGCGGCGGATTATAGCTTGATATCGCACGGCGAGCCGAACTTATTTACGTTCTGCATGTGCGCCGGCGGACAGGTGATTCCCAGCGTGTCCGAGCCAGGCCATTTTTGCACCAATGGCATGAGCCTCTCGCGGCGCGATTCGCCATTCGCCAATAGCGGCTTGATGATCACGTTGGAGCCGAACGATTTCGGTTCACCGCACGTGCTGGCGGGCATCATGCTGCAACGACAATACGAAGCTCGTGCCTATGAAGCTGGCAAAGGCGACTACGCCTGCCCGATTCAGTGGGCCGGCGATTTCCTTGCCGAAAGACGATCGAAAGGCAACCTTCCGTCAAGCTATCCACTTGCAACCGTTTCGACTGAACTGCGCAACTTCGTGCCGCCTCCGGTGACGGACGCTCTCTTGACCGGGTTGCCGCTGCTCGACCGGCGTTGGCGTGGCCGGTTCCTTAATCAGGCGACACTGGTTGGCCCCGAAGCCCGCGGCAGCGCGCCGGTGAGATTCCCACGAAATCCCGAGACGCTGGAAAGCACAGGCGTGACGGGACTCTACCCTGTGGGCGAAGGAGCCGGGTATGCAGGCGGAATCGTCAGTGCCGCGCTGGATGGCTTACGTGCCGCGAAGGCAATTGTGTGTCGCTACGCGCCTCTCGATGCAAGATGATTTGCAGCACCATGACAGGCCGTCGTGGCTGGGATAAAATCGAAACATGACAGAAGTCTGGTTGCGAAAAAATTCTCGAGCTCTCATAGCGGCGATGTTATGGCCAAGCGTGGCTCTTTTCGTCGGACTATTGCTCGCGAGTGGTATCTGGGAATGGAATTCTACGACTTGGATGCGAGGTTTCGGCGCCGCGCTGATTCTCCTGGCGCTCTTGGCACTGACGACTTTGGCGATGCAGCTCAAGCAACCCAGGCTCGCCTTCGCACAACAGGCATTGCGATTTTATCTGCGGCCGCAAGGACCGATTTGCGTACCGATTGAGTTTGTCGAAGGTTTTTTGCTGGGCCGTGCTCCCAGCGGGCTGCCGAATAAGGCCGCTTCCCTTGACGAGACCACGACCATCGTCGTGCGATTGGCCGAACGGGCAACCGAATGGGAGCGGATCGAGGTCGATCGGTCCCTGGGCACGTGGTGTGGGCATTATGTGACGATCCGCGGCACTTGGTGCGAACCGCTCAGTGTGGACCTGGTCAATCGGTTGAACGCGCGTCTGCACGAAGTGAAGCAGGAAGCTACGACCCAGCAGGCCGATGCCCCGGTGGCCTTGTGACTCGGCTCCTGGTCAGCGTGCGCGACTCGAATGAAGCGCGGGTCGCGCTGGCGGCCGGCGTTGACCTGCTCGACTTGAAGGAGCCCAGCCACGGCGCGCTGGCGCCCGTGGCCGCGGAAATGGCACATGAAGTGGTCGAACTCGTGGCGGGCCGTGTGCCGGTGAGCGCCGCGCTGGGAGAACTGACCGATTTCGATGTTCAACGTGCGGAGAAGCTGCTGAGCGTCGGGCCGTCGTACGCGAAACTCGGCTTGGCAGGCTGTGCGAGAATTGCAACGTGGCGTTACGACTGGCAGGCGGCACTCAGCACATTTCCCGCTGAGGTGGAATGCGTGGCCGTTGTGTATGCCGACTGGCGCGCCGTCGCAGCTCCATCACCGAGTGACGTTCTCGAAGGCGGAATCGAATTCGGCTGTCGAGCCCTCTTGATCGACACGTCGAACAAATCCGCGGGGAACCTGCTCGATCATTGGCCGTTGGAAGAACTGGCGACATTCGTCGAAGCCGCTCGGCGCGCGCGGTTACTTGTCGTGCTTGGTGGATCACTTGGACCGGCGAGCATTGAGCAAGTGATGCCGCTGAGACCAGACTACATTGCCGTTCGAGGAGCCGCTTGCTCAGGATCCCGTGCCGGACGCATCGATGGCGCGCGAATCGAGGCTCTGCAAAAAATTTTGCAGGGCGACAAGAATTGCTTGACTTTTCGATAAACCAGCAAAATACTCGATGCCATAGCAACGAGTTGCCAGCAGGATGTCGAAAGGAGCGCGGCGGTGCCTACTTCCGTATTGGAAGCTATCAAGATGGGCCTCTGGGATTTTGAGCCGGACGACTTGGAAACGAGCAAGTTCTCGTCGACTGATGCCGTGCCTGGCTCGCGACAAAAGCTCGACGTGCTGACCGAGCGATTGGAACAAGGGCTGCCCTTGTGGCACACTTCCGATCGGCGCGGCTATGGCTCAAGCAAAGACGATTAGTTCGGCAATCAAACACCTGGCGCGAACGGGCCGGCGTAGCCCCGGAAGTGGTTTGTACGTCGTTTAACGGCAGTCGCTTCTAACGGCACTTGGGCTCATTGATTCGGTCGCAGGTACAAAAAAAGAGGCGTCCGAAAAATCGGACGCCTCTTCTCTTGATTCGCGTTGCTGCATTCCCAATCGGTCAAACGCCGATCGACAATGCACGAAACAAACTACTTGGTGTCGCCTTCCTTCGGGGCCGGTGCAGCGGGGGCCGGTTCAACCGGGGCCGGAGCGGGGTCGCCTGACATCTTGCCATCGGCAGGTGCGGCAGCCGGGGCAGTCGAGCTGGCCTTCTTGGCTTCGCAACCGATCGAGAACAATCCGAGGCTCAAAACCAACGCCAACATTGCAAACTTCTTCATCTCAGTACCTTTCCTCTCGAAGTAACTCGCAGCCGCAAACCCAATTGTGCGGCCAACTTTATACGCGTGTGCAGGTCCGCCCTGCTACGGCTTCTGCAAGGATGATCCTGACTCTTGGGGTTTTATTCCCGGCGGGTTACAATTTCTTAGGAATTTTCGGCCAAAGGGCTAAGAATTTCGGCCAACGCGGGAATAATTTGCCAGCTTGCCGACTCTTCTCTCATGCCGGCTTAATATACCGGTGCAAGGCGGATCATGGCGGAGAAACCTGGAACACCTGCGGTGGCGGCGCTGGTCGCGGAGTACCATGCGCAGTTGTACCGCTACGCCTATCGGTTGACTGGTTCGGTTTGTGATGCGGAAGACCTCACGCAACAGACCTTTCTGGCGGCCCACCGGAGCTTGAACCAGCTTCGTAGCGAGGAGAATTGCCGGGGTTGGCTGTTCTCGATCTTGCGAAGCTACTATTTAAAACTGAACCGCAGGCGGCGGCCGATTTCGGCCGGCAACCTCGACTTGGACCTCGACACCGTCCCGGACGAATTGCCCGCGGAACTAATGATTGACCAGGAACGCCTACAAACCGCCCTCGATACGCTGCCCGACGAATTCAAGCTGGTGCTATTGATGTTTTATTTCGAGGAGAGTTCGTATCGAGAGATTGCCGATCGGTTGGAGCTTCCGCTGGGAACAGTGATGAGTCGCCTCTCACGAGCCAAGCGGCATCTGCGATCAAAGCTGGAACCGGCAGCAAAGTTAGAATCAGCAGTGCAGGGAAGCGGGGCCAACAGGTCACGGACGGACGGTAAGGTGAAGGCATGAGCGACGACCGGCGCGATCATTTGCGGGCAGCACTTCATGAGGTTCCGGTGCCCGCGGGCCTGGCGGAGCGATTGCTGGCCCACCTGGCGATTGCCGAGGAGCAACAGTCCAGCGAGCCTTCGCTCGAATTGTTACCGGGCAAGCAAAAGTCTTCGCCGCCAGAGCCCATGCTGCCCACGATTGGGCCGGCATCGCGTCGTTGGACGCGGCGGGCTTTGCTTTCGATGGGTGGTTTAGCGACCGCGGCCGGCATTGCCTTGGCGATTTCCCACTTTAACCGCGAACCGGTTGAGGTCACGACGGAAGAGCTACTGCAAGCGTCGCGCGAAGTCTTCGAAGCGGATGCGGCTCCGTCTGGTAAAGGGCTTGATGAGGTAGCGGCCCCCGATGCCTATCCTGTCGGTCGTTTCGTCGTGGCCGGCAAAGGCACTCGTTGGCATCGCATCGCTAGTTTGCTGGGCCGCAACGGCGTAGCCTATGAACTGACTGCCGCCGATGGGTCGCGCGCCGCCCTGTATGTGGTTCGGCTGGCCGGTTCACCGCAGGTGCAGGTGCGAAGCAATCGGCCGCCACCGCCCCAGACAACGGGTGGCTGCTCTTGCGGCGCCTGGGCGACGGAGAATTTGCTGTACGTCCTCGTAGCCGCCGGCAACGAGGCCAAGTATCAAGGCTTTTTGCGGCAAGCTGGGCCACTCTCGTAGTCGCGCGCCCGCCTCTTCGTGCTATCGCCCGCGCCGGCACAACCGGCAAATTCGTCAAACTCGGGCTAATCCCACCTTCGTCGATTGGCCGAATCCAATCTCTGGGCAGGCCGATTCGTTACGACCGAACAGGGGGACCGACTTTCATGCGACGGCTTTCAATGATCCTGGCATTGCCGCTTACGTTGCTGGCAACGGCCGGTTGGGCGCAACAACCCGAGGAACTTGACATTCAACGACCGGCAACCGTTGATAACCCCTACTCTGTTTCGCCGGTGATCCCAGCGGAGCCGGCAATTCCAACGGAGCTGGACAGGCCGGCAGCCGTGCCAGCCGGCATGCAACAGCCGATCGTCCCCGACGCCGAAATTCAGTCCCAGCCAAGGATAGCCCTCGCTCCGGCCCCTGTGCCCACTACGGAAAACATGTGGTTTTACGACCAGGCTCAGCGAAGCTACCACAATCCAAAAGAGATGGTTCGCAGGAACGCGGAACACGAAGCGGTCCAGCGTCGCAATCGGATTGCGGCGGGCGAATGGTTCGGCTACTCGAATTCGCGACCGAGCGTCAATCCGAACCCCACGCACACTTCGTTCTCGGGCTGGCTCACTTCCACGCATCATCCCTATCAGTGGCAAGGGATGGGCCGCTCGTTGATCATCTACACGGCTCGCCAGCCCACGGGTTCGGCCTATGGACTTTGGTAGTTTTCGGTCGGCCAAATTCAACGGCATTCGTACCGAAAGATAAGAACCGAATTGCAATAACTGGCATGCCGGCACGGCCTGAGTTATGTTGGCGCTTCCGGGGGGTGGCGCCAACATTCTCTCAGGTCCAGCCGGCATGCTTTTTTTTGCTCGCAGATACGACACGCGTGAAGTCGTTCAAGTTTCGCTTGCGGAGGGACGCGTCGCCCGCGTCCTGCCAGCTTCCTCGCCGCCAGACAGCCCGCTGCCCTGGGTCGCGCCTGGATTTGTCGATGTGCAGGTGAACGGATATCGCGGCCAGGAGTTCAGCTCGCTTGCTCTCACGGCCGATCGCGCGGCCACAATCGTTCGCGATCACTTCGCGTTTGGCGTAACGGGAATCTGCCCGACGCTTACTACGCAGAGCTTCGCTTGCTTGTCGCACGGCATGCAAGCCATTGACGCGGCATGCCGGCAATTTGCCGATGTTGAGCGGGCGGTGCTGGGCATTCATCTTGAAGGCCCCTATTTCTCGCCGGAAGACGGCCCGCGCGGCGCCCATCCGAAGGAGCATTGTCGGCGGCCAGATTGGGACGAGTTTCAGCGGTTGCAGGACGCGGCCGGCGGCCGGATTTGCATTCTCACCATGTCGCCCGAGTTTGATGAAGCTGCCGAGTTCGTTGCTCGCGTGGTGGCCAGCGGCGTCGTGGTCGCCATCGGCCACACCGGGGCCGACGGCACGCATATCCATGCGGCCGTCGATGCCGGGGCACGTCTAAGTACGCATTTAGGCAACGGCGCCCATCGCATGCTACGACGGCATCCCAATTACATTTGGGACCAGATGGCCGAGGATCGGCTGGTGGCGAGCCTGATTGTCGACGGCCATCACCTTCCGTCGGAAGTGGTCAAGTGCATCGTGAGAACTAAGACGCCGGCACGCTGCATTCTCGTGAGCGACGTATCCGGTCTAGCGGGGATGCCTGTCGGCCGTTACACGGGCAGTGGGTGCGAGTTGGAGATTCTGCCCGACGGACGGTTGGTGATCGCCGGTCAAGATCAGCTGCTGGCCGGCGCGTCGTTGCCGATCGGCGTGGGCGTGGCGAATGTCATGCGGTTCGCGGGAGTCGATCTGGCAACGGCCGTGGAGATGGCGAGTTCCGCGCCTGCCCGTTTGCTCGGCCGCGCAAGTGGAGGCTTGCGGCCGGGCGACGCTGCCGATCTGGTCTTGTTCGAAATGGAAAACGGCCGCCTCGAAATTCAGGCGACCATTCTGGCCGGCAAGCTGGTTTGGAACAAACCGACCGCGGGTTGAGCTCCGTCCTCAGTTGCGTCCCGTCTCCCGAACGAGCCTATACGGTCAGCCGGTTCGGAGGCCCGTGCCGAACCAATTTTCCAAAATCTGAGATTTGAAATTTGAGATCTCGAATACCCCTTACTCGTCCCGATACGTGATCACCGGCACGCGTCTGACAATTTCTTCTTCCACCATGCGGCAGACTTGCTGAGGCACCTTGCGAGTTTGCTCTTCTTCCACATAGCGAACCGTTTGCACGGCGACCTTGCGAACTTTCTGCTCCTCGACATAGCGGACCGTCGGCACCTGCACCTTGCGCACTTGCTCTTCTTCGACGTACCGCATGGTTTGAACTGGAATCTTACGAACCTCTCGTTCCTCCACGTAGCGCACGGTCTGAACGGGCACTTTCCGAGTGACGACGCGCGCAACCGTCGTGGTCGCCGGCACGAGCTGCCATTGGCCAAAAGCATTCAAGCTGCATTGGCAACTGGTCGACGGCTCGTAAACCGTCACTTGCTCTTCGCGCTCTGACGTCTCATAAACGGGACGCCGCACCGTCACCTGTTCCTCGCGCTCCGAGGTTTCGTACACCGGCTTGAGCACCGTATACTTCTCCTCGCGCTCCTGGGTTTCATAAACGGGTCTGCGGACCGTGTATGCTTCTTCCCGATCGGCTGTTTCATAGACCGGTCGACGAACCGTTACGCGCTCTTCGCGCTCCTCCGTTTCCCAAACAGGCCGCTGAACCTTGAAGCGCTCTTCTCGATACGTTGTTTCGGCAACTTGGCGGCGCACTATGACCGGTTGCTCCACGGGGCAAGCGGTCGCTTCGTCGGCAAATGTCGAGGGGTACATCACGACGTATCGCGTCGCGGGACGCCAGCCGTCGTCCTGGGCGAAAACGCCCCCCGGCATCCAGAAAAAGCAAAACGATAGCCCCAGCAAAATCTTGGCCGCTCGCGTCATGGCATTCTCCTTGCTTCGAGACTCACTCGTTACGCACTGACGATATTCTACCGACGGGGCAATGGCAATTAAATTCAACGCGACAATCGCGCGATCCGAGCGGCAAATCGCCAAGCCAGACCCTCGCTGAGTCACCGTCAATCCTTTGCAGTTTTGGTTGAAAGAGAGTAACCTGAATAAAGTAATCTCTGGGGCAACTTCATTCAGTTTGTCGCGCCCCGCTCGGGGCGAATCCATGTCGCAAGTTATTACATTACCGCCAAATACGGCATTTCTTCCCGACGGTTCCAAAGCCGGCGGCTGGTGGCACACTTCAGACGACGGTGAACGCGTCGTCTGCGATCTCTGCCCGCGGGCTTGCAGCCTCAAGCCTGGTGATCGCGGTTTCTGTTTCGTCCGCGAGAATCGCGAAGGGCAAATGGTGCTTGGCACCTATGGCCGCAGCACGGGATTCTGCATCGATCCGATCGAAAAGAAGCCGCTCAACCATTTCTATCCGGGCACCAGCGTACTCTCGTTCGGCACCGCCGGCTGCAATTTGGGCTGTAAGTTTTGCCAGAATTGGTCCATTTCCAAGTCGCGGGAAGTGGAACAACTGAGCGAGCTGGCCACGCCCGAGGCCATTGCCGCCGCCGCCCTTCAACACGGCTGCCGTAGCGTGGCGTTTACTTACAACGACCCGGTGATCTGGGCCGAGTACGCCATCGACGTGGCCCGCGCCTGCCGAGAAGTTGGCGTGAAAACCGTCGCGGTTACTGCCGGCTACATTACTCCAATCGCTCGGGGCCCGTTCTATGAGGTGATGGACGCCGCCAATGTAGACCTGAAGGGATTCACCGAACACTTCTACCAGCACCTTACGCTGTCGCACCTGGAGCCGGTCCTCGATACGCTGAAGTATCTGCGGCATGAGACCGACGTCTGGTTCGAGATCACGAACCTGATCATTCCGCGGGAAAATGACTCGCACGACGAGTTGCGGCAGATGTGTGAGTGGATCCTCGAGGCGCTCGGCGACGACGTGCCGACCCACTTCACCGCCTTCCATCCCGACTTCCGGCTTCGCGATCGTCCGGGAACGCCGCTTGAAACGCTTCTGGCGGCGCACGAGATTGCCCGCCAATGCGGCCTCAAGCATCCTTATGTTGGCAACGTCAACGACGTGCAACACCAAAGCACTTACTGCCCTCACTGCGGCGGCCTGGTCATCGAGCGCGATTGGTATCAATTGGGCCGATATCACCTCGACGGCAATCGCTGCCGGCATTGCGGTGGCACGGTCGCGGGTCATTTCGAGGCCAAGCCCGGCAACTGGGGACGACGGCGCGAGCCGGTGCAAATTGCTCGCTTTCAACGTCCGCTGCCTGTGGTCGAGGCGCCGCGTCCGATCGCAATACAACCTCAAGGAAACGCCATGAATATCACCGTCGAGTCGCCGCCCGACGCTCCCGCAACACTGCCAGCCACATTCACGGCGGAACAAGAACGTCTGCTGCACCACACCGCCAGCGAGTTGGTGGCGGCCGCCATCTTGAACCGGCCGGCTCGGATTGCAGATCCGACGTTGGGCGGAATGGCCGGTTGGCCACTGATGGGCACCTTCGTAAGCCTCAAGCGCAAAGGGCGATTGCGAAGCTGTTGTGGCTCGATGGGCCACAACGTGCCGCTCGGCGAGGCGCTGCCGCGAGCGGCCTGGCAGTCGGCCACGAGCGACATGCGGCTGCCGCCCATCTCGGCCAGCGAGCTTCGTTTTTTAGACTTGGAAGTCTGGCTTTTGCATACTCCGCGTCGCATGACGGCTCGCGGCGCCGACCGCATCGGCGAAGTGAATATTGGCCGCCACGGGTTGCAAATTCGTCGCGGCGAGGCCAGCGGCTTGTTGCTGCCGAGCGTAGCGATCGAGCACCAGGTCGATGCCGAAGGCTTCCTCCAGATGGTCGCAATGAAGGCCGGCTTGCCGCCTACGGCGTGGAAGGAAGACGACGTTGAGCTGGGCATCTTTGAAGGTCATGCAATTCACGCCCCGTTCGATCCCACCGTGCTCACTCCGCAGGATGGTCAACCATTCCAGCTCCTCAGTGAGCAACATTTTCGCCAGTATTATGAAGTCTGCCGCGACAACATCGTCAAGCTTCTGCAAGGCGCCGTTCCCACTTGCTATTTGCCGGACTGCCCCGATGCCACGGTGACCGGGCTTGTTGTATCGCTGCGGCGGCTAGGTCATCCGCAGGCCTTTCATTTCTGCCGCATGTCGTTGCGGCCCGGTCTGCCATTGCAAGGCTCGCTGTTAGGACTCTGCGAATCGGCAGTCGCCGCCATTCGTCAACAGCTTGCCGCAGGCACCAAGCTGGACAACATGCAGCTCGACCTCTCTCTGCTATACGACACCGCCATGCACGGCACCGCCGCCGAACCCGCTTTGGAAGGATTCGATCCGCGGCGGCGGGCGCTGTTGTTGTTCGAGCGCTCGAAATGGTCGTGCGTGTTCGATCCCACGAGAATTCCGCAAGAAGTCGTGGAAACAGCCTGCCGCGAGGCCCGCGTGGCGGTGCGGGAAGAAGCAGTAATGTACAGCGTGTTGGTGCAAACGAGCGCGTCGCCTTTGGTCTTCGCGAGCGTACCGCAGGCCCAAGGTGGACCGCGCGTGCGACCTCCGGCTGTGGCCGGCAGTTTCTATCCGGCAGACGCCGGTGAACTGACCGCGATCGTCGACAAGTTTCTTGCCGGCGATCCTCCACAGCGCAAACCGTGGGCTGCTGTGATGGTGCCTCACGCGGGACTGATCTTCTCTGGAAAGCTCGCTGCCAACGTGCTTCGGCATGTGGAGATTCCCGACACGGTTGTCATTATCAGCCCGAAGCACACGCCGCACGGCGCCGAGTGGGCCGTGGCGCCGCATGAAACCTGGTCATTGCCGGGTATTGAAATTGCCAACGATCTGCCACTGGCCCAGCAACTGGCCAAGGCGATTCCCGGCTTGGAACTCGATGCCGTGGCCCATCAAGGCGAGCATGGGATTGAAGTCGAATTGCCCTTCGTACACCGGCTAGCTCCGCAAGCCCGCGTGGTAGGCATTGCCATTGGCGCGGGATCTTTGCAGCGCTGCCGCGAATTTGCGACAGGTCTGGCGAGCATATTGAGAGATCGTCCCGGCCGGGTGCTGTTGGTCATTTCCAGCGATATGAATCACTATGCCAGCGACGTCGAGAACCGTCGTCTCGACGCCATGGCGCTCAAGTGTCTCGAGCAGCTCGATGCCGAAGAGCTGTTAATGACCTGTCAGAAGCATCACATTAGCATGTGTGGTGTGTTGCCGGCGGTGATCGTGCTGGAAACACTTAAGCAGCTTGGTAAATTGAATCGCGCCGAGAGCATTGGCTACGCCACGAGCGGCGACGTGACCGGCGACCGCAGCCGAGTCGTCGGCTACGCAGGAATGGCCTTCGGAACCTGATTGCGCGCTAGACAATTTAGCCGCGCTCGTCCCGGTCTGAATTGATCGAAAACTTGCGATTCGTTTCCCCCAACGGCCGCCATTGAAGAAACTCAATTCGTCGTATGCCCCCTAAATTCGACCAACTCGGCCCGTACCGCATTGGCAAGCAGTTGGGACGCGGCGGCATGGGCACCGTTTATTCCGGCGTCCGGGTTGATACGGAAGAACCGGCCGCCATTAAGGTGCTGTCGGCGGCCTTGGCGCACGTCGAAGGTTTTCGCGAGCGGTTTGAAGCCGAAATCGAAAGCCTACGCAAGCTGAACCATCCCAATATCGTTCGTTTGTTCGGCTTCGGGGAGCAGGATGGCCATCTGTTCTACGCCATGGAGTTGGTCGAAGGGAAAAGCCTTGAGGAAGAGTTGCGAGCGGGGCGAGAGTTCGATTGGCGCGAAGTGACCGATCTCGGCGTGCAGACCTGTCGCGCCCTGCGACATGCCCACGATCGCGGTGTGATCCATCGCGACATCAAGCCGGCCAACTTGCTGTTGGCCCCCGACGGTCACGTCAAGCTGTCGGACTTCGGCATCGCGAAACTATTTGGCCACACAGGCATGACGGCCGACGGCGGCGTACTGGGAACGGCCGAATATATGGCGCCCGAGCAAGCCGATGGCCGCCCCGTCACGGCACGTTGCGATCTGTACAGCTTGGGCGGTGTGCTTTACGCGCTCCTTGCCCGTCGCCCGCCCTTTCGCGCCACAAGCCTGGTGGAGATGCTGCAGTTGCAGCGTTTCGCCGAGCCGGAGCCCGTGAGGCACTATGCCCCGGCTACGCCCGCCGAACTCGAGTTAACCTTGGGTTTGTTGCTCGAAAAGGATCCAGACAAGCGCATCCCGACAGCCATGGTCCTGGCGCGCCGGCTCGAGGCGATGAAGCATGGCCTGGCATCGCGGCAGATTGAAGAACCGCCCAGTTTGCCCACGGATGAGCCTGGCAATCCGATCGCTACAGCACGAACGGCAACAGCCATGCAGGATCCGCCCGAGGAACCGGACCCAACGGGCACGGAAGTAACCAAGCCCGGACGGGTCCCGCTCGAGATTCCAAATCTGGACGATGATGATCCGCGCGCTTCCGCTCTGCACATGACGGCCGATTTGCCGTCCAAGGCGGCGAAGCCCGAGGCCGCTTCGCCTGCGGCGCCGAGTTCCCGCTTCGTGGCAGTCGAAGACGAGCATCGCCATCTTGAAACGGCCGACGATGGTTATGTCGGTTGGCTGAGCTGGCAGACCTTGGCATTGGCGTTGGCCTTGGCCGCGTCGCTGGCTGGCATCTGGTTCGTCATGCGGCCTCCCAATGCCGACCAGCTATACCAACGCATCGACGCGGTGGCCGACACTGAACAAGTTGAACGTCTCGTCGAAGTGGAAAGCGACATCAAGACCTTCCTAGATCGGTTTCCCGACGACCCGCGCAAACAGGAGCTGCGCGACCTGCAGGAAGATTTGGAGCTGTACCGCTTGGAGCGTCAATTCCAACTGCGCGAACGCCGGTCCGAAGGCTCGCATGCCCTCACGCCCATCGAACGGGCCTATTCTGAAGCTATCAGCACAATACGCACGAATCCGGCTGAGACTCAGTTGCGTTTGCAGGCCTTGCTTGACTTCTTCGGCTCCGATGTCGGCCAATCGAAGAACGCGGAGCGCTGCCTGGAATTGGCCCGGCGACAATTGACGCGGCTCGATCGGCAAGTAGCCCGCCAGGCCGAGGACGAATTACCGTTGGTCGAAAAGCGGCTGGCGGAAGCCAAAAAGCTCCGCACGACCAACGCCCAGGCCGCGCGGGCCATGTTCCAGAACATCGTCGTATTGTATGGTGATAAGCCATGGGCCGCCGATGCGGTCCGCCAAGCGCGGGAGGAATTAGCCAAATGATCCATCCCAGGCCCGGTTTCCCGACCACCCGGTTACGCCGGTTGCGCTATCATCCGCGCGTTCGCGAGATGATCCGCCAGGTACAGCTTGCTCCCAGCAACTTCATCCTGCCGCTGTTCGTCCGTCGCGGCGAAGGCATCCGGCAGGAGATTTCGTCCATGCCGGGGCAGTTTCAAATGTCGCTCGACACGTTCGAAGAGGAAGTCCGGCAAGTGGCAGGCCTGGGGCTGGGCGGCGTCATTCTGTTTGGAATTCCCGACGAGAAAGACGCGGTGGGGAGCGACGCCTGCGACGAGCATGGCATCATTGCCGATGCCGTGCGAGTAGCAAAACGGGCCGCGCCGGACCTGCTCACGATCACCGACGTCTGTTTTTGTGAATACACCGACCACGGGCATTGTGGCGTGGTTAACCAGGTCACCGGACGCACCGACGTCGATAACGACGCAACGCTCCAGTTGCTCGGCCGCCAAGCGATGTCTCACGCCCGCGCGGGAGCCGATATGGTGGCGCCCAGCGGCATGATGGACGGCATGGTAAACGCGATTCGCGGAGCGCTCGACACCTCAGGTTTCGGCCACGTGCCGATCATGAGTTACGCGGCCAAGTACGCCAGCGCGTTCTATGGCCCGTTCCGTGAAGCCGCTGAGAGCGCACCGCAATTTGGCGACCGCCGCAGCTATCAGATGGATCCTGCCAGCGACCCCGGCCAGGCCCTGCGAGAAGTTGAACTCGATCTGGCCGAAGGTGCTGATCTGATTATGGTTAAGCCTGCCCTGGCATATCTGGATATTTTGAGAAGTGTGCGTGACCACTTCCCCGGAGTGCCCTTGGCCGCGTACAACGTATCGGGCGAGTTTGCGATGGTGAAGGCCGCCGCCGCTCGCGGGTGGCTCGACGAGCGAGCCGTGGCATTGGAGTCGCTGGCCGCAATCCGCCGGGCAGGAGCGAGTGCCATTCTCACTTATTGGGCCAAGGACGCCGCCCGCTGGCTCGCCTAATTCCTCACGAAACCTTGCTAACGTGCCATCATGACTCGTGAACTAAGCCAGCGGGCATTCGCTCGTGCCAAGGAGCTGATCCCCGGAGGTGTCAATAGTCCGGCGCGTGCCTTCGGCGGCGTCGGCGGCGAGCCAATCTTTTTTTCTCGCGGCGAAGGGGCCTACCTCTTCGATCTCGACGGCAATCGGTACATCGACTACATTGGCTCTTGGGGGCCGATGATCCTGGGCCATTGTCACCCCAAGGTGGTCGCCGCGCTCTCGAACGTCATCAGCCGCGGCACAAGCTTCGGCGCCCCGACGGAAGCTGAAAGCGAATTGGCGGAACTAATCATCGCGGCGGTTCCATCCGTCGAGAAGGTGCGGCTTGTGAATTCGGGCACCGAAGCCACGATGAGCGCCATCCGCCTCGCGCGTGGGTTCACCGGTCGCGATGTAATCGTCAAGTTCTCCGGCAATTATCACGGACACGTCGACAGCCTGTTGGTAGCCGCCGGGAGTTCCGCTGCCACGCTGGCTGTGCCCAACTCGCCCGGCGTGACTGCCGGCACTGCGCGCGACACGTTGATCCTCAAGTACAACGACCCCGAAGGCTTCACTGCGGCACTCAAGCAGCATGGTAGCCGCATTGCCGGGGTGATCGTCGAGCCGGTGGTGGGCAACATGGGAACGGTTGTTCCTTCGGCCGAATTCCTGCGCGCGCTGCGCAGTGAAACTGAACGGCATGGAGCTTTACTGATCTTCGATGAAGTAATGACCGGCTTCCGCGTGGCCTATGGCGGAGCTCAGAGTCTGTTCGGCATTCGTCCCGATCTGACCACGTTGGGCAAGATTGTCGGTGGCGGGTTGCCGGTGGGAGCCTATGGCGGCCGGTTAGATATTATGAATCGCGTATTGCCCGCCGGCCCGGTGTTCCAGGCCGGCACGCTTAGCGGCAATCCGCTTGCGACCGCGGCGGGTATTGCCACACTGAAGGAGCTGCGCGACAATTCCCCTTATGAAAAGCTCGAGCGACTTGGCGATCGCCTGGCGAAGGGGCTCGCCGCAGCCGCCCGCGCCGCCGGCGTTGAGCATTGCTTAGCTCGCGTCGGCAGCATGCTCACGCTTTTCTTCCAGCCGGGACCGGTGACCGATTGGGATTCCGCCAGCCGGAGCGATACGGCCCGCTTTGCAAAGTATTTCTGGAAATTGATCGACCGCGGCGTGTACATGCCGTGCAGCCAATATGAAGCGCTGTTCATTTCTTCCGCACACACCGAGCGCGACATCGACCAAACAATCAGCGCCGCCCAAGACGCACTCCACGAGTAAACTCATCGTCGTGCTCGTCCCTGCTTGATTTGACCGAAGACTTGCCACGCGCTTTTCCGCCCAACGCTTTCCAATGTCCCTGCCCAACTTAAAAATCGGCCCGATTCAAATTGGCTTCCCCTGCGTGCAAGCTGCGCTCAGCGGCTACAGCGATATGGCGATGCGCGTGATTGGCCGCCGTCTAGGGGCCTCTTACGCGCTCTGCGAAGTAGTTCTCGACCGGCTCGTCCTCGAAGCCGGCCGTAAGACCCGCCGAAGGTTCATGCAAGTCTGCGACGAAGAGCATCCCGTCGCCGGACAGCTCATGGGCAGCAATCCGGAAGAGTTCGGTCCCGCCGCTCTCGAGCTAGCCAAGGCCGGCTTCGACGTGGTCGATATCAATTTTGGCTGCCCGGTCAAAAAGGTTCTGGGACGCTGCCGTGGCGGCTATCTCTTGGGCCACCCGGAAACCGCCCTCGAAATTGTCGCGCGAGTCCGCGAAGCCGTGCCGGCTCAGGTGCCGATTACTTTGAAAATGCGTCGCGGCCTGGACGACACCCAGCAAAGCCGCGACAACTTTTTCACCATCTTTGACGGCGCCTTCGCCCGCGGCGCCGCGGCCGTCACCGTGCATGGCCGTACGGTGGTGCAGAAATACGTTGGCCCCAGCCGCTGGCAATTTCTCAGCGAGGTGAAGCGTCATGCTTGCAATCGCACGGTTCTCGGTAGCGGCGATCTGTTTACGGCGCAGGACTGCCTCAACATGCTCGCCGAGACGGGCGTCGATGGCGTGACGGTCGCTCGCGGCGCGATCGGCAATCCATGGATATTTGCCCAGGCTCGTGCCTTGGCGGCGGGGCAGCCGTTGCCGGCGCCGCCCAGCCTACATGAGCAGCGCGAAGTGATTCGCGAGCATTATCGCCTGGCCGAGCAGATTTACGGCCCCGACCAATGCGGCCGGCAGATGCGCAAATTCGGCATTAAATACGCGCGTCTCCATCCGCAATCGCAAGAAGTGCGCGATGCGTTCATCGCCGTTCGCCGCACCGAGGACTGGCCGAAGGTTCTCGATCACTGGTACGCCGACGATCTCCCCGGCCGCTACCCGCCCGACGGCCCCGAAGACGAAGAGAATGTCGATTGCATGGAAGCAGCGGTTTAATGGATATCTTGATCGCCTTTGCGTTTCAGGAATCGTGTAGCAAGTATGAGGAAGCGAGGGACTTGCGATGCCACGATATATCACGGTGGGTGCGGCGCAGAGTGGGCCGATTGGCCGGAATGAAACTCGTCGCGAAGCGATAGCCCGCCGTATCGAGCAAATGCGGGAGGCGCACGCTTATCATTGCGAACTGATCGTTTATCCGGAATGCGCGCTCTCGGCGTTCTTCCCGCACTGGTACATGGAGGGCGACGAAGAGATCGACGAATGGTTCGAAAGCGAATTGCCGAATTCCACAACGCAACTGCTGTTTGACCAAGCGGCGCGGCTGCGAATCGGGTTCTATCTGGGATTTGCCGAGTTGGCGGTCGAAGATGGAATCAAGCGCCGATTCAACAGTAGCGTCTTGGTCGGTCCCGATGGGCATATTGTCGGTAAGTACCGCAAGATCCATCTGCCCGGGCACGCCGACCATCGGCCGCACAACCCGTTTCAGAATCTGGAAAAGCGGTACTTCGAAGCCGGCAACTTGGGGTTTGGGACATGGCGAGCGTTCAACGGCGTGATCGGCATGTGCATCTGCAACGATCGCCGTTGGGCCGAGGCCTACCGCGTCTTGGCGTTGCGTGGAGCCGAAATGATTCTGCTGGGCTACAACACGCCCGACCATATCCCGGAGCATCCGGAACTCGACCCCCTCGTGGCTTTTCATAACCGCTTGAGTATGCAGGCGGGTGCCTATCAAAATGGTTGTTGGGTCGTCGGCGTGGCGAAGGCCGGCGTCGAAGAGGGCGTGAGCCAGCTCGGCCAGACGTCGATCATTTCACCGTCGGGCGAAGTGGTCGCGCAGAGCTCGACGCTCGGCGACGAGTTGGTCGTTTACCGCTGCGATTTGGACCTGGTAAAGCCGTACAAGGAATCGTTATTCAACTTCGCCAACAACCGGCGCATCGAACACTACGGCCCCATCGCTCATCAGACTGAGGCCCGACCGCCGAACGCGTAGCGAACGAAAGATAAACGTCGGACCATGATTGCCGTATTTCATGTATCGGCGGGTCCCCTCGATTGCGCTATCGGGCTCGTGTTGCAGTGGAACACGCACGGGGTGTTGCTATAGTAGGTCTTGTTTCCGTCCCGCCCGCCTCCACTGAGGGAATTCCTCATGCGACCTCATCTCGTTTTGATCCTCACGATAATTTGCGTAACCGCGGTTGCCGCAGAACCGGCGCCTGACACGCGACGCGGCGATGACATGCTCCAGAAGTACTTTGCCGCGCGCACTCGCGAGTTGGCCGAAGATTGCCTGACCGACGTCAAGACGCTCGAAGACTGGACCAGCAAACGGGCGGCATACCACCAGCAACTGTTGGAGATGCTGGGTTTAGATCCGCTGCCCGAGCGTACGCCGCTCATGGCTGAGGTGACCGGCAAGATCGATCATGACGACTTCACGGTCGAAAAGGTCTACTTTCAGTCGCGGCCGGGATTGTACGTGACGGGCAATTTGTACATTCCCAAGGGGCTTACCAAGCCGGCGCCGACAATCCTGTATGTATGCGGACATTCACAGGTCGTCAAAGACGGCGTGAGCCTGGGCGGCAAGACGCATTATCAACACCACGCCTGCTGGTTTGCCAGGCACGGTTACGTGTGCCTGGTCATCGACACGCTGCAACTGGGCGAGATCCAAGGCATTCATCACGGCACCTACCGTTACGACATGTGGTGGTGGCTCGCGCGGGGCTACACGCCCGCGGGCGTCGAGGCCTGGAACTGCATTCGGGCGCTCGATTATTTGCAGACTCGCAAGGAAGTGGACGGCGAGCGAATCGGCGTCACCGGACGCAGCGGCGGCGGCGCCTACAGTTGGTGGATTGCCGCCCTCGACGAGCGGATCAAGGCCGCCGTGCCGGTGGCCGGCATCACCGACCTGGAGAACCATGTGATCGATGGCGCCGTCGAAGGACACTGCGACTGTATGTTCATGCTCAACACCTATCGCTGGGACTATGCACAAGTAGCGGCGATGGTCGCTCCCCGCCCGCTGTTGATCGCCAACACCGACAAGGACGGAATTTTTCCGCTGGAAGGAATCGAACGCGTACATCAGAAGGTCCGACACATTTATCGTCTATATGGGGCCGACAAGAAGTTCGGCTTGCAAATCAGCGAAGGCCCGCACTGGGACGTGGCGGAGTTGCAGGTGGCAGCGTTTCGCTGGTTCAACCGCTTCTTGAAGGAAGTAGACACGCCGATCGAGGACGCCGCCAAACGCATGTTCGAGCCTGAGCAGCTCAAGGTGTTGGCGTCGCTTCCTGCCGACCAGCAAAACACGACCATCCATGAGACATTCGTGCCGGTTGCCAAGGCGGAGGTTCCGGAGAGCGCGTCGCAATGGGGATCGCAGCGCGACGGCTGGCTGGCGAGGCTTAAAGACCGCTGCTTCCGCGCCTGGCCAGACAAGCCGGGCGATCTGGACGTGAAGGAAGTTTTCAGCGTCGATCGCGACGGCATGCGGTTTTCGGCGTACGACTTTACCAGTCAAGAGGCGATTCGCCTGCGGCTGTACCTGGCGCGGCGGAACTCCGACGAGCGCGACGAGCTGGTGGTGCTCAACGTGCTCGACGAGGAGGGCTGGTCGAAATGGCTGGCCATGATGCGAGCTGGATTCGCCGAGGAGCTTAAGGAGGAACAATCGGGCGAGGCAGATCCGGCCGCCTTCGACCAGACCGCCAAAATGTTCAAAGCGTTCAAATGGGCGATGGCTTACATGGCCCCGCGCGGCGTCGGCCCCACGGCGTTCGATGCCAGCAAGAAGAAGCAGGTTCAGAATCGGCGCCGGTTCATGTTGTTGGGAGAAAGCCTGGACGGAATGCAAGTCTGGGATGCGCGGCGGGCGGCTCAAACGCTCTCGGCATTGCCGCAGATGAAGGACGTACCGCTGTGGATGCAGGGCGAGCGTCAAGCCGCCGGGATGGCTCTCTATGCCGCGCTGTTTGAGCCACAGGTAAAGCGGCTCGATCTGTGGCGATTGCCGGCTTCACATCGCGAGGGCCCGTACTTCTTGAACGTCCTACGGTTTCTCGACACGCCGCAGGCAGTGGCGATGGCCGCGGAACGAACGCAAGTGCGCCTCTACGATGTCGAGAAAGCCGACTGGCAATTTGCCAGCGACACGGCTGCCAAGCTCGGCTGGAATGCGAAACAACTCCAGTTCCGAAATCCGGCAAAGGATGCGGACGGGAAAAAGGGCCTGGCGAAGTAAACGGTAACCTACCTCCTGTCTTGTGCTTTGCTTTGAATCGGTGTAGGCTGATGGATCGTAGTGCCCTCCTTTTGACGGCGGAAACCAGCATGCCTCGCCGCCTTGGAAAATCTCGTTTGCTAGACAAGCCGCTTACCCGTGGTGGGTTGTTGGCTGCGCTCTTTATGGGCCTCTTGATCCGGCCGTTGTGGGCGGCAGTTGAAGTTAGCCCCACCTCGATTCGGCTGGATTCTCCGGAAGCCACAAGCCAGTTGCTCGTTTCGGACGTTGGCGGCAATCCGGCGAGGATTGATCTGACTCGTAAAGCATCCTTTTCCTCCGCCAACCCGAAGGTTGCAGAAGTTGATGAGACGGGCCTTGTTTCGCCGGTGGGAGAGGGCCAGACCGAAATTGTCGTGCGGCATGCCGGCGAGGAAAAGCGAGTTGCGGTCGAGGTCATCGGATTGGTGACGCCTGAGCCGATCTCGTTTTCGCAGCAAATCACTCCTTTGCTCACGAAGTCCGGCTGCAACATGGGCGGTTGTCATGGCAAGGCGGAAGGACAAAACGGCTTTAAGCTAAGTGTGTTTGGCTTCGACGTCGCGGCCGACTACGATGCCCTCGTCAAGCAAGGCCGCGGTCGCCGCGTCGTGCCGGCAGCTCCCGAACGCAGTCTTTTGCTGCGGAAGGCGACGTCGGAAGATCCGCATGGCGGCGGACAGCGCATTGCTCCGGGCGGACTCAGGTATCAACAATTGCGTCGCTGGATCGCGGAAGGGTGCCAATTTGCTGCCGGGAGCATCGAGCCGACCGTTAGGGTCGAGGTCGAGCCGGAACAACAGGTGTTGTTGGCCGGTGGCTCGCAGCAATTGAGAGTTGTGGCGGTCGATGCCGCTGGCAAACGTCGTTGCGTCACCACCGCTGCTGAGTTCGCGTCCAATGCAGGCACGATTGCCGGCGTCGATGACCGCGGCTTGGTGCAGGCTAGCGACATTCCAGGCGAGGCAGCCATCCTGGTCCGCTACTTGGGTCACGTCGCGGTTTGCCGCATTACCATTCCGCGGCCGGGCATCAAGTTTGTTCGGCCGCCGGAAGCCAACTTCATCGACGGATTAGTCTGGAATAAGCTCGAACGGCTCGGGATCGAGCCCAGCGAATTGGCCGACGATGCCACGTTCCTGCGTCGCGTATCGCTCGATACGATCGGCACCTTGCCGACGGCGGCGGAAGCGCGGGATTTTCTTGCAGATCGGTCGCCGGACAAACGTGCCCGCGCGGTCGATCGCTTGCTTGAGCGATCGGAATATGCCGACTACTGGACGATGATTTGGTCGGACATACTGCGCGTCGACAAAGACAAAGTCACGCCGGAAGGCGCGGTGGCCATGACGCGCTGGTTGCGGCGGCAGTTTGCCGAGAACCGCCCCTACGACCAAATCGTTCGCGAACTGCTCACAGTGCGCGGTCCGGTCATGGCGGAAGGTCCGGCGCCGTTCTACAAGGTGCTCAATACGCCGGAGATCGTGGCCCGGTCCGTGAGCCAGGTGTTTCTTGGCGTTCGGATCGAGTGTGCCCAGTGTCATCATCACCCGGCTGAGCGCTGGGGCCAGGAAGATTATTTTGCGTTTGCCGGCTTCTTTTCGGGTCTGGCCATTAAGCCAACCCCGGCACGGAGCGAGACGCTGGTCTGGAAGTTGGGGGCCGATCTCAAGCATCCACGAACTGGCGAGGCCGTGCCGACTCGCGGGTTGGGCGCCGAACCGCTCGAGTTCTCACCGGCCACCGATCGTCGGCCATCGCTGGCCGCCTGGCTTACCGCGCCGGACAATCGGTACTTTGCTCCGACGATGGCAAATCGTCTCTGGGCTCACTATCTGGGACGGGGATTGGTCGAACCGATCGACGACATGCGGGCTACGAACCCGGCCAGCAACGAGCCGCTGCTGGCGGCGTTGGCCCAGCATTTGATCGACGTCAAGTACGACTTGAAGGCATTTACCCGCACGCTGCTTAATTCGCGGGTTTACCAGCTCAGCTCGAAGACCAAACCCAGCAACGCTGACGACGAGCAGAACTTCTCGCATGCGGCTCGCAAACCGCTGCCGGCGGAAGTGCTGTTGGACGCCCTCTGCCAGGTGACGGGAATTCCGGAGGCATACAATGGCTGGCCTTCCGGATATCGGGCCATCCAGGTGTGGGACAACCGGATGCCGTCGTACTTCTTCCGTGTATTTGGCCGGCCCGTGCGGTTTAGCGTATGCGAGTGTGAACGTGGAAACGAACCAAGCATTGCCCAGGCCCTGCATTTGCTAAATGCACCCGAATTGAAGGCCAAGCTCGAATCGAGGCATGGCACAGCGCGGCGGCTGGCCGATTCTGACCTGCCGCCCGACCAGGTGATCGACGAACTTTACTTAAGCACGCTCTCCCGGCCGCCGCTGGACGAAGAGCGGGCCCTGTTGCGAGATGCGTTTCAAGTTGTGGGAAGCCAGCGGCGCGGGGCGGTCGAAGATATCCTGTGGGCGCTCGTGAATTCGAAGGAATTCATCTATAATCATTGAAGTTTCGCGGATCGAAACCGAGGTCGAATATGCTGAATATTTCCATCGGCAAGCAACGGTCGGGCTACTGCGATCGGCTTTCGCGCCGCCAATGGCTACGGATCGGCGGGACCGGCCTGATTGGCGGGCTGACGCTGCCGCGGCTGTTGGAGTTGGAAGCCAAGGCGGGAACGGCCAAGCCGGCCAAGGCTCAGGCCTGCATCTTCTTATTCCTGGAAGGTGGGCCTAGTACGATCGACATGTGGGACCTTAAGCCCGACGCGCCCGCGGAAATTCGCGGGCCCTACAGCCCCATTGCCACCTCGGTGCCGGGAACGTTCGTCGGCGAGCATTGCTGGCGCAGTGCCAAGGTGGCCGACAAGTTCACGATTCTCCGCAGCCACTCCCACAACGACAACGGTCACACGACCGGCTACCACTATGTAATGACCGGCTACAAGGCCGACTTCGCCGACGGCACGAACAGCCGCATTCCGACGAACGTGGTGTTCCCGTCTTTGGGTTCGATCGTATCGCGAGAGTTGGGACCGCGGACCAAAGTGCCCGCGTATGTGAATCTTCCTGATCCCATGGGGGCCGGTGGGCCTGGGTTCTATGGTCCGGAGCACGCTCCCTTTGTGATCGAGAGCGATCCGGTTCAGCCCGATTTTGAGGTCCGCGATTTGCGCTTGCCCGAAAACGGCGTGGGCCGGCTCGATCTGCGCCGGCGGCTGCTTTCCGGGATCGAACGATTGGAGCGTGAGCGGGCAGGCGCGGCGGCCACATCAAAAGATCGTGCCGGATTAATGTCGACCTATTACGATAAGGCCTACGGGCTCATTACTTCGCCCGAGGCCAAACAGGCCTTCGACATTCACTCCGAGCGGGACGACGTGCGGGCGAAGTACGGTTACACGTCGCTCGGGCAATCGGCGTTAATGGCCCGGCGGTTGGTTGAAGCGGGTTGCCGGTTCGTCGGCATCGACCATGGCAGCTGGGACACGCACTTCACCTGCTTCCCCTCGTTGGAAAACGACCTGATTCCGCATGCCGACCAGGCATTCAGTGCGTTGGTGACGGATTTGGAGGAACGCGGCCTGCTGGATAGCACGCTCGTGGTGATGATGGGCGAAATGGGCCGCCAGCCGCGCATCAATGCCCAGGCCGGCCGCGATCACTGGTCGCAAACGCAAAGCGTATTGCTGGCCGGCGGCGGCATTAAGCCGGGCCAGGTGATCGGCTCGACCGACAAGCATTGCGCCTATCCCACGTCGGATCCGGTAGGCGTCGAAGATTTGCTGTGCACGATCTTCCATCAAATGGGAATCGACTCAAAGAAGCAATATCTTACGCCGCTGGGCCGGCCGGTGCCGATCGTTAACGGCGGTCATGTGGTGACCAAGCTGCTGGGATAAACTTGCATGACGTACCGGCTGCCCGTGTTTGTGGGGCTAGTGAATTGCGCCGTTGCGCTCGCCGCCCTGCTTGTTATCTGTAACGGTGCATCGGCCCAAACGGCTCGCCTGGCGGCACCGGGCATTGGCTATGTGTTTCCACCCGGTGGCAAAGCCGGGGCGACGGTTGACGTCCAATTAGGCGGTTATGATTGGACGCCCGACATGCAATGGTTTGTGCACGACTCGCGGGTGAAGCTGGAATTCCTGAGCCCGCCGGGAAAGATTCTCGAACCACCGCCGCCCTATTGGTTTGGCTCGAAAGCGGGCAGCCCGCCGTTGCCGTTGCCGCGAGAAGTTCGCGCCCGCTGGACGCTGCCTGCCGATTTGCCGCCCGGCCCGGTCCGCTGGCAAGCGGCCAACGCCAATGGCGGCACGTTGGTAGGCGTGTTCATGGTCGGCACCGATACCGAGGTGGTGGAAGACTCATCGTCGCGCGACGGCCAATCGTTGCCGCCCTTGCCGGTAACTATTTCCGGCCGGCTTTTCAGGAATGCCGAGATTGACCATTATCGTTTCAGCACGTCGCAGGCCGGATTGGTGTGGTGCGAGCTTGCCGATCGGCTGGGAAAACCGTTCTGCGGCGCATTGCAAATTCGCGATCGCGAGGGGAAAGTCGTGGTCGACGTGGCCGATACCGAAGAGCGTGGCTTGCAGTTTGCGTTCATGGCGCAGGCCGGTGGCGAGTATGCGGTCCGCCTGCAAGAAGTCGACTTTCGCGGAGACCGGTCGTTCGTCTATCGCTTGAGCTTCGATCAAGTGCCGCGTGTGCAAGCGGCGCTGCCTGCCGCGGGCAAACGGGGCGAGAAGCGAGCGGTTGAATTCATCGGGCGCGGGATCGTTAGCGGCGCCGACAAACTTGAATCGATCACCCGCGAAGTGACGATTCCCACCGAACCGCAGGCGACGTCGTTCGCATACCGACTGGAAACGTCGCGAGGTTTGGCCAAGCCGATCAACTTACTGGTGAGTGATTGGGAGGAACTGGTTGAGCCGGCGTCCGGGGACGCGAAACCGCGAGCGATTAAAGCGCCGTTTGCCGTGACCAGTTGGTTTGACGCTCCGGGCACTGAGCGGGTTTGGCGATTCAGCGCCGCCAAGGGCGATGCGCTCAGGATCGTGGTTGAGGCGGAACGCCTTGGCTCTCCCGTCGATGCCCTGGTCGTGGTGCGAGACGCGACGGGGAAGGAAATCGTTCGCGGCGACGATCTGGTCGATAGCCCTGACGCGGCCGTCGACTTCAAGGCTCTGGCCGAGGGCGAGTATGAAATTGCCGTCAGCGATCTTGCGGCGCGAGTGGCGTCGCGTGCGGCGACTTTTCGGATGACGGTCTTGCCGGCGGCGGCAGCGAGCGACTTCGTGCTCAACGTGCCGGAAAAGTTTGACCTGCCCATCGGCGGCAAGGCCGATTTGTTGGTGAAACTCACGCGGCTTGGCACGTTTACGGAAGCAGTGACCGTGGCCATCGACGGTTTGCCGCCGGGCGTCAATCCCGCAGGCGAATTGGTGATTGATCCCAAGAAAAAAGACTTGAAGCTGTCCCTGGAAGCGGCGGCCGACTGCGAGTCGAATGCCGTTCTGGTACGTGTGATTGGCAAGGCCACATTAGCCGGTAAGCCGGTCGAACGCGAGGCGGGAACCGTGTTGCTGACGTGTACGATGAAGCCTCGCTGCCACATCGCGCCGGTTGATAAGGACGGTGGACGAACCGTGAGCCGCGGCACGACTTACCCGGCTCAAGTGATTGTGGAGCGGTTGGAAGGCTACACGGGTAACGTCGTGTTGGAGCAATCGGCAGTCCAGGACCGGCATCGCCGCGGCATCACAGGGCCGGAATTAGTGGTTCCTCCGGGCGTGGATCGAATTGCCTATCCCGTGTATCTCCCGGAGTGGGTCGAGACATCGCTCACTTGCCGAATCATTCTCAACGGCGTCACGCAAGTGCCTGATCCCAAGGGGACCGTTCGACATGTGGTAAGCGCCATCGACGGCCGCATTACGATGTCGCCGGAAGGTGCTTTGATGAAGCTTTCGCACCAGGCTCCTGAACTGACTGTTCGAGGCGGTGAGGCGTTTGATGTACCACTGCGATTGTCGCGATCGGTCAAGGTCCCGCTGCCTGCGAAACTGGAATTGGTAGTGCCGGAGGAATTGGAAGGATTATTGCGGGCGGACGCTCTTACATTGCCTGCCAATCAGTCGGTGGGCAAGCTGCGCGTGACGACTCAGGCCGATGCCCGGCTGGCGGGCGAGCATGAATTGAAGTTCCGTGCCACGGTCATGCAGGACGGAAACCTGCCGGTCATCAGTGAAACGTCCGTGCCGGTGGTGTTCAAGTAAAACGGAGTTCTGCCGCTCGTTCCGAATGCGGCGCAAGTCGGGGCGTTGAAGAGCATGGCCCAATTTCGGTTGAGCTCGCTTGGTCCTGCGCTATTGCTGGTGGCAATCGGAGCGGGCATTTATGCGAACAGCCTGCGAACTCCGTTTCTGTTCGACGACGAGCCAAACATTGTCGACGAACCGCGGATTCGCCATCTTTGGCCGCCCGACTGGCTAAGCGTCAATCCGTTACGGCCGGTCGTCTACTTCACTTTCGCGGCGAATTATGCGGCGGGTGGAACGGACATCATGGGCTATCACCTCGTCAACGTCGTCATTCACATCGCGGCTGCGTTGTCTCTGTTCGGCCTGGTTCGTCGCTCGCTTTTGAAACTGACGACCACGGCCGGAACGGCCACCAACCTGGCGCTGGCGACGACTGCAATCTGGATGGTCCATCCGCTGACGACGGAATGCGTTACCTACACCGTGCATCGCGGCGAGTCGATCGCGGCGCTCTGTTATCTAACGTGTTTGTACTGCCTGGTGCGTGGAGCGGACGCGAGTAAGGCTTGGCCTTGGTATCTCGCGAGCGTAATCGCATTCTGGATCGGCCTCGGCACGAAAGAAGTGATGGCTACGGCACCCTTTGTTGTGGTCATTTATGATCGCATCTTTCTGGCGAAGAGCTGGCGGGAAGTGGGTGCAAAACGCAAGTGGGTCTATGTTGGCATGGCCCTTTCGGCCATCTGGTTCGTTCCACGACTCATGCCGGCATTGTTTCAACAGCAATCGGCTGCCGGATTTGGTGTTCCAGGCATCACGCCACTCGAATATGCCAAGAGTCAGCCGGCGGTGGTGCTGCACTATTTGCGGCTTGCCATTTGGCCGCAACCGCAATCGATCGATTATGGATGGCCGGTCGCGACTACCGTCGCCGAAGTAGCCATTCCAGCGGCCCTCGTCGGGATCATGGGAATTCTGGCATTGTGGTCATTGCGAAAGCGCCCGGTGTGGGGCTTTGCGGCTGTGGCTTTTTTCGTGATTCTAGCGCCGACTTCGAGCGTAGTGCCGATTGCGGACCTCGCGGCGGAGCGACGGATGTATTTGCCGCTGGCCTGCATTGTGGTCTTGGTCGTAGGTGGCGTTGCGGCGGGAATGCGCGTTGTTGGTCAGCGGTTTCATTGGCTGGCGAAACCGCAAGTGATCTTTGCTGGCGGGGCATTCATCGTCATCGTCGCAGTGTTCTCGTGGCTAACGGTCGCACGCAATGAGTTGTATGCTGATCCGGTCTTGATGTGGAGCGACGTGGTTCGCCTGACTCCGAACAACGCGCGAGCTCATTACAATCTAGGAGTTTGCTTGGGGCGCAACGGCCGCCACGGCGTGGCGATCGAGCACTATCGAAAAGCGCTGGAACTGTTACCCGATTATGTGGAGGCCATGAACAACCTGGGGTTGGCCTTAAACGAAGGCGGACAATTTGATGAAGCGGCCGCGTTGTTTCGACGTGCGACAGACTGCCGCCCTAAATTCGCCGAAGCTCATGCCAATTTAGGGAACGATCTGATTCGTCGGGGAGAATTCGAGGCTGCTCGCCTGGAATTCGAAAAAGCGCTGACTCTTTTGCCGCCCGGCTCGAGGATGACTAGCCACGTCAAACAGACGTTGCGGGAGCTGCCGCGCGTAATTGATTTCAACTCGACGGTCGCACCTCCGAGCGGCGCGGCCAGCGAGTTGCCTGGGGCGTTACCGAGTGGGCTGCCGGGAGTATTACCGGGCTTTGATCGCTAGCGATGCTAGCGTGCGTGGAAAAAAATCTCCGGATTGTTTCAGAAAATCATGTTCAAAATTACGGTAGTGGTTATACTCTCGTCGAGCCACGACAAATTGGACTTGTCGTACCAAGGCTAGACCCGATTCTTCAGTCAGTTTTTTGGGAGGGAACCCATGACGCGCATTCCCCTCAGCGCAGCGGACGAACATGCCAAGGATCTTCGCGAACGGCTCGAGATGAGCACCGCGGAAATCGGTCTCTCGGTTCGCACGACCAATTGCCTCGAAGAGCGAGGCATTTTCACCGTTCACGATTTGCTGCAATGCACGCGTGAAGACTTGCTGAGCATCTCCAACTTCGGAGAGAAGACGCTCGACGAAGTATACAAGTCGCTCGAAGGGATCGGCTTTTACCGCAAGAACAAGCGTCAGGCCGTGGCGGTCTGACGATCGCCAGATAATTGCGTCCGGCCGGGTCGAGAGACCCGGCCTACGGTTCGCGTTATGGCGCGGGCACCGTAAATGCCGCGAGGCCCGCGCCGCTGCGGATGTAGAGCCGCTTGCCAACAACGGCGGGAGAAGTCCAGGTGCTGGAACGCACGAGGTGGCTCTCGCCTAACGGCTTGTAGCCCTCGGCCTGCGCGGCAAGGACGAGCAGCTCCCCGCGCTCGTTGAGCGCTAGTAACCTCGCACCTGCCAGAACGGGCGTGCAATAAAAGCCATGATTGCCGCCTGTCCAGACTGTTTTGCCGTCGGATAGTCGAATGCAGTGAAATTGTCCGCCGTCGTCCATGCCGTAAATCTGTCCATCCCGCACGGCAAGCGACGATAAATAGCTGGTGAATTCATCGTTCTCCCAGGCTACCGTCGCCGACCATTGGTTTTCGCGACGTTGGATGCGCAAGGCCGTGAGCGGCTTGCCAGTGGCCGTGGCGAGCACGTGGTCGGCGACGACCACCGGCGTGCCGATGCTCTCGTCGTATTGAATTTGAAAGGGATAACTCCAAAGCAAGCGTCCAGCGAGGTCGATTCCGACGATCCGTGGGCCCGTCATGACGACCACCTGAGTAACGCCTGCAATCGAGACGACAATCGGCGACGAATACGAAACATTCTCATCGAGCGCCTTCCAGACAACTTGGCCGCTGTCTCTGTCGAATGCGATGAGGGTACCTCCGCGGGCGCCGCCGACGGGCGTGATAAGCAGATTGCCGTGCAGGACTGGTGAACCGGTGTAACCGAAGAGCGGCACCGGAGCCCCTTGGCCTTCGCCCGTTGGCACAATCACGTTCTCTTCGCCGTTCACGCGGGCACGGCCGCCAGGCAGGCGTTCCTGCTCGCCGAATTCGACGGGAAAATTAACGCTCCAGACGACATGACCATCGCGTGCGTCGAGACATTGCAGCCAGCCGGCGATGCCAACGAAGTAGACCTTGCCCTCATGCGCGAGCGGCGTGGCTTTAGGGCCATTTCCGTGGCGTTGACCGACGGGGTGGGGGTCGAAGTCGACGGGATTGGTTCGCTTCCATAGAAGCTGTCCAGTTTCGGCCTGGAAGGCCAATGCCCGCTCGGTATTGCCATCGCGATCGGAAACGAAAACTCGTCCGTCGGCAACGACGGGACTGGACCAGCCGGAATGCAACTCGGCTTGCCACAGCAAGGTAGGGCCTTGAGAAGGCCAGGGATCGGGAAGTTGCGGCGCGGGAACAACGCCGTCGCGAGTTGGTCCACGCCATTGCGGCCATTGTTCCTTTGCAGAAGGTTCTTCAGCGGATGCGACAGCAACGAGAGAAGGGACGTTTGTATGCTTTTCCAACGCCGACGACTTCGCTGGGCGATCCGCTGCCGCCGAGGGAATCGTATCGTCGGGAGATTGCACGCAACCTGCCAAAAGCCCAGCGGTTAGCAGCAAGCCAACGAGGTGTTTGGTTCGGTATAAATGACGGGGATTCATCTTCCGGCCAAGGATGGGATCGGTGACGGAAACAAGTTAAAATTATAGCCTCGTGGTTGGCAAACTTGATAGGAGACGAGATTGGCTCGTTCGCTGAGACTGTACGGTAAGAAGCGCGGCGATCGTCGCACCGGTTCACGGCAGTTGGGCAATGCTGGGTTAGCATTGTTCTTTGCCGTGTTCCTGGTGGGGGGGCTGGCGATGCTTGCGCTGATGATGTACCGGCTGGCCATTCCCGAATGGCGCGTTACCCGCGGCTTTGTGGAGAGCACATGCACGGTTCGTGCGACGAGGATCAATACGAGCCGTGTGGGCGAGAGTGTGTCTTATCGTCCTGAAATCGAGATCGAGTACGAGGTTGACGGCAAGAGTTACAAGATATGGACGTATGACATCACGAAAGTCGCGTCGAGCGATCGGGCTGCAAGCGAGGCCATTCTGGCTCAGTTCGAGGCAGGACAACAGTATCCCTGCTGGTATAATCCACGCCGTCCGGAACAGGCGGTGGTCGTGGAGGGATTTAGTTGGTTCACCGGATTGATGCTCTTGTTGCCGACGGTTTTTCTGATCATCGGCGGGGGCGGCCTCGTTTACATGCTGGTGAATTGGGGCAAGTCGACCGAGCGACTGGCGGTCATGTCTCAGAATGCAACGCGACGCGACCTGTTTCAGGAACCGCAATCGGCTGACAGCGAATTTCCCAATGTGCCGCGCGATATCGATCAGACCAATAGCCCGGGCACCTATCTCAAGTTTCGGTTGCCGACCGCTGCGACCGGTTGGAACGTGGCCATGTTATCGGTCACCGGCATCCTTTTTCTTGGTGCGACGGCGGTGTTCGGCACCATCTTTTGGCGCGGCTACAACCGGGGAGACACCGATTGGCCGCTGCTGTTGTTCATGATCCCTTTCGGGGCGGTCGGAATCCTAT
>JADMIO011260363.1_pt1 | contig 32339 bp, 22 predicted proteins | sample 8958161 | NCBI WGS metagenome assembly JADMIO01 (sample SAMN16585339, study PRJNA669376) | soil metagenome | isolation source: Crop rotation soil | place: USA: Cullars Rotation, Alabama | collected 2011
CGCGACAACTTGTCCACGTGGAATTCTAAGCTTAGGATCCCAATGTGCTGGAAAGTCTGGGGATTTTCCTCGACAAGCACCACGATGTCCGCGCCGAACTTGTCGCGCAGCGCATGAATCGGATCGCTTTGCGCATTCGGCGCGCCGGGAAGCGAACCGAAGCCCGGCACGTAATAAAAATTCGTCAGCGTCCGCAGGTCCGCATTGGCGTCGCCGGTTTCCTGAAACGCGACTTCCTCCGTGTGCACCAGCCGCACGGTCGCGGTGATGCCGCTGTTTTTGAAGATCGTGTTGGTGAATTGAATCTGTTTGTTGATCGCGGTCTCTAGCGCCGACGCGCTGCCCGCGCCGGTTTTCGCGGCGGTCGTGTAGACAACCATGATGTCCACGACGGCGGCTTCGCGTTGGGCGGCGAAGGCGGCCACGAAAGGAAGCATAAAGATTATGAAGAAGAAAACGCGCATGTGGTTAATCCTCAGTCCCACCACAAATGGAATGCGTTTTCCTCAAGCACAGTCGCCGCAATGCCTGTGTCGCTAAAGTCATTATGCTGCCAACATTCAAATTGCCATTCATTGCCCACGTCGTAAGTCACGTTGATGAGCGGCACGAACCGCTCTGCTTCATCGGGAGTCAGGCGTCCTTTGAAAGCTGCGTGGTACCCGGCCGAGTCGACGAAATACGGACGGAATGCGCGCACCTGATCGCGAATTTGGCAAAGCGCACCGTACACTATCTTAGGCGTGCTTTGCTCCCAATCGATGTAGTGCTGATTGTGACTTCCGACTCTGAATTCTTTGACGAGTTCGCACGCGTCGATGTCTTTGATAGCGAAAAGCGCATGCTGCTTTTGGTTGTCGTCAATCAGGCCGCAAAAGAGTTGATAACCCTCGCTAGCAGCCTCAACAGAATGCTCTTTCGCGATATCCTGAATCTTAGTGAGGTGCTTCAAATATTCGCGCGGAGAAACCGGTTTCTTAGTGGCGACGTACCAGTTTGGCCGGTCGCGAAAACTGTCGAATTCCAATCCGAAGAGTTTCACACGAAACCTCCAGCGTTTACTTCTTTGCAACGCACTTCACGGCCAACAAGCGCATCGAAATGCGCGTGCGTGACACTCTCAAAATTCGCGGTCCGGCTCGCGTTCAACAGTCGTATCGATACCCTTAAGGAAGCCCCGAAATTGAGCCGCCCGGACTATGGGGACAAGTGCAAGGCACCCACAGCCGAGATTGATGACGCGAAATTTATGACCCGGCTTGATCTTCAATGAGTTGCGGATCGACTGCGGAATGGTGATTTCGAATTTGTCCGAAACCACCACCGTGTTTTTCATGCGCGTGCCTCCGCAGACGCACTCATTCCTAGTGCGCCTTAATCTTGATATCCACGCCCACCGGCAAATTCAACTTGCCCAGCGCGCCGACGGTCTTCGCCGTCGTGTCCAGGATGTCGATCAGCCGCTTGTGCGTGCGGATTTCAAATTGTTCGCGGGATTTCTTGTCCACGTGCGGGCTGCGCAGCACAGTGTAGCGCTCGACGCGCGTCGGCAGCGGGATTGGCCCGTGCACCTTCGCGCCCGTCGCCTTCGCGCGCTCGACGATAGTGCCCGCCGACTGGTCCAGCAGCTCGTGGTCGTACGCTTCCATCCGAATCCGAATCTTGTTCGACATGACAACTCTCCCTTTTGCTCAAAGCCCCGACCACGAAAAATCAAAGAACCCTTCACTTCGAATTTAAAGCGCCAAACTGTAGTGCTTGCCCCGCGTTCTGCAACCAATATTTTGAGTGCCCAGTGCCCAGTGCCCAGTGCTGAGAAATTTTTCCTGAGCACTGGGCACTGAGCACTGGGCACTTCTTCCGTTATCCCTGGTACGCGTCGCCCAGAATCTCCTTGTACATGTTCCGCGGCACCGGCTCGTAGCCGTACGGCTCCATCGTGAACGTCGCGCGGCCCTGCGACAACGAGCGGCTCACCGTCGCGTACTGGAACATCGAACCCAGCGGCACGCGCGCGTGGATCACCTTCAAGTGCCCGCGGTTGGTCACGTCGTGGATCGCCGCGCGGCGGCTGTTCAAATCGCCGATCACGTTGCCCATGAATTCTTCCGGCGTCACCACTTCGAGGTTCATGATCGGCTCCAGCAAAATCGGACCGGCTTTCCGCGCCGCTTCCTTGAAGCCGATCGATCCCGCCATCTGGAACGCCATCTCGCTCGAATCCACTTCGTGGAACTTGCCGTCGTACAGCGTCACCTTCACGTTGATCAGCGGGAAGCCCGAACCCAGGATGCCGTTCTTCGCCGCGCCGCGCACGCCGGCCTCGGTCGGCTTGATGTATTCCTTCGGCACCGCGCCGCCCACGATTTCGCTCTCGAACTCGATCTTGTCCTCGTGCTCGCTGTGGAACGGTTCGATGCGCAGCCGCACCACGGCGTACTGACCGCGGCCGCCCGACTGCTGCACGAACTTGCCTTCCGCCTCGGCGTTGTGCGTGATCGCCTCGCGGTAGCTCACACGCGGGCTGCCCACGTTCGCATCCACGCCGTGGTCTCGCACCATGCGGTTCTTGATGACTTCGAGGTGCAGCTCGCCCATCCCGGCGATGATCAACTGCCCGGTCTCGTCGTCGAACGTGTGCGTGAAGGTCGGGTCTTCCTTCGACAGCTTCGCCAGCGCCTGCGCCAGCTTGTCCTTGTCGGCGTTGCTCTTCGGCTCGATCGCCATCGAGATCACCGTCTCAGGGAACTTCATCGCTTCGAGAATGATCTCGTTGTCTTCGGTGCAGAGCGTGTCGCCGGTGTAGGTGTGCTTCAATCCGGCCACGGCCACGATGTCGCCGGGGCCCGCCTTCTCGATCTTCTCGCGCTCATTCGCGTGCATCAGGTACAGCTGGCCGGTCTTCTCGCGCTTGTCGCGGCGCGGGTTCGACAGGCGATCGCCAGAGCGCAGCACGCCTGAGTACACGCGCACAAACGTCAAATCGCCGTGCTTGTCGAAAATTGTCTTGAACGCCAGCCCCGCGAACGGCTCGGTCTCCAGCGGCTTGCGCACTTCGGTCACCGGCTCGCTGTGCTCTTCCTCTTCCCCCGTCTCCTCGTTCTTGATCTTGGTCTTGACGTACTTGTGCGGAATGATGCCGACGGGATATTTCGTCTCGTTGGGGGAGGGGAGGTAGAACGCCACCGCGTCCAGCACCGGCTGCACGCCGATGTAGTGGTACGCGGAACCGCACATGATCGGGAAATGCTGCCCCGTCAGCGTGATGCGGCGCAGGGCCGCGCGGAGCTGATCGCCGTCCGGCTCCTTGCCTTCTAAGAACATCATGCCGATTTCTTCGTCCGCGTCCGCGACGAGGTGAATCAGGTCCTCGCGCCGCTTCTTCGCTTCTTCCAACAGCTCCGGCTTGATCTCATCGTCGGTGAATTTCTTTCCCTGCGACGCCTTGTCGAATGTGTACTGGCGCATATGGACGAGGTCGATCACGCCCAGGAAGTTGTCTTCCTTGCCCACGGGTATCTGGATCGGATAGCCCTTCGCGCCCAGGCGTGTCTTGACCTGTTCGCAGCAGTCCCAGAAATCCGCGCCCACGCGGTCCATCTTGTTGATGAAACAAATGCGCGGCACGCCGTAGCGGTCGGCCTGGCGCCACACCGTTTCGGACTGCGCTTCCACGCCGTCCACGCCGGAGAACACCACGATCGCGCCGTCCAGCACGCGCAGCGAGCGTTCCACTTCGGCCGTGAAATCCACGTGCCCGGGCGTGTCGATCAAGTTGATGTCGTACTTCGTGTTGGTGCGCTTGCACGTCCACTCGCAGGACGTCGCCGCGGCCGTGATCGTGATGCCGCGCGCCTGTTCTTCCGGATCGTAGTCCATGGTCGCGGTGCCTTCGTGCACCTCGCCCATCTTGTGCTCCTTGCCCGTGTAGTACAGGATGCGCTCGGAGAATGTGGTCTTGCCTGCGTCGATATGCGCCGTCACGCCGATGTTGCGCGTGTTGGCGATATGGGGGTTGATCTCGTCTGCCATGATGATTTCCTATCGTTCTCAAAGTACCTGCTGAACTCTACTCCCAACTGAATCAAGGACTCAAACTTCATTTTGTCATTGGTCAATTGTCCTTTTCAATTGTCATTGAACTGCGCGCTGAACAAATCGAATGACAAATCACAAATGACAATTGACCAATGACAAATCGTCTTGCCGTTAACCTCCAACCTCTCGAACCACCGTTACAAAACGCCCCCGCGCCGAAACCATCTTCGGCGTCTGACCACAACATGGGTCTTGATTATGTGCGCCCCGGAAATTACCAGGCGTAGTGCGCAAAGGCCTTGTTCGCCTCGGCCATCTTGTGCGTGTTTTCGCGTTTGGTCATCGCGGAGCCCTCCTTCTTAAAGGCATCCAGCAATTCCCCCGCCAGCCGCTCCGACATCGGGCGGCCTTTCTTGCCGCGCGCCGCTTCCAGGATCCAGCGGATCGCCAGCGACTGTGCGCGCTTGCGGTTCACTTCCACCGGCACTTGGTACGTCGCGCCGCCGACGCGCTTGGACTTCACTTCTACGACCGGCTTGACGTTGTTCATCGCCGCGTTGAACACTTCGAGCGGATTCGGATTCCCGCTCTTCTCCGACACAATCTTCATCGCGCCATAAAAGCATGCCTGCGAGGCCGTCTTCTTGCCCTTACGCATCATGCAGTTAATGAACTTGGAGCACAGCAGGTCGTTGAACTTCCCATCCGGCTTCAACCCGCGCCCAGTCACCTTGGGCTGCGAGGGCAGCGCCTGAACTTGGTTCTGCGCTTCCATCTTGTTCTTGCGATTCGGCTTAAGCTTCCTTGGCATTGAAATCTCGTCCCTGTCCTTTTGTACCGCCGACTTCCAGCCGGCAATTCTTCGCGTCCTTCATTCTCGCGGCCTTGCCTCGCACGAGGCTATAGCCCAAAGCCCGAGTCTCAGACGCCTCACGCGACCAATCTTGCACCGCGTGCACATTTTTAAGGAGCGGCGACGCTCTTGTCGCCGTTTTGCCTTTGTCCTCGCGCAGTGCCATTTACCAATCTTGCACCACGCGCACTTCTTCAACCTCAATTTTTTTCTCTGCGCTCTCCGCGTCCTCTGCGAGAGCCACCCCGTTACCAAACTTGCACCACGTGCCTTTTTTCGCGCCTCTGCGCCTCTGCGAGAGACATATTTACTTCGCCCGCTTAGCCCCATACTTCGACCGCGACTGCTTCCGATCCGCCACGCCTTGGCAATCGAACACGCCGCGCACGATATGGTAGCGCACGCCCGGCAAATCCTTCACGCGTCCCCCGCGCACCAGCACGATCGAATGTTCCTGCAGATTGTGCCCTTCGCCGGGGATGTAAACCGTCACTTCCTTCCCGTTGCTCAACCGCACGCGAGCGATCTTGCGCAGCGCCGAATTCGGCTTCTTCGGCGTCATGGTCTTGACCGCCAGACACACGCCCTTCTTGAAGGGGTTCGACTCCAGCACCGGACTCTTGGACTTATTCTTCTGTTCGACGCGCCCGCGCTTGCAAAGCTGATTGATCGTTGGCATCTAATTCCCTTTTCCCAAACCCCTCGTCGTCTTCGCGTCTCCGCGTCTTTGCGAGAGAACCTATTCCTTCAAAACACAAAAGCGAACCGCGGCGGCCGTTTCCGCCGCAGGTTCACAAACCCCAATCTCTTCATTTCGCGAACCAGCCTGCTTGCCGATTCGTCTTAGTTGGGAGACTTTAGCGCCATGTCCGTGTGCGTCAAGCGCAATCTTGTCAGAACTCGCAATTCGATTAAAGTTAGCTTCCGGTCCGCAGTTGCCCCCTGGTTTCGCCTTCTGAGAGGCACCGCTCCATGCCCCTGAAAGACTGGTTCTCCTTCTCGTCGCCCCTCCAAAAAGCCATCCAGCGCGGCCTAAAAAATAACTCTCTCCACGACGAACTTTCCAAACTTAGCCACTACGAAATCAAATCCGAAGCTGACGCCTATGCGATCTGCGACCTGCTCGAAAAAATAGGGGCTGACCCTGCCGCAGGTGGTAAAGAATCGCTCGACGCCGTCATCACACTTTTTCAAAAAGTCACCCCCGGAGACAACGCCGCCTTCCACATCATGCGCGATGCCGCGTTGCCTGTTCTCGCCGGCATTGTCGAATCCGCATTGACGGACCCTGTTTCAACGAATTCCGACGACATCTTGTTCGCGCTCAAAGTCGTCAGCATGTACGCCGCGCCAGAAGCCGTCGAATTGATCGTCCAAGCCACCGCCTCGAATTTCAAAGCGGACTCTTACTGGTGGCATCCGATCTTCGATTGCTACACGCAAAACCACCCGTTTACTGAAATGTTGTTCGAGCACTTCTCGACATCCCTGCCCACCGGCTTCATCGCCGTCTCGCTCCTTGACGCCGCCAACTCCGCGCTACTTGAAGGTGCCAAATTCAAACACCCATTCGACTCTCCCGCTGGCGTCGAACAACTCGAACGCTGGCTCACCGACCCCGACGAAGATCACTACAGCTACGCCGTCAGCACCACCGCCGCGCTGCCCTTCATCACTCACGGCAGAAACTCGCTGCTCGCGCTTGCCTTCGAACACAACAGCCCCATCGTCCGCCTCGAAGCCGCTTGGGCCGCCGCGCGCGCAGGCCTGGACTCTGGAATCAAGCGCCTCGCTCAAGCCTGTCTCGATGTCAACCTCTCTCAGCGGGCCGTGCGTTACCTGCACGAGCTCAACCGCGCCGACGCGATTCCCATCGCCGCGATGGACGAAGACTTCCAGGCCAAAGCCACTTTTGCTCAGTGGCTTGCGCATCCCAACGAACTGGGCAAACCGCCGGATGAACTCGAAATCCTCGACACCCGCGAGTTGCTCTGGCCGCCCACCGGTGAACTCACCAAACAGCGGTTGTTGAAATACCGTGTCAAAGACACCACGGGCCTTCAAGATGACGACATCGGCGTCGGCCTCATCGGCAGCGTCACGTTTTGCCTTTTCAGTTACAAACTCGAACAGCGCCCGCCCGAAGATTGCTATGCCATCCATTGCTGCTTTGAACTTTCTCACAACAATTTGATCGAAGAAGTAACTGTCGCCCCTGGTTGCACTGACTATGACAGCATGTGGAACCAATGCGCGCTGAGCGGTCTCGGCAGCAAACAAATCGCCGCCGTGCTCGAACTCTCACCCGAATTAAAGTACCCACAGCGTATGGTCGCCGTCGCCAAAGCCAATCGCGCGGGCGTTCCCGTCTGGGTCGTCATCGACGGTCCTCGCAGCCGCTGTTACCCCGTGTCCGAAATGTTCACCACTTTGGGTAAGGTGGTTGGCCACCTCCACGTCGGCCGCGTGCTGCTGGGCTTTAACGCCGAACCTGACCGCCAAGCCTGGCTCCGCCCACCCTCCGCGCCACGCCCCGCCGAACAAATCGTCAACGTTTACGAACGCTTCCTCGACAAAGCCCGCTCATCTTCAAAAGCAGCCGAAAACCATTTTGGCATGATGGGCATTCTCCGGCGCAACTTCACTCAGTATGCCGCCGCACTCGCCACAGTCCGAACTCTATTGCCCGCTGCCGGCACGGCCGCCGCCTACGAAACCCTCCTCGCCGCCGCCGACCCCAGCGCGCCATGGTTTGACCCCAAACTACTCGATTCCTTTTCAGCACTCGGCGAAAACTTCGAACAGTACGTCGACGCCTTAATCGAACTGCATCGTCAATCCGAAGTCCCCGCGCTGATCGAACGCTTCCGGGGGCATTGGGAACACAACCTCGGTTATGGCAAGCTTGGCGCCGCCGCGCTTAAATGCGGCTTCGACCGTCTTGCCGAACCGTTCTTCATTAAGCTTCACGCCCAGCTCGACGAGTGGTTCCGCAGCGACAGCACGGAAATGCTCGCTGAAATCTGGCTGCGCCAGGGCCGCCGCGACGACGCCCACGCGCTGCTCATTGATGCTCTCAAGAAACTTGTCGCCAGCAGCGGCCAGGCGCCGGATGTCGACCGCGCGCATTGGGAAGACCGGTTCCAGGAACGCCGCACCGCCTACCTGCGCCTCTTCCCCAACTCCGGCGAACCCACCCTTCGCGCCCACGGCATCCCGTCCTCATCCCTGCCAGCCTAGCGTTCATTAACGCCTTCTAATCTCCCCTTCATTTCTCATCACCCGTTGTACGCTCCCACATCACCAATCCCCAGCCCCCATGAGGACATGCCCATGCGCATTCCCGCCCTATCCCTTCTCCTCCTCGCCGCACACCTCGCGCGCGCCGGCATGCCCGCTCCCGAAATCAGCAGCGCCGCCTCCGTCAACGGCACCGTCGGCACGCCCCTCACCTACACAATCACAGCGACGAAAGGAAAATCGCCCTACACTTTCGCCGTCACCGGTACACTTCCCGCTGGCGTCACTTTCAACAACGTCGACACCATCAGCGGCACGCCGACGCAAGTCGAAACCCAGACCGTCACCCTGACCGTCACCGACGCCAACGCGCAGCAAGGCATGGCCAGCCTCCTGCTCACCATCGCTGCCGCGCCGCCGCCGCCCGCCATCAGCAGCCCCACCACCGCCACCGGCACCGCCGGCACGCCCTTCACCTACACGCTCACCGCCAGCGGCGGCACGCCGCCATACACGTTCGGGGTGACCGGAACTCTTCCCGCCGGGCTCACATTCGACAATGTCAACAAAATCGCTGGCACGCCCACTGCCGCCGGTATGCAATCCGTCACCCTCAGCGTCACCGACTCCGTCGCAGCCAAAGGCACCGCCAATCTCGCGTTTACCATCGCCGCGCCCGCCGCCACTCCCCCCTCCATCAACAGCCCCACCACCGCCTCCGGCACCGTCGGCACTCCTTTCAGCTACACAATCACCGCCACCAACGGCAAGCCACCCTACACGTTCTCCGTCGGCGGCGCGCTGCCCGCTGGTTTGGCCTTCGACGGCGCGACCAAAATCACCGGCACGCCCACCGCGGTGGACGCCAAAACCGTCGCGCTCGGCGTCTCTGATGCCAACGCCGCAACCGCCAACGCCAGCCTCGCCATCACCATCGCCGCCGCTCCCGCCGGTGGCGGCGGCAACGGGGGCGGGGGAGGAGGAGGGGGAGGAGGCGGCGGCGGCACGACGAACGCCGTTGCCGGCACGTTCCGTTTCCTCACTACGACCCTCGAGCGCGCCACGCGCAGCAGTCCCTACTCGCAAACCCTGCTCGTCGCCAACGCCGCCGGCGAAGTCACCTTCGCCATCGAAGCCGGAGCCGACGCGCTCGCCGCGCTCGGACTCACGCTCAATCCCCAAACTGGTTTGCTCTCCGGCATCATTCCCAAATCCGCAGGCAACGCCAGCGGCGACGCCGTCTCCTTTTCGGCTTTCGACGGTACCACCAAGATCGTTCTCAACACCTCGATCAGCACCACCTCCGCCGGCGGCAGCGACTTCGGCTTCGCCACCACCGCTCTCCCGTCCGGCGCCATTGGCCAACCCTACACCGCCACCGTCCAAGTCATGGGCGGCTCATTCACCGCCAGCGGACTTGCATCCATCCGCTTCGGCGCCGACATGTTGCCCCAAGGCCTGGCAATGAACGGCTTCACCGGCGTCATCTCCGGCACGCCCAACGTCGCCGGAACTTTCTACGCGACCATCACAGCCACCGATCAGACCGACAACAACAAAGCCATCGTCATCCTGCCCATTCTCATTCTTCCCGCAGGCTCGGACTTCAAATTCGTCACCGCGATCCTCGACAACGGCGAAGTCGGCAGCCCGTACCAGTACCAAGTTGTCGTCAGCGGCGGTCCCGGCAATTCGCCCGTCACCTATTCTGCCTCGGGCCTCCCGCCCGGCCTGACCATCGCCGCCGACACCGGCATCATCTCCGGCACGCCGACCGCCGCCGGCGCCTTTTTCGTCACCATCTCCGCCGCCAAATCCAACGACCTGATCACCATCAACCGCCCGCTATACATCGTCCCGCCCGGCAGCGCCTTCTACTGGTTCTACACAGGTCTCCCCACCGCTTTCCTCAACCAGCCCTACAGCCCCACTTCGCCGCCGATCGTACTCATCGCCCATCCCTTCAGCACCAGCATCATGTATTCAGCCACCGGCCTGCCTCCAGGCATCAGCTACGACGCCGCGACTGGCGCGCTCACGGGCATCGCCACCGAACCCGGCATCTATCCTGTCACCTTCACCGCCACCGACAGCAGCTCCGGCCAGCAAATCGTCTTCAGCGTCGAATTCGCCGTCCTGCCGCCCGACGGCGGCGACACCAACGGCCTCGCCACAAATCTCTGGGTCAAGTCCGCCAGCTTCAAACGCGGCACACCCGGCAAGGACGGCTGGAGCGCCCAGTGGATATACAATGCCGACCGCCGCCGCAACACCGCCCCGCCGCGTATCTACGACGCCGGCACCGATCCACTCGTGATCTCGCTCGGCTCAATCCCCGAAATCAACATCCCCCGCGCCAGCCTCACCGGCGCGCGCCCCAAGTTCGCCTTCAGCTCCCCCACGCTCGCCGTCGCTGTTAAACTGGATGAAAGCGCTCAAACCATTTCGCTGAGCGAAAAGAAAATCACCATCACCGACGGCTTCAAAACCACGCTGCAAAATACGGTCAAACTCGGCGCCAAATCTTTCCGTCTCGATTTGTTCTTCGATGACAAGGGGAAATTCACGCCCGCGCTCGGCTACCGCAAAGCCGCCTTCGTCGTGGCCGGAGCAAAAATCAGCGCCAAAGCCGCCGGCAAAGACAGCGTCAATTTCGCCATGCTGCTGGGCGATCCCTCATTCCTGCCGCCCATCGATCCCAACGACAAAACTGTGCGCGTGCGCGTCACCAACAGCAGCGGCGTGCTGGTGCTCGACAAAGACTTCACCGCGCTGGTCACAGTCACCACCAGTACCGACAAGTCCACCGGCGCGAAAGTCTACAAAATCAAAAGCGGAAAAGACGCCACGACGACGCCCGGCAAACTCAGCTACGACAGCAAATCCGGCAAGCTCAGCGTCTCAATCAAAGGCCTCGACCTCGCCGCAAAATTACCCGCCGGCGATAACGCCGAAGAGCAGCTCAGCGTCGCCCTCCAAATCGGCGCCAAACAATACTTCACCGGCATCACGATATTCGCGCCCAAAGCCGGCGCCTACTCCACCAAATTGCCCAAATAAATTTGTTGTAACACCTCGCGCAGCGAAGTGTCCGCCACTCCCCGAGCTGGTGTGGGTGCGGGTCGACGTCTTTACTCATACGCGGGTGAGGGAAGGCGCTCGACGGGTGACACCGAACAGTACCTTGCTCCGTGCTGCTCGTCGCTGATCGCCTGGACTAATCCGCCCGTTTGTTGCTTGCCACCACCTTCAGGTGGTGGTCTGCGAAATCGACGCACAGCTTGAGCCGGCTTCAGCCGGCTTGAATGAGTCTTGAGCATGGGCGACTTCATTTTCCATCCGCTCCGCCACCCTCACTCCCGTCCCCACCTTCAATCCCACCGCGCGCGCAAATTGCCGATACAACCCTTCCCCCCGCTGCAGCGTCCGCGTCTTCCCATCGCTCATGGTCGTATCCTCCCAGCAACCCCGTTGAATGTGCGACACCGGGTTGACGTAATCAGCAAAAAGCGCACAATCGCTCCCATGCGCGTCGCGCTCTACTTGTCGCTCTTCCTCCTCGCCTTCGGCTTCATCGCCCAAAGCGACATGATCTTCCTCAGCGGCATGGCCCTCTTCGCGTCCACCGCGCTGATCGCCGCCCGCCGCTCCGGTTTCCAATTCAGCCTCTTCGAACTCTGCGGTTCGCTGGTCGTCGCCGCATTCATCGCCACGGTCATGATCAACAGGGAAAGCGACATTGCCACGTTCCAATACAAACTCGCCTGCGTCATCTTCGCTCTGACGCTCTCCGCCGCGGGCGTCGTCTGCGCGTGGCTGCTGCGCCGCAACAACCCGCAGCTAACCTACAGCCCCTATCTGGTCCTCTCGTGCTGGTGCTACCCGTTCAGCGTCGCCGGCCTGGCCGCGACCGCGCTCTACGCCATCTTCTGGCTGCGCGGCGGCCATTTGAACGGCGTGGAAAGCGAAGTCATCTTCTTCGCCGCCCTCATCCCACTCGCCATCCCCGCCCATCTCCTCAGCCGCGCCATTAAGCTACCGCAGCAAAAAAATGAGCCACTCCCTCCACCTCTGGAATAACCCCTCATTCCCAACCCACTATCCCTTGTCTTCTTTGCGTCCTTTGCTCCTTTGCGTCTTTGCGTTGAGAAAATTAAAATGCGCTCTCTTGCCCTGACCCTCACCTTAACGCTGCTCCTGACCGCCCCCGCCGAAGACCGCGCCTCCGTCATCGCCGCAACCATGCACCCCTACACAGGCCCCAGCGAAAAAGGCGTCGACTGCTCCACCATGACCGGCAAAATCCTCGCCGGCTACCAGGGCTGGCACGCCGCCAAGGGCGACGCCGCCAACCGCGGCTGGTACCACTGGCAGGGCCACAAAGGCTTTGAGCCCGGCAGCACCAACGTCGATCTCTGGCCCGACGTCTCCGAGCTCGACCCCGACGAACGCTACGCCACGCCCTTCAAAACCGCCGACGGCAAAACCGCCGAAGTCTACAGCGCCCAGAACGCCAAGACCGTCTTGCGCCATTTCAAGTGGATGCAGGACTACGGACTCGACGGCGTCTTCGTCCAGCGCTTCGCCGGCGAAGTTTCACACCCCGCCGGCCTGCGTCAGTTCACCACCGTGCTCGACCACTGCCGCGAAGGCGCCAACAAATACGGCCGCACCTATGCCGTGATGTACGACCTCTCCGGCCTCGGCGCCGGCGGCACATCGAAAGTCATCGACGATTGGAAAGCCCTCGTCGACAAAATGCAGATCACCAAAGACCCCGCCTACCTCCACCACAACGGCAAGCCTGTCGTCTCAGTCTGGGGCCTCGGCTTCAGCGACAACCGCAAATACACGCTCGACGAATGCATCACGCTCATCGACTTCCTAAAGCGCGATCCAACCTACGGCCAGTGCACCGTGATGCTCGGTGTCCCGACCTACTGGCGCACGCTCGAACGCGACGCCGTCAAAGACCCCAAGCTCCTCGAGCTCATCGAAAAAGGCGACATCGTCAGCCCCTGGATGGTCGGCCGCTACGCCAAGCCCGAACAGGCCGTCTCCCACGCGCAGAAAACAATGGCCCCCGACATCGCCTGGTGCAAGGAGCACAAAAAAGAATACCTGCCGGTCGTCTTCCCCGGCTTCAGCTGGCACAACATGAACCCGCGCTCGCCGCAAAACCAGATCCCCCGCCTCGGCGGCAAATTCCTCTGGACCCAGATGGTCGCCGCCAAGAAAGCCGGCGCGACGATGATTTATCAAGCCATGTTCGACGAAGTCGACGAAGGCACCGCGATCTACAAAGTCACCAACGACCCGCCCGTCGGCGCCTCCACCTTCGTCACCTACGAAGGCCTCCCCAGCGATCACTACCTCAAACTCGTCGGCGCCGCCGCCAAAATGCTCCGCGGCGAAATCCCCGCCACCGACGAGCTGCCTGCGCTCAGCAAGTAGGACGAGATTCCCTTCCCGTCCTGTGGAGCTAAACATGCCCAACAAACTGTTGATTCGAACCCGCGCCTCCAAAGACCTGCGCGACATGGCGAAACAGGATGCCGAGCGGATTTTGAACGCCATCAACGCCCTGAAATCAGGCCTGCACGGCGACGTGAAAAAACTCACCAACCATTCGCCATCGTATCGGCTGCGCGTCGGTAATTGGCGCGTGCTTTTCGAAATCGAAGGCACTACAATCGAGATTTTATAGAGTACTCGACCGTAAAGAAGCATATCGAGGTTGAACCATGACTGCCCAGATCATCCGCAAAGCCGGCAAAAAAGAATTCGCTGCCATTCCCTATTCCGAATTTCTTCGTATGCAGGAAGAATTGGAAGACCTTCGCGATTTGAACGAGCTTCGCAAAGCCAAGGCTGACCCCAAAAACAAGCATGCCCGGCCCATCGAGGAAGTTGCCGCTGAACTCGGCATCGTGTTGAAATAATTTTCTGTTCAAGTGCGTCCGGTTTCCCGCCTTTGCTCCAACAAATCTCCCAAAAAGACAGCCCTGTTTCTGCTTGGCATTAAACCTTCCATCATTACACTTCACTAATCCCCACTTCGCTGTAGAAAACTAAATCGCCACGCTTCGGAGGGCCGATGAAACAGTTCCTTCTCGTCGCCGGACTGGGTTTGCTTGCGTTCACAGGTTACGCCGCCGACACGCTCAGTCACGGCAACGCCCACATCCACGTCATCCCCTCGCTCTCCCAACCCTCCGTCAAGAACGGCGGCAAAATCACCGTCAGCGCCGTCGTCAAAGCCTCCGCCAGCGTCGCCTCCGTCACCGCCGACATGGGCGGCATCGAAACGCTGACACTCTACCCGTCCAGCCCGCTCGGCGGCGCCAACGCCGATTCCTCACTCGGCGTCTGGTCCGCCGAATGGACCGGCCAGGGCCTCGAGGAACGCATCTACAACGTCGTCCTCAAAGTCGCCGACCGCGCCGGCCACACCTTCGAAGACAACTCCCTGCGCTTCTCCGACCCCGCCGCCGGCATCAGCACCCCCGGCACCACCAATTATCCCAACGGCAACCTCGCGCGCATCAGCGGCCTCGCACTCCAGATAAACGAAGACCAGTGTTCCACCGCGGTGATCGACGTCGCCGCCGGGTACGCCTACTTCGGCACCGGCAGCGCCGTCAATCCCGGCGCGGTTGTGAAGGTCGCGCTTGGCAGCGGCGACACAGCCCCGGTGGAAGTCGGCACCGCCACACTCAATATCGGTGAACAGAATCTTGGCGCCGCCGTGATCGATCCCGGGCGCGGTTTCGCGCTTTTCGGCACCAACAATGGTTCCAACATCCAGGAGGATTATATCGTCAAAATCTCACTCGGTGCCGGCAATGCCCCGCCCGCGCGCGTCGGCGTACTGGCGCTCCCTCTGGGCGAATATGGCCTGACCTGCGCCGTCAACGACGTAAACTCCGGCCCCAACGGCACCGCCTATTTCGGCTGCAATACCCTCGGCTCCGGCGTCGTCGTCAAAATCGATCCGGGCGCAGGCAACGCCGCTCCCACCCGCGTCACCAGTATCACCTTCAACGGCGGCGAAGCCCAGCTCACCGCCGCCTGCATCGATACCACCAGCAACTTCGCTTATTTCGGCACCAACACCGCGCCCGCGAAAGTCGTCAAAGTCGATCTCACCACCTTTACACGCGTCTCCGCCCTCACGCTGAACATCGGCAACTTCGAACAATTCGCCACTTGCGCCGTCATCGACACCGCCGCCGGCTTCGCCTACTTCGGCATGGACGTGCACCCCGGCAGAATCGTCAAAGTCAACCTTGCGACATTCACCGCCGTGGGAACCTTGACGCTGCCCGGCAGCGCAGGAAACGAAAATTATCTCAAATGCGCCGTCATCCATCCCGCCCAGGGCTACGCCTACTTCGGCTGTCAGAATGGTTATGTCGCGCGCATCAATTTGAATGGCGCTGCCACGCCCACCGAACCGAATTCCACGCTCTTCGCCAACAGCATCTCTCAGCCCTTCTGCGCCGTGCTCGATCCGACCACCGGCCACGTCCTCTTCGGCACTCAGAACCGTCCCAGCGTCATCAAGAAATTCAACATCGTCAACACCGCCGTCGCGCCCATCGAAAACCCCTCTTTGACGCTGCAAACTGGCGAAGCATCCGGGACGTCCTGTCTTCTCGACGTGGCCAACAAGTACGCTTACATGGGCACCAACACCAACCCCGGTCATTTCATCAAAATCGACGTCAGCACCACCCCGCCCACGCGCATCGCCGACCTCACGCTCTCCCTGCCCTTCGAAAACGCCTTCAACTGCGGCGTCATCGACGCCGCCAACGGCGTTGCCCTGATCGCAGGCACGTCCTCAATCGTGAAAATCAATCTCGGTTCCGGTTCCAACGCGCCCACCCGCGTCGGCGGCATCAACCTCACCGGCGGCGACGCCAACGTTCAGTGCGGCGTTATCGACGCTGCCGGCACGTATGCCTATTTTGGCTCTTTCGGCGGCAACGTCGTGAAGATCGCGCTCAACGCACCCGCATCCGCGCCCACCAAAGTCGGTTCCCTCACACTCAACGCCGGCGAATCCAACCTCTTCAGCGCCGCCATCGACAACACCACGCAGATCGCCTATTACTGCACGTACACAAGCCCCGCCAGGCTCGTCAAAGTCGCTCTGAATGGCGCCGGCACGCCCGTGCGCATCAATGCCGTCACGCTCGCCGAAAACCTCTCCACCTGCCTCGCCGTCGACACCGTCAACCAATTCGCCTACGTCGGCATCCAGTCCCAGCCCGCCATGGTCGCCAAAATCAATCTCGCCACCCTGACCGAAGTCACCCCGCCGCTGACCCTCAACAACGGCGAAGACTACGCCTCCTGCATCACTGTCGACGCACCGTCCTCAACCCTGCTTCTCGGCTTCGGCGGCCAGCAAGGCCAGGTCGCCCGCCTCGCCTTCAACGGCGCCGACACGCCCCAGCGCCTCGGCGTGGCATCCTTCCTCAGCAACGAGATCGGCCTCTCCGGCGTGGCACTCGACGGCGCCGGCACTGCCTACTTCAGCACCGGCTCCACTCCCGCGTATCTCCTCAGCATGTCCTACTCTCAGCGCGGTTATCTCAAAGGCACAAAAGTCACGCTGAGTGAAGACGCGGTGGTCAATGACGTACGCTTCTATTCGCACAACGCCTCCGGCAATGCCTCGCTGGCCATCTACAGCAGCGACGACCCGAAAATCCTGCTCTGGTCCGGCAGCGCCGCCAACACCAAAACCAATGATTTCGTGACCATCCCCATCTCAGCCGGTACGCCGAAACAACTGGTGCTGACTGCCAACACTTACCACTTGGCGTGGCAAGTTGACTCCACCGCCAGCGTGCCCAGCTTTACCGCGGGCAATCCCGGCGACGGTTTCTTTCTCCAGCAAGACTACGGCGCTTTCCCCGCCCAACTGAACGCTCCGACGACTTCCACTTCCGAGACTTGGACCGAGTTTCTCACCTACGACAAGCCATTTTTCAAACTCAGCGCCTCGCCCACCCAGGTCGCCGGCGCATCGCAGATGCTCACCATCACCATCGTCAACCAGGACGGCGTCACTCTGCCCAACTACGCACCTCAGGGCGCCCCTCTACAGTTGGTCTTCAGCGGAGCGAATTCCTCGTTGAATCCAGTGACCGCCCCGACGGTCAACGGCGTCGCTTTCGGCACCCCGACGGATGTGACTTTCACCAACGGTGTGGCCACAGTCCCGCTGGTGCTTTACCGCGCTGAAGCAGTGAAAATTTCCGCCACCGACACCGTTGCAGTGACTTCCGTCACTGCCGATATTAACGTCACGCCCGGCCCCGTCGCCAGCCTCAAGTTCAACACTCAGCCCGGCAACGGCACCGCGAAAGCCCCGCTCGCCCAGCAGCCAGTCGTCCGCGCCTTCGACGCCTATGGCAACACCCTCATCGGGGTGCCCACGCCCATCACCATGACCATCCAAATCAATCCAGGCGGCGGAGTCCTTTCCGGCACCACGAAGTTGACGACTGCCCTCCTGACTGGCGACGCCGTTTTCACCGATCTCTCGATCGACACTGCCGGCGTCGGCTACACGCTCTCTGCCGCCTCGGGCGCCGTGACAACCTCCAGCACGCCGTTCAATCTCGCCACCTCGCCGCTCGTCTTGACTGGCCCCACCGCCATGCCGCCCAGCGGCGCTGTCGGCCAGAACATCAGCTTCACCAGCTCCTGCACTGGCGGATCCGGCCCGCTGACGTTCAGTTGGAATTTCGGCGACACCACCAACGCCAGCGGCGCAAACGTAACCCATGCCTACACAACCGGCGGCACGTTCAACGTCATCCTCACCGTCACCGACACCGCCACAGGTTTAGCCAGCGGCAACACCAGCGTCACCATCACCGTCCCACCGCCGCTCGTGTTGACTTCCGGCCCCGCCGCCACGCCCAACCCCGCAAACGTCGGCGACACCATCACCTTCACCGCCGACGCCAGCGGCGGCGCTGCTCCGCTCACCTTCAAGTGGGACTTCGGTGACACCACCACCGGCACCGGCGCTACCATCACCCACGCGTATTCAACCGCCAACGCCTTCAATGTCGGCCTCACCGTCACCGACAGCGCCAACGTCTCCGTCACCGGCTCGGTGAAAGTCACCGTCAATCCGCCCGGCGTCGCACCGCTTGCCTTCACCACCGCGGCCAAAGCCGCGCCCAATCCCGCCGCCGTCGGCGCGACAGTCACGCTCTCCTGCGCCGCCACCGGCGGCGTCGCCCCACTCACCTTCAAATGGAACTTCGGCGACAGCACCACCGGTACCGGCGCGTCCGTCACACATGCTTACGCGACTGCCGGCAGCTTCAACGCCGTCGTCACCGTCACCGACAGCGGCGTCGGCAGCATCACCAGCATGGTGACCGTCACCGTCGGCGGCGGTCCCGGCGGCACGGGTTCGTCGCCGCTCACCGTCGCCTCTGGCCCGACCGCCGATCCCAATCCCGTGACCGTCGGCCAGCCCGCCACCTTCAGTTGCACCTGCACCGGCGGCACCGGCACGCTTCTCTACACTTGGGACTTCGGCGATGGCACCACCGGCACCGGTTCCCCGCTCGCCCACACCTTCCCGCTCGCAGCCATCTACAACGTCAACCTCAAAGTCACAGACGCCGCCGCCGGCAGCGCCACGACTTCTCTATCCGTCACCGTCAACCCCGCCAACGCCGTCGTTGGCTTCGGCCCCGACAGCGATGGCGACGGCTTCTCCGACGCCTTGGAACTCGCCCTTAGCACCAACGCCGCCAGCGCCGCCGACACGCCCACCGGCCTCCCCGCCGGCGTTCCCTCAGCCCTGACGCTCACCAAACTCTCCGTCAAATTAAACTTCGCCAAGCCCGGCAACGACAACATCACCGTCAACGGCACACTCCCCATCGACGCCACGTTCCACCCCGCCGACGCCCTGGTGCTGATGGATGTCGGCGGCGTTGCCAAAAAATTCAAACTCACCGCCAAAGCCAGCGTCAAAACCGGCAACGACTCCTTCAAGCTCACCGTGAAATCCAAGAAAGGCGTGATTCAAGCCACGCCCGCCGCCAAATTCACTGCCACTTTCGCCAAAGGCAAATTCGCCGACACCCTCGCGCTCTCCTCAAAGCTCGACAACGCCGACCTCTCCAAGCAACCGCGCCCCATCGTCGTCACCCTCATCCTCAACTCCACTCTCCTCCAAAAAACCGCGGACACCCACTACACCGCCAAGCACAACAAGACCGGCAACGCCAACTCGCCTTAAGCGGCCACCCCCCGTTCATGCTGTTGCGCCTACAGTCAAAAATTGGCGCTCAGCACGTCTCTGACCGCCAAACCTCCTTGCACGCGTGTGCCACTGCCGTTGGCAGTGCATGGTTTCAGGTTGAACGCTGGTTTCGTGACTGGCACTGCCACGGCAGTGGCACACGGGGCCAACCGAGATCAGGCGCGCCTGAACATGCTGTGCTTGCCACTCAACTGGCGCCCGCAACTCTTTGCGCTATAAAACACCCAGCCACTCATCCAAAGGAATCAGCAATGGTTAACGTCGCCATCGTCGGCCTCGGCTTCATGGGCGTCACCCACATCAAAGCCTACCGCAAAATCAAAAACGCACGCCTCGCCGCCGTCTGCGACGCCGCGCGCCTCCCCGTCGATGGCGACCTCTCCTACGTCGCCGGCAACGTCGGCGACAAAGACGCCGTGCGCCTCGACATGTCAACCATCAAAGCGACCAAGAATCTCGACGAGCTGCTCCACGATCCGGAGATCGACCTCATCGATCTCTGCGTCCCCACGCTTGCACACCCCAAGCTTGCCATCCTGGCGCTCAACGCCGGCAAGCACGTCGTCTGCGAAAAGCCGCTCGCCCGCACCAGCGCCCTTGCCAAAGACATCGCCGACGCCGCGCGCAACGCCAAAGGCTACTTCATGCCCGCCATGTGCATGCGCTTCTGGCCCGAATACCGCTGGATCAAAGACGCCATTGATGAACGCCGCTACGGCCGCGTGCTCAGCGCCCGTTTCCGCAGAGTGGGCGAAGTCCCCGCCTGGGGCCAGGAACATTTCCTCGACGGCACCAAGTCCGGCGGCGCGATCCTCGACCTCCACATCCACGACGCCGATTTCGTCCAGTTCTGTTTCGGCCGTCCGAAAGCAGTCTTTGCCAGCGGTTTCCCGCTCTACAGCGGCTGCATCGACCACGTCATGTCGCAGTACTTCGTCGAAGGCGGCGCGACCGTCAGCGCCGAAGGCAGCTGGGCGATGACCGAAGGCCACGGCTTCAGCATGAGCTACACGGTCAACTTCGAACACGCCACCGCCGACTTCGACTGCACTCGTCCCGACGCCTTGCGCCTCTTCGAGAAAAAGCAAAAGCCCCAGGTCGTCAAGCCCGTCGGCGAAGACGGCTACGTCGGCGAGCTGCAGCACATGGTCGACTGCATCCAATCCAAAACCCCGCCCACCATCGTCACCGCCGCCGACGGCATGGGCGCCGTCGAACTCTGCGAAGCCGAAGAACGCTCTATCGCCACCGGCAAAGTCGTCGAACTCTAGCCCCCGCCGTTAATGTGGTACGACGCTCCGCGTCGTATGGACCACCGCATGTGAAAGACTGCCACGCCAATCACGTGCCGCAGCGCCCCGTCGCCCTTCCCAGCCCCCTCCTTTTCCCCATTGTTTTCACACACCCCTTGCGCTACAAACTCATCCCACTGCTCGCAACATTTTAAACTCCCACGGCGCGTGTATGAAGCGGCACTGCAATGTCTTCATCAGTTACCGTCGCGACGGCGGAGGCGCCACCGCGCAGCAGATTTACGACTGGCTCAAAGCTGCTGGCTACGAGCCTTTCATGGACGTTCACGAACTTCAATCGGGTCCCTTCAACAAGGAACTCCTCGACCGCATTGACAATGCCACAGATTTTCTGGTGGTCCTCACCCCGCACAGCCTCGACCGCTGCAGCAACCCCGACGACTGGCTTTTAATTGAAATCAAGCACGCACAAGCTCAGAAAAAAAATATTGTGCCCGTCATGACCGCCGGTTTCGAATTCCCCGTTGACTCGAAGGTGGAAGCGATCCGCTTACTGTCGGAGCAGAATGGTCTCCCTCTGCCGCACGGCTACTTTGGGCCCGGCATGAAGAAACTCGCGCACGATTTCCTTGTCTCCAAGCCCAGAAAGCTCAGCAGACTTTTCGCGCTCGCCGCGGTCGCGTTGATCGTCGCGGGAATTTTCCTCAGCGACTGGCACCCCTGGCGGCAAACCGTTAGCACAGGCAATCCGCCGTCCGGAAATAAACCTTCGCTCGCTCAATTGCTCCCGGATGCCGTGGAGAACGACGACGCCAGAAAAGAATCGTTCGCCAACGCCCTGGCGCAGGGAAAGAAAATGATCGAGCTGTGCGATCTCCCCAGCGCGCGGACATCGTTGGATGCCGCGGGCAAACTTGCAAAAGACAGTCAGGAAATCAGGCAGCACAAAGACGTGCTCGCTCAACTCGAATTGCTCGAGAGCACTGAGCGGAAACAAAAGGAAGTCGCCGCCCAACTGAAGTCCGCCGAAGCCAGGATCGACGCGCTGGAGTACGCGGACGCGCTGAAACTTCTTCGCGCAGCGCGCCCCGACGCAGACCCGGCGCAGCTCAGGCAACTCGATGAAATCTTCGCTCGCGTCACCAAAGCACAGGAGCTGGATCGTCAGTTCACAGAAGCCCGTGAATCGCTGCCGTTGTGTCTCAAACTGGCGCTCGAAGCCAAAGCCAGCGGTGAGTGGGCGCAGGTCGTCGCAATGCTTGAAAAGCCCCTGAAGGCCCTCGGCGACAAGCCTCATCTGCTTCGTGAAGCCGCGGAAAAAGAACTGACTCAGGCGCGTGACGAGCTCATTAAGCGGGATGCGTTCAATCAAAAGTTCAGCGCAGCGGAAGAACTGAGCTCGAAAAGAAAATTTCAGGAAGCCCTCGACACGTTCGACGCCGCGCGAAAAATCTGGCCGCAGCACAACAAGCAGGCTGCCCTGGAAGCCGGCGAAGCCGCCGCCAAAAAGGGCTTGGAAGAGAACAAGCAGCGTTACGCCGAAGCGATGCTTTCCGGAAATCGCGCACTGGCCGCCCGCGAATGGACCAAAGCCGAGCAGCAGTTCACCAACGCCCTGGCCGTCGCCCCCAACGACGCCTCAGCAACGGCAGGCGCCGGGCGCGCCACCCAGGCCGTCGCCCATCCCGAATCCGCGTCAGTGATCTCCGCGCAGCCCGACCCCAGCTTCGTTCCAGATCCCGAAATAGAAGACCTGATCGACAAGGCCTTGAGCGCCGACAAAAACATTTCAGACGCCGCTTCAACCAGCCTGCATCAGCAGTCCGGCCGCGCCCAGCGCGCACTCGATCACCGCCTTTTCCGCGAAAAGAATGAAGAGCTGAAAGTCAGGCTCGCCGAGTTGATCGCGCGCACCTGCGAGGGCGCGCTGGGCTTTCGCTGCACCTGCGAGCTGCTCGGCAACGGCCCGCACCTGGTCATCTGTGAATACGACGTCGCCAATCTCCGGAACTGCCTCCTCAAGGAGAAATCGATTCTGGGAAATGTGCCGCCCAGATCCACGCAGGAAGGCTTTGAATTGAAATCTGAAAGCATTGACAAGGACGAGACAATCACCCTGGAAGGCAGAACGTTGCGCCGGATCTCCTTCAAGAGCAACCGCTTTATCAAGGGCGGCGCCCTCAAGTTTACGGCCGGGGAATTCTTTCTGCTCGCCACCAATTTCAACCTCGGCCCCAACGGCAACGACACGGTAAGCCGCAAGCAGTTGATCCTGGCCTTTCATGACTTGCGTTATGAATTCAAGCTCCTCGATCACGGCCGCTTGTACCAGACAAACAAGGATGCGGGCACTTTCGGCACATGGAAATTCAACACGCTCGAGCTGTTGACTTCGGGCGACGCCGGCGTAATCGGAACAATTCGGCCTGTCGATATCGCGAGTGAGTACCTGAAACTTGATTACGTGGCCGCTGGCGACGCCGAGCGGATCATTTCGGACGCGCTCAGCGAAGACAAGGCGACTGCGTATTTGGCGACGAAGCGTTTGACCGAATTGGGCGCAGCCGCAAGCAAAGCGCTGGATGATCGCTTGTTCTCAGAGCAAACCACGCGCGCTCGCACGCCAATCGCCGCTCTCATCGCCCGCGCGGGCGAAGGCCGGGTCGGTTACCGCGTTAATCTTGAACTGACCCCCGAGGGTTTCGGTAAAATGGTGCTCGAAAGCGACCGCACGCTCCTTGCCGCTTGCGCCATGAAGTTCGACCGTATTATGCAGCGCAGCATCACAAAATTCGATGACGACGAATTGCGCCGCAATCCCTACAGCGACGTCGAGCTGGCCAAGTTTCTCAAGGGTGGGATGAAATATCTCGACGGCGGTACCCAGCAGCGTGATGGGCGTTGGATCGCCAGAGGAGAAATCAGCTTCACAAATTTCGATGAACTCACCGCTTTCTGCGATGCTTTCGACAAGCTCGGCTACCACATGCTTCATGGCATGACATTTGTCGAACGCGATGGCCGGCGCTCGCTCCATTTTAAGAAAGAGGAGGAAAAGGATGACAAGCGGGCCGCGAATTACCTGTTGCTGTTTCATGACGTGAAATGGGAATTTGTATTGGATTTCAAAGGCGAAATTGAACAATCCAATGGCCATTCCAAAGTGGGTGCGGCCCATAAATGGAGATTCAATTGCGCACAAATGCTGGCGGGTGAAACAGAGATTGATGCCGGTTTTAAACCGGCCACGGCGGAACCGAAGGCTGTCGTGGCCCGGAACCGAATTGAGGTGCTCGCAAATGAGCGCGACGCCGACGGCAAACGCATTTCCAATGAACCAGACTATGCGGCCATTCTTGACGGCAGCGCCAGCACGCCCGCGCATCCCAGCTTGGTATACAAATGGGTGCAGACCTCGGGTAAATCGCTCGATTTGCCAATAGAACGTTTGGCCAAGCCGATAATCAAGATGACCTTTTTTGAGCCCGGCGAATATCGCTTCGAATTGACGGTCGAAAAGGACGGGAAAGTCAGCGCGCCTGCGGAAGTTGTAGTGTTGGCGAGCACCAGCAAGAAGCGCGAGATTCCTAAAACATCTCTAGTCGACGCAGTGACTCCGATAAACGAGAGCCCCGACTCTGCCGAGGCGAGGAAAGTGGTCGTGGCCTATTTCAATGCTATGTTCATCGGGGACCCCAAAACCATGCGGGATTTATCCGTCGGCATTGATGAACATACCAAGAACTTGGATTCAATCTGTGAATCGGTAAACGCGATGATCAAATTCCGCATTGCATTCGCAGCCAAATACGGTGCGGACCAAGCCAATAGAGATTACTTCAAGGAGCTGTCGGGCGAGGCAGACCTTCCTGAGTTTCTCGATTCCATAAAGGAAGCTAAGTTTGTCATTCAAGATAACACTGCAACTTTAGGCGGAGAAGAAAGAATACATTCTCCTCCGAAGCTCCAGAAAATAAATGGCAAATGGAAGGTTGATCTCGCAACAATCGGTGAATTGCTGGCGGAAACTGCCAAAGACGCCGCTCGTTTGAAAAAGGCATTGTCTGATACTTTAAGTGAGATAAACGCGGAAAAGTATAAAACCGCCGATGAAGCCGAAAAAGCATTGAAAGAAAAGCTTCCGCTGGACGACAAATAGTCCATTGTTTATTTAATTCTCTTATTTTTGCCTTCTTCGCGCCTCCGCGCCTTTGCGAGAGCTTTAAACCTTCACCACCCCCAACCTCGCCTCACTAAACTCCCGAATCACCTCGCTCACCCCCTCGCGCCCAAACCCCGACCCCTTAACCCCGCCGTATGGCGCCGAATCCAATCTGAAACTTGTCGGTAAATTCACCAGCACCGCGCCGTATTCCAACTCCCGGTACGCCCGCTCCGCGTTGCGCAGCGACTGTGTGAACACGCTCGCCTGCAGCCCATACTCGCTCGCGTTCGCCCGCGCCAGCGCCGCGTCGAAATCCGACACAACCTCAAGCACCATCACCGGCCCAAACACTTCCTCGCAGCTCAGCGGCAGCTCCGGCGGCACCGCTTCAAGCAGCCACGGCGTGATCACGTTCGCGCTCTTGCGCTCGCCGCGAATCAACGCCTGCGCCCCGCGCGCCAGCGCCGCCTCGATCCAGCTTGAAATCCGATCCGCGGATTTCACATCGATCAGCGGCCCGACCAACGCCTTTTCATCCGCCGGCTTATCGCTGACACCGACGTCGCGCAGTATTTTCTCCGCCAGCTTGCGTTCGAACTCGTCCGCCACCATGCGGTGCACGATCACCCGCTGCGTCGAAATGCAGACCTGCCCCGAATACACATAGCCCGCCGTTGCAATCGCCGCGGCCGCCGCATCCACATCCGCGAACTGGTCAACAATTGCCGGCGCATTCCCGCCCAACTCCAGCAGCACGCGCTGCCGCGCCCCCGCCTGCTTCTTGAGCTCCCAGCCTGCCCGCGCCGAACCCGTGAACGAAAGCGCCGCGAACTCCGGCCGCGCGCACAACGCCTTCGCCAGCTCAACGCCGCCGGGCAAAACCTGCAGCGCTGCCGGGTGCAAACCTGCCTCCAGCACCACCTGCCCCAGCAACAACGCCGCGCCCGGCGCCTGTGGCGGCGGCTTGATCACGATCGCACATCCCGCCGCGAGCGCGGGCGCAACTTTGTGCGCAACCAGATTCAGCGGAAAATTAAACGGCGTGATCCCCAGCACCGGCCCCAGCGGAAAATATTCCACGCGCGCCGTCAACCCCGCGCCATGCGCCTCGCGGTCCGCATAAACCAGTTCGCCCGGCGTCCGCAGCGCCTCGTCCGCCGCAATCGCAAACACCTTCACCGCGCGCTGCACTTCAACGCGCGCCAAGCCCATCGCCTTCCCGCACTCGTCGCGAATCAGCCCAGCGAATTCCTCCGCCCGCGCCGCAATCCCCGCGGAAATCGCCCGCAATGCCTCCGCGCGCTTGAACCGCGGCACATTTCGCAGCACCTTGAACGCCTCAGCCGCGCCCCGCGCCGCCAACGCCGCATGCTCCGCCCCCGCCTCAAACACCGCCGCGCACGAAACCCCAGGCCAGGGCGAACGCAGCTCGGCCGGCGTCCCACCCGCAACCCACTCCCCATTCAACAAAAATCGCCGCGCCATAACATTCTGAACTCTGAATTCTTAATTCTGAACTAAAGCAATCCTTCCACCTCCGCCCAAATCCGCTTCTGCACGTCCACGATCCCCCCGCTTCCATCGATCAATTTGTATTTGTGCGGATGCGCCTCCGCCTCTTTGCGAAACGCTTCCGACACGTTCCGCAGAAAATCATCGCCCTTCGATTCCATCCGGTCCGCCGCGCGGTTGTTGCGCCGGTCAATCCCGACCTGTAGCGGCACCCACAGCACCAGATAAGCGTCCGCCGTCAATCCCGCCGAAGCCGTTTTTGTCAGCGCATCCACTTCCTTCAAATCTAAGCCGCCCGCGTAGCCCTGATAGACCAGCGTCGACAGCGAGAAGCGATCGCACAACACCCACTCGCCCTTTTCCAGCGCCGGCAAAATCACTTCCCGAACCAGTTGCGCCCGCGCCGCCTGAAACAAAAACGCCTCCGCCAGCGGCTCCAGCGCAATGCGGCGGTGCTCCAGCACCAGCGCCCGGATCGCCTCGCCCGCAGGCGTCCCCCCCGGCTCGCGCAGCAGCAGCGTCCGCACGCCCTGCTTGTCCAGCGCCTGGGCCAGCAGATGCGTCTGCGTCGTCTTCCCCGCGCCATCCGGCCCATCGACAACAATAAATTTCCCGCGCTTCAATCGTCACCCGTGTATTTGTTTGGAGCCGCGACCGCAAGGGAGCGGTTTTGCGCAGGACCACTACCCAGCACTCGGCACTCGGCACTCGGCACTTTCAAATTCCGCCAGCACCTCCCCCGCCGCCACCTTCGTCCCTTCCTTCACCAGTATCCGCACGATCTTCCCGCTCTCCGCCGCCGGCAGATTGAACGCCGCCTTGTCCGTCACCAGCTCCGCCAAATCCTCGCCGGCCTCGAAGGACTTCCCCTCCTCAACGTACCAGAAGTTCAGCAGCGTCTCCGTCTGCTTCTGCTCGCCCAACGGCGGCACGGTGATCGTTTTCAACATCGCTTATTCCTTGCTCTCGCCCCAGCGCCTCATCAGCGCATGCTCGATCTTCAGATGATCCAACACCCGCGCGACAACAAAATTCACCATCTCCGCCACGCTCTGCGGCCGCCCATAAAAGCCCGGGCTCGCCGGCAGGACCGTCGCGCCCAGCTCCGACAGCGCCAGCAGATTCTTCAGATGCACCGTCGACAACGGCGTCTCGCGCGGCACCACGATCAGCGGCCGGCGCTCTTTCAACATCACATCCGCCGCGCGCTCGATCAAATTGTCAGACATGCCATGCGCAATCGCCGCCGCGCAGCCCATCGAGCACGGCACAACTGCCATCGCCTCGACGCGAAAACTTCCCGACGACACCGGCGCCGCCACGTCGTCATATTGATGGTAGCGCAATTTCGCCGCCGCCTTCACGCCCAGCGCCGCCGGTTCAAACTTCTCCAAATCCAGCGCAATGCCTTCCTCGATCTTCAGCACCTTCTGCGCCGACGGCGAAATCATCAGATGCACTTCCAGCTCCGGCCGCGCCAGCAGTTCCTCGAGCACGCGCCGCCCGTACACCGCGCCGCTCGCGCCCGTGATCGCCAGAGCTATCCGCCGCACGCTCATGCGCTGAACCCCACCTGAGTCACCGGCATGTACGAATGCTCCAGCCCATGCCGCGCCTCGATCCCGCGCGCCAGTTTGAGATATTTCTCATAGAGCGCATTGCGCTCCTCTTCGTACGTCCGATCGCAGAAATAAATGCGACACCCAATCGCCCGATGCTCCCGCGCCCCGCACAGCTTGCCCTGCAAATACGGGCATTTGCCCGCCGCGCTCAACGCCATATCCGGCGCCGCCGGCGCGCTGCGCATCTCAGCCGCTTCGAGCCCGGTCACATAAAGCATGTGCCCCGTCTCAGCAAAATTGCAGCACAGTCCGCGCGCGTCACAATGCCGCCGCAGCGGCTCCAGCTCCAACGCCAGCTGCTCATAAAGCGCACGCAATTCCAAGCGCGCAGACGCGGTCGCACACTCACTCATCGTCGGCGCATCATACCACGCGCGAGCCTCTTGAAAATAGCGGCTTGACTCGGGATAATATTTCGAGCTCGAGGAATATTAAAATGACACTTAGCGCAATCCTGACCCCCGCCCCCGAAGGCGGCTTTGTGGCGGTCAATCCCGAAACGGGCACCACGACTCAGGGCGAATCGGTCACCGAAGCCCTCGCCAACCTGAAAGAAGCGACCGAGCTTTATCTCGAAGAATTTGGAACAATCTGTTCAATGACAAACGACAAATGACAATTCACCAATGACAAATGAATCCCGTTGGCTTCTTCGTGCCTTCGTGTCTTTGTGAGAGATAATTCAGCGCTTCTCCGCAACCCGCTTGTCCCCCGGGAGCGCCTCCAGATACTCCGCGCTGTTCAGCATCGCCTTCAGCATCGGCTTGATCGCGAAATTGTTCGCCTGGACGTTGTCCCACAGCTTCTTGTACAACCCGCGCTCGTCCTCCTCGTGCCGCATCTCGCGTCCGAAGAAGAAAATGAAATGCGTCTGGATCATCGTGCGGATGAAGCGCTCCTTGTTCTGCGCCTGCAGCGCAAACGCTTCCATGCCGTTTCCTTTGAACGGATAACTCGGCACCAGCGCATGATCCGAATCGTCCACCGGCTTGCCCTTCTCGTCCTTGTCCTTGAACTTCCCCATGTCGTCCCACTTCATGCGCTGAAACGCCAGCGGCGTGAGAATCTTGTGGCAGCTGTAGCAGCTTGACTGCGGGTGCGTCGTCGACGCCGCCGTCGCGCCCTCGCGCATCGCGACAATGTTCGCCGGCACTTCGAACACGTAGCCCAGAAACTTCTCGCACACCACCGCCGCGTAATTGAAATGCGGCAGTCCGGGCTTGCCGTCGATGAATCCTTTCATCGTCAGCACGCCTGTCTTCCCGTAATACGCCGCGCGCTCGACCTTCTGGAATTTCTGATCCACCGAATAATCCGCCGTCAGAATCTCCTTGAACGGCCGGTCGTGCTGGCAGATGTACGTCCACAACCGCGCCGGCTCATCCTCCGAATCCCCGCCGTGGCTCTCCAGCGTCAGCCGGATGCGATGGAAGTAGAAATCCTTGAACTCCGAACTCTTCAGATACTCGTCGATGAACTTCTCGATCGGCTGCCCGTCCGCCAGCCGCTTCAGCTCATCTTCGCTCGGCGTGCGCCCCACCAGATCCTGCGCCAGCTTCACCAGCTGCAACTTCGCCTTCGCCGCCTTGTCCGTCAGCCGCGCCAGCGTCGGCGGCCGGGTGAACAGAAAATCCGGATGCTGCAGCAGCGCCCGGCACAATCCTTCCCAGCCCGCCTGCTGCGCGTTCAACGCCGGCGCTTTAAACGTCAGTTTCGCCGCGGACGGATCCGCGATCGACACATGCGGCCCGCCGGTCTGGTGCCAGTTGAATGTCAGCTTCCCGCCCTGGACATTGTAACTGTGACTCGCGTCGAGCACGCCTTCGCCGCCGGCGTGCAAACGCAGCGGCGGATTGAGCTGGATGATCGGCGACGACTTGTCCGCGTGCACGATCACCGGCGTCTGCGTCTCGTTCCCGGCCTTGCCCGGGCAGACCAGGCGCACGTGATAATACTCCGCCGGCTTCCACTGCTCTTTCCTCAAGCTCGGATTGTAAACCAGCTTCAACGTTCCCTTGCTCGCGTTGTTGTCCGTATACAGCTTCGGGCCGACGGTGTTGTATGGCTTGAACTTTCCCGGGTCGTAGTTCGACCATTTGTCCGCGCCCACCGCCTCGTTGCCCTTCACCGTGAACGTCTCGCTGATGCGCGCGCCTTCCTGCCGCGGATCGAGCGCAAAAATGCACGCGTCCGCCACGACCTGCCGGTGTGTGCCGGTGTTGTTGATCTCCGCCCCGCCGCTTGCGCCGAACTGGAAGATCGTCTTCAAATCCATGAACTTCACGTTGCTGATCGTCTGGTCAATCTTGAAATGCGCTTCGCCCTTCGGCGGCACGTCCGCCGCCGCTTCGATCGCATGCTTCGAGGGGTCGTACGACAACACCTCCGCCAGCACGTTCTCCGCATTTAACGTCGTCCCGCCCCCGCCTCCTTTGTTCTTCCCTTTCCCGCCGCCGAAACCACCGCCCGCGTCGTTCTGCTTCCACAGCACCGTGATTTCGTACTGCCCGTCCTTCGCGACCTTGATCGGAATCGCAATCGAGCTGTTGCCCTTGTTGTCGTTCCCGTCTTCGTACGCCGGCGGCGTGCGGTCCGCAAATTTCCACGCGCCGAACAACTTCACCGACGGGTCCTTCATGTCGATGAACTTCAACTCCCCACCCGGCAGCGGCCCCTTGATTTCAATTCCCGCGAGCGACACATTCCCGGTCGTCCCCGCGTTGCCCAGCATGAACCGCTGCGTCTCGTCTCCGGCCTTGAAGTTGAACACGGCGCCCAGCTTCTTGCGCGCCGACGCCTTCTCGCTCACATTCTCGTTGATGTATTCCTGGTACAGCCCGCACGCGTCATTGATCACCGGAATGGAAAAATCCCGCTTCGTCACCAGCCCGTCATCGCCCGTCACCGTCAGGGTAAAACGCAGCGTCTGCGGCTGCAGCGCCAACTGCGACTCCGACTTCGCCACGTTCTGCAAAAACTGAAACGCCGTGTCGATCTCTTCGGGCGCCGGATCGCGAAACAGGATGCGGTTGTAGAGCCGCGTAATCTCCGCCGCGTAAGCCGCGTCAGGCGCCTTCAAACTCTGCGCCGGCGCCAAATTCTTGTTCCGTCCCGCAAACGGTCCCGAACTCTGCGAAAACGCCCGCGTCGCCAGATCCTGCCCCAGCATGTCCACGCCCGTCAAAAACGTCGCCGACGCCTTCGAGCTTTCGTTGAAACTGCGCACGAAATCCGCACCGCCGAACAGCGCGATGTTCTCGTTGAACATGTCCTTCTCGTCGCGCTTCCAATCGTCATTGAAGATCGCCTTCACTTTGCGCTTGAGCTGGTAAAAAGTCAGAAAAGTATTCCCGCCCGGCTCGCCCGACGCCTTGTCGGTGAAGGGCCCCAGCCACTCCATCGGAAACATCTCATCGGTCTTCGTCGCATCCTTGCGAATGCGCGGCGTCAAATCGTCGATGAATTTCCGCAGCGCCGCGATCTCATCCGCGCTCCACGGCTTCGCCGGCGCCGGCGGCATGAACAGCTTCTGATCCTTCGTCGTCAGCCGCGCCAGCATCCCCGTCGGACTCTTCGCATCGAAGCGGTCGTCGTTCAGCAAATGCTTGAACGCCATGTCCGCGCTGTCGTCCGGCACCTCCAGCTGCGATTTGCTGTCGCCGTCGTGGCACGAGCTGCAATCGCCTTTGCCGCGCGTCATCGCCGGCCAGAACTCTTTCTCAAAGCGCTGCGAAAACGCAAGCATGTCCGGGTCGGAGAGCCGCGCAATCACTTCGCTCTTCGGCTTGACCGGCTTCTTGGGCTTGGGTGTCGAGGGGAGAGTAGGGGACGTGGCATCGCCCGCGCAAACGGTCCCTGCCGTCAGCAAGCACATCCACAAAAATCGCCCCATAAACGCGCTCATTCCCGCTTCCAGAAATCCCCTCAATAACTAACCCGTTCAGAGCGAAAACGCAGCGATTTCTCGCTCGGAGCTCAGCCTTCAGCCAGCAGGCGTCCAGCACGTCCAACCGCGTTCGATGAACCGGTTGCGCGTGTGCCACTGCCGCCGGCAGTGCGGCTTCGATGCGCGCGTTGGCAACGAAAAAAAACTGTAGAACCGCCAGCGGCGATTCTACAGTTTTCACAAACCGGACCTTCCGATCCTGGGTGCTTAGTTGCCGCACGTGCTGCATGAGCTGCAGCTCGACTTGTGGCAGCAGCCGCAACCGCTCAACACCAGCGTACCCACGACCAACACGACAGCGCAGAGAATCTTGCGCATGATTAACCCCTCCTTGTCTTGCTTGCCTTTCCAGCACAGTGGGATCCGAAGCTTGGAATTCACGTGACTTGAAGTCGCGGC
>JADMIO010809338.1_pt1 | contig 32338 bp, 39 predicted proteins | sample 8958161 | NCBI WGS metagenome assembly JADMIO01 (sample SAMN16585339, study PRJNA669376) | soil metagenome | isolation source: Crop rotation soil | place: USA: Cullars Rotation, Alabama | collected 2011
CTTTCCCGATGAATAGAAGACATTGTCAGTTCTCAGAGTGAAGGATAACAAAAAAGAAGGGGACTTTTGATTACCTGTTGCAGATGAGTTGGCTGGCCAGAGGGACATCACGCTCTGGTGATTCGAGAGGGTGCTCAAGATCCCCAATTACAAATGGTGTGAGCAAGTCCCTGAATTCATTATATCCTTCTTGAGTGAAAGTATCTCCTTTTTGGAGTTGCTTTTGCCAAAAGCCTTGTTGCTGGTTCAGGTAAGTTGCAAGATTGTTCATTTCACAATCTCTTGTGAGTGGGGTCAGCAATTGACTCGGATTGTAACTGAGCGGGAGTGCGTTCACAGAAGGGAGGAGGGGTGAGGAAGTAGGGTTAGGGCTTGACTCGGGGCTTGACTCGGGGCTCGTCTCGGGGCTCGACTTTGGTGAAAAACTAGATTCGACATCTACCGGTTGATCTAGGAACTCATCCGTTTTATGCAAGTCAGGAAGTAACTCAGGACTTTTGATATTGAGGATAATTGAAACCAAAACGAACGAAGCAAGGATGGAGAGACGGCGGGCAAAGGCAATGTTCATGGGTCCCAGTACCCGGTATTCTGGAAATAACACTTGTAACCTTTCCAAAAAATCGAAACAACTAACTCCGGTTTGTTGTTGATATTACCACCGGATTGAACGATGCCAGTCTAACCTTTACATGCTCAATTATTGGTTGCTGATCATCATTTCTGGAATGTGTTTGGTGGTTTGTTGTCGATGTGTTTGGTGACAGCGAAAGTGCACGCTCCTGTGGCTCTTCCATGAGTGATGATGGCGACGATCAGAACGTAGAAGGAGAACTCCTTTCAATCTTCCTCAACAACGGCCACATGCAAGACGATATGGATGATGAATTGCTGGTGGTGGGCGATGGTGGCACGAACGGTGTACTCAACAGAGTCTGATGGAGGGAAACAGTGTGGTGGCAGCAGACAGGGACATGCAGTGGACACACACGGGACTGTGGATGGATGAGAAAGGGTTGATGGTGATTGTGAGACAAGGAAGCTGCTGAACTGATCGAGGTCTCTAGGATATTGGACACTCGTTTGTCGACGGAATTTGTCATGGAAGAGGGCCAAACTGTGTGATTGACGGCGATTTCGTTGCCTTTGCAGTGTTCCGCCCGAGGATCACGCCTCTTGAACATTCTTTAAGATACAAATCTCAACATGGTGCTTAGTGCGGACATCATTGATCCAGTATGCAAGTGACGCATCAGTGGAGTATCACCTTCAAAGCCCAGCAACAGCAATTGACCTCACCTGCCCCGGTGGTGATTGTGTGAAAGCCTGCTATAATTGCGCCGGGAATGCTGGCTCTTATTCTGAGGGAAAGGAGTGTTGTACTGGTTTGAACAACGATGATGACGCATGCTGCTGCTATGAAGACGATCCAGAGCCAAGTAAGTTTTTCTTCGTAAGTTCAAACTTGAACTTGACCAACTTCATTCAGAAACATGCCTCATACCTCAAATGTTTACGTCAACTGACATTCAGACTGGACTTGTCAGTGCAAAAGATGAATTCGACAACAATGGGAGACCAGAAGCACTTCGTGTTGTCCTTTTGCTCCTGAGTGACACAGGTGATTTGAACGGTGCTGTCCAAGCAAGCAATAATCTCAAGCAAGAAAATGTTGTGGTGTTTGGAATCGGTGTTGCTGATGACCCCGACCTCGCCCAATTGAAGCAAATTGCATCGTCGTCTTCCAAAGTATTTGTGAGACAAATAATGATATTTCATCCACCTCTTCACTCTCACCCTTTTCTCTGCAGCTTGCGTATTCTTTTTCATTTGATGATATCCTTGATGATGTTGTCTCCACTGTTTGTGAGGTGGGGGAGTCCTCAGCTGATGACAGTTAGTTCACACGCTCACACACATTCAAATTCCTATGATTCTGACTTTGCTGATTTAGATACCGGTGCAATTGTCGGAGGTGTCGTGGGAGGTGTTGCTGCTGCCTCTGTTGCTTCCCTGGCCGCCTACAAGATTTTGAAGAAGAAGCTCAAGGGCAAAGCTGACCCTGTCGCACTGCACGGCGACCAGAACGACATCCACGTCACCGTCAACCCAATGCAAATGAAAACTAATATGGATCTTCAAAATCGGCTTGCTGGACATCAGACAGCCGACGCAAACTCCAAATAGAGAAAATAACAACACCCAGTAAATTCAGAAATTCTCGAACAAGCAAAATCGCTGGAGCAAACTATGGAGAACCTCCTGTGTGGGGAGAGTGTTGTCTGGGACTTTTCTGTCGACAACGAATCTCCTGATGACAAATCTATTATTCTTGTCTGCTCAAACAGTTCTTAGAGATTATATTTTTGCGATGCGATGAACAGATTTCCAACGAATATTAGAAGGTAGTTGCAGTTTCCAGAACCCTTCCTTTATGTATGACAACCACTCCACATCGTCCTCAGAGGCCGAGACGATCGAGTTGATTGACGAGGTGGACAAAGAAGTGCTTTGTGAATTCCATAAGCCCACTCCAAAGCTTTTCCCACGCCTCCTCTTTCGGAAACTGGAACGAACAATGGTTTCGGCTGGAAATTGTGAGATCTTCCGAGCAACACGTCGGGTTGATGGAAAGCTTGTTGCGATCAAGAGACTGAATATCACTTCTGTTGATCCCTTGTCAGTCACGTTTTTTGAAAACGAGGCAAGGATGGCTCGCATTGTGTCAGACTGTGAAGGCGTCGTTCGGACACACGCTTGCTATCGCACTCGCCATCACATTTGGCTCGTCATGGACTGGATCAATGGCTCTATGTTAAAAAAGCTTGCGATGCATATGCCTCTTCATTCCGCTCATGTTGCCTACATTGCTCGCCACGTCCTCTCCTGTCTTCTATGGTTCCATCAGCGAGGGATCTCTCATCGAGACATAAAGCCCACAAACATCATGGTTGATGATGATGCATCCCTCTTTGTCATCGACCTGGGGTATGCCAAAATCCACACCAAGGAAAATCCCATCGACACAGAGGTTGTCGGGACCTTGGTGTACATGGCCCCTGAGGTGATTGCTGGAACCGGTCATGCCATGACTGCTGACATCTGGAGTCTTGGAATGACTGTCTATGAGCTTCTTTGTGGCCATCCTCCGTACGTTGGCTGTGATGTCACGGTAAGTCATTACGGGCCCGATTTGCGAGAACTGATTGATTTTGATACTTGCTCAGACCATCGCTCGCCATGTCAGAAGTGGCGACATCCCAGCTTTCCCTGAAGCCCTCAGGAATTCTCCTGCTGCTCATTTTGCTCACAAGTAAGCAATTGTTAACGAGTTTGTATCATTTTGATTCCAAATACTTCCCAGATGTCTTCAAAGATATCCAGGACAACGACCTTCAGCCTCTCAACTCTTACGCGACTCCTTCATTTCCTCAGCTTGTTCCCACGATATGTGGCGAGATCATGTCAAGTCTTCGTTGCCTGACTGGCCAAATGTTCCCGATTCATAGTTCCCAATTTAGCTTATGTGTCATGAGAAAATAGGATAGGTATGCACCAACTAAGCAAGACACGCGTCTGGCATCTCTTGTCAGATGTACTTTGCTTGATGGAATTTGATGCTACTATGAGTAGAATGTGTGAATTATACTTCCTCAAATTCAAATTTCTTCTTCTTCTTCAAGTGAACGGAAGAGGTTGGGTAAATTATTTAGACTTTGGAGGTGTCAGCCAGCACACTACCTTAGGCAAAAGAAGACAGAGGTGGTCAAACGATTTTCATTTCATTTCATTCTGAACCATGACTTCTCGTGGTCCTCCCCCAGTTCCTCCTCCTCGCGGCAAACACCCACCATCACCTGATCAAGATGGAGATCACCTTGTATCACCTCACAACTCACAAATATCACCGTCTGCTTCAAGTTCACAGTCCCCACCATCCTCACAGCAGCCTGTCCTCTCACCTGTTCTCTCGCCTGCACTCTCCACCACCCTTCAAGCGAATCCCTCCCTTGATGTCCCCATTCTTTCAAGAAATCGTGTAGACTCTCTTTTTGACCCTGCATCTCCACCAACTACACCAGAAAAATTTCGCAAAGTGAACCGCCCCGCCACAGACACCTTGAAGGCCGTGGGCCAGTACTATGCCGATCCAATCAATATGGATCGATTATTCACCTTCTTGGAGACGCTACTGCAGTGTAGAAACTTTGATGAGCTCAGGCATGACTGAACCACACGTGATTCTCAATTGATTTACATTCCCTTTGCTTCAGACGATTGATGATGCTGCTATTCTTGACCCTTCCCCAACTTTCCTCGTCAAGCTCACCGTCATCTTCCACTCTCTCCTCGTCTCCCTTTTGTGATCGCCTCTGTCATGTCTTGTCACATCACACGCTCTTGAGGGTCGCGTGTGACCGCGAGAACGTTCTTGAGCTCGCAATCGATAGGTTTCGGGAATGCTCACACACTGATCCTCTTTTCAAGGTTCTTGTGTTGCTATTTACTCTTTGACCTCATCTCACCAACCCGTTTCTCTACTTACCAGGTCTACACATCCATTATTGTCTCGCTTGGGGTCCACTCCACCAGTGTTCGCAACCTTCGTCGAATATTTCACATTTTAAACACCGACACATCCCCTCACCACCTTGATGCTATTCTCAGAATCCTCCATAGCCTCAGTACCAAGGTTAGACCAGAACCAAACTGTCACTTGCCACTAAACATTATTTCTTCCCATTCCAGGATGGACCTGATGTGTTCTTCCATCTCGACGATTCGAACGATGGGTTTCGGTTGCCGTCAATCAAAGACTGGCCAAGTAAGGCTGGATGGTCTGCTTGTGCCTGGGTCAGAATTGAAATTTTGCGATTTTCACGCTCAAATGAGAACCGCTTGCATGTGTTCAGGTTGGAATTGATCACCTCTTCAAGTCCAGTTTCCTTATTATTGACTCATGATTGTAAATAGTTTGTGTGACGATGTGGGCAGTGGTGTTCATGTTTACTTTGCTCAGCATCGATTGGTTGTGGAGGTAATCCGATATTCAAGTGTACAACAACATTGTGTCCTCATCCATGTATATGCTGTTCAGATTTCAGTTCCCAATGCGACACATTCGGTTACTTCCCACACCACATTTGATGATGGACGGTGGTACTTCATCTCAGGTAGTCAATCCTCCTTTTATTTTTACCAACTCGCGCTGATTGCTTCCACTTAGTTGCTCATCGACCCGCCCTTCTTCGCAAGGACGTCCTCGAAATCACAGTCAATGGAGTGACTGAAGATACCCAGCCTCTTCCATTGCCTTCATCCTTGCCCAATGTGATGGCATGCGGAAGACTTGGAGGACGGTTAGTTTCCCGTGACCAACCAATCCAACTCTAACTCATGAATGATATCATTTCACTCAGGGCCATGCCATTCCAGACAATTCCTCGTTATTTTGTTGGTGAACTCGGGCCAATTGTCGTCTTTGATTGTGCAGTAGCTGCCCCAACATTCGCGGAAATATTCCAGATTGGACCGTCGTTCTTCCTGAACTTCAGCAGTGAACGATCATTTTCCGCTGTCCACGACCACTTGACGAGTACCATTTCAACTCCTCGCCACCCCCTCTCCATCACAAATCTTGTGGGAAAGAAGGTCCCTGAACTCGCAACTTTGTCAAAGAAGATTCTGTTGTGCCTTCATCCATTGATTCGCGACCGAACAAGTCCGAATCGAATGTTTGTCTCGAATTCTGCAAGTACCAAGATTTCAACCAAGTTTATCACTGCGGACAGCGACATTTATCATGTGACCACGCAGTCGGTCAAGGACTCCCTCCACTCCATGTGTGGCATCGAGGCCCTGTTTCCGATCTTTTCGCTTCTTGAGGAGTACTCCCAGGCCATGACTGGCACCGGATCGGCATTTCTCCCTTCTGGAAGTTCCGGAATCAGAGGTTGTGCCCTTCTGGCACAGGTCATTGCAGACTTTCTGAATGCCAACGCAACCCATCAGTCGCGGTTCCAGAGTATCGGTGGATTTGGGCTGATCTCGTACATTCTTCAAACCATGAGCGGTGACATTCTAGATTCAGTCTCCCTCTTCTCTTTGCTTGGCATCAGGCATATGGCTCTGACACCCGACCTCCAGAATCAGCTCCTTCAACACATTGTGTTCAATCCTTCGTTGTGGGTGAGATCTGTTGACTCTGTTGTCATGGAAGCCATTGGCATCGCAGTCGCGATGACCAAAGAGTGTCCTGATTGTGTCAGAACAGCGGTTGATATCTTGTGGTTTCTTGACAAGGTAATTTTCTCCCTTCTTCCCATTTCTTCCATTTTTTGAGTTCTTTTTCATCTTTGCCGGGGAAATTCACAAGAGTCTTTAATTTTTGATTGCTCTCTCTGCCTCAGGTTCGTGATAGCAGCCCTCCTACAAGTGACAGACCAGCACCTCTATCCCCTGACATCCTGACCTCCATTCTCCCTCAATGGGTCCAGCCTGTTGTTCCCCCTGCAACCGTCATCACTGCCCCGTCCATCCTGAAGACAACCGAGTGGCTCAAGGATCTCTTTTGGACCAAGACTCAAATCACTCAAGGGCTCACTCCTACGCGATCAACTTCCAGCAACAGAATCTTAGAGAAACTCGTGGAAGGTTCTGAAATCGCGAGGAAGGATCGATTCTCCAGGAATATTCTCTATTCGGTCATACGGGTGCTGGCGATGGAAGGGAGTGGATTAACCAGTGAAGAGACGATGACTATTTTGCGTCACATCCACGAGACCCCCATTCTGGAGCACGTGATTGATGGTCTCAATTTCTTCATCGATTGTGTAACTTCTCGCCATTCTTCTGTCATTACAACCTTGACCGGTGTATTGGAATCAATCGTCGTGCTGGCACAGAAAGAAGATTCTCAGGTCCGAGCCTTGGTTGTGAAATTGTCCTGTCAGCTCTACTCTCTGTGCTCCTCTCCCACCACCAACAAGAAGAAGTCCCAAAAATCCGATCGGATTGAAGATGCCATTCTCCTTCTAACCTCACTTGCACGGGGCACTGTTGTCGACGTCGATGTATTTGATTTTATCGCTGAGCAGTGCTTGTGTTCGAAACATACCGGCAAAGATCTGGATTTGCGAATGTTCTGTGACAACATCGAAACACTACTTCGTGTCACGTTTGAGCTGCTTTCGTTTGCTCCCTTGTCCACGCGAGTGTCTGTTCTCTCCACTCTCATGCCAGTCATGGTCCACAACGCCAACAATCGAGAAGTTTTGTCCTCCTCGTACGGATGGCGCCATTGGCTGTTTATGTGCCTCAAGCCAGTTCCCATCGAAGATCAATCCCCATCCAGCGCTGACAATCTCGAAATTCTCAACGAACTTGTCATTGACATTCTTCGCCTTGTCGTCGAGGCCAAGATCGAAATGAAAGGGGGATGGAATGTTCTCAGCGAGATTCTATCGTTTGTGAGAATTTCTGGATGCTATCAAGTCGTTGAACCCCATGCCTTTACGACCAGGATCCTCACCCGATTGTTCCAGACGCTTGCCCCACGTGTGCGAACCCACGTTGACAAATTCTCAGCCTCTGATCCTTTCTGGGGCAACATGGTGCAAATCGCCATTATTGTGGAAGAGTTTGTCATTGGCAGACGTTACGAGGAGCCTGATGCTGAGTATCTCCAACTATTCGAACAAATGGAAGGAAATTCTGTTTCTCGCTACAATTCATCCACGAGTGCCACTCCTGGTCCTCCATCAACACCTGTTATGGAGTCTCCTCCCCATGATTTTGTTGATGTCCAAGAGGTTGTATCTCGCGAAGGGCTTGGAGACGAGGAAGGAGGCGACGAGATTGGAGAGGATGGTGTGCGTCTCTCCCGTCCAGTGTCAGGAACTGGCCAGCTGGTTACTCACACAGACGACCTCGCTGTCGATGGAGAACAGGATGTCGTTGTCATCTCTTCGTTTCTGGAATTGATGGACCCGTTGTTTGTCAAGTCCACCATCAGCAAGCCCTGTTTGGACTACCTACAAGGCCCAGTTGTGGATCACGGAAGTCTAATCCTTCTATTTGTTCGGTTGTTGATCTTTTCGGTTGGTCTGCCGCACCAATCCGAACTTATAGTAACCAACATCTCTCGGGTGAAGGAGTTGCTGCTCTCAACTGACAGAATCATCGATTTTGATTCGAACTATTCTCGACCCGATCCAACTGAGAGCCCGCGAGCGACGTCAAAGGCCCTGCAGGAGCAGTTGGCCGAAGCATACACATTGTTGTACATCTCGAACTTTCTGTTCACCGTCTTGCTCGAAGACATTGCCCAGCATACTCATGCAGGCTCAGCGTTCCACAATGAGTTGTTGAGGTGGCGAAGAAATTCTTCCAAGAAATTATTGTCGCCAACAGAATTGTCAACGACTCCTGCAAGATCACGTGTGGAGCCACTTCCAGAAGACCCCAAGGAAGCCAATGACGAGAAGAAGACTGAGACTGAACCAGATGCTGTTGCCACTCCTCCTTCTGTTGATTTGCCACCTACCCCACCACCCCGTCGAAGTCCATGGCCAGTCACCAGACCTGTTCTCACAGCCAGCCCTTCTCCCATGCATATCGCTGTGGCGACAATGCTCCGTGAGATCCTTCGTCGCAAGCGGAACCTTCTCCTTCCTTTCCTCGTTGATCCAGCTGGAGTTCGCGTGCTTGAGCTTCCAATCCAGTCAATCACCACCACAGCACCAATATTGGAGTTTATATTGGACATGTGGTCTGCGGAGTGGCGGGCTGTGTGGGGAGGGCCTCTGGTGCAAGATGGCGTTGCAAAAGGGGCGAAAGACGAAGAAAGAATTTTGAAAAAGATGGTTCTCGATCGTTCTAAGCAACTTCGAGAATACTTTATCTCCTTGACGTCTTCTCGAAGAGGCGAATCAAAGAGAATTTCAAATTTTCTTGTGGTTGGAGAGCAGAAAGCCAGTGAAATGGTCACGACCGAACGTCTCAGACGGGAAAAGAAGGTTCTTGAAGATTCGATCCACGAACAGACAATGGCCAAGCAATGGAGGTCCATCATGAAGCGTATGACAGATGTCCGTGGACCCTGGCATGACCCAGCCGAAAAATCGGTGTGGAAAATCGAAAATTGTGTTTCTGGAACTCGGGCAAGAACCAAGCTATCCCACGACAACAATCGGCACCAGTGGCATCACAAGATAGTCCGAGGCAAGAAGACCTGGACTGGTAGTGGACGAATGTCAACCATCAGTGCCGCAGACCGAATCGAGGACCTTGAGGAGCCCGTTTCCGATCAAGTGCGGGAGCTGAACCGAGTACTTGTCAATTCTGGATCATTGAACTCGATCAATCTCGAACCCTTGGCTGAAAAGACCTCACCTGATGTCACGACAGAAGATTCTGGACCAATTCTTCGAGAACAACTGGATGGTGCATCCTTTCCCTGCCAGTGGCTCCGCCACAATCACGTTGTGTATGGGTTCCTCACGTTTGACTCAACCAACACATTTCTTGTCTTCCGGCCCGATCTGACCAGCCTCCGCAACACCCGCACCGCCACCTGTGGAATATTCGAGACCGATCCCTTGAAATCAAGATCCAAGTACCGCCAATGGAATCTCAGTGCCGTGATTGACATTCACAGGCGACTTCATCTTCTTCGAAGGAGTGCGTTGGAGCTCACCTTCAACGATGATTCCTCGGCATTTTTCAATTTCAGTGAACTTGATTGCCGACGAGTGTGGAGGATCCTGACTGCTGGCTCACAGCTCCAGACCCTTCTCCAGTTTGACACGTACACTCCTTGGAGGGCCTTTCGAAAATCTGGAATCACCCAAAAATGGGTTGACGGAGAGATGAGTAACTTTGAGTACCTCATGGCTATTAACAAATACGCCGGGAGAACATTCGCTGACTTGACACAGTACCCCGTCTTCCCTTGGGTCATTACCGAGTATGAAGGGCAGGACATCGATCTTTCGGATCCTTCTGTCTATCGAGATCTTACCAAGCCCATTGGTGCGTTAAACCCTGCACGGCTAGCGAAATTTAAGGAGAGGATGGTTGCATTTGAAGGAGGCGACATCCCCACATTCCTCTACGGAACACATTACTCGAACATGGGCTCTGTTCTTTTCTTCTTGCTTCGTCTAGAGCCCTACACTTCAATGGTTCTGGAACTCCAAAGCGGAAGATTCGATGCCGCTGATCGAAGTTTCTTTTCAGTTGCCCAAGCTTGGAACAGCTGCATGAACTCGTCCACCGATGTTCGCGAATTAATACCAGAGTTCTTTTGCCTTCCAGAAATGTTCTCAAACGTAAATGGCATTGACATTGGGCCACTTCAAAATGAAGAGCATTCAGTTGATGACGTCATCCTTCCACCTTGGGCCCACAACTCCCCAGAGCGGTTTGTTCGAATCCAACGCCAAGCTCTGGAAAGTGAATTTGTTTCCCGCAATCTCCATCACTGGATTGACCTCATATTCGGCTGTAAACAGAGGGGAGAGGAGGCGAAGAAGGCTGACAATCTGTTCTATTATCTCACATACGAAGGTGCCGTAAATCTGGAAACTCTAACGGATGATGTCACGCGAGCGGCTGTCGAATCTCAAATCGCAAACTTCGGTCAAACACCGTCCCAGCTCTTTCTGGAACCACATCCACAGCGACAGAAATTAGTGCCTAAAGGAGCACTCGATTGGAAATCACTCAAATTTCTTCGAACATTTCGTCCAGTCAAGGCAGCAACAAGTGTGGAACAGCCAGTGAGTGTGGCTGCTGCGGACGAAAAGGACGCGCTAGTCTGTGTCTGTGTCCACCAAGGCCATGTGACATTGGTCTCAAGAGATTTGCAAGTACGGGTCATTCCGATGACGATGGCAAGCCTCGAAAAATCTGAAACCTCTGATGGGAGCTGGACAGAAGCGTCCTTATTGGGAGAGGACGTCACAAACGAATGCCTTGATGCCCATGTGCCAACATCTGCCCTCCACACTCACACCGCCCAGTCTGTTGTGGCTTTCCAGTCCGACTTGGGAACATCCATCTTTGCGTCTGGTTTCTGTGACAAGTCAATCCTCCTGTGGTCGCCACGGGCTGAGAGGATATCACTGCGAGGTTGCAAAGGACTTGTGACAGCGCTTGCTTGGTGTGACAGTAAGAATGTTCTCGCAGCCGGAAATGCCGATGCAACTGTCGCAGTCTGGAAAATGAGTCGTCCATCAGGAGCGCCCCAACTACTTTGTACATTGTGTGGACACGAGTCTGCCATCACGAGTGTTGCCATCAATGGTGACATGGATGTTTGTGTGAGTGGTTCCAAGGATGGCATGGTTCTCGTGCACTCCATTCGAAAGGCGAAATTGCTCCACTCTCTCGCAATCCCTCTTCCTGGTAGTATTGTTGCTGTTGCTGTCTCAAAGACCGGCCATATAGTCGTGTGTCTCGAATATTCAATACATTTGTTTTCAATCAACGCCACCTTCTTGGCATCTGTGACAAGTGCTGGGTCTGTTGGAGGGGTATGGTGTGTGGGCGATGGAAGGTATGCTTATGTCGCGGAAGGCCGCAAGTTGGTGGTTGTGGACTTGCACAACAAGTGAGAACCTCTCATTTCCCTTTGTGTTCTTGCCCTTTAACACCAACTTACATTTGATGATTCATTCACAGATTGAAGCCGTGTGGATCGATGCTCTCCCCCTCAACCATCTCTTCCGTTTCCCTTACCCCGCCATTCCTCTTCTGTGGCTGCTCAGATGGCAAGGTTGCAGTCTTCAAGGTCCAATTGTGCCATGCAGGAGGTTGAGTTTCATTTTTAGTACGCGTACTAACTATATTAAATGTCAAGATATTGTCGACGAAAAAGAATCACAGCACTAATTTACTCCTCACACAATTTTGAGGATATCAATAATCAATCACAAAATTTCTTTCCCCCTTTCTTCTGAGATTACAAGTTAACGACGCGGGAATTGCCTCGAGAGGAAATGAAGCACTCGTCACACACACGTGACAGTTGGCCCTGGCCTCCTAACTGAATACTGCTGGAAGCACACTGACCACAGACAACCCTGAGAGAAGAGATGGGGTTAATAATAGCGAAGAGGAGTGATGCCATTGTATGCAACCAACCTTCCACAAGCTCTGCAATGGTGGCGCCGATTAAACACGGAAAATGCCTTTTGGCATAAAATACAGTCGTCTGCAGTGAGGATACGATTATTATTGTCAGAACGAACTCATGGCCCAAGTCACTCAGAGGGGGCTGAACCTGCAGAGTTATCAGGAACCCAGGACTCATCGTGGCGGGAAACGAGTGACGGGGCACTGGCAATGGAAGAGGAGATCAGCGATGATGTTGATGCCATTGAACTGTGTGAATAATGCATGGATTTGAGTTCATTTAAGCTGGGTCAATGGCAGGGTGAGGGATGGGAGTAAGGGTGTGGGTATACGTGTCATCAGCAAAGAGGTCAGGGACAGCCTGAGGTGTCTTCTTGGAGGCATGAAGGGGGTGCTGGTGCTGGTGCTGGAAGCGTGTTGGAATGCTCTGCAGATAAGACGAATCGCGGTTAGTTTCTGGAAGAATACAATGGATTGCACTCACTGGCACAACTCTTTGATTCACTGTCGGGGGAGCCCGTCCTCCAATCGGAACATTCTAAAGAACATGGATCATTCGCACCGATATGTGATCGCATTCAGAGTATATAAAATACCGTTGGTGGGGTGGTGCGTCTGGAGGTCCCAGAATCTTCCACGTACGTGTCAAATTCCTCATCATCGTCTTCTCCCTCAATGTCGTCATACATGAGTGAGTCATTTCCTCCTCCTCCTCCTCTTTCTCTTTCTTCTTGTTCCTTCCTTCCCATCGAACTCTTCCTCAAGTCATCGAGACCACTGTCAGAATATCTTCCATTTGAGTTCCAGAATTTAGCTAAAGGTTCTGAGTTTCCCGGAGTTGATCTGGCCTGGGAAGAAATATCTGAGAATGCCACTGGAGAAGGAATCACTGAAGACATTGGCAGGGACGATGGCCTGCCACCTGCGGTTGTTGAAGGAATATTCGAGAGCATTGACGGGTTGTACCCAGGAATCGACGAAGGAGTCGAGAACAGTGGACGCTGTGTGCCTGGTGCAGGGTACGGCGGATGTGTGCTCTTGGATTTGGCGGCAAAAGCCTTCGCGAAGTTACTGTTTGCAACGGAAGGGTTTGTGGAAGGGCGACTGAGGAGGGTGGGAACACGTGGCTGTGCAGGAGGAGGGAGGTAGCTTGGCTTCTTTGGAGGTGGGTCTGAAGGAAAGTTTTGATCATGAGAAGATTCCATTGTATTCTCGATTTCAGGAGTGAAGGTAGGAGCTATGGTGGTACTGGCAGAGACGTCCGCTGGGTATTGGTTGGGAAGAGGAGGCACTGTAGGGGGGGAAAGAGGTGCTCGGTTTAGGGCAGCGGCATACTGTCCAAATTTTGAATACTTCTTTTCAGAATGAGCATCTGTTGATCTTTCAGATTGGTCAGAGGTGGTCCGCATGGCAGTGTGTTCGGCTGTCACCAACTCAAAATGGCCTTGGGTCACAATTCCAGTTTGTTCTGAAGTGGTTCGAACCATGGCCTTGTCCGAGCTGGAGGTCTTGGTAGAGGACGCACTGAGAGATGGCATTGACTTGGCGCTGTACTCGGCTGACGTTGACTTGAGAAGGATCGCAACTGGGCGTTTGCGTTCCATGAGGTCCGCATGAGATGAGGCAGGACGACTAAGAGAATCGTGTGTTCGTTCCAGCGAACGTTCTGACGGCGTTGTTGTTGATGTTGCAAGGCCAACTGGGATTCTTGGAATGATCGGGAATGATCCAGGTGAGCGCGGCAACTGGTTAATGTTCGTTTCGAATACTCCTATCTCTGGGACGTCCTTATAATTATCATTCTGGTGGTTGTCCTTGCCGTCGCCCAAGGTGTCTTGTTCAGACCTTATGAGAATGGTTTCATTGTCAGGCCGGGCCATTTCGAGATCCTTTCTTTCTGCTCCTCTCTTGTCGTTTTCACCTTCGACATCAAAGTCGGGCCCACCTCCCTTGCCGTCGTCGTCCCCTCCTTCCTCCTTCAGACCAGCGTACTTTCGACTTGAATCCAGGATCGTTGTGGTTCTATTCGACTGTCCTTCGACGTGAGGTTTCTTGTCATCCTTGTCATCACTTGAGTGAAAACAGCAAAAGTACAGAATGATACAGAAGATTCCACAAGAGAGTGGGATGACAGCACAGAGACCGAGGATAATAGGCATGGGCAGCTTGTGAAACAATTCATCTACAGTTTGGGTCGTTGTCAAAAGGATGTGATGGCAAAGGGAAGGATGGCTCACAGAATAATTCATTGATTCTGGAAATGGTGGACTGGTCAGGGAGTGGGGACGGCGACAAGGATGGCACGAGGATGGACTGGGAAGGAGAAATGGAGGTCGAGAAAGAAATGGAGGCCGAGACTGAAGGAGAAGAGGTGGAGGAGGGCGATGATGCGGGGGATGGTGACGGAAAGGGGGACGAAGAAGTCGAAACAGGAACTGGTGGATGGATTACGAATGATATAGAGGAGAGTGTGGCAATCAAAAGAGATATTGCCAGAGCGATCGTCAAAAGAATGGGCGGGAAGGGGGTGGCCCTTGCTGAGTTGTTGTCGGGGAGCTGGAAGAGCTTTTCGAGAGAATCAGTCGTGTCAACATGAACTGAGATGGGTTCCTCTTGAACCGATGAGACCAGGGATACAGGGGTGAGGTTGGGTGAGGAAGGAGAAGCTGACACAAGCGAGGCGGTCCGCGGTGATGGTGGCGGGGTAAGGTGAGACGATGCTGGTGATCGAGGTGAAAGCTTTGTGGTTTGTGGAGACGATGGCGATAGAAAAAGTGAAGGGTTTGTTGTTTCAATCGCCTTGCTGCTGTCCTCCATTCAGCTGGGTTGGTATCAGTGCGAGCGAAGAGACGCACGTGACCGAAAGTTCTTCGAATTGAGAACTGTTCACTTCACTGCAAAACACGCGCACAAATCCTCACAAGGACGGTTGGTTGGCTGTACCAACTGGAGATCGACAACAAGGATCCCATCCACAGGAATGAGGTCTCAATCAGCAGTGGTACCGCCAGACTTCCATAATGGCACCAACTTGCTGCTGCTGGCGTGGTCGTCGTGGTCGGAGAAATTGAAGGTATGGTCAAACATGGCAGTGCTGTGCTCACGAAGTTCGCTGGTAGAAAGAAAGGAAACGAGGAGTCTCACTTCAGGGTAGCGCTAGGTTTTGCTTCTGGTGCTTTCTTTTTAGTTTTGGGGAGAAAGATTGCTGATGAGACTGAGTACCAGTCCTGTCAAGGCGTTCGAATCACAGTTTGGATATCTGCTCAGTTTCGACCTGTTTGAGTAACACTGTCAGTGTTGTTGAATCACGCCTGTGCATTTTGATATTTGTTGTAATTTATATATGGAGAAAGAAGTCTCAAGTCGGTGCGGTAAAACCCAAATAGAACAAAACCGCTGATTAATTGACTTGTGAATCGGTGAGCCAATAACACTCGGTTAATAACCGGTAATTTCGCGATGATGACTGCAACTCATCATTCATGTGCAGAGGCATTGTCACAGCAGGCACTGAATGGTGGGTGGGCAACGTCCTGAAAAATTGCACTCATATTCGCTTTCAACCAATTGTGGAATTTACATCGAGTTGAATAACCATCGAGTGCCTGCCTAACTCAAACGACCGCAAGCCTCTCATGCGGTTCCATAGATCCTTCATTGCTTTCACCAGAACGAGCTCACGACACGACTCCGAGCAATCTGGGATCTTGGACACAACTGACATGAAGCTATGAATGTGCGTCGTGCACTGGGCCCTCAACTTTCTTCGATTTTTTTGCTTTGACAGCGCATCTGCTGACTTTGTCAGTTTCGATTGGATCTGTAAAAGAAGGAAATTCTGTTAGACAGATTGATCCTGCAAGTTGTACAACTTGACTGACCAAATCAGAGGAGGAGCTGTCGATGCAGGTCTGAGTGACCCCAGAGCTTTCAAAGACAACACGGTTCATCAGAACGTCATCACAGTGAGCAGCTTGTGAGTCAACATAGTCTCGCATGTCTGTGTACTCGGATTTTTGGTAATTCTGTCGGAATAACAGTATTTGCATTGAATATCTAGATATTATCATGTCATCATTAAAATGACTCACGAGAAAGTGCTGTGGATGGACGGTCCAAGGGGGTTCAACAAACGATCCATCTCTGCTAACAGAGTACCTGTACTTGCCGTCTGACCCCACAGCACGCAATGCACTCCCAACTAGTCGATGGGGATTGCGATTGAAGACACACCAATGGTTGTTGAGTCCACGCTGGGTGACCTTCATGTCATCATCCACAACCTACAGCATAAGGCAGACATTAAAGCAAGAAGGAGCTTCGTGAGGTTACACACCAGCACAGCTTGGACACCAGGCTTGTAATCAGTGAATTGCCATCTGTTATTCATGCTGTTCTTGACTTGGGGGATGATGCGAGCACATGTTCCAAGCAGATTGGACGGAGGATCGATTCCCGGTGAATTCCATAGTAACACGACATCAATGACTCCTTGCAATGAGCAATAGTGATCAAGGAGTCCTCGTAGCATAATCATACGTGAATTGGAGAGGGACATGAGCATGACCGCCATCGCAGGGGGAGGATCTGGCACTTCTGTCTCCCATGTCAACACGAAGTAAAGCAACATCAAGACTCCAGCAAGGAATATCAGTGCACGTCGAGGGATGTTCTTGATAAACCAATACAATCGTCTCGTGAATGATCGAGGTGCCCAAGGCGATTCTGTGTCCAAAGCTTCGCTGACGGGCTCGTAGTCGCACTGCAATAGTCGTTTGTGGTCATCACTTACTTGCTCGTCTCTTCTCTTGTTTGTCATCATTCAAATGAAATGCTGGCACCAGCCGTCTAGGTCGTCTCCGGGGGGAATTCTAGAAGCTCCACTTTTGGACAGCTCCGAGCTCGTGCTGGCTGGAGACCGGGGTTACCTCGACCCAGTTCTCTTAGAGTTCCTCAATCGTGACGTCCCCTTCAAGTTTGAACCCAACTGCGTGACTTCGCCTGAAGTCCTACGACAGGCAAAGTCCGTCAACCTCTCCATTGGATATCAGTTATTTCAATTGGTAACCCATCCAAACAATAAACAGCCTTTCTATATATAAAAATGGAAAGTCATTTGGTCCAATCATGCATTTTTTAAGTTTCACAATTTACGTAGTAGATCTATATCGAGGATAATGTGGCAGCAACTGGGGGGTCAGGCTTGGCATACAAGTAACTGGCAACATTCACGAGTAGGGCACCAAACAGAAACTGGGAATTCGGGTGGAAATCAAACCAAACCATCTGAATCACGAGAGACGCGATGATCGAATACGAGGCAGCAAATCCCTTGAGAATGTTGTCGGCATACTTGACAACGACAGCCACGATCAAGCCCCCGAGGGCATGCAGCGCAATCACAAGCCAAACAATCTCATTATATCCAAAGAAGAATCCATTCGTCGAAATATCTTCTCCATTTTGCGAGAAGGTCAAGAGGAGGGCAAGCGGAATGCTCCCAATACACAATTGGATATTCCTCATCCAAAGACTTGTGTCGCTTCCCTTGAGGATCTTTTCAAAATAGACACCCGTGAAGCCACTCGTGACACACGCACATAAGACGGCGATGAATCCGACAAGAACATTTGTCTTTTCAGTTGGAGAGGCGTCTGATGCTTGCGAAGTCTGGACAACAGAGACAGCAATGGTGAGGATGACCAAGGCAACCCATTTCCCCCAGCTCAATGATTTTCCAAGAATTATTACAGAAAAAACGGCCGTGGTAAGGATTTTGAGCTGATACAGGAGCTGGCAAGTGACAGCATCGAGATTGGAGAGAGCAACGTACTGGAGGTTATTTTGCAGAGTGTACAAGAGAGACGGGATGAAGAGTCTGGCAATTTCAATTCTCTTCTCGATACATTCCCTTCGAATTTCGCGAACGAACTCGTAGATCGAGGGAGCATTGTACAAAGTGATGACGAGGCACGCAATTAGTTTTACGAATTCGCCGCAGACAACAGCAGTCGAAACATAATATTGGGGACCCTCGATTGTCCTGGAATAACGAAGTAATAGAACTACAGCAGTGTTTTGGACGACAAGAGCAACAAGTGCTGCTGAAGCCACAAATCGGGACGACATCAATCTATGAAAGAAGGTTCGATGTCACCAGCTGTGAGAAGGCATCGAATGTTCTGCTAGACTTCGCGTTGCGGACGCGGGAAATTTAAATTTAAGATTAATCGTCGCTGAAACACAAATGACGACATCAGAGACCTCTCCGCCAGGTCAATCCCGAAAATCGGGACACCTCGTACTCGTGGAATTCGATGGCAATTTATGGCCTGCTTTGATGAATCCGATCCGCCCATTTTCTTCCCTTTCCTCATCATTCCTTCTTCCTACTAAGAGCCTTTGTAACAATGAAGATGATTATTGTGTTGCCTACTTTCCTTTCAAAAAAAAAGATGGAATTGAATGAGTTGCGTCATTTGCATCATCATAAATTCCATGGCAGTGCCTGAGAGTGACCTGCAGTCTTTGGTGAGATCCAATGATGGAGTCGTGACGGTACCATTTTGCAACGGCGATGGTGTCAATTTTGCATCAACTCTGGCGATGGAATAAGGAAAGGAATAGAATTCGGGGGAGCCTTCGCTGTTTTCTCTGAGTCCCTACAGCTGTTTTCCCTGAATCCGTCGAAGTCGTACCTACTTTTGTCCCTGTCCCCGAGTTCCAAGGCCACGCTGTCCCGTATTGCCGAGCTACCTCATCTCCAGTCCCGCCTGATGCTTCTGCGCTACTGTACTGGACCAGCCTGTGTCCACCTCCGAGTCAGGCATCCCAGTCCGATTCCCCTGAACGTCTCAGTGTCGACACTTTATGTCTGCCTTTGCCTTGATCATGTTGAACCGCCGCCTGGGTTTCTTCCCTTCTGATGCCAAGAAGTTAGCGTGCTGAATCAAATTCACCTAGGCACTGCTCCCCTGCGCACGTAATGTTTTTCTCGTCTCTGTCAAACTTGTTGAAGAGGAGTTTTCTTTCTTTCTGTCATTCCCCATTGGCCTTTTATTATTGTGCTTTGGTTTTAAATTACAAATTATCCTCAACTTCAACCTTTTTGAAGACAAGGCGTTTATAATTTTGCTTAATTTTTCTTTGCCAGTCTGGAGGGCCAATCAACAACAACATTCAGTGTCTCACATGCAGTCTCCCACAACTCTCTTGCAACTCGTTGGTCATTGGCACGATGGGCAACAGCGAGAGGACGACAGTAGCCAAGATGGAGGAACGAGGAGGGTTCTGGGCAAGCAGCGGCATGAAGAGTGCACTCACACGCCTCAGCGGCATGCATGAGGGCGTAGGGGCCAAGGGAGTGGGCCAGGGATTCAAACCACTGAACAAAGAGGTTGTAGATTATTCTGAGTCACTATGAGGAAGGGGGGGTACCTTTGGTTTGCCCTTTGTGAGAATATCAGTGATGGAATTGCCTGGGTCCACAGCAAGGATAGCCACGTCCTTCCTCCCCAATCCTTTGGTGCTCTGAACTCGTCGATGCAGCTCCATGTGGAGCATCAGGCCGGCTAGCTTTGAGTTGGGATATGCTGCAAGCGAGAAGAAAGACTGGGTTGAATGGAGGTCGTCAAGGTGGATCTGCCCAGCAGAGTGACTACAAGACGAGACGTATATGACACGAGGGGATGGTGAACGAGTGATCGATGGCCAGAGAAGACCTGTTTGGTAATAAAGGAGAAGGATATTAAAGAGGAGATGGAAGCTAGTTGTTGATGACGATCGTACATGTAAGGTACAATTGAGCGAGGGCATTCACTCCCATGTGACTCTCAAATCCATCCACCTACAAGCAATTGACATCAGGTTATTTGAGGGGGAAAGTGGGACTTACGGTTGTTGATCGACTCTTTCCAGCGTCGAAGATTCCTGCATTGTTAATGAGGATGTCGACCGGTCGAGGCCGAGCATTGATGATTGCTGCAATTATTTGAAAATGAGAGAGAAACAAAGGAATGATGAGAAAAAAAGGAAATGGGAGAGAAATATACCAGCGAATTCCCGCACGGATTGAAGGGAAGCAAGGTCCAGCTTCACAACCTCCACTGTTCCAAGGCAAGACTTTCCCCATTGGCTCGCAAGCACCTTTCCCATGTCGGTGTTGCGGACAGCAAGGATGACATGCGCTCCAGCTTGGGCGAGCCGATGAGCAGTATGTTTTCCAATCCTGAGGATCAAAATTGAGACAGAGATTGGGATTCATGAGAACGCCCAGACCCATTTGTTGCCCCGGTGACGATGATGGTCTTGTGCTCAACAGCGGACAAATCAGCGGTTGGAGAACGTCTATTGTACCATAGTCGAGTCAACAAGATGTCAATAAAGACCAATGGGATGGCACTCAGGAAAAAATTAATCCAACTTCCCCAAGTGGAGAACAACATAGATCCCTTCACTTCGGCACGGCAGCCAACAGTCCGACTGCGATTGAAGTTTGGAGGCCAAAGGTTGGTCTGGAGTGATTGTTGAAATTGAGAATTGCGGTATTGAGAAATGGCCAATGACGACTGATCAACAATAATAATGGTAACTTAATCTCTTTCACCAATGATAACCACGTTTGAGTCAAGTTTTTGTAGTGTGACGGCCAAGGCAGCCACACAGCCACGTTTACGTGCCCGTTTATTATACCATATTACCAATTCCCTTTGAACTCAAGAGTTGATGGTTTGGTTGACTGAATCTCTGTCCAGTTTTTCTTGCAGTGCTTCATCATAAAATCCTCCAAGTATGGACGAGACCGCTCCCTGAACGCTCCCACTTCTACGACATCCCCTTCAAAGCCGTCAATGTCCCACACCTTGCAAGTGGTGTTTTTCAAAAGTACCCCAGCCATGGACAAACTCTCTAGAACTATGGCCTCCAGGCGATAGATTGGCACAATAATGGAACCGTGTTTGCCCTCCATGATGCAGCGGTCGTCTGACAGGGGTCGGATGGAACACTGATATGAAGTCTCTCTGCATATCAACAGGAGTGAGATAAGGAGTCATAAACTGCATAGTTTGCTTACACTAATGTTTGAATGGATTGTCCCCCTCCATTCAAGTACGAATACGACAAGTAATTGCCTCGATTTAGAGAATTCAAAGGAAAGTACGAAAATCCGGAAAGCCCTAGCATCCGACGGTAAAATCTCGAATACGCTTTCCAAGGGAATATCTCAATGACAGCGGCGTTGTCGGGAAGAAACATGGCATTTGTAACAGCGGCCCCATGACCAATGATCAGTAAAGTGGTTTCAGTAAACTCAGCAATCTGAAAGTAATTGGAACACATCATAGGAGGTTGAAGGGAGGCCGGAGGTATATTATTACCTGTGTGGCTGCAGGGACATTGTTTGACGGCGTCCACGCAGTGATTTCAAGGGAGTGATTGAAACGATTGAGCATGGCGACAACTTCATTGTGATTTTCAATCAATCTACACAAGTAAATATGTATTGGTTGGGTTGCTGCGAGGCAAAAGGCGCACCTTGCAAATTGAGGAACATTATTGACAACTGGACGATCGACAAAGAGGACCTGTGTTCAGTAACGCTATTGTCAATTGGACTGAAAACGAGTGAGATCATCTTACCTTTGGCTTCCGGCCCTGTTTCTGTCGTTCGTCGTTTAATTGGACAGTACCAAGCACGAATGCACCGAGTCCACGCTTACAATGGTCGAGGTTCAACCGGCGACAAACAGACATTCGCACCCACATACGATGGATTACTCCAGCCACAGGACTGTCAAACTCTCCTGGTAAGATTCCTTTTCTTCCACAGATCCAGGTGCTGTTAGCGTCCGCGGTGTTAATACCCATGTCAAGCAGGTCCAACGGCATGATCATAGGCTTGTCCCATCCAACAGTGGCAAACACAGATCCTATGATGATGTCATTGAAGCTGGTTCCATTTGGAAGGATGTTGATGCGAGGTCCACGATAGCCAGTTGGAGCAACCACCACAGTAGGGTTGTGAAATCTGGAATGTGTGTGTCCGAAGTGGGAAAGGTAAGCGGCAGTTGTAAGGGGCGTTGTAAACATCTCAGCATCATGGGCTAGATTTCCTTCAATACGTAGCCCGCGGATGAAAAGAAGAATGTCCTTCCAGATGATCTTGCGGGTAGGATTGGGTTTTCCCCGTTTAACACGGCTGCCATGGGATCCAACTGACAGTGAAGAGAAGTGAGGAGGGTCATTTGATAATGATCGTAATCTTACAATTCGCACGACTTCCTGGTGGATCGTTCCGCTGTGAGTGTTCGTGAACAAATTCTCCTATTTCCCCTGCAATAACATTCAAAATTGACTGTGCGTGATGGTGAACCCCAGCCAACTGACCTTGACTTGAATTGAAGGCGGGATCGATGGCAATTACGAAATCCCCATTTGTGCAGATCCCATGATCATAGTAACAAATTCGGTTGGCTAAAGGGGAATCGGTGTGAGAGGAGAGTGAGGAACGACAGGACTGGATTGACTCCTTGCCTGACATGTCATCCCAGCAGTAACTGGAATCTTCAATTGTCTTCCCGCCCCACTGAAACTCTGTTGCTTGTGCCGAAGGACTTGGAGTTGCGCTGTTTGAAGGGAGTTCGTCTTGCACTGAAACACCCAGAACAGATCTGTGAGTCGTCACCAATCAGTCTACAAGGCTAAACAACTCAAGGACCAGACTTAGGAAAGCATGAGGATGCTTCGTTGACGTTTGCAAGTCCAGTCATGTCAATGACCACGTGGCGACCCAGCAGAGTGACCATCATTGTGACAAGAGCGACTGCTGCGTGTGTGTAAAAGTCATATAGAGAGGTCCGTGGTGTAGTGACTTCATAGTGATCCTGTGAAGTGAAGAAAGAAGTGAGATTTGAAAAAATTAAAAATGGCATGGCACCATATCCCAGGACGAAACGAAACGAAACGAAATAACGCCACAACTGAGCAAATTGTTCCAAAAACCGCTCCCCTCAAACTCATCCACGTTTGTTCATCTCAGCCACGCCTCTTTGGCCACATTTACTCTTTTCTTCATTGCATCATCATCAAATCGATTGATTTCGACTTATATGCAGATTTTTAACTTGAATGGGAGGCCTCTGCAGCAAAAAGAAAAACGATGACCCCCCACCCAAACAGCAGCAACAAAAGGCCCCAAATGGCCTTGGATCCTCAGGAAATCCCGCAGGGAGTTTTGCCGATGTGAGCCCGCCAACCCCCTCGGCGTTCGGGAGTGGTGCAAGAAAACTGTCGATTGTGGGAGGACCTCTCCCAGCCGGCGAGGAGGTGTCGGCTGACCTCCCAGACCATGTGGTAAGGAATATTAAGTTATTATTGCTTCGGATGGGATGAGGGGATCCTCGGAGGCAGCCATTGGAAATTTGAAAATTCAAATTCTGAAACAAAAACTTGGTGGCAGGTTGAGAAGTTTGGCTCATCAGCATCGCTCAAAAGTGGGCTAACCATTCGATACGCAAGCAGGTTTGCATAAAATATCGATCACCTCCCATCTTGTCCGAACGGTTTTCTTCCCTTGTTGAACAGATCATGTGCAGGAATACATGGGCAGAAACGAAAGGAGAACCAGGACGCATTTCTTGTGTGTGACTCCATCAAGTAATCATTCTCCCCAAGACTTCCCTCATCTTTCTATTTTTGAGCTCCAATCTCATTATTTTCAAATCCTTTTGCTCTTCTAGAGACAGCGAGCGGTTGTCAGTTTATGCCATTCTTGATGGACACGGTATCAACGGAAAGAAGGTAAATTCTTTCATCTCTCCTTATTTCCGTTCGTCTGACCAATCATCTTCCAGATTTCAAACTTTGTGCGAGACATTATCGAACCGACAGTTTCCCTTGTGCGTCATCGAGACCTTCATCTCTCAAGTGAGGATGTGCTAAAAGAGTTGTTCAACTCAATCCAGAACCAAGTGGCTGTGGTCAGCCCCTCCCTCCTTCCAAATCTTCTCCCTCTCATTTTACCCCTTTACAGGCCAAGATCAACAGTGCAAACTCTGGAACTACACTTGCAACTATTCTTCGAACTGATAGAAAGATCTATTGTGCCAACGCTGGTGACTCCAGGTGTGTGTCGGCTTACCGTGGTGATGATGGCGAGGTCTGCACTTCTTCCCTTGACATTTTCACACTTTCATTTTTCCGACCCACCCAAAGCTTGTTGTGCAAGATTTATCGCAAGACCACAAGCCAGACCTTCCTGACGAATGTGCCAGAATCACTGCCCGTGGAGGAGTTGTAAGCCCAATTATCGACGAGGAAGGCAAACCAGTCGGTAATGCCACCACCATCTCCATCACCATCGGCCTCTTTGATTCAGCAATGGGATTTCACTCTTCGTATTGCACACACATATTGTAGGGCCAGCTCGTGTGTGGATCAAGTCCAAGCGATTAACCGAGCCTGGTTTGGCCATGTCCCGATCCATAGGAGACCGCATTGCCCACCTTATTGGCGTGGATCATACCCCTGATGTAACATTACACACGTCACTACCGTCTCATCCTCTTCTCACCATTTTAGTCCTCAAGCCCCCCAATACTCACATATGCCTCACTCCTTCCAGGTGATCCCATTTGACATCCCTCATGATCGTGAATTGTATGTGGTGATGTGTTCTGATGGAGTGTGGGAATATATCACATCCGAAGAGGCAATGGAGCTGTGCGTGAATGCTCCATCATTAGGTACCTCTCCTCCCCTCCATGCCTCCACCTCCTTTCCCCCACAAGCATAATCTGAGCTTCTTTAAACCCATTTAGAGGAAGGAGTGCGACAACTCTGTACTCTCGCAGACGAGCGTTGGATATCTGAAGATGACGGGGAATGTGATGACATCACAGCCTTATTGCTGTGCATTCAACCTGTGGGAGAAGTGGAGCCCCTCAGTGACCTTGAGCCCGAGTCCACAGCTGATGGCGGGTCAGAGCGCGGCCTCTCCAATGAGGAGGTCAATGTCCACCAGCAGCAACAACAGAATCCAGCGGAGTGAGCAGAGGAGAAGGATGGAACAGTGCCAATTTGACTTTTGATATTGTTTGTGATGAATTACGTTCCCTACTTGCCAAATCACTTTACTATTTCGCTTTCCGCACCTTCGTTTTTCCTTTCCTTCTTGAAATTAAAGTAATGTCTTGCTCGTGATGCATTGTCAGAGGTTCTAAGATCAACAAGAAGGACTGGAGCTCATTAGGCAGCCATTCACTGCGCTTGTTTTGATGGACATGATGAGATTGTTCGCGGCGCCGATCCTGAATTTTTTTCACCAGTGTGGTGGTGGTATTGTATCGGTCGCAGACTGCTTCCAAGAGAATTATCAAGCTTTATGACTCAACGTGCCGGAGTGGCAGTCAGGAGGTATCCTAATGCCAATTACTATTATAATACAAATGGAAACCTCATGAGTCACTGTCACTCATCATATCTCCAATTGTAGCTAATGATGTCAACGAGCGAGAGCTGATTACTACTTTTCAGAGTCGAGCGGTGGACTCGACAACCGATAAATTTCTCGAATGCGAGTCGGGTGACTGTTGACTCATTGAGAACAGAGCTCCACACTGAGTCAAAGTTACATAGGATACCCAAGTGTTTCCCTTGTTTGCATCTTCAAGTTCAAGATGCTCTTGCTGTGAGAGCAGTGCCCGCTCATCTCACTTTGACTTGGTACCAACTCCGAACTGTAAGTCTGTAACTCAGACAATAGGCGTTTGACAGGATCGGACCATCATATTATTACTAGTTCACTCCCATGTCATGTAACTTAGTACTTACAGAGCGAAGTTCATCAATGCACTAGAAACTGTGTTTCAATCAAAATGCCTTGAATAAAACCGGCAAATTGTAACTAACAGGCCAAAATCTCAGCAAATCCATCCAATATTTCCGAGGTTCTAAAGGGCGAGCAAGAAGAGCTCCATTCTATCACCCTCAACTTGAAGTACGATGTCTTTACTTTCAGTAGTGTTCACATTTAAACTAATTGGCTGTGGTTGCGGAAATTCGCACAAGTCAAGCTACGTATTAATTTACTGTAAAACCTTTTGACTGTAATAGCGTACAAAATCAACTTCCACCCATTCGATAAATTATGGTATATAACGGTTCATGAGCGGCAGAGGCTCTATTGGTCATCATTTGCTCTCTCTTCAGCCAGCTGCATAAACAGTCGAATTGTTGACATGACCTCGTCGGCCTCCTCGCTTGATTTAGCCTGGAATATCCTGTCCTTCTTGCCCCAGCCCCCAAATCGCATTGAGACACCATGTTCAACTTGAGGAAAACGGTTCGCTTCAAGAATTTCAGTGACATTGTAGACCAGCGGTTTGTTGTTAGCGGTGATGGACAAGATGAGCTCATGGGACTTGGGATTTTTGGTCACCAACAACTACAAAGAAGGGAACATGATGAATGGAGTGAATGAATTTGAAAGGATTCATACCTCTGCGGGCCTTGTTTTTGAACCGATGACCTCAGTCACGGCAAACCGGCGCATTGGGAGTTCCAGTTGATCGGCCCTCGATTTAATGATGACCAGTCGTTTGGCCAGTTGCTTTGACATGGCCTTCTCATTCGAAAGATCGAGACCAAGTGAAGTAATCTCAAGTGCCTGCAGGGAACGAAGAATTGAAAAGGTTCTCAATTGAGAGGAAAGAGTTGGAGTGTTAAATGCATATAAAAGTAGTTGGAATGAGGTTGAACCTGTGATTCTGACTTTCTTGTCACGTCCACGAGGGCACTCTCTGAAACCTTCAGGCGGGATGCCAAGTCATTCAAAGATGTTTCTAACCGTCTGTTTATCATTGTCATTTGGGAAAGGATGTGTGAGAAAAGATCCCTCCCTCACCTGTGTTGCTGAAGGAGACTGGTGTTCATTTCATGGAGCGAGCTTTGATCCCGTTTGATTTGCGTCTCTCTGTCAATGGCATCTCGCTTCAGTGCTTCAATGGCATCACTCAGCCTCGAGTTTTCTGATCTGTGTTGTTGTGTTGATGGTCAGTAGTTGCACAAAAAGGCTGTGGCGAAGGAATATACTTTAGTTCTTGCACGTGGCTCGCTGGAGTAACTTCTTGGGTATGGGTCAATGCATTCATCGCTCGCAATCGATCATTGAGGCACCTGACAACAGTGTTTGACCCAGGTTGAATCGAGTTTGAAGGAGATCACCTCGTTTCAGCTCGAAGTTGGCCAAGCTCCTTTTCCAGATCCTTCCTTGATTTTTTGGCATCCGATGGATCGATATTGGCAACCTACAGTCACGTTGAGTCAAACACAGTTGGTGTTGGGGGAGTGTCTCACCGGTGTCTGAACTGAATCAGCTTCAGCAATTCGCTCCATCAATTCCCGGTTTCGATTTTTCAATTGAGACATCACATCATCCTATGTATAGAATCAACGCTCAGAAAATGCCAATCGATACATCAAAATGGTTGCAACTTTTTCTTTGAGGGCATTCCCCAGCCGATCGGTTTCAACTTTGAGAGCAGTGTTTGCATCTTCAAGCTCACGAGTCTTTTGGCGTTCAGATATTAATGCACGCTTCACTACCCTGAGCTGTCGCACCATCAGCCCGACATTATCTTCCGACTAAATTGTTTAAATTTGAGGGCAAGAGAGGTCTGAAAATGGTTGTAAATTACCTCAACATCTGAGATAAGAGATGTCACAGACATTGTTTCACTCCCTTCCCCATCATCGCCATTTCCTTGTCCACCAACCGAGTGACCGAGTGTTGAGCGAAGGATCTGGCTAACCGTTCGCGAAGGGGTGGCTCGTTGAGGATGAAGAGGCACAGATGAATTAGACGGGAATGTCTTTGAAAATGATGTATGTGGAGAGGAGGAGAAATTTTGGGAAGAGGGCCGCGGAGGGGTGATTGGGATAGGGATCGACTGGCTCATCTTGATGATGAATGTTCTTAGTCAACTGATATTCAGCCAAACAGCAAATCTTTGTGATTTTTGGCTTCTAGTTCACGACAGAGCTCATGAATATTGAAAGCGAATAAATTGCCACGCTTGGCGCAAGCACCATGTCTAATCTCTAATTCTAGAAATTAACATATCGATGACGACTTTGGGGATGCTGGCGCTGCTGTTTGGCCTTACAGTCGCAGCTCCTCTCGTGAGTATTCGAATCCTTCACCATCAAATTGACTAACGTTGGCAATTTTGGTAACAGACTGTGGACCAATCAGACGTCCTACCAAAAGGTAATCTCCACATCAAAACGTGTCATTATTCTAAACCCTCATTGCTGTGTAGATGTGAATCAACCCGGAATCGATGAGATTACTATATCACGAGTGATTCATGCAGTGCCTTCATACCTGAGATCTGAAACTGTTCGTCACACACCTCCTCAAACCCGAATGGATTAATTGCTTTTTGCAGAAATCACTGTCCTATTCCGCCCCTACTCTCTCTGGACGAGCTGAAATGGGACCTAACAGTAACAATATCTTGGATCCTGATTGTGATTCTCCTCAGGTAATTCAGAACCGGGGCGGTAGTGTCATTCGGGGCTAATATTTGTGACTAGATTGGAGAGGAGGAACAGTGGCCTGTCAAGGCCCTTGACCTCAATACGAATACCCCCGCTTCTCGTTTGTCGAATGCCATCAAGTTACGAATGAGTCAGCAATCTGAGGACAGGGAGGTGTTGGACATCGACAAGAACCCACCAACCAGAGACGATCCATTGGCCTACTCCGGTGCTCTATTAGACCACCCAAGTGATTTCAAAGCAGTACGTAACAATCCACAATGACTGTGTGCTGATTGATTGTTGACCTTCTTTCCACCCAGCCCACTGACTCAGTAGGGGGCAACAGGGTTGTTAGTCTTCCCCCTCCAACTGTTGTCACCTCAACCAAGCTGAAGTGCTCGAGATCAGAGAATGGAAACGATGTTCCTGACGCAATCTCAGATGTCAGTCCCTCCTTTAAAATCATTCGTTCTCATAACCCTTGCTTCTGTACAGCTCGGAGATGAGTGCGGGACCCCTGAGCCAGCAATTCCTTGTGAGACTGTGGGAAATTCCACCAAATGTCTCCCTCGAGTTGTGATAAAGGTCCCTCCAACACCTCAGGTAATCAATCACGAGACAATTGCCTTGTCCTTTTCATGATTCCCTTGATAGGCTGAATTCATGCCACCCATGCTCGTTACAATTCCTATCCACTCTCTCCAAGACAAGGTGAATTCGATCATTTCAATGTGACAATTGGTCGTTGATCACTCGGATTCAGCAGAAAGCTCTTGACTACCTCAATATCTCTGTGGAGTTTGTTGACTTTGGTATCTCAAGAGATGTACTAACCCATGCGAGTAACTCTGTTGCCAGGCTGGTAGAAGAGGCAGGCCAACAGGTACACAATGTATTGTGCTGTGCGTTTGCCAGATAGACTCAACGTTGGTACTTTAGTTTGGGATTGATAGACACACACTCCAACTTGTCCGGAGTGGTGGTGTTGATGTGGCTTCTCATATCACGGTCGACCACCTACCAGATCGTTCACAGATTATTGTCTACCTGTCATGCCTCCATCGCAAATTTCATCGGTTTCTCATTGCCAGGTTTAATTAATCTTTCACAATTCAAGTCTCACTGACGAACGTAATTGCACAACAGGTTGCCGGCTTGCGAAGATTCGTTGACCCAGTATTTTCGCCTTGTCATTGAAATACCAGCGTTTCATGCTGTGTACTCTGTGACCGTTCCAACCACGGAAACTGTGAGGGGTGCTGTGTCGAGGGCCCCCTTTAATCTCCGCCAGATTGAATCAGTGACATACCAAGGTCATTTCGCTACATGCCATGTGGATATTCTGCTTTAATATTGCTTCCTGTAGGGAAGGAAGTTGTGCTGGACGCCTCATTAGAATCGATTTCTTTCCAGAACTACTCAGCATTGATTGTGTATCCTGACGAGCCATGCCCAACCCAAAGCACATCCCCTAGCAATTCTCCCACACCCCTCCCGTCCCCATCTTCTGCCCCAAGTGTGTCCAACTGTCCTTATGTACCATACGTACCCGTAAATGCCTCTGCTCAAGAGGAGGCCAATAGCGAGACTCACGTCGTCATAGAGCCTGAGGAGAAGCCACCTCGTCCACCAATGACTGAACCAGCTGAAATCACGGTGAATCATTTTTGTTGTGTCTGTTTTGCATTCAGTGGTTGATTGTGAATTTGATTAGGTTGTCTATTTGGGCCGATCGATTCCAGTCCTAATTAAGCCATTGTCTCAAGGGATAGACTTGTTTGACGCAGTGGAAAGAGTGTCAGGCCAAGTGTGTGACTGTCACTTCCTTCTCCCACAAGAAGAACTAATTGTGATTCACTTCCTTTGAAACAGAGTCATACAGACCTAACAGCTGTGTTCCTTGATCGTGTTATCACACATTCAACACCTTTGAAACCCTTTGGATTTGTCACTGGGGATATTGTCAATGTGGTGAGCTCTCCTTCAATAAATGAGTTAGATATCTATAACCCCCACTCTTTGCAACAGGCAAAAACGAACTTTCCCCTAAAATAAAATTGATTTCATGAGTAGCTGGTTGTGACATTAGAAATTCATTTGGGTCCCAGACGAACCTTCGCCTAACGGTTTGAGAGAGATGGAGACGGAGATGTCAAGGGAAGTATTGGGTCTTCTCAATCGCTTCGTTCAAAACCCCACAGTGGACAAAGCCATTCAAATCAATGGTGCATTGTTCATGAACCACAAAGTAATTTGATTCAGCCTTCCTCATGTTTTTTTTTTTTTCACCTCCACCCACTTCAGAATGCTCTATTCGTTGCCAAGCATTTTCCCCCTTGGTGGCCCACTCTCACAAACATTCTCACCTCGAGCACTGTTGATACATCTCTTAAATTATGGGCTGTTCGTCTTGTCAATGAAACATCTCACAGCGCATGGGAGGCTCATGAAATGCCACAACTGAAGCTCTGGATCAACGAAGTCAGTCGCCAATTGATTGAAGATCAAAATGTAAGTCGAATTTTTCGTGACATGTGTTTTTTTTTTTTTTGTGGAATAATTTCTCTCGTTGACAGGATGGCAAACTTGCATCGACACTTTCTGGAGAACTTATCAACTGGATGATCCGGAACATCTGTGTGACCTCATATAACCCCGCCAGTCATCAAATGCTCATCTCAGCGAATTCCCATATCGCACTTCTCCATCTGATGCACTCTCCTTCCCCATTCGTAGCAAAGGTCTCTGCTCTTGTTGGGGCTGCTGTGATATTGGGAGGAGGAGGCGAGGACGTGAGACGACAAGGAACATCGTTGTTATCAGAAGGGGAGGGTGACGAAGAAGGAAGAGAGAGAGAGAGGCTGCTGGTGTTGAATGATAAATTACTTTCGGAGGTGGTCGAGGCATATGCGGCAACACTGGATGGTCGACCTTATCCTCCCAATAGCAGTGAGTCCTTCTGTCTCTTTTCTTCTCGTTTGACTTTGAACATCGTGTCCTTCTTTCAGGAGCCCATTTTACCCTCTGGAAGCTGTCCATTCCTGTCTGCAGTTTATGCAGTGTCCGTGCCAACAAGAGCAGATTCAGACAAGCTGGTCTCATTGAATTGATCAAGTGAGGGCAATTGGTCACATTCACTAACTTCTCCCTCATCGATGCTTTAGTGAAGCACTGGAGGCTCACAACAATGACGAGAATATGCAAGACTCTCGATTGGTGCGATACAACCTTCGTGCCCTTTGGTTTCTTTCATCATGATTAGAAATAGCTATGTCACTATGTGTTTAAATTTATATTGTTGACGTCGTTCTTGCTCAAACAACACAAGTTCAGAAGTCATAACAGATATGTCACTGTTTCTTTATTCTTCTGTGTTTCCTCAAAGAACATATCCTCCGTAAACCCTCTCAAAAAGCTCCTGCTTTCCAGAGGCTGGAACAAATCGGTCACCCTTGGCCTCCATTTTCTTGACAAGCGCCTCCAGGTCACTCAGCTCGCACTTTCCGCTTTCCACCTTCTGTCCCCACTCGCTGTCCCAGGAGGAATATCTCGCCTTCAACAATGAGGTCAGTGACTGGGAAGATGTGTCAGCGAGAATGTTGGCTTTCCAGCACATTGGGATCCTAAGCTTAGAATTCCACGTGGACAAGTTGTCGCG
>JADMIO011545392.1_pt1 | contig 32337 bp, 24 predicted proteins | sample 8958161 | NCBI WGS metagenome assembly JADMIO01 (sample SAMN16585339, study PRJNA669376) | soil metagenome | isolation source: Crop rotation soil | place: USA: Cullars Rotation, Alabama | collected 2011
GCGAGGCAAAGCCTCCGCCTCACATCCGGCGGCAAAGCCGCACCGAGAGTCTCGCCTACAGGCCGTAAAAGCCCAAGGACACAGGCCATCAACGCCTATGGGCGCAGGCCGTCAACGCCCAGGGCACAGGCCGTCAACGCCCAAGGACACAGGCGTCAACGCCTAGGGCCACAGGCCGTCGACGCCCAGGGGCACAGGCCGTAAAAGTCAGCGGGACAGGCCGTCAAAGCCCAGTGGCACTGGCCGTCAAAATCAGCGGGACAGACAATCACGTCACCGCGGAAGGACGATCGCAAGCGTGTCTGTTTTGCCTGATTCGAAATGCAGCGCGCCGCTGGTGAACAACGGTTTCTGATTCGGATCAAGCACGTTTACAAACAGATCGATCTTGGCCGCGATCAGATCGGCAAACGCTTCCGGCTGGAAGCTGAACTCGAAGTCTCCTTTGGCGCCCGTCTTAGTCTTCCCAAGTCGATCCGCAAACTTCCCGTCCTTGTCGGAAACCGCAACGGTCAACCGCGGTAACACTGCGCCCGCGGCATCTTTCACCGTCCCACGCACGATCCACGGTTTCTGCGGTTCGGTTTGAGCCTTCACCGCAACAGTGACTTTATCAGTCTTGCCCGCCGCGAATTTCAACGCGCTCGGGTTCGAGATGTTTTGCCGCAAACCACCCGCCGTCACCTGCACAAACAGATCCGGGTTCTTCGCAATCACATCCTTGAACTCGTCCGCGCGCAGCCGCAGCGTGAAACTTCCCGACGGATCGGTTTCCGCCGTACCAAGTCGACTCGTAAACGCTTCGTCCTTGTCCGCAAGCCCGACCGTAACACCGGGCACCGCATTATTATTCGCATCGACGACCCGCCCCGTCACGGTCCATTCCTGAACACCGGCAGTGGTCGGCGGCGGTGGCGGTGGCGCGCACTCAACAACGTCGCCGCTGATGCGAAGCTCGCGAAAGTCGAGCCCGCCGGGCCGCGGAAAGTTCTCCTGCTGATCGCAGAACAACGTCGCGCCTTGTTTGTTCAGTATGCGCAAGAAGACTTCGGGATGATCTTCCTTTACGTTCTTCGCGACGATCTTGAAGTAGCCGAGCTCATTCGTGCAGTCGAAACCGAGATCCCTGGCCCAGTTGCCGGTGCGATCGGCTTTGTCGTAAGGAGCGACGGTGAGTTGGCGCAATCCTTTGCCGGTCAAGTCGCGAACGAAGCCGTGCAACACCCAGGTCGTTTCATCAACCTGCGGTATTTCAGTTTTAGCGCGCACGATCTCGGTGCTGAGATTGCTCAACAAACCGTCGTTGAGTTTTACGCGGGCAGCGAGCGCGAGCACACGCGGATGCTGCGCGCCGTATTTAATCGCGAGACGATCGTGTTCGCGAGTGAGCCCATTGGCCCGCGCCGTACGCACGCGTTGCAAATGCTCCAGCGACTTCGCCCGTTCAGCGTCGGCAGTCTCGATTCCGCGCTCGATGTTCGCGGCGACAGTGTTGAGGTTGAGTGTCTTTTCTCGCGCCATGATCTTAGCTCCATGCACAAAGTTGCATCATTTACTTGCCGCTGCCGGCGTTGGGCAAGACCCGTTTGAACGGATCGCAGATGTCCTTATTAAATAGACTCGCAAGCACCGTGTTCGGTTGGTTCTCAACCTGAGTACCACGAATCCACAGACAGTGTGTCGACTGATTGTTCGTAGTCATGTTGAGCAGGCCCAGCGTCATCGCCGACAGCCACGCATTCAGCACGCCTTCCTTGAAACGATTGTCAGTAACGCGCAAAGACATGCCAAACAAAATGGCCTGCGTGAAGAGGAAGTCGCCGGGAATCAGATCGCAATCACACTGGTTGTTATGAAAACCGACGTCGTCGAGACTCGCGATCAGAATCGACGAAAGCGCGAGCTCATCGACGTTATCCATCAAATCGAGCAGACATTGGTTGTTGGCAAACAGCACATTGCCGTTGGCGAGGTACTGGCCCAACAACTCATCGTCCAAACCCGGTCTGGGTGAAACGAGCGTGTCGCCTTCGATCGTGTAACTATCCTTGTTACTCACCTGTCCCGCAGTCACGGCCATGAAACCGAGCAACTGAAAGTAAAGCTCGTTCGACAGTCCGAGGTTCAGGATCAGCACCGTAGCGGCCCAGAAGGTCGACGAGTCGGCCCGCACGATCAACGCATGCGTAGTGAACTGATTGCCGAGCACCGACACGGGACCCAACGCAGCCATCGCGAGCGCCTGGCCCAACGGGCTGCTACTAATGTTGTCGTGGATCTTCGCAGCGGGCACACCATTCTGCGCCGGGACTGTTTTCAACTGCGGATCGACGGGAACACGCGGCGCCACCGCAAACACGATGTAGATCCCGCCACGTGGACCCGGTCGCGCTTGCGACGCCGGTTCTCGTCCCGCCGCGCCATTGTTCAAAATCCGATTGCGCGAGATCTCGATTCCTTCTCCGTGCAACACGAAGATGCCACAGATCGGAAACAAACGGCTTGGACCATTGTCCTGGATGACGTTGTCGCGGATGACGAGATAATCGACGTCGGCGAGCGCGATGCCGCCATAGCCCATGCTGTTCAGCATGTTCTTCGGAATATCGGCGATGCGACGCGTCATGCAATGACGAATCTCATTGCCGACGATCGTCAGCCGGTCCACCGTGATGAACTCGTCTTTCTCGTCGAGGTCAAAGAAACTCGCGACACCGATTCCGTTCGAGCCCATGTTGTAGATGAGATTGCGCTCGATGTAGATCTCGTTGAGCGCACCGGCCGAAATGATTTCGGTGTCGCCGCCACCGCCCGTGATCGGTGGCTTCGAAGTGTCGACGTCTTTACAAGGATCGCAGGGATCGAGCACGCCTTTCGAACCGGGAACGTAAACGGTGATCGGCCCCTCAACGGCGGTTTCCGCCAGACTGCCGAGCGTGATGCCGTTGCCTTGTCCGCCCTGAATCAAGTTGTGGCAGATGCGTACGCGATCGGACGTGCCGCCGATCTGTATCCCACCGCGTCCCGCAGCAACCGGCATGAACGAATCGGTGTCGAGCGTCTGACCGCCGGCAATTCCAACGCCCGCTATCTTCGCAGCGATCACGCGCACGATGTTGCCTTCGATCAAGGCGTCATCACCGGTGAAGAAAATACCGGGCGCGTCCGAAGGCTCATCGTGCATCTCGATGTCGCAACCACGAATCATGACGGCAAACGCCCACAGAGCTTCGATCGCGCTGCGTTGCGCGGCCTCGAAGTAGAGTCTCTCGAGACAGATGTCGCGCGTGAGACCGCCTTCGTTGCCTTTCACATCCGGGCCTTCGAGCGCAATGCCGACGCCTTTCTGTGTCGCGACGACCGCGAGCGACTCGATGCGGATCGATTGTGAGTCTTTGATGAGTATCGCCGGTTCGTCTTTGACTGCGATCACGCGGCTGCGTTTGCAGCAGCCTTTGATCGTGACGTTCTTTCGTTCGACGATGCGAACGTTCTCTTTGTACTCGCCAGGCAACACGCAGATCTCACCGCCCGCAGGAGGCAGGGCATCGATCGCGTCCTGGATCTTGTCGAAGTCGCCCCAACTCACGTTTCCGTCGCCGACGCGATAAGAACAACAGCCCTTCAGTCGCGTCAGTGGTTGAAACAAGTGCCGGCAGTCTTCGATCGGCACAGTGACGGTCGTGTTGTTTACCCACTCGAGCACTGCCAAAGGCACGCGGTGATAATGAACACCGTGCGGCGCCTTGTGATCGATGAGTATCTGCGGATTGAAGATCTCGCCCGCGCGAACAGAGAAGGTCCAGAAGTCGCCGGGAACGTAATTGGCGCCCGCGGGCGCGTCGAATTCCAGAATGATTCCGAGATCGTTCGGCAGTTCTTTGTTCGCGAAGTCTGTGACGAGCGCGATGTCGTTCCAGAGGCGGAAGAAAGTGGTGTCGGTGGGTTGTGGATTGGTCGGGAACGTGCCGAAAATTTTCGGGTCGAGCGTCAGGACGTCGTTGCTGAGCGTGGCCTTCGCTCCGTAAGTGACGCGCCAGCGGCCTAACGCTTTATCAAACTCGATCGCTTCCAGATAAAACGAACCAAGACCAGAGTTGGTGATGGCCTGAAGATTGGCTTTGATCGTTACTTCTTTCGCGACTGCATCGAAGTGTCCGCGGCCCACCAGTCCGCCGCCATACTGCGACCACTTGAAGCGAGCCGGTCCAGTGTCAACGTCGGCGATCTCGATCCGATAGAGATTGTGTTCGAAGCCGACGTAGCCGCCGCCCGCGACGGTCGGACAGTCTCCCGTACCGATGACATCGGGTTCGAGCGAGACTTTGAGTTTGCCTTTCTTGCTGAAGTCGTCTTGTAGTCGATCGCTGATGTTCTCGCACGTATCGCCGGCCGCGAGACGCATGAGGCGAAAATCAAACGCGGTGTGGACGCGCTCGGTCGTGTCTGGTCCACCCAACGCGGGTTCGATCAGCAGGTCGGGAATTTGAAACGCATTGATCTCCTCACGCCAGACTTCGAGTATGACCGCATCACGAACGCCGGCCGCGATCGTCGTAACATCAAAACCGGGATCCTGCACCGGAGGTTTGAGGTAGGTCGCAATCCGCGGCACCGGAGCAGCGGACGCTGGATCGGGTTCGCCAAAAAGCTCGGCGAGTAGACCATCGGCCCAAACACGACCGGGATGAATCTGTAGCTGGACGTTATCGGTACCCGCCGCGTGCGCGGCCGCGGTTACCTTGAAGCTGTCCGGCAAACTCGCGGGCACCGCCGCGACGCGCGCGCCGATGATGTCGCTGCCGGCGGTGTCCTGCCAGTAGTTGGCGATGGCCGTTTGCGCATTCCAGTCGGCATCCAGCAACACACGCCCTTGCTGGTGCAACACGCCAGCGAAGTTGTGTCCAGCCTCATTACGCCAGTTTGAGAAATCGCCCTTCATCTCACTCTCCTCAGGTGACAGGTATCAGCAGGGGCCGGATGCCGACCGGCATAAACTCACGAAAACGAATCTGGAGATTGCGCCACTTGTGCGCTTCCAGCAGAAATCCAAACGCGCCCATCGCATCATCGTTTGGTCCACGCTCGCGGATGCGAAAGTCTGCCGCATGGGCCAACTGGCAATAAGCAGGCTCGCCAAAGATCTCGCTGCGAAAACGCAGCAGAGCCTCGGCGCCTTTCACGCACGCGTGATTTTGTGGCAGGCGATCGGCAGGCTCGCCGGAGAAGTAACTGAACTTGATGCAGCCCTTTTGATTGTCGAGCACTTCGAGCGCGTGGACCCAGATACCGCCGCGGCCCTCGATACTCTCCACGCGCATTCGGCCCAGGATCGTGACGCCGCTCACGAACGTCGGTGGTCCCCAACCGAGCGCGGGATCGCCACTCGCGCTGCTGACGGCAAACTTGTCCGCGTGATCGTCAACGCCTTGTCCGGCGTCGATGATCGAATCGGTGACGTTCAAGCGATAGACGTCGTCGATCAGCATTGGACCACTAATTGTGCGCTGCAACACGATGTTGGGAATCTGATTGAACGCCGACTCTTCATTCGCCTTCGTGAAGCCGTAACTCTCGTCGAGCTTGATCGAGACGAAGGTTGTTTGCCGCTTCGGTTGAATACTCTTGTAGTTCCCCGGATCGAGCGTGCAGTTGATCAACTCGAGCGTGTTCAAAGCCGCGCGCGCGATCAGCGGCTGATCGTGTGCGCCCGGGTTGGGTGGAAACGTCGCGCCGCGAGTGAGGTAAAGACCTTCGAGTCGAACGGTGAGTTGCGACATCGCCGCGTTGAATTTGTTTTGCTCCACCGGGTCGTTGGTCGGACTCGCGACGTTCACCGGACGAAAACGCAGCGGTTGCGCGAGCTCGATCACCGGCCGTTGGTTATCAGCGGCCTGAATGATCAACTGGCGGTTGAGTAACAACGTCAACGCGCCGCCTTCTACGGTTTTTTCATTCGTAAGCGACGGGTCGGTGAGATCGAGCACGTGCGTGAGACTGTCGTCGATCTCGATCACGATCGGCGGCCCGGCGATATGAACGTCTTTCAGGGCCTTCACGAGGCCGAGCGGATCTTTGCGGGCGTCGACGTGTCGCACCGTTCCCGTTGCGGCTTTGCGCGAGATCGGATGAGCGCCGACTGGTCCAACCGCGCCGTACGTGTAAGTCAGCAGCAGATCGTTAACGAGCGCATTCGCGCGCGCGGGCGTGCCGACGCCGACCAGCAAACGCCCGATGACCGGATCGATCACGATCTCCTGTTCGTCGAGCGGCGGGAATAGCGACGTTTCCCAGTTACAAAGATTGCCGCCGCGAATCTTCCACTTCGCCGGCGCGCTCGCGGGGAGCGGATAGATCTCGCCGGGGAACGTCGCTTCGGGCAGATGCAATTGGAAACCGACGTCCGACAGGTCGAGGCCTTTCAGGTCCGGATCGGTAGCGTCGTACGTATCGACTGAAACATAGCTTTCGGGAACTCCCGCCGCCGCGCCCGAGGTCAAACGCTCGACGGGAATCGCTCCCGGCGTCTCATCGATCTGCGAAATTCGCGGCGCGACGGCGTTGACGTCCAACACTCCTGCCGCATTGCGTTCGGTGTTGGTGATCGCCACCAGATTCGTATTGAACAAACGGACCGGCTCGCGATCGCGATCGAGCGCGAGGTAGCGACGTTCGACCGCGTTGATGTTGAAGCGCACCGCGTGGGCGGCGCGCGGTGCGACCAGACCGGTGTTGCCGATTCCTTTTGAGACCGGTTTGCTGACGCGAATCCGATAAGTCTCGAGGCGCCAGAGAAAAATCGCGAGGTTCGGCAGGTTGTATCTGATGCTGCCGTTCGCGGGGGCTTTGACATCGGCGGTATGCGCAAACGGATCGAACGGGGTCGACAACAAGGCCAGCATCGCGGGATCGCGCAGCGTCACTGTGCCGCCGCGAACCACCGTTTGGCGTTTCATGAACGGATTGGGATCGCCCGGTGTCGAATCGCGATACGGAGGTGGACCACCAACATCAGGGCGCTGATGATTGAGATGTTGGTTCCAGACGAGGTTCTCGAGTAGCTCGACACAATGAACGCCCCACTTCGTCAGGTTGAAAGTGAGCAACTCGATCGCGCCGAGCGTGCCTTTGCGACGCCGCAACGCAATCGTGTCCGCAACGTCGGCGCGCAACGTCCACGGATCGCCTTTCAAGTGACTGGTACCGAGCAGATCGGCGAGATACGGAATGACCCAGTCGTCGCAAGTCTCGATGAAGAGATCGTGATAGAGCGCTTCGATGTTCTCGTGAATGGAACCGAAGGCGTTTTCGATCAGCGCGAGGTAATCGCGTAGTTGATCGGGTGGAAACTGTTCCGCATCCTTGATGCGATAGATTTCCGGGAGGCGATTGAATAGCGGAACGCGCGGAGTGGTCATTGCTTCACCTCCGGCAGCACTTCAGCGACGCCGGTCAGTTGCAGATGACCGGAATACAAACTGAGCACACGTTGCGGACTGCACGACACTTTCTTCAAGACGAGAACGGGCGTAGCCGGAGGAACAAACGTCGTCGGATCGGGCAGCGCACCGAGCGAACTAAAACGCGTGACTTCGGCCCACGTCACGCCCTCAACCTGTTGAATCCTGCCCGCGATCGACGTGGCGTATTCCCGCTGGCCAAAGCGTCGCTGGCGCAGACTGAACAATCCCGATTGATCGTCTTTGGCGTTGGGAACGCCGCTATTCACGCCGAGAACTTTCTGAATCTCCGCTTTTAGATCTTCTTCGAGAGACGTGGAGTCGTAACCAAACGTGGCGTGGACCACGACGTAACGGCGCAAGCCTTTGTCTACGGTGATCGGAAAACGATTTGAACCACGACCCCGGTTGTAGGCGGCGAGCGTTTGGCGCACGTCTTCGAATTCATCTGTGCGGCCGGTGTCCATCAAAACGGTGATCACGACCTCGGGATTGTTGTCGACGAGCGCCCAGGTCGCAGCCGCCTTCGTCACGCCGGAAATCGCGAGCGCTTCGCTTTCAAAGTCCTGCAGACTCACGAGCCGATCGAGACTCTGGATTTTCCCCGGCGCAGCGTCGCGCGCGTTCTCGCCATCCTCGGGTTCGGAACCGCCGGCGGCGACGTCGGGCATCTGGATCTTGTCGAGATGATCGAGTTTCTTTCCGCCCTGAACTTTCGTCTGCGGCTTCAACTCACCAAACGCGCCGGTGCCGGTGCGATACTTCGCGACTACGTTCTTGATGCCGGAAGGAAGCCGCGCGCCGGTGATGCCGTCGCCAAACTGCACCCACGAATTGTTCTCCGCGTCTTCGCGAACGATGTAGATCTCCTCGTCCGGACCACGGCCAAAGAAGGAAGACACGCGTTTCCAGAGTCGATCGTTGACGTAGATCTCAAGCTCCGGCACTTCGGGCGGCGTCGCGCTCTTCGAGATCAGATAGGTCAGTGGAGTCTTGGAAAGCTTGAACGTTTGAAAGACGACTCGACTGTCGCCGTTACCGAGCGACGCTGACGCCTCAGTCTTGCCTTGCGTCGCGTCGACGAGGTTGCCGTAAACGGAGACGGCCGGTTTCTCGTTGGGAAAATCGGCGAGCGTGAAGTCGCGATCGAAAGTGATGCGATGCAGCAGTGGCCGATCGGCGACAGCAGCAGCCAGCGCTTGCACGTCCGTCACCGTTGCGAGGACCGGATCGGCGGCGGGTTTGACCACATACACGCGACGATCGGTTAGATTCAACGCCTGCGATTGCGTGCCGAGGAAGTACAACACGTTGTCAGTGACGACGTCTGTCTCCGCAAGGCCACCGCGGATCTCCATCGCGGGACTAACGACTTCTTCCATCAGCATCTGGCGCGCGTCAGTGACCCAGTAGCTCGAGCCGCTAATGATCAGATCCAGCTGCGAATTCAGCGTGACGATGCTGGTGTTGCCAGTGACCAGACCAAATGTTTGTGTCGCCGAGCGAATATTCGCGACACTGCGCACCAGCGTCACGGTTACGGGATTTAGATCAGAATTTCGGAACAGTGGCAGGGTGATCACGAGCGGCGTTCCGATCGCGAGGTCTTTGACGTCGCTGTCGAGCGGAAACTCGAGTGCGCTGAGACTGGGTTCACAAATCTTGGTCATGTTGTGGATGCCCAGAACATTTGTGAATGGCCCATCGACTGAAACCGTCGCGTCAATCAAGCTGCGATAGAACGAGTGCAGCAACTGGGGAATCGGCGTCGACGTGACGGTGGTCTTGGTGCCGTTCACGACCGCCTCTGATTTGATCTCGCTCGGCTGCTTCGTAACCTTCTGTGGTCCATTGTTGCCGAAGTGACGGAACGAGCGGCCCAACTTGAACGCCGTCAGATTGAAGACGCTGCCGCCGCGTTTCAACGAGCCTTTGATCTTGAAAATTTTCCGCCCGTGCAGATCGCGCACGGAGTCGACGATCACGATCTCCGGATTGAAAAGGCGCGTGGGATTACTCGAATTGTCGGCCTCCGCGATCAACAAACGATCTTTCGCTTTCAATTCGATCGGCGCGACAAATTGATCCGGCGCGAAGATGTAAAACTCCTTCGTGTCGTGCTCGATGTTCGGCGTGAAGAGACGGCGGTAGAGATTGAAATTACTCAGCCACGGATAGGCGATAAATTCCTCGGTCGTTTCGAAGTCGGCGGGTTTACTCAAGCCGGTAACTTCCGCTTTTACCGGAAAACCTTCCGGCACGGTCACCGGCGCATCACCTTTAACTTCAAAAGCAAACGTGCCGCGGCCGCCGAGTCCCGGACTCAAGCGGTAGCCCAACAACCGCACGAGATCGCTGATACTCTCGCGCCACTGCGCGGTGCGCAGGTAAGCCTCGTTCGCGTAGAGCTCCTGATAGAACGTGAGAATGTCGCCGAGAATCGCAGCGCCTTCGAGCAAAGCGATGCCCGGATCGTCGGCGCCGCGATGCGTCCACTGCGACAGGCCCGGCGTCTTGTCGAGATTGCGCAGCAGCGCTTCGCGGATGTCGGCATACGAGCCGATGCGATAGTCGATGTGCGGCAACGCCGGACGGTTGAAGATGTCGGCCGGGAAACGCAGCGGCTCCAAACAATCGTTGCGGCAGTCTTTCGTCACCGTCTGCCTCCCTGAACGTCGAAATCGATCGAGCCGAGTTCCATGTGATCGGGATCGTTCTGCACCTGCAGAATCTCGTTGAAAGCGACGTTTGTGATTTGGCTCAGCATTGGACCACTGTGCGCAAAGCGTTTCATCCGCACCTTGATGACGTGCTCGATGCCATCGACTGCGAGCGCGCGTCCGATGATCTGGCTGGCTTTGAGCTGTTGGCCGAAGGTCCAGAGGTCGGGATGGAAGAAACCCATTCGTCCGTCGGGCGTCCAGCCGTCGGAGAACTCCTGCTCGAGGATTGCTTTCAAGTCTTCGGGCCAGAAATCGTCTTTCGCGCAGACGGAGAGATGAATCTCGATCGGCACAAAATGCGGCGGGCGAATCTCGAGGTCTTCGCCAATCAAACGGACGGCGTTGAGATAACCGGCGACTTGTTTGCGCGTGTCTTCGCTGAGCGTCGTCGTGCCCACGGGATCGATCGTGACCTGGACCGTGCGCCAGCTTCCGGTCCACGCGTAACGCGCGGCGGCTCGGGAAACTTCGGGTATCTCTTCGGCACGGTTGATGTAGTCCTGCAGCGTTACCGCACGAAACTGACGGGCGCGATAAGCTTCCGGTACGCGCCGGATGATCTCGGTCGCAGGTTCGGGCGCACGACCGTTGGTGACGTCGAACGGATTCCAGCAGCGAACGATCGTGCCGTCAGTGGTGGGCCCGAGGACGTTGGCTTCGAGCTTGAGAAACTTTGTGGCGGCGGGATCGAAGTTGATCAGTTGGTCCAGACCGATGTTGCCGTCTGGTCCAAGGCCCACCTGGTAAGTGCAGTGCACCTCGGCCTGATCGGGTAGTTCCTTACCGTTGATGCCGTTGCCAAAACGGATCAGGCTAAAGCCTTCTTCGTCAGTTTCGACGACGAAGTGATCGCCGTTCTCATCAGTCGTGTCGCTGTGAATAAAGCTCGGCACTTCGTCCCACTGATCGTCGCCGGCGCCGGGTTGCTTCACGATCACGTCGAGCGTCGATAGCGGTGGCACTTCGCCGCCGGTTTCGGTGAGCCGATAAGCGAGCGGATGATCGGGCAGGGCACAGATCGCGCCCCAGCGGCCGAGCTCGTCGCTACGCGCGCTCCACTTACCGACCCGTTGGTAATGCGATTCGATTGACGACGTGAGCAGCGCGTCGGGATCTTTGAAGATGGCGGTTTTCAGTTCGCCGTGTGTGACCTCGACAAGATTGCCGTGAAAGAGCGAAACGTTCTCGACTTTGCCGCCGCTCTCGGTGCAATCGACGGTGAAGCAGTAGTTTTGTCTGAGCTGGTCCTTGTCGTCCCAGCGCACGCGCACAAACCATTGCGCATTCGCGGGTGGACCAGTCGTCGGATCAAACATCGCGGTTGCGCCGTCGTTGCCGGGAAGCAGTCGCAGCAGTTGGCGCTTGTTCGGATTGAAGCCGTTGATCGAACCGGTCGCCGGATTCAGATGCTCCTGAATCAGCAGGTGAGTGATCACACCGGTGCGAATCAAGCTCTCGACGACGAGGGCTGAAGCCTGATCCGTTGCCGGCGTCGTATCGTTGAGAAAGAGCTTTAGATCAGCGGTGGTGTCGCCCGCGAGCAGCGACGGGATGGAGTCGCTCCACGTGTAGAGACTCATCCGGTTGACGAGTTGATGAACACGCTGTGGTCCAGTGGAAAGAAAATCGATGGCGCGCGGATCTTTCTGCGGAGTTCCGGCCCAGACGTTGACGTGGTTGTCGAAGAAGTACTGTCTCGTCGCGCCCACTTGCGGCTCGGACGGCTGCGACAAAGCGACTTCGAGCGCGAGGATCGTATTTGCCTGGTTGCCCTGATGAATGTGGTAGTCCATCAAGCGCGCGTGGCGAGCCAGCGACACGCGTTTGCGAGCCGAAGCGAGGTAGGCTTCGTTCATCACGCGGTCCTGGTAATCGCTGAGCTCGTCGGCAGCGGCGCTGAAGAGATCAAGCAACACCTGATCGAGATCCGCTTCGCTGCTCGTCTGCCACTCGGGAACGCGCTGCATCATCGCCGCGATCATCGTGTGACGAAACGAGTCGTAATCCTTGGCCAGGTAGTCGATTGCCGGTTCGTCAGGCGGTTGCTCACCAGGCGTCCACTCCGGCGCGCAGTTGATGTTGAAGCAGCCGGGACGAAACTTGAAATCGATCTCGCTGAAGACCGGATCGAGCACTACCGGGTTCGCGTTCGGAAAGATGCTGGTGTCGACGCCGAGTGTGTACGTCGAGTAGTCGCCGACCGGTGCGATGGTCAGCACGAGCGTCGTTGGTTTCGTCGAATTCGGCGCGTCGAAGTCGGCCGACTTGGCGATCTTCGTGACGTGGACTTGGCCCGTGGCCGCGCCCGCCGGTACGCGATGACCGCCGGAAATCGGAAAGATACGTCGCGCGATCGACGGATCGCCGGGCGATTCGGTGTCGAACTTATCGACGATCGTCTTTAAGTAATTGCGATTGAAGAACTCGACCTCGAGCGTCGCATCGTTGGCGCTGACGCCGGTTACAAACACGAGCTTGATTCCATTCGCGAGGCCGAGACAGTCGAGAATGCCGAACCGTTCCGTCACCGTCAGATCGCTCTGCGGTTTTTGCAGCACGAAACTGCCGGCCACCAATTTGTAAAGCACCGGCGGCGTGACGGTCAGACTCGTTTTGCACGGGGGCGACAGCGCGCTGATCGTCGCCGACGGCAAGTCGGGCGGAATCGTGAACAACTTGCGCGCACGTTCAGCCAGCGCTTCCTGATCGGTCGCGCGGCTTCGCAGTGTCTTGTGATTGATGACCGACATCTTCTGTTAACCGCCGTGTCGTTGAAACTTCAAAACGCGCGAGTCTTGGGTGCCCGCAATGCGATACTTCAGATCCACCGCGATGGTCTCGTTGTCGATAACCACCGTCAGGTCTTCCAGAGTCACGCGATTGCCCAGCCAGCGTGAAATCGATCGCGTCAAGACACTCTTCACCATCGCGCCCGTGGTCTCGTCGATGTTTTCAAACACGAGGCGACGCACGCCGCCGCCAAACTCCGGCAGAAACAGACGCTCCGCGGGGTTCGTCAGGATCAATTGCATCAACTCGTCGCGCACGTGCTCTTCGAGTGTGCGTACCTGCGCCATACGGCCATCGACGCCGACGCGAAAGGGAAATGAAAGGTGCCGTCCGTTGTTCGGTTTCATAACGCGCTGATCTTTGTTTGCGTCGCGGCGATGTTTGCCAAACCCTGCATCGCGCCCTCGGGGCTGTAGCACTTGCCAATGGTGCTTTGGACCAACACCGGCGTACCGTCGACTTTCATCTGCGTCGATCCCGCCGACCACTCAATGCGAATACACGGCGATGGTTTCGTGCCCGCGCCGACCGGGATCTGAAACGGACACCCGGCGACGGAATGAATGTCCGATTCGAGCAATGCCGGCGCGCCGTCGACCATCATTTTCGTGTTCGAGGTCGTCAAGATTGCCGAACCTCCGTGCATGCAAAGCACTGTGCTCGCGATTGTGAGAACGTTGCCGGGCATCGCTCACATCACCTTGATCGCGCCGTTGTTTACGTCCGTTCCGGCGGGCGAGAGTTTCACCTGCGCCGTTGGCCCACCTTTCAAGGTCAGGTCAGTCGTGGTCATCGTTATTTCCGTCGTTGCGACCTTGAGACTGATCTGATCGGCCGACATCTTGAACTCGGACTGACCGATGGTGAGCGTGATCTCGCTGTCGGTCATCTTCAACTCGGCTCCGCCCGCGTGCAGCAGTTGTATTTCTTTCGCGTCGTCGTTGAGGACAAACTTGTGGCCCGCGGTCGTGACTAGTGAGCGCACCTTCACGTCGCCGGGCGCGGGCAATTCGTTTGGTCCCCACCAGCCGCCGGTCCAAATCGGCCGCGACGGATCGCCGCCTTCGAATTCGATCCAGACGCCGTCGCCGACTTCCGGAATCAACACGAGACCGTGACCCGGACCAGCGAACGGAGTCGCAGGCAAAGCCCACGGCGAGACTTCTTCGTGCAAAATCTCGGGAACCTGCGCCGTGATGCGGCCCAGCTTCTCGGGATCGTTCACGTCGCTGACGCGGCCGCGATACTTGCCGAAGAAGCGGGAGCGCATCGACTCCGCGATCCCCACCATCAATTCTTCATGTTCTGTTCCTGCCATTAGAAGATGCTCACTTGCACGTTGAAACTGACGCTCGCGCTCGCGCTAGGTTGCGGCGTCGCAGCCGAACTCGCAGCGCCGGCGCTGACGGCGTTGCCTTTCATGGAAAAGTTTTGCGTGTAGATCGATCTGGTCAGCTTGTGTTTGACCTCGGTGATCAAGTACTTCGTGCTGAACTGGCTGTCGGAGATCTTCACCATCACCCAACGGTAGGGAGAGAGCGCCGCGGGATAACAAAACGGCACGACGTTGCCGGTGGCGTCGAGAGCGAAACCGGATAACGCAGCCGCGCCCGTGACCGCGCGATTGAGGTCCACGCGATCGCTCTGTCCCGGCGGCAAAAGCGAAGTGGCCTGGTTTGTGTTGGTCGAATCCGGTGGTTGATCGCCGAGCAAAGTCGCATCGCGGTAACTCGACGTCGCGGTCTGCACACCGCTGTGATCGAGACTCAGACTCGCGGCCTGCACCGACGTCGGACTCGCGGCGCGATTGTTGACGTTGAAGTTCTCGATGTTGCGATCGGCGCCCATCATGCTCATGTCCGGCAGACCGTCGGTGTCTGTCGGAAACTGTTTGAAACAGCCGATGCTTTGTGACGGCAAGAGGCCGGGCAGCACGTACGCGTGCCAATCCTGATTGCGTCGCGCGAGGTCGCGCAAGAACTGCATCGGCGTGCCGCGGCGGACGGCGGCGTTCGTCGTCTGATTTGGTTGCGGCGGTGTCGGATCGATCTGGGGCAGACCACCGAGTTGGGCCTCGAGAAAGATCTGTTCGGCGATCTCGCTGTCGCTCATCCCCTGCCGCACTTCCACTTTCGCCTCGCGATTGAGCAGCGCGCTGTCGTCGTGGACCACGACGGTGACGTCGCTCCTGCCCGGCTGGGCGCTGCGGGCGCTGTCGAAGCCGACGATTGGACCATCAATCAACGGCACAAACTTTCCGTCGCCGGCGTTCACCTCGACGCGTAGGCGCGTGAACGCTTTCATCCACGCTTCGTCTTCGCCTTCCCACTTGCCGTCGTTGTTGACGCACACGGGAATCTTGATGCGCGCTTCCCACGCCTTATCGATCGCCTGGTCGACGCTGATCTCGTCGATCTTGTCGAGCTGTTCGACCGTGGCGGCCGTGCCGTCGAAAAACATCTTGTATTCAACCGCGCCCATTTAGGTCTCCGGAACGTTGATCTCGCGCGTCTCTTTGTCGTTCGGACGGGGCTTCGCCAGATCGTTTGCCTGCAGTTCCGTGTTCGCGTCGGCGATGTGCCAGAACTTCGCGCCGTCGCTGTACTTTCTTTGCGCAATCACGTCGAGGCGATCGGTGCCGTTGACAACAGTCGGTGTGCCGGCGACGAACGGCAGGCGGCGAAGTTTGACGGCAGTGACTTTGCGGCCGTTGCGGTCTTCTGCTTCGACCGTCTTCACTCCGGCGTATCTCGAGGTGTCTAAAAACACAGAGTCGTCCTCCTAAAAGGGAATCAGTTCCGCGATCTGTTCGATCGTGTTGGCGAGGTTCAGCATCGCTTGCGCGTCCTTCGCCATGTTTGAGTATTCGAGTGCGCCTTTGCCGACCGTGTCGTCGGAACAATTGTCGATGGCGTTCACGGCGAGACCGATGCTGACGTCTGCCTGAATCGGATTGAGCAGGAAGTCGTATTGCAACTCCGTGATGCTCATCGACTCGATCACCACCGGCAACACGCGAAACGGTCCCCAAATAAAAAGAATGCGCGGATACTTTTCGCGGGGAATCGGCTGGCGCGGTGCGTCATCGCCGCCACCGCCGAGACCGAGTGCATCGCCAATGGCGTCGAGCGCCGCGCCGAGCAGGCCGCTCAGTTTGCTGGCCGGGTTCACCATCTTTTCGAGCGCGGCGAGACGTGGTCCAACTCCCATCGTGCGCGCCAGAACATTTCCGGTGCCCATGCCGTCGGCGGCGCTGAACTGCGCTTTCAACGTGATCTTTTCGATCGACGGTTCGCCCGCCTGGGTCGTCTCGCGCGCGGCCGCGCCTGAAGGTCGTGCGGGTATTTGAATGGTCCTGGTGAGCGACTCCGGGTTGAACTGGAAGATGACAACGTTCGGCAGCGGCCCGAGAAAATCGCTGCCGTACTCGATCATTGCTCCGCGCATCAGGAAAGGCATGGTTTACGAAAGCTCCTTCACGTCCTGGCGAATCACTTCACCGTCTTCTCACTCACGTTCTTCTTGATCGATCCCGCGACTTGTTTCGCGAGCTGGCTGCGCAAGTCGGCTGGTTTAGTCGTCGAGTTCACTTGCGTAGTCCCGGCATCGATCCGCGCGACACGACGGTTTCGCTCGAGTGCTCCGCTCGTTGTTAGTTGGTCCAATATTTCCTGCCCAAGATCGCCGGCGAGCGCGCGGGCGGTTTCGGCTGAAATACCGCGCGTGCGAATCTGCAAGCGCTCGATGTGGATGTTCTGTTTAGTCACGTTCCAACCTCTCGACCAAAGCGGCGTAAGAGCCGTACTGTTCGAGACTCAAGCTGCGGTTCATCTTGTCGAACTCACGCTTCACCGCCACGACGATCTCTTTCATCGTTAACTGACTCGCGCCCGCGTTCCCATTCGCTTTCGCGCCGCCGGCGCATTGCAGACAGGCGTTGAAAACAATCGAGCGGATGTTTCCGCCGGAAAGCGGAAACTGTTCGGCGAGAAAATCAAACTCCAACGCGGAGCTGTCGGCGTGCTCGGGAATCACCTGGCGCCAGATTCGCTTGCGCTCGTCGGGTTCGGGCAACGGGAAGTCGACGATGTAGCGCAGGCGGCGCAGAAAGGCTTCATCGAGATCTTTCTTGCGATTGGTGGCGAGAATCGCGAGTCCTTTGAAACGCTCCATGCGTTCGAGGAGATAGCTGATCTCGAGATTCGCGTAACGATCGTGCGCGTCGCTGACTTCGGTGCGGCGGCCGAAAAGGGAGTCGGCTTCGTCGAAGAACAGAATCATGTCCGACATGTCAGCGGCGTCGAATACGCGCTTCAAGTTCTTTTCCGTTTCGCCGATGTACTTGTTGACGACCTGCGAAAGATCGATGCGATACATCGGCAGGTCGAGTTTGATGGCGAGGATTTCGGCGGCCATGGTTTTGCCGGTGCCGGAGGGACCGGCGAAGAGCACGGAGATGCCGCTTTCGTTCCACACCTTGCCGGTGCCCCAGGTGTAATGGACCTCGGTCAGCGACTGCATCGCTTTGAGAATTTCGTTGAAGAGCATGCTCTGCTTGTGCGGCAGGATCAGCTCTTCGCGGTTGAAGCGCGGTGTGACGCGCGAGGCTAACTCACCGATGTCGGTGTCGAGTTCCGCGCGACACGCGGCGATTAGATCGGCGGCAGTGAGCTCGGTTTCGAGTTGCTTCAGCTCGGCGCAGATCGCGCGCACCGTTTGCTTTTCGAAACGAAAGCGACGCGCGACTTCGGCAACGACCGGGTTGAGTTTCGCGCTCTTGTCACCGAGGTGCTCGCGCCAGCATTCGAGCCGTTCGTAATAGGTGACGGAAGGAACGATGACAGAGGGCTGCAGAAGATTCGCGGGCAGCGCAGTCACCTGGTTTCGTTCGCGCAGTGCGATAAAGAGCGTCGCGGGAATAGTCGAAGACGGCAGGGCATAGTGGCCCGTGTGTTTGTCGCCGCGTGGGCAAGCCGGTGGTTCCTTGTCGAGATAGAGGTAAGCGTCTTTGAGCCAACACAGTGTTGCGAGGGCGTTGAGATAGTCGCTGTCCTGGACCGCGGTGGCGCTGCCGTTGAAGACGACAAGTTGCTTGTTGTTGCCGGCGGCGATTTGGGCTGCGGTTTCGAGTTGTTCCGATCCTTTGGCTCCGATGACCGGCACGATGCGTAACCTGGCAGTGCTTTGGTCGCGCAGTCGCAGCGTTGCCAAACGCGCGCTGTCACTCAACTCATCATTCGTGGCTTCGTGCGGGACCAGGCCGTGCGGAAAAGGCGTGTCGGGAAACAGCAGTTGTCGCGCGACGAGCGCGGGCACGTCGATCGCGGAGTTCCAATTCGTGTCGGCGCCGTGTTGACCAGTGAAATGAATCAGGCCGTAGGCAAACAGCGGATGCGCCGCATCCGCGACTGACAACACTTCCTCCGGTTCGTCCCACAACTTCTGCGCGAGCGCGAGCGTCGGCAACGTTTTGTTTTGATCGTTCAGACAAGCGGCGACGACGCTGCCCATGTTGGCGTCAAGCGCTGCACTCAGCGCTAACGCCAGAACGAAGCTCGCGACGTCGGGCAGCGCCAGCTCGTGCACAGCCCAGCCGAACGATCCGCGCGTGAGAGTTGGACCAGCAACGAGATTGGGCTGACTGCGCAGTTGTTCGGAAAGATATTTCGCGGCCGGATCGGTGAGATAGAAATCCTGCTTCTCACCGTAGAAGCGGCCGAGGTCGAGAATGGTTGAGAGTTTGTCAGCGAAGGGGGGCAGCAGCGCGAAGTCCGCTGGCGGTTGCAGTCCGCGTTCGTGCCAGCACCACGCGATCTCTCTCCGGAGACGAATCGTGACCTGGCGCATCCAGTAGTTGGCCCACGCGTCCGCGGCCCGCAACTCCGGCGTGAACGCTACGACTTCTTTTTCTTCAGCTACTGGCGGCATACAAAGCTTCAGGTCAAATCAATCACCGCGCTCTGGCGCGCTTGCTGGCCGTTGACGCGATAGAGAACGAGATACTGTCCGGGCGGAACGGCATCCGCCTTCTGCATCACGAATCTGCGTTGTGTTTGCGGAGCGCCCGCGGGCGAAGTGTCGGACAAATCGTCGAAGAGTTTTACGGTGGTCCCATCCTTGAAGAGCGCGAGATAGAACTCATCGTTGCCGGCCGCGCCGAGTAACTTCCCGGTGATATCGATGGTGGCAAAGCTCCAACCGACGGGCGGCGGCGCGGCCGCTACGTGTTGCACGGCGCCGAAGATCGTCGCCGTGGTCAGCACCGGAACGAGATTGCCGACGAGTAGATTGCTCTGTCGTTTGCGACCCGTTGAGAGAAGTTGCGCAACAGACACCGGCAAACTGCCCGCCGAGATCGTGTTGCCGTTCGCGAGATCTTCGCGTACGACGAACTGCAAACGATCGGGTTGCTGCATCGTCAGCGGCAACTCGACCGGACCGAGCTGCACGCTGAGATTCGAGAGATGAAGATCGGTGCCGAAGATCGTGACGGTCGCGCCGAGTTCGAAAGTCTCCGGTGAGATCTCGGTAATCGTTGGTCCCATCGAAGGCAGCACCGGAATGTGGACGCCGCTCTCGCCGATAGTTGTTGGCGGCGTGGTCGTGTAGTCGACACCGACAAGCAGCGAGTACGACGGCACATCTCCCGGCGCGATCATGATCGGCCGCACCTCGAAGCCGATCGACACGCGATACTTTTCGTCTGAGCCCTGCATGATCTTCGACAGCAACTCCGACGAGGTGTTGTCAAAAGTGATCTTCAAGTCTTCGGGGTTGTCGCTGAGTGCTTCGAGCAAAGGCGCGGGGAGTCCGGGCGTCAGTGGAAAGAGACTCAGCTCCTGGAGCGCGCGAATGCCCGCGCCGAGATGTTCGTAAGCAACGATCGACTCGCTGGTCTTGCCGTCGGCGTCGAAGGCGGTGAGCAGGTACTTGAGCACGAGCCAGAGCGCGGGCGGCTGGCCTTCGTCGAGCGAGATGTTTTTCAAACTGCCGTCGAGCTCGAGTTCGTAAAGAAAGAGATTCAAACGGTTGCCGGCGGCAGATGGTTGCGGTTCGGGCCGGCCGACAGAGACGGTGAGACCGGTGCGGCTGTTCAACCGTTGAGAAATCGCATCAGTGACGGCGCCGATCGCCTTGGCTGTTTTCGCGAGTGCCATTTGCTGAGGTCCTCACCATCTCTGGAGGTAGTAACGGCTGAGGCTGATCGGCTCAGGCTGTGTCGTGGGTGGTTGGGATTTAGGCGCGCTTGGTGTTGGGGCGATCGTTGTGACCGCGGGTTTTGGATCTTCGATGACGACGCTGATGGAGCCAATCGAGAGACTCGTTTCGTGAACGTCTAACTGTGTTGCTTGCGTTGCGGGTTGCAGCGGTTCGCGCTCGACGGCGCTGTTTTCCGGTTGCCACTTGCTGGTTAACTGGGTCGCTTGAGTGAGTTCCTTTTCGGGAACGTCGGGTATGGGTGTTGGCGGAGCGGCCACCCAGGCGCGCACTTCGCGCAGGTACTGCCGCACGAGCACTTCGCGTTGCACCGGATCGCGCGGATCGAGATCGTTCGCTGTTTGCGACGGTAAGTTAGTTGTTGGTTCGTGAGGTTGCGGTTGAGTAGTGCTTACTATCGCGCGCTCAGCTTGAAGATCGTGGGCCACGGCCGTGGTGGAGACTTGGTCTTGCTCAGTGTTTCGTTCAGGGAAAGGGGATTGGTGTTCGGTCGCCCCACGCGGAGCATCTTTACCTTTAACCTGCGACAAAGAGCGCGTATCTCGCGTATCTGAGGATCCCTGACCCGTATCGTCAGCTTGCGAACTCTCGTGGACGGCGAACGCTTCCGGGAAAGAACGCACGCTCTCAGCTTGTGTGTCCTGTGCGGTTTGACTTGGCTGAACCGATGGAGTCGTCTCGCTGGTCTGGTCCGTTTGAGCATTCTCAGGAACTGACCGGCCGATTGGCTCAGTGCTCGTTGAAAGAGTGCTCGCGGTTGGGGTTGGTGAGACGAGTGTGACTTCTTCGACGTGCAATGGCGCCGCGGGCGAAGCGTTTTGCTCGCCGAACACAGGCGGTTTCGAGTCCGAGTTCGCTATCGGCGAGCCCGGTATTGTCGAACGCGCAGCGCTCGTGAAGTGCAGGCCCGTGTGTCGAGCAAGTTGGGAAAAATAACCTTTCATCGCACCTGCTCTCGCTTCATCGTTCCTGCTCTCGCTGCATCAGGTTGAGATAGTGATCGCGTCGCCAGTACGGCACTTTGAAGATCTCCTCTTCGCTCCAGTGGTAATGACGCGCCAGCCGGTGAACCGTCGCCAGCAGATGAAACTGCGCCTGCCGCAAACGGTTCAGTGAAAGCTCTTCCAAATCGATCTCGCACACATGCTCTCGCCCACACTCAGGGCATTGCACCTGGACCGAAAAGTTCACCAGCGGATCGTGCTCATCCATCACGTGACTGATCTTTTCCAGTACTCCGCCTTCGACCCTCGATCCCGCTTCAAACAACCGCTGTGCTGCGCCGTCGACGATCAGTGTCGAAAGCATCTGCCGTAACGCATCCGCTTCCGACTCAAACGTCTGTCCCAGCCACGCCAACTGATCGTTTCCGGTCGGCCGGCGCAATCTCACTCGGCCTTCGTTCACCACTATTGTTTCTTCACTCGCCGCAGCCTGTTGCTGTAGCTCAGCGATCTCAGCAGCAGTCAATTCGATCTCGAGTTCACCACCGCACGCAGGACAATGAAGCGTCAGTGGAATCTCAGACTGCGAGTCGCCCAAAACGAGACGCAGCAGACACTCGATTCGCGTCCCCACTGTCAGCTCCCAAAAGAACTCGCGACCAACCGCATTGCCGCGCGCGTCGCGCGTGCAACAATCCAGAATCTCTGTCACCAGAAAAGGCCGCGGCGTGGCGCTGAAGTCCACGCTCAGATCTCGTTCGTAGATCCCAAACGGCCTGAGCGCGAGCTCTGCGATCGAATGCCTGTGCCGAAACGCATCCGGCAGCGCGGGAAACGGCAAGAGTGGTTCATGTGGTTGCGAGCTGAACATCCGCGACTAAACCTCACTCGTTAAGCGGGTGGTACAGGATCGCTTTCGTTCGGCTCCTTCGTATCCGGATCGCGGTTCCAGCCTTCGAGTTCCACCTTCAGCGACTCGATCGCCAGCGCGTTCGCATTCGAGTTCAACTCGGGCAGCGACGTAAACTCGCTGACCCAACAGTCGTGGAGGAAGTAGCGAAAGACCACGTGGCCCTTTTCGTTCATCATCTCCAGCGTCAGTTCTTTCTTGTAGTTCGCGAGATCCATCGCGGGATCGCCGGCGTACGCATGGACCATGTTGGCCCACTTCTCGAATTCCGGATCGTGAGTCAACCCGCGCTCCATCGTGATCGCGTCGTAAGTCGTCCGGCCCGGTGACTTGTGATCGGTGCTGTTGTCGCCGCCGTCGCGATGCTTGACGACCTCAGTCGTGCGTTTCAGAGCGCTGACTTTGCTGACGCCGAGGACCACCTTGCCGTCCCACTTCACGCGGAATTTGAAACTCTTGTACGGGTCGACTCGCTTCGCGTTCTTTATGAAACCTTTAGCCATTGTGATTTCCTCTCAATCAGGTTAGGTCACCAGCTATTTGTTGAATCTTGATGATGACGAACTCCGCGGGCTTGAGCGGCGCAAACCCGACTTCGATGTTGACGATGCCGAGATTGCGATCGTTCTGCGTCGTCGTCTCCGCGTCACACTTCACGTAGAACGCTTTGTCAGGCGTGCTGCCCTGGAATGCACCCTGCCGGAACAGGCTCAACATAAACGCATTGAGATTCATCCTGATGCTGGCCCAGAGCGGTTCGTCGTTGGGCTCAAAGACGACCCATTTCGTGCCTCTGAACAGCGATTCTTCGAGAAATAGCGCGAGGCGACGGATGGGTATGTATTTCCACTCAGAGCCGATGTCGTCCGAACCGTCGAGCGTGCGCGCGCCCCAGTTGACGATGCCGCTCGGAAACTTGCGCAAACAGTTCACGCCGAGTTTGTTGAGCACGCCGTTTTCGAGATCGGTGAGATTCAGCTCGAGATCGAGTATGCCGAGAAGTGCTGCTTCGGTTCCCGCGGGAGCTTTCCAGACACCGCGCTGCGAATCGGTGCGCGCCATCAAACCGGCGATGATCCCGGATGGTCCAATCAATTTCTTGATGCCCGCGTCGCTGTATTGCACCTTCGGATAAAACACAGCCGAGTGGTCTTTCACGACGAGCGCGCGGAAAGTGTTGACCGCAGTGGCGTCCGCCACGGGGAGGCTGTTGTTGGTCCAGCTATCCGGCGCGTCGAGCACCAGGAAGGCGCGATGATCGTTGCAGTAGATGCTCGCTGGTCCAACGATCTGCCGGTACGTGTTCTCATCGACTTCGCGATCGCCCGGGATCACCAGCAAGTTGAAAAGATCGACCTTGTCGAGCGCGAAGAAACCCGTGTGCTTGAGTGGGTCGCCCATGTAGGTGGCGACGTCGGGAGCTGCGCCGTCGTTGCCTGCGGTGCCCGGCAGTTGAAATGCGCTCGTGCCGGCGGTGCTGAGAACGTACTGCCGCGTGTTGGCGATGAAGCCGTTGCCCAACGACACATCGCCGGCGCTCGTCACCGCGGACTTGTCGTTGATCGCGCCGCTCTTCTTGCGGAAAGCCAGGTGATAACCCCACAGCTCAGCAGCCCACGGAACATTGGGATTACTGTTAACGGCCTGCGCGATGATCCGCAGCTTCTCGCGGACACCGTCAAAGCCGGACGGCGAGCCTTCGAAATTCTTCGTGCCGCCGGTGTTGAGATTCGCGTTAACGAGCGGACTGCCGGCGATCGTAATGCCGGTGATCGCGGTTTGCGCGAGATTCGAAAACGTGTTGACGCCGGTGATGAAGTCTTCGGGCACGTTGGCCTGGCCGCCGGCGAAAGCTGTACCAGTGAACACCGGCCGCAGATTGCTGTAACGCGCGACCTCGATGCCGCCCTGTTCGACGCCGAGGAGCATCGGCGCGGCAAAATCGTTTGCGCCCGCGCGGCGTACTCTGACGCTCGTGCGATCGCCCGAGGCTGACGTCAGTCGCAAAACAACGACGCGATTGGCTTCGATCGAATCCCAGACTCCCGCCACGTTCAAAGCCGGATCGGTCAGGTGAAGCTGATCGTTAATCGCTTTGACGATGAAGTTGTTCAGTACGTCATCGCGATTGGCTGCACCCGTGACGTCGATGCCACCCAGGTTGATGTCGATGAACGGGCCGCCGTTCAAACTGATCGAAAACTTCGATTTCAGATCCGCGGGACTGGCAGGGCGCAACAGTTTATCGATCTCGGTGGTGATGTTGGTAAGCAACGTCGGCACGCTCGTGCCGACAAACGGCCGGCGCGACTGGCTGAAGCCCGACGAAGTGCTGCCAGCAAGATTGATGAAAGCCGCCGGATCGATGGCGCTCGCGCCGCCCGCCAACATGTCGCCGTGCAAGTTGAGGTCGATCAGCTTGGACGATTGCGAAACAAACGTCGGCGCAAAGCGCGCGGAGAACGGGTTCATCGAGAGATTGCTGTGCGTTTCGCTCGCGATGATCGAGCCCGCCACTTCATGAATGACCGAGAGATTAAACGTGTCGTCGGGGTTGGTGGTGTTGTAGTCGACCTCGAGCTTGATGTCGTGGGCCCACGTGCCGGCGCCTTTCGACGTGACGATGAGCACATTCTTTGAACCGCCGCCACTCGCGAGATTCTTCAGCGTCAGCGTTGGCGCGAGCGCTCCTTTCGCAAGCCGCACGACGTAACAATCGGTGCCGCCGTTATCAAAAAACTGTCTCACGCTTTGAGCCAGATCACTCAACGGATGCGGCCCACCGAACTCCCGCAGGAAGTCTGCAAAACTCAGCAGCCGCACGGCCGTGTCGATTCGACCTTTGGCGGTGCGCCCGAAAAAAGCGCCTATCGAAGTGGAGACTCCAGTGATGGTATGAACGCCACTGGAAACTTCCTGAATGTAGACACCCGGATAACTTACCTGTACTGGCATTATCTATCCTCCGTGGACCGCCGGAGCGGCATGAATCTCGATAGCTACAAGTGCGCTGCTACGTTGCGAGGCCGTTTAGATCTCTGTTTGCGGCTTGGCCGCCTTCACTTCATTTAGCAGGGCAACAATGTCTGTTTGTTTGCGTCGATTGACTCGGTAACGAACGTGTTTGTCAGGAGCTCGGAATTCAACGATAAGTTTTTTAGCGGCAAGTTCGTCGAGGACGGATTTCACCTCGGCGGTGTTGCGTTCGATCTTTTTTTCGAGTAACCACCACTCGACGATGCCTTCCAGCGTGTCTTCTGCGCGGGTGTTTTCCAGCATGTACGACAGCACGTCGTAGGTGATGTCCGATCGATCGGCTAGGCACATAGCTTTCTTCGCAAGACGAGCCGGCAACTGAGAAGTGCTAGAGCAAGCCGTTGACCAAAGAAAACTTCGAGAGTTTCGGCGGGGTGTTGAGGAAGTTTGAGATGTTTTCGTCCTGCTCTTCTCGGCGCCTTTTGTGTTCGCAAACAAAAACCGTAGACACAAGCGGCACAGAGAAGAGGTGGACAGAAAAGTCCTGGTTGAAGTTGGGAAACGTCCTATGGCTTTACGCGTGCTGTTTGAAGGTCTGCACGTCGACGTGGTGCTTGCGAATCAGTTCCCAGAAGGCGCGGCGGTTCTTATTTGCGGCCTGCGCGGCTTTGCTGATGTTTCCGCCGTGAGAGAGCAGCAGGTTCTGAATGTATTCCTTCTCAAACTGCTCGATCACTTGCGCCTTCGCTTTCTGAAACGACTCCGTTTGCGACCAGCGGCGTTGCACCGGCAGCACGATGTCCGGCTCTTCGAGTGTGCCCGTCTCGCAAAACATCACTGCACGTTCGATCGTGTGCTCCAGCTCGCGCACGTTACCGGGCCAGTCGTAGAAGATCAACTTCTGCAGCGCGGTGGTTGAAATACGAGTCGTTCTGTCTTCCGTGGAATATTTGGTGATGAAGTGTTGGACCAACGTCGGAATGTCGCTACGGCGGTCGCGGAGCGGCGGCAGTGCGATCGAGAAAACATTGAGCCGGTAGTAAAGATCCTGCCGGATGCGCCCGTTGTGCAACGCTTCTTCCAAAGGTGCATTCGTGGCTGCGAGCACGCGGACGTCTGCATGCCTGATCTTCGCCGAACCGAGCCGCCGATACTCTTTTTCCTGAAGAAAACGCAGTAATTTCACTTGCGACATCGGCGGCAGACAATCGATTTCGTCGAGGAAGATCGTCCCCGCTTCCGCTTCCTGAATCAGGCCCGGCTTGGAAGTGTTTGCGCCGGTGAACGCGCCGCGCTCGTGTCCGAATAATTCGTTTTCCACCAACTCCGTGGGAATGGCGCCGCAGTTCACGGAAACAAACGGACCGGACTTTCGCGGGCTCAAGTAGTGAATCGCGCGGGCGCACATCTCTTTGCCCGTGCCCGTTTCGCCGGAGATCAAGACGCGGCTATCACAACGAGCGATCAGCGGAATCTTCTTCACTTCAGCCAGAAAATTCGGCGCCTGGCCCACCATCAATTTCAACCGCACACGTTCCACGAGCGTGTGGACCACGTTTTTGCGCCGTTCGTGCTGTTCGAGCAGACGCCAGACTCGCGGCAACGTATCGTCCGTTCGCAACGGCAGCGTAATCAAGTCAGACGCGCCCATGCGAAAGAGTTCGAGCGTGTCGGTTGTGCCGAGTTGGTCCGCGACGGCGATGATTGGCAAATCGGGCTGGTCTTTTCTAATTGCTTGGATTAGGGCGCCACCGGCTTCGGCGTGGCCGGGTGGTAGCAAGAGGAAGATCAGCGCGGCTTTATTGCCGTTAACACCAAGCGAAGTGTGGTCGAAAGTGAGTTGAGCCGGATCGACGACTATTTCTCGTTTCAACTGATCGCCCACGCCAGCCGAAGCGAGCATTGCTTCGAGTTGTTCACCGGTATTGTTGTGAGCGTTGCAGTCTATCAGGAGGAGAGTATTACTCATGAGAATTCCTTCTCGGTAAGGGGGGATTAAATTGGCTGAGAGGCCGCGCCTCTCTGATTAATTAATTATCCACACTAAATCTGGCGTGGTTGACCGGCAACTTTTCGATCAGGTGGACCAGATGCGAGAGTTTTGATGGTGGATATCATGGTTCGGACTTGAGGCATAAGTTGACGTTGGCCCTTTGGATGAGCGCGGATTATAGCAGGTTCGTGGAAAATGGAAATATTAATTTTCCATGGCAATTGTTGGTTGACTGGTGAACTCCGCCCAACTATTCTGCGTACCTGACAATCAGGTCCAATCGATTTTTTACCTGCGTTTTTGCTCGCGTAACTGCGTTTGCTCCCTTGGTTGCGTTTGCTCTACTTATCTCCCCGTCTGTTCAACCGGCTTCGTTTATTCAAAGGAGTACAGCCCATCCATGCGAAACGATAATCCCAGGCCTTTTGCACCTTTGCTCCTGCTTATTTCTGCCTTGATTCTGGCGGGGTGCCAACAGGTTGAGTCGAGCAAGCCGTCGTCGGCGAACGCGCCGGCAAACAACGGCAAGATTGCGATCACCACCGCGTCCGACGACGCGCGCAAGGAGTATCTGGCCGGCCGCGATCTCCAGGAAAAATTACGCATCACCGATTCGATCGCTCACTTCGACAAAGCCATCTCACTCGATCCGAACTTCGCGCTCGCCGAGCTAAATCGCGCCAACGTCTCGCCGACCGCAAAAGAGTTTTTCGAACATCTGAACAAAGCCGTAACGCTTTCTGGCAAGGCGTCGGACGGCGAACGCATGTTGATTCAGGCGACTGAAGCCGGCGCGAATGCGAACCCGACAAAACAGAAAGAGATTCTCGAACAGCTCGTCGCTGCTTATCCAAACGACGAGCGCGCGCATTTTAATCTCGGCGGTTATTACTTCGGCCAACAGGATTTCCCGCAGGCGATCGGTCACTACAAAAAAGCGACCGAGCTTGCGCCTGATTATTCGACCGCCTGGAACATTCTCGGTTACGCGTACCGCCAGAACCAGGCGTACGCGGACGCGGAAAATGCTTTCAAAAAATACATCGAGCTCATTCCCAACGATCCGAATCCTTACGACTCATACGCGGAATTACTCTTGAAGATGGGAAGGTTTGACGAGGCGATCGTGCAGTACAACAAGGCGCTGAGCATCGAACCCAATTTCGTCAACTCGCATTTCGGCATTGCGGCGGCGCTGGCTTATGAAGGTAAGTCGAGCGAAGCGCAGGCGGAGTTGCAGAAGATGATGTCGAAGGCGCGCAGCGACGGTGAACGGCGCACGGCGTTGTTTGGCCAAATGGTGGTTGCGGCTGACAGTGGCAAGTTGGACCAGGCGCTGGCGGAAGTCGAGCAGCAGTATGCGTTGGGCCAGAAGACCAACGACCTGCCCGCGATGGCCGGTGATTTGCAGTTGAAGGGAAACATCCTGCTCGAGCTGGGGCGGGTCGACGATGCGCAAAAGGCGTACGAGCAGGCGTTGAAGACGACGACCGATTCGAATCTCTCCGCGGACAACAAAGCGAACGCGGCCTTGTTTCATCATTACAACCTCGCTCGCGTCGCAATCGCGAAAAAGGATCTGGCGACTGCGAAAACGGAAACCGAGACGTTTCGGAAAGGCGCCGAGGCCGCGAAGAACGCTTTCCAGGTGAAACAGGCGCACGAGCTGCTTGGCCGGATCGCGTTGGAAGAGAAGAACTACGACGCGGCAGTTGCGGAGTTTGGCCAGGCGAACCAGCAAAACCCGGACGTGCTTTATTTGCTGGGTGAATCGTACAAAGGGAAGGGCGACGGTGCGAATGCGAAGGCTTCGTACACGAAAGCCGCGAAGTTCAATTCGCTGCCGCAGTTGAATTATGCGTTCGTGCGGGCGAAAGCTGAGAAGGCGCTAGCGACGTAGTCGCGGCGCAGTTGCGGGAACCGAAAGCACAGGCGCGCAAGCGTGTAGTTAAGACGCTTTTGTGCCTGTGCTTTTTCGTAATGCGATTGCGGCGACGAGTGTGCCGAAGATCTCCGTTAATACAAGCAGCAGCGCGGTGGTGCGAAACATGCCGCGCGCGTCGCCGGGAGGCAAGTGGGAGACGTGATCGGGCGAGATGATGACGTAGTGATAGCAGACTCCGAAGATTAGCGCGCCGAGCATCGACACGAGCAACAGCCACAGCGCGGCTCTGGCGTACCGTGTAAACGAAAGGGCGAGTGCGACGAGAGGCGCGAGCAGGATCACGGTAACGACGTAGATATTTTGCCAGGTGCTGAGTCCGACCTTCAGACTCGTATGGGCCTGCCCGTGAACCACATTAACGACCAGATGCGCCACGACCGCGATCGCTATCCAAGCTCGTGTAGGCATCTCAGTTGAGCCTCACGTGACACTGCGAGCAGGTTTGGTGAGTGTCTTTCATCAGCAGTCCAATCCAGAAGAGCGGAAAGCAGAACAATAACATCAGCGCAAACACCACCCACCCGCCGCTACTGATCTGGCTGTTAGCGTACGGCGGTCGATTAGTGCCGCAGTAAGGGCATTTATACTGTCCGGACTGATAGCTCATCTCCGCCTCCTACAGAATCTGCAACGGCTTTTGTACATAGATTTGAGACTGGAATTGAATCACTCGTAATTCGTGGTTTCCACCCAAGGTGCATCATCATAGATGTTAATCTCCAGGTGGTTCAACCGCTCGACGCGGGGGCTCCGATTGAGGTAAAAACATCGCCGCTTGTAACTTCACAACGGAGGCCTCACATGAAAACAGATCTTGTTAGCATTCCGGTCGAGCGACTCGAGAAGGCCATTTTTCTTATTCGGGGTCAGAGGGTCATGGTCGATCGAGATTTGGCGGAACTCTACGGTGTGGAAACGCGAATCCTGAATCAAAGCGTCAGACGCAACATAGAACGATTTCCACCCGATTTTATGTTTGAGCTAACTCGGGATGAAATTTTAGGGATATCACAATTTGTGACATCCTCGAATGTAAAATTCTCTAAACGGGTTACGGCTTTTACAGCACAAGCGTCGCTATGTTATCGGGCGTGCTGCGCAGTAAGCGTGCAGTCGCAGTGAACGTCGAAATAATGCGGACGTTCGTCAGGTTGCGCCAGATCCTGACGTCGAACGCAGCCTTGGCCCGAAAACTGGAAGATCTCGAACGAAGATACGATCGGCAGTTTAAGGTTGTGTTCGACGCAATACGTCAGCTGATGGTTCCTGCACCGAGAAAGAGAGGCGATATTGGGTTCCGTCCGAGATCAGGGAAAGAGTATTAGGGCGCCGGTTGCGCCGAATCTAACTCGGGTTGAGATTGCCGGAACCTCCGGGTGAGAGGAGGCGCGCGATCAGTTGGTTCATGCGATCCAGATCGAGCGGTTTGACTAAATAACCCGAGATGCCGGCATCGTACGCGGCGCGTTGAAAACCTTCAGTGCTGAAGGCCGTTACCGCAACCACCGGCACATCGCGTAGCGCGTCGTTTTCACGAATCCTGCGCGTCGCGGCTAAACCATCGAGCGCCGGCAGGTTGATATCCATCAAGATCAAATTCGGCTGCATTTGCGTCGCCACGCTGATCGCGTCTTCGCCATTGCCGGCAGTCACGACCCGATACCCCTGGTGTTGCAGATTCAAACTGATGACCGCCAGATTGTCTGGTGAGTCGTCGACGACGAGTATCAGAAATCTTGGCTCAACTGGCTGAGGCTCTTTCGGAACGTCATTCCGCTTGAAGGTGGGAAGCCCCGAAGTGGCCAGTGGATCCTTGAGTGGCATGGTGAGGCAATTATAGGTGAAGCGACGAGCAAAACGCGAAGTTGACACTCAAGTGCTCAAGACTCTCGCTTAACGCCCGTAGGCCGGAGCTGGTCGAACGCTAAACCGCTGTGGCCTTCACCGCGGCCAACGCTCTTGCGCACTCCCAACCAGGTGAAGACTTTTCCGCCGTACCAGCGTGTGCGCTGAAACGATTGCTCAACCAGCACACCGGTGCGCGGCACTTCCTCTTCGTGCACGAAGTAACGCTGCACCGTCGTATCGTCGAGACCAAAACGCAAAAGCGTCGTGCGCGGTTTGATCTTGGCGGGATTCGCGTCGCCTTCGATGATGCGCAGCATCGAAGCGCGTTGCAGTTGGATCTGCCGGTTGTTGTTTTCCAGGTGCACGGGAATAAACGGAATCCAGTTCTCGGGCACCGTGTTCATGATTTCATAACGGACCGGCGCCTTGAACTCGATCGGTGGCGGCGGAGGCGTCGTCTCTGCTTCATGCTCGACAATCCGCACGATCTGTTGCCGCATTTCGATCGCCGCTTCACGACCGCGTTTAGCGGAGCCGTCCGGCAACGGGACCATGTTCTCGATGCCCCAGACCATGTTTGCGACTTCATCTCTCACCAGCGCGATCTCTTCGAGCGATCTCTCTTCCAGCACTTTGCTGACGGTCGGCAACATCACCAGACTCGTGTCTGCCTGGGCGGCGGCCTCCTGGAAACTCGACAAGCCAAACATGCGCCACTTCTGCCACGCGTTTTCAGCGCCTGCGCCGGCAGGCTCGATCCAGGTTCGTTCGCCAAACACATTCGAAATCGCCAACCCTCTCACGGTGATGATGCTGCCGGCAGGCACTGTCAGCGGCAGGAGAAACCAGTCGTTGGCGTAGACCAACCCGAACTCCATCAGCAGCAGTTTGCCCAACTCGTTCGTGTCGGGTTTGATGTCGCCGAAGTTCGTGCGTCCTTCTTCAAAGGACCACCAACGCGTGTTGGGCATGCCGTCGAAAGTGAGCGCGGTCGGCATGAAAGCCGTCAGAACGTCAGGTGGACCAGTGTCTTCGTCAGGCGGTGGCGGAGCCTCGCCAGTGAGTGAGAAGGTCGCAGCGTCGACGTCGAGATTAAACCAGTCGAGCCGACCGTGGTAATACTCCTGCGCGCGCAAAACTTTTCCCGGAGCACCGGTCGTGTCGAGCGAGAACTGATACTCGAGTTGCGACGGCAACCACGCATCGCCGGCGCCGTTCGGTTGCACGAATAAATCTTTAAACCACGCAACAAACTTGGTCGCCGCGTCGTCGATATCCGGTTTCGCCGTTTCGGGAACGAGGATATCGTCGTACGCGTGATGCGCCGGATCCTGCAAATGAAAATAGAGCGCCGCGCCGTCCATCGCGCGTCCGGCGAGCGCATTGACGTGTTGCCATACCTCGACGTGCGCGGTTGTGTGCGCGTCGTTGCGATCGTCGGGATCCGGACGAGTGATCGGGTATTGCTCGATGTAAGCCTTTCCAGCACAGTGGGATCCGAAGCTTGGAATTCACGTGACTTGAAGTCGC
>JADMIO011837038.1_pt1 | contig 32337 bp, 26 predicted proteins | sample 8958161 | NCBI WGS metagenome assembly JADMIO01 (sample SAMN16585339, study PRJNA669376) | soil metagenome | isolation source: Crop rotation soil | place: USA: Cullars Rotation, Alabama | collected 2011
CTTTCCCGTCATCGTTACCGGCACGCGTGTCACCGGTCTGACCGCCGCCGATAGCGCCGCTCCTATCACGGTCATCGGAGCTGACGCTCTCAGCCATGTCGGTCAGCCCAACCTGATTCAGGCCCTGGCGCAAATTACGCCTTCCTTCTCCGCGGAAGCATTCGGCGGCGATACGGCCGCCCTGACTCTTTCGGCGCGACTGCGCGGTTTAAGCCCCAACGACACGCTGGTGCTGGTCAATGGCAAGCGGCGGCATTCCACCGGCAATCTACACGTGTTGGGCGGTCAGTATCAGGGCGCGGCGACCGCCGATCTCGACCTTATCCTTATCCCGGTGGCGGCGATCGATCATGTCGAAGTGCTGCAGGAAGGCGCCGCCGCGCAATACGGCACCGACGCCATCGCGGGTGTTGTCAATATCATCCTGAAGAAGAACGCTTCCGGAGGCTTCATCACGGCCACCGGCGGACAGTATTTCGATGAGGGCGGCGCGACCTACGATTTCAGCGGCAATGTCGGCTTTCCGTTGGGCGACAAGGGTTTTCTGAATGTCACGGCCGAGAAGCGCTATCGCGGCTTCAGCCAGCGCGGCGGCCAGGATATTCGCCAGATAGACGCTTTCGGTGTGCCACGCACGCTCCCCTACAATCCTGCGATTAATCCGGACTATCCCCGGGTAAACCATATCGTGGGCGATCCGCAATCGATGTTGACCACGGTGGCGGCCAATATGGAGTATGAAATCGATCCGAATATTCTGCTGTATGCCAGTGCCACCTATGGCGAGCGCCAGGCCAAGGCCTATGAAAATTATCGCGTGCCCAACCGGGTGATCGCGACACCCGGCTCGAACCAGCCGTTCAACGCCGTCACCAATCCGCAAGGCTATACCGGTCTGTCCGCCGCCGGGACGCCACTTTTGTCCGGCTCAGCCGGTACCTACACCACACCAGGCGAGTTGATTTTCAATCCGTTGGGATTCAATCCGCAGGAAGCCCTGAGAGAGGACGATTACGGCTATACCGTTGGCGTGAAGGGAGCGATCGCGGGCTGGAACTGGGACCTGTCGGGCACTTATGGCAAGGACCGCGACCTGATTTACACCCTGAATTCGGCCAACGCTTCGCTCTATCTCGACACCCACACCACGCCGACGGATTTCTATGACGGTATGTTCACCGCCAGCGAAACCACCTTCAATCTGGACGTCAGCAAGGAACTCGATGTCAGCCTGGCGTCGCCTCTGACCGTCGCGTTCGGTTTTGAGGGCCGTGAAAACATGTTCGCCATCGGGCCGGGCGACGCCGCTTCGCGCTATAAGGAAGGCGGCCAGTCCTATCCGGGCTTCCAGCTGTCGGACGCCGGCGCCCATAGCCGCAAGAATTATGCGGCCTATATCGATTTCGCGGTGTTCCCGATCCAGGACCTGCAAGTCGATATCGCGGGCCGGTTCGAACACTATACCGATTTCGGTGACGCACAGGTGGGCAAGATCACCGCCCGCTACGACATCATCCCGGAATTGGCGGTGCGCGGCACGATTTCGACCGGCTTCCGCGCTCCGACCCTGCAGGAACAGTATTACTCCGCCACCAACGTTTCGCCCACTTCGGCGATCGTGCAATTGCCGCCCAATTCGGCGGCGGCGGCGGTGCTGGGGGTCCAACCGCTCCAGCCGGAAGCCTCGACCAGCTACAGCGCCGGTATCGTGGCACATCCCATCGACAATCTCAGCATCACCCTGGACGCTTATTCGATATCGCTGCGCAATCGCATCGTGGGCACCGGCACTTTGTTCGGCTCCGGCGGCGCGATCAATTCGCCCATCGTCACCGCCGCAATCATCGCGCACGGCAATGTGCTGGATCCCACCGTGACCCAGACCGGCGCGGCCTTGTTCGTCAACGGTATCAGCACCCTGACCCAAGGCATCGATCTGTCCATCAGCTATCTGACCGACTTCGATGAATATGGTTCGGTGAACTGGACCGTCGCGGGCAATTTCACCGACACCTCCATCAGCAAAATGATCGCGACGCCGCCGACCTTGGCGCCCGGGGTCAGCCTGTTCAGCAAGACCACCACCAGTCTTCTCACCCGCGCCAATCCGAAGGAAAAGATCGGGCTCAGCGCGCTGTGGAGCCTGGATGCTTGGACGGTCAATCTGCGCGAGACCTTGTATGGTCCAACATCGGCTTTCTACAGCCCCAATGGCGGCACCTATTATCTCAACAAGGTCAGCACCACCGCGATCACAGATATTGAAATCCAATATAACTATCTGGAGTCTTGGACGGTCACCTTCGGCGCCAACAATCTGACCAACGAGACGCCGGAAGGCCGGGGTGTGGTGAATGCCACCACCTTGCAGGACGGCTCCAATGTGGTTGGGGCGCCCTTGTCCATCTCGCCCTATGGCATCAATGGCGGCTTCTATTACACCCGCCTGACTTACAACTTCTGATCTTTGCAGCAAAAGCAAAAAAGGCGGACCGTCTGGTCCGCCTTTTTTTCTTCGGAGGTCTATTTCTTTTTCACAACGGTGAACTCGATTTCCACCAAGGCCGTGGGCACGACCAGGGCGTGGACATAGACGGTGGCGCGCGCCGGCTTGTTGGGTTGGGCGGCGGTGCCGAACTCCGTGGACCAGACCTTGTTCATGGCGCCGACATCGGCGCTGGGAGCCAGGTAGACGTGCGCGGCCACGACATCGCCATAGCCGGCGCCGATTTTGTCCATCACCGCCTTGAGGTTATCCAAGGTCGAACGGACCTGGGCAGTGGTGTCGCCATAGACCGGCGGCTGGCCGTTGGCTCCGGGAAAGACGGACAGATAATAGGTCATATAGCCGGAGGGCACGCCGGTGACTGAGGCGATCGACACGCCGGAACCAGCGGGATAGATCCGTTCCACGGGCTGGGCGGAGGCCGGTGCGCCGGCCAGCAAGGCGCAGGCGAGCGATCCTGCAAGAGCTATTTTCTTTGAGCTTTTCATTATCGGTCCTTTGGTCGAAGAGCGGGCCGCAATCGGCCCGGGTTGGGTGAGGGGATCATACTAGCGCAGCACTGCCGCTCGCGCGCATGCCTTTGCCTGTTGTTGGCGGAAATTGCGCGAGATTTCTTCATCCGCGCCAGGCGCTTTGGTGCCAATGACGCAAAGTTGAGCACGGACCTGTGCAGGCTGGCCAATCATTGCGCCTGCATTTGCAGACATTTCCAGCTACAAGACAGCATGTTTACCCATCGCCTTGCCACCGCCGCTGACCTGCCCGCCTTGCAGTTTCTGATGACGTCGGCGATCAAACAATTGCTGCCGCAATTCCTCACCCCGGAAAAAGTCGAGGCGTCCTTCGCAGTGATGGGCGTGGACAGCCAGCTGATCGAGGACGGCACCTATTTCATTCTGGAAAGCGATAGCGCCATGGCGGGCTGCGGCGGCTGGAGCAGGCGCGCCACCCTGTTCGGCCATAATCATACGGCGGGGCGTGACGCGCGCTTGCTCGATCCGGGATGCGAAGCGGCGCGGATACGTGCCATGTATACGGCCCCGGCCTTTGTGCGCCGTGGCGTGGGACGGCAAATCTTGAGCCTCTGCGAGGCCGCCGCGCGTGCGGAGGGTTTCAGCCGCGCCGAACTTGGCGCCACGGCGGGCGGCGAGCCGCTCTATCGTGCTTGCGGCTATCAGGAGATCGAGTGCATGGAGGTGCCCACACCAGGCGGTGTCACCGTGCCGATCACCCGAATGGGAAAAGCCCTCTAACGCATTATTTTGACGTCTTCCGGCTTCACCTTGTCCCGATACCGGTTGCCGAAATGGGTGCGGACGTAATTGACCACATTGGCAATCTGTTCGTCGCTGAAGGAATCGGCGAAGCCCGGCATCGCCTTCTGGCCTTTGACGATCACGCCGACGGGATAGCCGGCGATTTCCAGATTGGGATCCTTGGCCAGCGCAGGATAGGCGCCCGCGCCCACCGCGCCCTTGGCATCCGGCATGTGGCAGCCTTGGCAAACGCCCTTATAGATGGCTTCGCCGTCCTGCATCGGGAACTGCCCGCCGCGTTGCATAAGGCGGCGCGGCGGCGGTGTCGGCGCGGCGGTATCGGCAATCGCGGGCAGGGCGGTTGCCAGCAAAAGCGCGGCGGCGATCAAGCGGACTTTCATCATCTTTTTCTCCATGATCAGGCGCTCACCACACGCCGATGCAGCCGCTCGATAGCGTCCAGGGCAGAGGTCACCGCGCCTTCCTGCCAGGCCGGAATGCGCGAGGCATGCTCGCCCGCCAGGATGATGCGGCCGTCCAAGGCACAGAGATTGTTGTAATGCGTCTCGCGGCTGGCCTCGGTCCAAGCCCCGGCGCAGCCCAAGGTCCAGGGCACCCGGTGCCAAGCCACCGCCACGCCGCATTCATATTCGGCCTTGTACTGCGGATGGATCTGGGCGCCGTATTCGACCGCATCCTTGACGCGGTCTTCCGGCGATTTGGCGGCGGCGATATAGGCGGCCTGGCCGAAGGTATAGGCCCCCAGCAAGACGCCTTTGCCCTTGGAAAAATAATCCCACATCGGATAGCCGATGATGGAATTGGGCAGGCTGGTATAGGTGTGGCCGCCATAGATCTGGTCGTCCTGTTCCCAGAAGCGCCGCTTGAATTGCAGCCCGACCTTCAGCGCCGCCTGATAGGGGAGCTGGTTGATGGCGTTCTTCATCGGCGCGCCGACATTCATCGGGATCTGGCTCAGCACCGAAGCGGGAATGGTGCAGATGCACCAATCCGCGCTGGCGGTGCGTTTTTGTCCGCCGCCCCGCGAATCCACATAGGTGGCGGTAACGCCTCTGTCGTCCTGTTTGATGTCGATGACCTTGCAATTGTACTGGATCAGAGGACCCAGTTCCTTGCCCATGGCCGCGCCGATGGTTCCCATCCCGCCCTTGGGTTGGAAGATCGAACTTTGCATTTCGTAATTGCAGCCCGCGCCGATCGCCGCCCACATTTGCGAGGTCAGCACGTCATGCAGGGGCTTGGGCTCGGAGGGAACGGGAACGGAATTCAGTCCGCCCCCCGCATCGATCTCATAGCCGCGGCGGTTGGCGGAGGTCAGTCCTTTGGCATACTTATAGTCGCCATCCAACGCTCCCCAATTCTGCAGCGCCGCCATCAGAATCTCGCGGTCTTCTTTGGTTACCGACTGATCCAACGCGCCTTGCTTGGTGCATTTGCCCAAGAGTTCGGCGACATGGCCGTGGAAATCGGCCTGCACCTCGCGATAGCGCAAAGGTTTGCCGCCATAGGCATCTGCCGAATGGACATAGGCGTTAAAATTGACCTGGGTGAAAGGCTCCAGCGCCACGCCAAGCCGGTTCACATAATGCAGGATGCCCTGATGGTGATAGGGCAGGCGCCAGGGACCGGGATTGATATATTGACCGGGATCAAAGCCCACCTTCTGGGTGAAGCCGCCCAACTCGGTATAGGTGTCGCCGCCATAGAGCGTCCAGTTCCGTCCCCCGGGCCGGCCATTATATTCCAGCAGCTCCACCTTGTAGCCGGCATCGCGCAGCTCCATCGCCGCCACCATGCCCGCGACCCCAGCGCCCAGGATCAGCACCGAAGTGCCCGGCGGTGGCGGAGAAAGCTTGATGGGCCCTTTGAAGGTGGATTCGCTGGCATATCCCAGCTCGGTCATGGCGTGGTACATGGCGGCACTGCCCGCAACCACGCCGATCATGCTGAGAAGGGAGCGCCGGCTTGGCGCTAAGGGCTGGTCAGTCATGCTATCTCCCCGTGACAAAGACATTGCCGCGCCGGCCGGCGCGGCTTTTACGTTTACGTTTCCTTGCCTGGATTTCCCTGTGCGTGCCTGTTCCAGCACTTGCAGCGGTGCGATTCAATTCGCGCGCTTGGGAATTAAAGCGATGCCGGGCAGGGCACGCAACGATGGTTCGCGAAAATAGTTTTGCCCAAAAACAGGTCAAGCTGCTGTGCGAAAAGGCGAAAGCAGAAATGTCAGGCGCGCAATGCTCTTCCCGCCGCAAGATCAGCATGTCACCCTAGGGGTAACGATAAGGGGAATCGGCATGCCCATCCGCGCGGTCCTGTTGTGTGTCTTGTTGGCGCTTCCAATCCCTGTCCTGGCGGCGGACGCGGCCAGCCAATGGTGGGCCGATGTCTCCGCGCTTGCCGATGACGGCATGGAAGGCCGCCTAACCGGCTCGCCCGGCTATGATCGCGCCGCGCAATATGTGATCGGGCGCTTGAAAGCGGAGGGGCTCAAGCCCGCCGGCATTAACGGCTATCTCCAGCCGGTGGCGCTGGAGCAGCAATTGGTCGATCAGGATGCCAGCCGCGCTTCTTTGACGGCGGCGGATGGCGCATCCACGGTGCTCAAGCTCGGCGAGCAAATGCTGATCGCGGCGGGCGGTGGTCCGCGCCCGGCAAAAGTCGACGCGCCGCTGGTTTTTATCGGTTACGGCCTGCATCTGCCCAAACATGGCCATGACGATTTCGCCGGCCTGGACCTTAAAGACAAGATCGTGGTGGTGGTCGGCGGCGGGCCGGCCGAATTGCCGGGCGCGTTGAAATCCCATGTCCGCTTTGAGCGCAATGCGGAACTCGGCAAACAGGGTGTGCTGGGTATCATCACTCTGACCACGCCCAAACAAGTGGAAATTCCCTGGGAACGGCAGCGGACGCGGACTTTGGTGCGCGGGCCGGGCATGTACCTGGCCGACGCCACGCTGCGCGACAGCAACAAGCCGTTCTTCACCGCCAGCTTCGATCCCACCCAGTCCGAGATGTTGTTCAAGGGTAGCGGCCACACTTTCTCGGAACTGGCGGCGCTGGCCGATGCGTCCAAGCCGGTGCCGCGCTTTGCGCTCGCTTACCGTCTTAAGGCCGATATTGTCGCGACGCGCGGCAAGCTCAGTTCTCCCAATATCGCTGCCAAGCTGGAAGGCAGCGATCCGAAATTGAAATCCGAGTATGTCGCCATATCGGCGCATCTGGATCATTTGGGGATCGGCGCCGCCGTGAAGGGCGACAAGATTTATAATGGCGCGATGGATAACGCTTCGGGTGTCGCCACGGTGCTCGACATCGCCCACCGTCTCAAAGCGGGTCCCGCACCGCGGCGCTCGATTCTGTTTCTGTTTTTCACCGGGGAAAGCGAGGAAAAGGGGCTGCTGGGTTCGAGCTACTATGCCCGCCGCCCCACGGTCGAAAAGTCGAACATTGTGGCGGATCTGAATTTCGACATGGCCCTGTCGCTTTGGCCGCTGAAAACCCTTTATGCGCCGGGCCAGGAGGAAAGCAGCCTGGGCGTCGATGCCCGCGCCGTGGCGGCATCCCAGGGTCTGGTGATGATCCCGGACCCTTTGCCGGACCGCAATGTCTTCATCCGCAGCGATCAATATAATTTTGTGCGCGAAGGCATTCCGGCGCTGGTGTTCAAGTTCGGCTTCGCCAAGGGGACGCGCGAATTCGATATCGAGCATGATTGGCGCGCCAATCGTTATCACGCGCCGTCGGACGATCTCAGTCAGCCTTTGTTGAAAGACGAAGCGGTGAAGCTGGATGATTTCGTCGCCGCCTTGGCGCGGCGGGTGGCGGATGCCGACGGCCGGCCCGCCTGGCTGGCGAACAGTATTTTCCGCAAGGATTGAGGCTGCCTCGTCTCGGTGCGATGCAAAATTGCGCCGCAGCAGGGGTATTGATGCCCGAAACGCATTGGTCTTTTGCGGGAGCCGGGGCGCAATCTTTGCGTCGGTACAGTTCTTGCCGCTATAGTCAACGGGCTCGGGGGAGCCATGACGGATATTCCGGTCAACCGCGAATTCTGGGATCGCCTGGTCAGGGAGGTGCGTTTGCGGACCCGCGGCCGCTCCGACCCTGAAGAGTTGCTGCACGCCGCCTATTTGCGCCTGATGCGCTATCGCGCCCAGCATGCCGTTGACAATGTTGCCGCTTTCCTGGTCCGGACCGCCGTAAATATCGGCGTCGACAATTACCGCCATGAGCGGTTTATCGCCGATATTTCCCCGGAAGATTCCGGGGCGCGGGAAAATTCGCCCCTGCAAGATGAGGTTTTGGCGGCCCGTGTTCGTCTAGAGAGAGTGCGGGAAGGTCTGTCCCGCCTGACGCCACGCACCCGTGAAGTGTTCTTGATGCACCGCCTGGAAGGCATGAAATACCGTGAGATCGCCGACCGCCTTGGCATCAGCCAAAGCGCGGTGGAAAAGCATATCGCCAAGGCTGCCCTGTTCCTCACCGAATGGGCGGAGGGTTGGTAGGCATGGCCGAACTGGTGCCATCCCCGGACGTCAGGGCGGAGGCCGCCGCCTGGCTGGCGCGGCTGCATGCCGAGGACCGCGATAGTAGCGATGAAGCCGCTTTCCGCGCCTGGCTGAACGCCAGCACCGAGCATGCCGCCGCCTTCGAAGCCGTGGACAGGATGTGGAGTGATGTCGGCGGGCTTGTTGATCTTCGGGCAGATATTCGTACCGATCATCAGATGAATTTTGGCGCTGATTTGCGCCGCATTCCCGTCGCCGCGCGCCAGCCGGGTTTGACCAGCCGCCGGGCTTTGCTGGCGGGGGTCGGGCTGCTCGCGGTGACCGGGGGCAGCGCCATGTTCTGGCGTTCCGCCAGCGCCAAGGTCTATGAAACCGAGGTCGGCGAGCAAAAACATGTCGCCTTGGACGATGGCAGCCAGCTTTTCCTCGATGCCCGTACCCGGATCGCGGTTTCCTTCAGCGAAACCGCCCGTGTGGTGGATATGGAATATGGACGGGCAAATTTCCGTATCGTTCCGGACCTCAAACGGCCCTTCATTGTGGAAGCCGCGGAACGCAAGATTATCGCCACCCGCTGCAATTTCGATGTGCGTTGCGAAGACGGCAAGGTCCAGGTCGTCCTGATCCATGGCGAAGCCGATGTGAAGTCTGCTTCGGCCGCCGAGGGCCGGGGAGAGCGGGGGAAAGTGAAGGCCGGCGAAAGACTGGTGGCGTCCAACGATGTCGACAAACGTGACAAGCCCGACATGACTCATGTCCTGGCCTGGCAGACCGGTTATGAAATGTTCGACAAGGAAAACCTCGCCCAGGTGGCGGAAGAGATGAACCGCTATTCCACCGTCCGGCTGGAAGTGGACCCCAGCGCTTCCGGGCTGAAAGTCAGCGGCATGTACCGGGTGGGCGATAACGGCGCCTTCGCCCAATCCTTGGCAAAATTGCTGCCCATCTCGGTGCGGCAGAATGGCGACACTTTGGTCCTTACGGCCGATTCCGACCCGTAAAGGGGGTGGGGAAATCACGCGTTCCGAACGTCTGCTTTCCTATAGCGGCCCCTTAAGTGGCCGTAGACCAGGGGGAATAGATGGTCATTTCACGCTGCTTGCGCTCGATTTTGTTCGGTACGGTCGCGGTCCTGTCCATCAATGCCGCCGCCGCGGCCCAGGACAACAGAATCTCCTTGTCCGAACAGCCTTTATCGGACGCGTTGCGCAGTGTGGCGCAGAAAACCGGCGAAAGCATTCTGTTCACCCCCGAATCGGTGGAAGGCCTGCGCGCCCCCGCCATATCCGGCGAGATGAGCGCCCGCCAGGCGGTGAGCCTTCTGACCCGCGGCACCGATCTGGAAGTGGTGGCCGACGGCACCAATGGGCTGATTGTGCGCCGCCCTTTCATGCGCCGCGCGGTGGAGCAGGTGCCCCAGACCGTGGCCGGCGGCACAGCACCGGTGGAAACCGTGGTGGTCAGCGGCTTCCGCTCCAGCCTTGAACAGTCGTTGGATATGAAGCGCCGGGCGCTGGATTCCTCCGACAGCATCCTGGCCGAAGACATCGCCAAATTTCCCGATCTCAATGTTTCGGAATCCCTGCAACGCATTCCCGGCATCACCCTGGCGCGCGATCAGGGCGAAGGGCGCCAGATTTCGGTGCGCGGGCTCAATTCCACCTTCACCCGGGTGCGCATCAACGGCATGGAGGCGCTCGCCACCACCGGCTCGGAAGACGTGTCGGGCGGCGCCAATCGCGGCCGTTCCTTCGACTTCAATGTCTTCGCCTCGGAACTGTTCAGCCAGCTCACGGTGCACAAGACGGCTTCGGCGGAAGTGGAGGAAGGTTCACTGGGCGCCACGGTCGATCTGCATACCGCCCATCCCTTCGACAAGCCGGGCTTTACCTTGGTGGCCAGCTCGCAAGCCGGTTACAACGACATGTCGGGCGGCTTCAATCCGCGCTTTGCCGGTCTGATCTCCGACACTTTCATGGGTGGCAGGCTGGGTGTGTTGGTCTCTGCCGCCTATCAGATTCAAAACGGTCTTGAGGCCGGCGCCAGCACGGTGCGCTGGCAGAACGACAATACGGCGCAAAATGCCGGTCATACGCCGCCCTTGATCGCGGGCTGTGTCAACAATGTGCCGGCCGCCACCTCGCAATGCGCCACTGGCCAGCGTTTCGCCTATGTCGCCTTCAATCCGCCCGCCGCCTTGCCCGGTACCGCCTCACTGGCCTCTCAGACTACGGCGTTCTTCCCGAGCAGCTGCGTGCCTCCGACGGCCACCACACCACCAGCAGCTCCTCTGCCTAATTCGACAGGCTATGTGGCTGCCAACGCGGGAGGACCGAACCGCCAGACACGCGGCCAGGTTCCCAACGGCAGTTGCTTCGGTACTGGTCTTTTGCCCAACAACTACGACGTCGTGAATGAAGCCTTCCATCCGCGTTTTCCCCGCTATGACAATATTACCAACCACTCCAAGCGCCTGGGCCTGACCGGATCGGTGCAGTGGCAGCCGGACGATCAGACGCTGTTCACCTTGGACGCGCTGTTCGCCGATTTCGCGGTGGTGCGCAACGAGTACTATCTGGAGGCCGAGTCCTTCTCCAACAACAATGTCAGCAACAATCCTGGTCTTGTCGCTCCGATCTTGGGTATCGGCAGCATCGGGGTTCTGAATTACGAGGTCGATCCGCTTACAAACAATCTGAATTATGTTCAGGCCACCAATGTCGGCCTCCGGTCGGAACACCGCCTCGACCATCTCGACACCCGCTTCACGGAAGTGACCTTGGATGCCGAGCATGAGTTCAGCGATGACTTCAAGATCCACGGGTTGCTGGGTTATTCCCAGTCCAATCACAACAATCCCATCCAGACCACCCTAACGATGGATTACGATTGCACTGCCGTGACATCCTCCACGGGGGCGCTTTCGGGTTGCCCCGGGGGCGGCGGTACCGCGGCCCAAAATGGGGCGGGCACCTTGGCCAATCCCTATTCCTTCGATTATCGCGGCGGCCTGAGCCAGCTTCCCGCGCTGACCTATGGCAATGTCGATGTGACCTCGACCAATGGCTGGTTCCTGTCGCAGATCCGCTCGCGCCAGAACTATCTGCACAGCAGCTATCGCACCATCCAGGCCGACTTTGCCTGGAAAGCCACGGATTGGCTGGATGTCAAAGGCGGCATCGATTACAAAAATTACGGCTACAGCGCGACCATCACCGCGCGCACCAACGGCACCACCGCCAGCCAGGACAATATCATTCCGGCCGCCATGACCACCAATGCGGTGCTGGCGGCCAATTCCCAGCTGACCACCATTCACGGCATCGATATCGGCGCGGGCACGCCGGCCACCTGGGCTGTTCCCAACATCGATGCCTTCAACAATCAGTTCCATATCTGGGACCAGAGCCAATTCCCCGCGGTACAAGCCAGCGGCGCGGCGCCTTGCAATGCGGCGCCCGGATGCTCGGCCTTTCTGCAGGGTCCGGGACAATTCCTCAGCCAGAACGGCATTATCCGGGAAAGCGACGTCGGCTTCTGGATTCAGGGCGATTGGAACGCGCAATTTTATGGCGCGCCGTTCCGCGGCAATATCGGCGCCCGCTATGTCGAGACCACCCAGGAGTCGATCGGCTTCAGTTTCGATCCCGGCACCAGGTCGATCATCACCAGCAAATTGTCGCGCACCTATCACGATTTTCTGCCGTCGATGAACGCGGTGCTGGAGCCGGCGGACAATTTCCTGGTCCGTTTCGGCGCGGCCTATGTGATGGCGCGGCCGGACCTGATCAACCTGTTGCCGGGCGGCGCGACCGCCACGGTGGCGGGCAGCAATTTCAACGTCACCCTGAACAACCCGAACCTCAATCCGTTCCGGGCCAAGACGGCGGACCTGTCGTTCGAATGCGAATGGTATTACACCAAGGGCGCGCTGTTCTCAGTCGCCTTCTTCTACAAACATCTGGATTCGCTGATCCAGACGGTGCGTCAGTCCATCGCCTTCAACCAGAATACCGACGGCGTGCCGGTGTCGCTGGTGCAGCCGGCTTGCGGCGCCTCCTATGTCGCCCCGCCCGCCAGCGGTTGCAACGAAGCGGCGACCTGGCTGTTCTCCAAGCCGATCAATTCCAAGGGTGCGCCGCTCTACGGCACGGAAATCTCCTGGCAGCAGCCGTTCGATTTCCTTCCCAGCATTTTGGCCAATACCGGCTTTACCGGCAACGTCACTTTCGTGCAGGCAACCCAGACTTATTTCAACACCGACGGTTCGGTCTTGACCAAGGCCGATCTGACCGGCCTGTCGCACACCTCTTGGAGCGGCACGCTTTATTATGACGACAGCCAGTTCATGCTGCGCGGCACGGCGACCTATCGCAGCAAGTATATTCCCAATGGCGGCGTCAATCCGGGCAACCTGAACGACTTTTTGATCAACACCTCGACGCTGAATTTCGACATGGCGGCGAGCTATAGGATCAACGACAATTTCACCGTCACCTTCGACGCCATCAACCTGACCAACCAGCCCAGCACCCAGCTGGCGGATTCGATCGGCCAGCGGCTTTATTACAATCACTATACCGGCACGAACTTCTTTGCCGGGCTGCGCTACACCTACTAGCTGCTCTGGCTGGGAGCGGGGTCCCGGGACCCCGCCAGCCCCCTGTTAGCGATACCGTAAACCGCTATACTCCCCCCAATAATAAAGGGAGGCGGGATGCGGAAATCTGTGTTTTTGGCCCTGTTTGGAGCGGCTTTGTGCGGCGCAGCCGTCCCTGCCATTGCTCAGGTGCGGCCGCCCATCACCTCGGTTTCGCATCTGTCGGTCTATGCCAGCGACGCCGCCAAGGCAGAAGCTTTCTATGTCCATGATCTGGGCGCGGTGAAGAAGTCCGATGCGGAGAATGCGCAAGGCACGCGATATTATTTTTCACCGACACAATTCGTCCAAGTGCTGCCCTTGCCGGCCAATGCCGGACTGAACCGGGCCGATCATATCGCCTTCAACACCTCAGACGCCGAAGGCATGCGCCGCTATCTGGCTTCCAAAAAAATCGCCGTACCCAAGGCGGTGACCAAGGGTGCCGATGGCAGCCAATGGTTTCAGGTCAAAGACCCCGAAGGCGTGACGGTGGAATTTGTGTCGGCCCAGCCCACCGCAGTCGCCACCAATCCGCTCTTTCCCCATATCATCCATGTCGGCGCCATCATCAAGGACCGCGCCCTGCAGGATAGTTTCTACCGCGATATTCTGGGCTTTAAGCCCTATTGGTTCGGTGGCATGAAGGACGACGCCCCGCCCAGTTGGGTTTCGCAGCAGGTGCCGGACGGGACCGATTGGCTGGAATATATGATCACCACCAATCCCGCCCTGACCCAAGCGCAAATGGGCGTGCTCAATCATTTCGCCCTGGGGGTGCCCAATATGCAGGCGGCCTATACCAAGCTGTGGAATGACGACCGGCTGCAAGGCCAGGTCGACCGCCTCGGCCAACAGACCGTGCCCAAGATCGGGCGGGACGCCAAATGGCAGCTCAATCTGCTCGATCCCGACGGCACCCGTGCCGAAGTGATGGAGCTGCGCGCCATCGGCAAGCCCTGCTGCTCACCCTTCACCGCCGCCGATCCGGAGAAGTGAGATGAAGTGGATACTGGCGGCCTTTCTGGTGTTGTGGAGCGGCGCGGCGATGGCGGCGCCCCCGATCAAGGTGATGATCCTGGATGGCGCCAGTGCGGCGGCTTACCACGACTGGAAACTCGGTACCGAGATCTTCAAGCGCCAGTTGGAAGAGACCGGCCTGTTCGAGGTGACGGTGGTTACCGTGCCGCCCTCGGACGGCGATTTCTCCAATGTTCATCCCGATTTCGCCAAATACCGGGCAGTGGTGCTGAATTACGATTCCCAGGATTGGCCGGCGCCGCTCAAAGCCGAGTTCGAGACTTATATGAAGAATGGCGGCGGGCTGGTGGTGGTGCACGGCGCCGACAATGCTTTTCCCGACTGGCCGGCTTTCAATGAGATGATCGGTGTCGGCGGCTGGCGCAAGCGCGACGCGCCTGCCGGTCCCAAATGGTATTATCAGAACGGTAAGCTGACCTCCGATAGCGCGCCGGGCCCTGCGGGCATGCATGGCAAGCGCCGGCCGTTCCGCCTCACGGCGCGCGCGCCGCAACATCCCATCCTGCGCGGCCTGCCTGCCGAATGGACCCATGCCGCCGACGAGCTCTATACCCGCCTGCGCGGCCCCGGAAGAAACATGACGGTGCTGGCCACCGCCTATGCCGATCCCGCCAACAAGGGCACCGGTTTTGACGAACCGATGCTGATGGCGCTGAGTTGGGGCAAGGGGCGGATCTTCCACACCACCATGGGCCATGACGCCTTGGCGCTGTCCTGTATCGGTTTCATGACCACCTTCCAGCGCGGCACGGAATGGGCGGCGACGGGGCGGGTGACGCAGAAAGTGCCCAAGAATTTTCCCACCGCGGACTCGGTGAGCTATCGCGCCGATCTGGCGGCGATGGACCCGTTCCAGGCAGACGGTGTGTTGACAACTTTGCCGCCTGCAAAATAACGGCTAGCATTCCCGCAAAGACCGCAGGGGACGCTCATGAAAAACTGGATTGCCATCAGTCTGTTGGCGATGCTGCCGCTTGCCGCCTCGGCGCAGCAGCCCGCGGGTGTGCCGCATCCACCCACGGAATCTCCGTCCTGCGCGCCTTCCCTGGGATTGAATTTCATCTGCGGCCTCAATCAGCCGGAAGACCTGCTGCAGATCGGCAGCAGCAAATGGGTGATTGCCAGCGGCATGGGCGAGGATGGCGGCATCTCCCTGATCGATAGCGACGCCAAGACGGCGCGGCGTTTTTTCACCGGCGCCAGCAAGCCCGACCTCAAAACCTATCCGGATTGTCCCAAAGTGCCGGATCGCTTCAACAGCCATGGTCTCGCGCTTCGCCGGGCAAGGGCTGCGGGCACTTATACGCTTTATGCCGTGACCCACGCGCCGTTTGAGAGCATTCAAGTCTTTGCTGTGGACGCCCGCGGCACGACGCCCGCGATCAGCTGGACCGGTTGCGTCAAGCTGCCTGCCGATTACAGGACCAATTCGGTCACCGCCACCCGTGACGGCACCATCCTGGCCAATGTGCAGATGCACGGCAAAGCCACCGATTTCATCAGCGGCAATATTACCGGCGGGGTGTGGCAATGGAAACCCGCGGATAAAAAGCTGCAATTGCTGCCCGGTACGGAGTTGGCCGGCAATAACGGCATCGAGATTTCACCCGATGAAAGCGAATTCTATATCGCGGTTTCCGGCACCCAGACGGTGGCGGTCTATTCCCGCGCCAACACCACAAAACCGCTGCGCACCATCCGCACGCCTTTTTACAATCTGGACAATATCCATTGGAGCGGCAATCGCCTGATCGCGGCAGGCATGATGTTCGACGAACCGGCCTGCGGCGGTACCCGCAAGCAAATTCAAGACGCCAAGGGCAATATGAGTTGCCATCGCGGTTGGGTTATTTCCCAGCTTGATCCCAAGGCCATGACTTGGAAAATCCTGGCCTATGGCGAACCCAATCCCAGTTTCGGCGGCATCGCCACCGGCATGGTGATCGGCAATACGCTGTGGATCAGTTCCTTCCAGATGGACCGGGTGGCGTATCGGCCGCTTCCTGGCCCTAAGTAAGCCGCGCACTGCCCATTTTGGCGGCCAGCAGCAAGGCCTGGGTCATCGCCTCCGCATTGGCTTTGCCCTGACCGGTGATGTCGAAGGCGGTGCCGTGCGCGGGTGTGGTGATCGGCGCGGGCAATCCGGGGAAAGCGCGACCTGACCCTGGTCGTGATACATGGTGACGATACTGTCCAAGGCGCCGTCGCGCGCCTTGAGAAAAATCGTGTCGGCGGGGAAGGGGCCCAGGATGGGCAGGCCTTCCCCATTCAATTCCCGCGCCGCCGGTTCGATAATATCGATCTCTTCCCGGCCGCAGGTGCCGCCATCGCCGCCATGGGGATTGAGCGCCGCCACCGCCACACGAGGATTGGCAAAGCCCGCTTTTTTAAGGGTTTTATAAGTGAGACGTGCCGCCGCCTTGATGCGGTCCTTGGTGATATATTTGGGAATGTCGGCCAGCGGGATATGGCTGGAGATGCGCGAAGTCCACAAAGTGCCCAATGTGTTGAACTCGCAGAAATAATCGGTCACGCCAAAATAGTCGGCGAAGAAATGCAGCTCGTCCTCGAACGCCATGCCGCCTTTCTTCATCGCCTGCTTGTTGAGCGGGGCAAAGCAAATGGCGTCGATCTGGCCGGCTTTGACCGCATCCAGGCAGGCGGTGAGGGCAATGCGCGCGCCCTTGCCCGCCGCGACAGTGACTTGCGAAGGCGTGACATCGGCCTTGGCCACGGTTTGCAATTCCAGCAGCATCGGCGCGCCGCCGCCGTCGCGCGCTTCCGCAAAACTGCGAATGGTCTTCACCGCCGTCGCGGTTCCCGCAATCCGCTGGCCTTCCGCCCAGACCCAGGCATCGCCCACCAGCACAATATCGGCCGCGGCCAAAGCCTCAGGACGGGTCAGCAATTTCGCCACCAGTTCGGGACCGATGCCGGAAGCATCGCCGAAGGTCACGGCCACAAGCGGTTTGGTCATTATTTTGCTTTCAAGGATGCGGTGTAGGCGGTCAGGTTGACGATATCGGCCGCGGTCAGCTTGGCGCTGACCTCTTTCATGGCCGCCGCCATTTCGCCATGCCGCGCGCCCTGCTGGAAGTCGTATAATTGCCGCGCCAGATAGCTGGGCGAGCGCCCAGCAATGGCGGGTGTTTCGTCAATGCCGCCGCGCAGGCCCGGGCCATGGCAGCCTTCGCAGCCATGCTGTGCCGCCAGGCGCCTGCCTTTGGCCACCGCGCCCACCGGCACATAGGCGATGAAACCGGCATGGGGGTCACGCAGCTGCTCGCGATCGACATTGGCGGGGGTTTCGACCACCCGGTTGGCGATCGGCTGGCGGCTGCGGTCTTCATGCGGCAGCCACATGCCTTCCTGGCTGCGCATTTTGACCACCGTGGCGGTCTCGACCACTTTGATCGGAACGGTGGGCCGCAGGGAGGCATAATAGGCGGCGGCTTCGACAATTTCCGCTTCCGTCATGGCTTTGGCGAAGTCCACCATCTGCTGGGCATTGTGCTTGCGCGGTTCGGCGCTTTTGCGTGAGCCCGATTTCATCTCCCGCAACTGCCGCGCCAGATAGGCCGCATTCAGCCCCGCCAGATTGGCATTCTGCGGCCGGCCCTTGCCGTTGGGATAGTGGCAGGCGGCGCAAGCGGTGATTTCGCGCCCCGGATCGCCGGCAGCGATGATGCGCGGCATCACGGGATGATCGCCGGGATACCAGTCGGCCGGAGCTTTCCGTCCCGCGCCGCTGATCTGGCTGCGGGTGAAGCGGCCGTCCGAGCCCGGCAGGCTGTATACAGTACCGTCATCGCGCGGCGCGGTGGCTTCGTTCTCGGGCGTGGGCACGCCATAGGCCCAATCCGGATAAGAAGGGGGCTGGCCGGCTCCGCCCAGGGCCAGGACAGCGGCCGCAAGCAGCAGAAATTTTTTCATGGCGATTCTTTCCCCGCCTCGCGCTAATATGTCTGACAAATGCCGCGAGACGCATTTGCCCCTTGGAGGATATTATGAAATTCCCCGCTTTGGTCTTGGCCGCGATACTAGCCTCTGGCGGGGCTTTCGCCCAACAGGCGATGAATCCTGTGGCGATTTCGGTCGATCTGGCCAAGACGGCCGGACCCTATAAGCCGATTTACAGCTGGTTCGGCTATGACGAGGCCAATTACACCACCGGGCGCGACGGCAAGAAGCTGCTGCGGGAACTGCGCGACCTCAGCCCGGTTCCGGTCTATATCCGGGCGCATCACCTTTTCACGACGGGCGATGGTACCGCCGAGCTGAAATGGAGCTCGACCAATGTCTATCGTGAGGATGCCAGCGGTAAGCCTATCTACGACTTCACCATCCTGGACGGAATTTTCGACGAGTATAAAGCGGCCGGTGTGGTGCCGATGGTGGAACTGGGCTTTATGCCCAAGGACCTGACCAGCGGCACCAACGAATATCAGGTTCATTATCCCGGCCGCACCACCGCGGGCAGTGTGCAGGCGCCGCCCAAGGATTTTGCCAAATGGCAGGAACTGGTGCGGGTCTTCACCGCCCATCTGGTGCAACGTTATGGCGTCGAAACGGTGAAGGGCTGGTATTTCGAAGTCTGGAACGAGCCGGATATCGATTACTGGCACGGCACGCCGCAGGAATATTGGAAGCTGTACGACACGGCGGTGGCGGGGGTGCGCGCCGCGCTGCCGGGCGCCATGGTCGGCGGACCCGCCACCACGGGGCCGGGGCCGGGCTCGGAAAAAGCCTACAAATTTCTCGACGATTTCCTCACCCATGTCACCGACGCCAAGGTGCCGCTGGATTTCATCTCCTTCCATGCCAAGGGCCGCCCCCAGATCGAAGGCGGCGAAGTGGTGATGGGACTGGCCAAGGAAATGAACGATGTGGCCAAGGGCTTTGAGATCGTCGCCCGCCACAAGATGAACAAGCTGCCGATCATCCTGAGTGAGGCCGATCCGGAAGGCTGCGCCGCCTGTTCCATGAAGGTCAATCCGGCCAACGGCTATCGCAACGGCACGCTTTATCCCTCTTATACCGCCGCCGCCTATAAGGGCCTGTTCGAACTGGCTGACCGTTACAAGGTCAATCTGATCTCCATGCTGAGCTGGTCCTTTGAGTTCGAGGGCAAGGAGTATTTCGAGGGCTTCCGTTCCCTTGCCACCAACGGCATCGACAAGCCGGTGCTCAATTTCTTCCGCATGGCGGCGCTGATGAATGGCCGCCGAGTCGGGGTGTCCAGCAGCGGGCAAGTGAAACTGGACGACATTATCGCCGGCGGCGTGCGCGGCGCCGCCACGGTCGATGCCTTTGCCACGGCGAATGCGCGCCAAGCCGCGATCATGCTGTGGAATTATCATGACGCGGAAAAGGCGGGGCCGTCGGCGGGAAAGACGGGCCTGCCCAAGACCGCGTCACGGGTAAAGTTGACCCACTACCGCATCGATGACAGCCATTCCAACGCCTATACGGTTTGGAAGGCGATGGGCTCGCCGCAAAATCCGAGCGCCCCACAGTATGCCGAATTGAAAAGCAAGGACGGATTGCAACTGCTGGAATCGCCGCGCTGGATCGATGCCAAGGGCGGCGCGGTCAGTGTCGCCACCGACCTGCCGCACCATTCGATTTCCCTGCTCCAGATCGACTGGTGACGCCGAAGTCCTGTGGTGCGGTGGATATCCCAAGCCGAGCAACTCGGAACGTCCGCTTTTGACCCAAAGCGGACATGATTGCTCATGACCCCTGGTGCCCCGATCTGGCGAACAGCCCATTCAATCAGACGGAACGCGCCAATCTTCACGGTTTGTAAAATATGCAGATCTTGTTGCCAGTAGGGTCGCGCAGGTAAGCGCCATACCAACTCGTCTTGTCTGGCGGCCGAAAGCCCGGTGCGCCCTCATTGCTGCCGCCCGCCTCTAGCCCCGCTTTATGTGCGGCATTTACCTCGTCGGAGGACTTGGCCGTGAACGCGATCATCGTGCCGTTTCCGAACGTCGCTGGCTTCTGGTCGAAGGGAGGACAGACATAGACGCTGTGAGTGTCGAAGCCTTTCGGGCCATAACCGATCCAGCCGCCATCGGCGAATTTTCGTTCATGCCCGAATGCACCGAAAAACGCATCGTAGAACTTGCCCGACGCATCGCTATCCTTGGCACCTATAGTGACGTAACCAATCATCCGATCCCTCCTCGAGGCATGATCAGGCCGCGTTGAAAACATCATTATGGCGCGAGGATACTCAAAGAGGAACATGGCCAAGGGCTGGCAAGGCGCACGCTGAGTGATTGATCCTGTTCTCCCTGAAGGGAGGAATGGGGTGCGGGAGGAATTTCTAGTCCAAGCCCAATGGTCGCTTTTGGCGCAAAGCGGACATTCCTCGCCCCTTTGGCTACTCGGCAATCATACGATCAATCGGCTCCGACATCAGGCCGGAACATCCACCCAGGCATGCGCCTTATGGCTGGCCATCTCGGCGGTCAGGATTTTCATCTGCCGAAGGCCATCGGCCAGTTGCGGATAGTCGGGTGTGAGCGTGGGATCGCTGATGGACGCATAAAAGCGGCGAAACAGCTGCTTGTGGGTGTCGGGATAACCTTCGGCATGGCCGCCGGGATAGTCGGCAAAGCCGCGCGCCGCCTCGATCATCAAGGACGGGTCCTTCAGCAGCAGCTGATTGGGCGCATCGCGATGGCCCAGCCACAATTCCTCGGGACTTTCCTGACGCCAGGTGGCGCCGCCCTTGGTGCCGTAGATTTCCAGCACCAAACCGTTCTTGCGCCCGGCAGAGACCTGACTGGCGGTCATCGCCCCGCGCGCCCAATCTTTTCCATTCTTGGCCATGCGGAACAATGTCGCCCCGAAATCCTCGGTGACGATGGGGGTATCCACCGTCTCGCCCGCCGTGCCTAGTTTGCCGGAAAAGCTTTCCCCGCCGCCTTTCGGCTGTTTGCGGGTGGGATGGGAAAGGCTGCACACGGCGGAGACTTTCAAGCCGGTGACATGCTCGGCCATGTCGAAAAAGTGCGAGCCGATATCGGCCATCACCCGTGAATCGCCGCTGACCTTGGGGTCTACCCGCCAGTTCCAGTCGCTCTCATACAGCATCCAGTCCTGGGAATAGGTGCCCTGGACCACCAATATGTCGCCGAACTCACCGGCTTCGCGCATCCGGCGCATCTGCTGCACCATCGGGTAATAGCGCAGATTGTGACACAGCCCGCCGCGCAGCTTCTTGGCCGCCACCAGATCGGTGAGGATTTGCGCTTCTTCCACACTCATCGCCAGCGGCTTTTCGCACAGCACATGCTTGCCCGCTTCCAGCGCCGCCTTGACGATGGGGAAATGCGAGACATTGGGGGTTGTGACATGCACCGCGTCGATCGAGGGATCGTTGATCACATCATGCCAGTCGCCGGTGGCGTTGAGCACATTGTAGCCCGCCGCCGCGGCGCGCGCCTTGTCCGCAGCTGTCGCGGCAATTTCCACCACATCGACATTTTCGACGCGGCGCAGGGCCTCCAGATGGACACGGCCCATGAAGCCGGTGCCGATCACCGCCGTCCTTATACGTTCCATTTCTACACCCACCAGGCCGCGGCGGGTTTTTCCTTGATGATGACCTGGCTCAGCAGCGCCGCCGCCTTGGTCAGGCCTTCGTCGGGTGACATCAGACTGTCTTCATGCTCGATCGACAGGACATTGTCATAGCCATACATGCGCAGGGTGGAGATGAATTCGCTCCACCATTCCGCACTATGACCATAGCCGACGGTGCGGAACATCCAGGAGCGTTCGCGCTCATTGGTATAGGACTTGGTGTCCAGCACGCCATTGCGAAGCGTATTGGCGGAGAAAATCTGGGTATCCTTGGCATGGACATAGTGAATGGCGTCGCCCAATACGCGCACCGCCTGGATGGGATCGATGCCCTGCCAGAACAGGTGACTGGGATCGAGATTGGCGCCTACCGCCGGTCCGGCAATGCCGCGCAGCTTGAGCAGGGTTTCGGGATTGTAAACCACAAAGCCGGGATGCATCTCGATGGCGATCTTCACGCCATGATCGGCGGCGAATTTGCCATGCGCCTTCCAATAGGGCGTCACCACCTCGTCCCATTGCCAGTTCAACACGTCCAGAAAATCCGGCGGCCAGGGACAGGTGACCCAGTTGGGAAATTTCGCATTGGGGGAATCGCCAGGGCAGCCGGAGAAATCCACCACCGTGTTCACGCCCAGCTTTTCCGCCAACAAGATTGTCTTGTGCGCGGTATCGCGATGCTTGGTGGAAATCTCCTTGTCGGGATGCAGGGGATTGCCATGGCAGGACAGCGCCGAAATCGTCATCCCGGCATCGGCGATCTTGCTTTTGAAGGTTTGCAATTCGGCCGGATTGTCCAGCATGGACAATTTGGCATGGGCGTCGCCCGGATAATTGCCGGTGCCGAATTCCACCGTGTCGATGCCCAGCGATTTCAGCTTTTTCAAGACCGCGTCCAGCGGCAAAGCCGACAATAGGGGCGTGAAAACTCCCACCTTCATGACATCCTCCCAACGCCCTCAAAAGGGGCTTCATGGACCGATTTCAGACTATTAGGCGGGGCGGCGCAACGGCGATTTGCTGGTCTTGTGGATACAGCGAAGGCTATTTGCCATAGGCTTCGCCCGCCGCTATCCCTAGGGCCATGGCCCATCCCGATTTTGTCCTGTCGCTCTCCTGTCCCGACCGCCGCGGCATTGTGGCCGAGTTCACCCGTTTCCTGTTCGAGCGCAACTGCAACATCCTGGACAGCCAGCAATTCGGCGACCGCGCCAATGGACGTTTTTTCATGCGGGTGCATGGCCAGTCGGAAGGCGGATTGGAGATTTCCCAACTGGAAAGCGATTTTGCCCCTATCGCGCGGAATTTTTCCATGGAGGTCCAGTTCTTCGACAACAGCCGCAAGACCCGTGCGGTGATCATGGTGTCCAAATTCGGTCATGCCCTGGTCGACCTCTTGTACCGGGTGCGCATCGGCGCGATTGCCATGGATGTGCCGCTGATCGTTTCCAATCATCGCGATTTTGAGGATGTGGCGGCGGCGCAGAATATTCCTTTCGTTCATTTGCCCGTGACCGGCCAGAACAAGGCGGAACAGGAAGCACGGCTGACAGGCTTGCTGGAGGAACACAGGATCGATCTGGTAATTCTGGCGCGCTATATGCAAATCCTGTCGGACAGTTTCTGCAAGGCGCGTGTTGGCAAGATCATCAACATTCATCACAGCTTCCTGCCCAGCTTCAAGGGCGCCAACCCCTATACCCAGGCGCATGAACGCGGCGTCAAGCTGATCGGAGCCACGGCGCACTATGTCACCGGCGATCTTGATGAAGGCCCGATCCTCGATCAATCGGTGGAACGCGTCACCCATGCCCTGGATGCAAACGACTATGTCTCTGTGGGCCGCGATATCGAAAGCCGCACTCTGGCGCGCGCCGTCAAATATCATTGCGAGCATCGCATCCTGCTCAACGGCAAAAAGACGGTGATTTTTTCTTAGCTGATTTTTTCAGCCGCTGTTGCGCAGCCCGGCCGCGACGCCGTTGATGGACATATGAATGCCGGCATGGATTTCGGCACCGCCATCGCCCTCACGCCGTCGCCGCAGCAGATCCACCTGCAGATGATTGAGCGCGTTGACGTAGGGCAGGCGGCTTTGGATGGAATCCGCCAGGCGCGGATTGCGGGCCAGCAATTCGGGCTGCTCGGTGATCTGCAAAAGCGCGTCATGGGCCAACTGCCACTCCGCCTCGATCCGCGCCATCACGCTTTGGGCGAAGCCGCGGTCCTCGACCAATTCGCTATAGCGTCGAGCGATGGAAAGGCTGGATTTGGCCAGCACCATTTCCATATTGGCCAGCATGGTGCGGAAAAAGGCCGACTTCTTATATAGGGGCTTCAGCTGGTCCACGCCGACCGCCGCCGCCGCGGTGCCGAAACCGAACCAGCCCGGTAACATCACGCGCGCCTGGGACCAGGAAAAAACCCAGGGGATGGCGCGCAAATCCTCGATTTTGGGGGATTGGGTGCGCGAGGCCGGACGGCTGCCGATTTTGAGGTCGGCGATTTCCAGCAAGGGGGTCGCCTGGCGGAAGTAATGCTCGAAATTTTGTGTGTCATAGACCAGGCCGCGATAGGCGCTAAAGGCGGTCTGGGAAAGCTTGTCCAACAGCGCGCCGCCGTCATGGTCGACCGCGTCGTCCTGCGGTGAAAGTTCGGCCAACAAGGCGGCGGCGACAATGGTTTCCAAACTGGCCTGACCGATATCGATGTCGCCATATTTGGAGGCCACCACTTCGCCCTGTTCGGTGATACGGATGCCGTGTGCCGATGCCTCGGAAGGCAAGGCGCGGATGGCATCAAAGCTGGAGCCGCCGCCACGGCCCACCGCGCCGCCCCGGCCATGGAAGAAGCGCATGCGGATGCCATGAGCCTTGCCCAGTGCCACCAGCCGGGCGATGCCGGAATAGATTTCCCAGCTGGAAGTGACATAGCCGCCATCCTTGTTGCTGTCGGAATAGCCGATCATCACTTCCTGAAGATTGTCCTGGGCGGCGATCATGGCGCGGGGCAGGGCGGCCTGAAAATACGACTCCATCACCGCCGCGCTCTGGCGCAGATCCAGATCCTCGATGGTTTCGAACAGCGGCACAATGCGAAGCCGCGCCTGCGGTGTCTCCCCGGGCAGGAAAAGCCCGGCTTCTTTCATGAGGGTGGCGACTTCCAGCAGATCGGACGGTGTGGCGGCTTTGGAAATCACATATTGCGCGATGGCTCCCTTGCCGAAATTTTTCTTCAGCGCCGCCGCCTTGTCGGCAATCGCCAGTTCGCGCGCGGTCTCGGCGGAATAGTCGGCATAAGGCGAGCGCAAGGGGCGGGCATGGGCCAGTTCGCCCAGCAACAGCGCGGCGCGTCCCTTTTCGTCCAAGGCCAGATAATCCGCCACCCCGGCGGTCTTGAGCAGTTCCGCCACCGCGCGCTCATGCACATCGCTGTTCTGGCGCACATCCATGGTGGCAAGATGGAAACCGAAAGCGCTGACCGCTTCGCGCAGGTTCAGCAGCCGGCCTTCGCCCAGATCAGCATCGCCATTCTCCGCCAGGGAAGCGGCGATCACATCCAGATCGGCGGCGAATTCCTCCGGCGTGACATAGGCGTCCGCCTTGAAGCGCGGCGGCCTGACGGGACCCGCGCCCAGCAAGGCGGTACGGGTCGCCGCCATGCGGGCATAACAAGTGACCAGCGCGCGCCGGTAAGGTTCGTCTTCCTGATGTATCGAAACCTGTTCGGCCGCCAGGGCGCGCAGTTTTTCGCTGGTCTTGACCAGAGAGTCCGACAGCGACAGCTCCGCGCCCAGGGCATGAATTTCGCTGAGATAATAATCCAGCACGACTTCTGCTTGCCGCCGCACCGCATAGTCCAGGGTTTCCGGCGAGACATTGGGATTGCCGTCACGGTCGCCGCCCACCCAGGATCCGGGCCTGAGATATGGCATGATTTCGCCATCCAGCTTGAACAGCCGCGCCAGGCGGCGTTTGACCAGCGGCAGGCCCGGTAGAAAAGTGCGGGCAAATATCGCCAGATTGTTTTCGATTTCGTCCTGCACCGCGATGCGGTTGGAACGCAGCATGCGGGTTTGCCACAGGATGCGGATGGCGCGCTTGAGCTGTACATCGATCTCGTCGCGCTCGGCGGTCTGGAGGCTGGCGGCGTCGCGCCGTTCCAACAGCTCGCTGATTTCGTTCTCGCGATCCAGAATGGATTTGCGCCGCACCTCGGTGGGATGGGCGGTGATCACCGGCACGAACAGTGCGTCCTTGAGATAGGCGCGCACCCGCTTGGTGGTGAGGCCGGGATGCAATTCCATACGCTGCGCCGCGCCTGAGCCCAGCGCCTTGGTCTCGCGCCGCGCGATATGATCGTCGGCAATATTGGCCAATTGGGAAAAGATGGAAAAGGCGCGGATCAGAAGCAGGATTTCCGCGTGGCTGCGGCCTTTGAGCCGGTCGAGCGCGCTTTCCCCGCTTCCTTCGCCCGAGCGATACTCCCCCACCGACTGTCGGCGGATGCCTTCCACCAACTGAAAAGCCTCTTCGCCATGCTGGGGAAAGTCGCGGATCACTTCGCCCAAAAGCCGGCCCAAAAGCCGGATCGAAGCCCGGTCTTCGCGGGGCAATTTGGGTTGTTCGGTCATGGTCTTGCGGTGGCGGGGTTGCCGGTTACACTAGACCCAAAAGGGGCGGCCAAAAAAGCGCCCACCGGGGAAAATCGTGGGCTCGAATTCGACTATGGCGATGTTGCCGCTCGATTATATCGAGTTCTTCGTCTTTCTTGCGGCATTGTGTCTTGTCGGCTTTTTTTCCGGACGCGGCGAGCGTTCTTCCACAACTGACTATTTTTTAGCCGGTCGCCGGCTGCCTTGGTATGCGGTGGGCGGCAGCTATGTCGCCGCCAATGTCTCGACCGAGCATTTCATCGGCCTGGTCGGCGCCAGCTATATCATGGGCATGCCGACCGCCCTGGCCCAGTGGCAGACCACCTTGGCGGAAGTCATCATCGTGTTTCTGTTCGTGCCCTTCCTGATCCGGGCGCGGGTGGTCACCGTGCCGCAATATCTGGCGCAACGCTTCGGGCCCGGCGTGCGGCTGGCTTTTGCGCTGCTCACCATCTTCGCCAATATCACCATCTTCATGGCGGCGGTGATGTATGCCGGCGGTTTGGCTTTGGGAAAGCGGGTTTCTTCGGCTGGCCGCTTTTGTGGTGCATCATCGGCACCGGCATCTTTGCCGGCGGCTGGGCGGTGTATGGCGGTCTCAATACCGTGGCCTGGACCGGGGTGCTGACCGCCATTGTCAAGATTGGCGGCGTGACCTTGCTGACCATCCTGGCGCTCAAGGCGATGACGCCGTCGGGCGGCATGGTCGATGGCTTTATCTATGTCATCCAGAAGAACATCGGCGACAGCGGTATCTGGAAGCAGGCACTGGACGCCAGCGCGCCGCATCTCACCCAGTATGGCGACTATAACCGGCTCACCGTGTTCCAGCCGCCGGATCATCCCTTGACGCCCTGGACCGGCACTTTCTTCGGCTTCCTGGCGGTGGGTGTGTGGTACGGGGTGATGAACCAGTTCATCGTCCAGCGTGTGTTGGGCGCGCGCGATATCTGGCATGCCCGCATGGGCATGGTGATGGCGGGTTACGCCAAACTGTTCTTGCCCCTGATCATCGTCTTGCCGGGCCTGATCCTGTTTGCGCGTCATCCCGAATTCATGCTGGGCGACTGGGCCGCGGCCACTCATCGTGCCGATGGCGGCTTTGTGGTTCTGGTGCAGGAATTTTTCCCCACAGGGTTGCGCGGCGTGTTGCTGGCGGTGCTGATCTGCGCCGTGCAGGCGACCGTCAGTTCGGTGGTCGGGAAAGCGACATCTATGTCCCGCTAATCAACAAGGATGCGACGGAAAAACAGAAAGTCCGCTTTGGTATCTGGGCTTCGGTCGCCGCGATCATGGCCGGCATCGCCATGGCCATCGCCATCAGCAAGATGGATTCCGGCATTTATCAATATATGCAGACCATCAATGCCCTGGTGGCGCCGCCTTTCGCCGCCATCCTGTGGGTGGGACTGTTGTGGAAGCGCACCAATGGCGCGGGCGCCATCGCCTCGATCGTCGCGGGTTTTGCCACCGGTCTGGGCCTCAAACTGATCGGCTATTTGTGGGTCATGCCCCCCTGGTTCTATCCCTTCGGCAACCAGGCCCCGGTCTGCCTGCTGATTTCGGTCCTGGCCTGCATTTTGGGAACCCTGGCGCATCCGGCGCCCACCCCCGGTACCGACCCCGAGCCGGTAACCTTCTGGAATTCCGGGGAGACCTTGCGCGCCGGCCTGGGCGACCGCTGGTATAAAAGTGTGGTCCTTTGGGCCGGTCTTTCGCTGGTGATGACCCTGGCCGCCATGGTGATATTCTCTCAACTCTTCTTTCCGACAGGGGCGGGACAATGAACAAGAAGAACCTTGCCGATCTGGTGATCCGGCAATCCGAGTTCAAAGGCGAGATGGGGGTGGCGCGCGCCGACATCACCCCGCCGCCCAACATCTATTCCCGTTCCTGGGGCAGTGCTTTGCATGATGCCGGGAAAGCGAAGGTATTCATCGGCCGCTGGTGACCACTTGCCTGTTCATGCGCGGCGGCGATCCCCAGATCGAGCTCTATCTGCTCTGTTTCGATCTGGGCTGGTGGTACGACATCGCTCATGAAATGGAAATCCGCAAAGCCATTCTGAAAAAATCCGGCATTCGCGACGAGCAGCTTCTCACCCATATGGGCCATACCCATTCCGGCCCCATCACCAATCTGCAGAATCTGGAGCGCGAGGGCGGCGATTTGATTCCGGCCTATCGCGACAAGATCGTAGAAGGCGCGGTGGCGGCGCTTGCCGGCGCCAAGGCCAATGCCCAGCCGGCTGTCGCCTCCTGGGCGCAAGGACGCTGCGATCTGGCGCGCAACCGCGATCTGGTGTTGGACAGCGAGACCTTCCTTTGCAGCGTCAACCCCGACGGCCCGACCGACGATACGGTGCTGGTGGGCCGGGTCACCGACATGAAGGGCAAGATCATCGCCACCATGGTGAATTATGCCTGCCATCCCGTGTCGCTGGGCGGCGGCAACAAATTGATCTCGCCCGACTATTATGGCGCGATGCGCGAGGTGGTGGAGCGTGACACGGGCGGCGCGCCTTGCCTTTTCCTCCACGGCGCCTCTGGTGACATGACACCGCTACGCTCCTATGAAAGCGATACCGCGATTGCCGACCAGAATGGCCGCCAACTGGGGTATGCCGCGCTTTCCACCCTGACCGGCATGCTGCCGCCGGAACAGGAAATCGCTTTCGACAGGATCGAGGATTCCGGCGCGCGTCTGGGCCGCTGGAGTCTGCGACCCAAGCCCGCCAACACCACCCTGAAAGCCACGGTGTCGGATACCGAGCTGCCCTATGTCGATTTGCCTTCCGAAGCGGAATTGATCGCGGCGATCAGGGGCTGCAACGACCGTCCGTTGAAGGAACGGCTGGAACGGCGGCTGATGGTTCGCCACGATGTCGGCGAAGGCAAATCGCGCCAGGTGCGCATTACCTTGCTGCAAATGGGCGACGCCTTCCTGGTCGGTGCGCCCGCTGAGCCCTACAGCGCTTTCCAGAAGGAAATCCGCGCCCGCTTTCCGGACCATGCCGTGATGGTGCTCAATATCGTCAATGGCAATGTCGGCTATCTGGCCCCGGCCGAGACCTATGACAAGCCGGGCCTCTATCAGATCAAGATTTCCCTGTTCCGGCCCGGTTGCATGGAACAGGTGATCGAAGACACATCCAAATCAATGAAGGCGCTCGAAACAGCCCATGGATAAGCCCACTTCCACATTAAATAAGTTGCCGTCCGAAACCGTGTTGCAACACAATCGCCGCTACATTCCCGGCGGCATCTCCTCGGTCAATCGCAGCATTGATCCCGCCATCACCTTTGTGCGGGGTGAGGGCGCCTATCTGTGGGACAATGAGGGCAAGCGCTATATCGATTATCACGCCGGCTTTGCGCCTTATTTCCTGGGGCACAATTTCGCCCCGATAAATCAGGCCGCCGCCGCGGCGCTTACCAGCGGCGACAGTCTGTTCGGCGCGGGGCCCTCCATCGCCGAAGGCCGGCTGGCGGAGTTGATCTGCGAAAATGTCCCGGCGGCGGAGAAGATCACCTTCCTCAACACCGGCAGTGAAGCCACCTCGCTGGCCATTCGTATCGGCCGCGCCATCACCGGCCGCCAGCACATCATCGTGATGCAGGGCGGTTATAACGGCAATCATGACGAGCTGGCCGTCAATGTCTTCAACACCCTGGCCGAAATCGGGCCGCGTGTGTCGCCGGGCGAATATCCGATCAAGCCGCTTGGGGCCGGCACCACGGTCATGCATAACCGCTTCACCCATGCGGTGAATTACAATGATCTGGAATCGGTGCGTTACATCTGCCGCCGTTTCCCCATTGCCGCTTTGATCACCGAGCCGCTGTTGCAGAATATCGGGGTGGTGGGAAAGGTGAAAGCCAAGCCCGGCTATCTGGAAGGCTTGCGCGACCTGGCGGACGAATTCGGTTTCCTGTTGGTGTTCGATGAAGTGAAGACCGGCTTCCGTCACGCCCTGGGCGGTTACAGCCAAGTGTGCGGCGTCAAACCTGATCTGGTGGTTTACGGCAAGGCGGTGGCCAATGGTTTCCCCTTGGCGGCGGTGGCCGGCAAGGCCGAATATCTGGACTCCATCATCGATCCCGATCCGTCGCGCCGCCCCTTTGTCGCGGGCACGTATAACGGCCATCCCGTGGCGGTGGCCGCCGCGATCGAGACGGTGCGCTATCTGACCGCCAACAAGGACACGCTTTACCCCCGGATGGAAGCGATGGGCGCGGCGATGGAAGCCGGCATCAATGATATCTTCGCCCGCCGCGACATCACCGCCTGTGTCACCCGCCAGGGATCGGCTTTTTCCTTCTATCTGATGGAAAAGCAGCCCTCGGACCTGCACGACATTATCGAGGGTCATGATTTTGCCCGCGACCTGGCCTTGCGCCGGGCCCTGATCCAGCGCGGGGTGTTCTTTGTCCCCATTGCAACCAAGCAATGTTCGCTGTCCGCGGCCCATACCGACGCCGACGTCGATTTTACCCTGGAACAGTTTGAAAGCGCTGTTGCCACAGTCTGGTAAGACGCTGGTAAGACGGTATAGTCGCGGCCAAATCACCCATAACGATCAAAGGGGAAACTCCATGAAACGTGTCTTGCTGGCCGCAGCGGCCGTGATCCTGTCCGGCGCCGCCCTGTCGGGCGTTGTATTGGCCCAACCCGGCGTCCAGCAGAACGCAACGGGAGCGGGCCCCGCCGAGCTGCGCATTCCGGCGCGCAAGCAACAGGCGCCGGTGCCTGCCTTGCTGCAGTCGCGGGCGAATGAGATTTACAACACCACTTGCGCCGCCTGTCATGGCATCACCAACCAGCCCGGACCCAGCGCCCGCGCTTTGTTTGCCACCGATTTCTTAAGTAGCCGCACAGATGCCCAGATCGTGCAGGTCCTGACCGACGGGCTGCCCAATACCCCCAATCATAGTTTCAAGACTCTGTACTTCCCCGATGAACTCGCCCAGATGCCGGCCCTGCTGCGTATCCGCGGCGGCATCGTCAACCGCAAAGTCGGTCCGGTTCCGGACATCAACGGTAAATCGTTCCAGAGCCAGAAAGCCAACTTCAAGGCCGAGACCCTGGCCAAGGGTTTCGACCAGCCCTGGGGCATGGCCTTCCTGCCCGACGGCCGCCTGATTTTCACCGAGCGCAACGGCAATATCCGTTTCCTGAACAAGGACGGCAGCGTCTCCGAACCGGTGAAAGGCACGCCCAGCGTGTTTGTTCGCCAGGACGGCGGCATGCTGGATATCGCGCTGCATCCCGATTACGCCAAGAACGGCTGGATCTATATTTCCTATTCGACCGTGCCGCCGGGCTATCAGGTACAGCCGGGCGACGACACCGCGCCCAACATGTCGGCGCCCACCATGACCTATGTGGTGCGCGGCAAGATCAACGCCCAGAATGAATGGGTGAACCAGCAGATGCTGTTCAATCCGCCGGCGGATTCCTTCCGTGTCAGCGCCGACCATTATGGCTCGCGCTTCCTGTTCGACGGCAAGGGCCATTTCTTCTGGTCGATGGGCGAGCGTCATGACATGCAGATGTCGCAAAATCTGGCTTCGCCCCTGGGCAAGATTCACCGCCTCAATGACGACGGCTCGATCCCCAGGGACAATCCCTTTGTGAATACGCCCGGCGCGCTGGGCAGCGTCTGGAGCTTCGGCCACCGCAATCCGGAAGGCCTGACCTTCGATCCCGCCACTGGCGTCTTCTGGGAAACCGAGCATGGCCCGGTCCGGTGGGCGGTGACGAAGTGAATGTCATCGATCCGGGCAAGAATTACGGCTGGGGCGTCGCCACCTTCGGGTTGGAGCCGGGCATCGGCCGGCTGCATGCCACCGGCGTCACCGACCCCATCACCCATTACAATCCCTCGATTGGGCCGGCGGGCATTGCTTTCTATACCGGCAACAAGTTTCCGGCCTGGAAAGGCAATCTGTTCATCACCGGCATGGTGGGCCAGAGGTTGATCCGGATGGAGATCAAAGGCCGCCAGATCGTCTCCCAGGAGACCTTGCTCCAGGACTATGGCCGGGTGCGGGACGTCAAAATGGGCCCGGACGGCAACATTTATTTGCTGTTGCAAAATATGAACGGCGGGAAAG
>JADMIO011285631.1_pt1 | contig 32335 bp, 39 predicted proteins | sample 8958161 | NCBI WGS metagenome assembly JADMIO01 (sample SAMN16585339, study PRJNA669376) | soil metagenome | isolation source: Crop rotation soil | place: USA: Cullars Rotation, Alabama | collected 2011
CGACAACTTGTCCACGTGGAATTCTAAGCTTAGGATCCCAATGTGCTGGAAAGATGATCTCCGACGACTGCCGGAACACTCCGACGTTCCACAGCTCTCGGAGTGCGGAGAGGCGTTGCGCGTCATCCTCGGGTCTCATGGCTGCGAGCGCTCGCTCGAGCTCCGCCCCGGCTTCCACCAAACGTCCCAAGCAGCTCAATGCGCTTCCGCGCGTGAAGCGAGCTTCCGCGAGGGCTTCTCCGGCGACGCCGAGTTCGAGGGACAGAGAGGCGAGCTCCAGCGCCGCCTGGAAGTCCGTCTTCTCCAGGGCCTGGCGCGCGGCCCGCGCGAACCATCGACTCGCGCTCTCCGCATCCTCCGCGCTGTGATAGTGGCCGGCGATCAGACGTGCGTCCTGCTCGCCCGCTTCGACAAGCCACTTCGCCGCAAGCGCGTGCCCAGTCCGCCGATCTTGCTCGGTCAACATTCCGTAGGCGGCGTCGCGAACGGCAGCATGTCGGAATGCGAAGCGGCCGGCGCCTTCGAGGCCATCGCGCACGAGCACCTCCGCTTCCACGAGCCGCTCGAGCGCGACGTCGAGGTCGACGCCTCCTTCGGCGACGAGAGTCTGGACAGCGCGTCGTTCGAACGTTTCGCCAAAGACGCTGGCCGCACGCAACGCGCGGCGCATCGACGCATCGAGCGCGTCCAGTCGAGCCTGGACCATCGCTAGGACGGACTCGGGCAGCTCACGGAGCGAGCCCTGGGAAGCCGCGCGGATGAGCTCCTCGAGGTACAGCGCGTGTCCGTCAGCGTGTCGCACGATGCGTTCCACGATCGCCGGGTCGACCTCCCCGAGCACGTCGTTGACCAGACGCTCGCACGACCTGCGAGTGAGCGGGCCGAGCGCAAGCTCGGACACGCCGCGCGATTTCCAGAGCGCAGGAAAGCGCTCATGCACGCTCGGCCGTGCAAACCCCACAAGCAGCCAGGCGCGATCCGCAGCGTCGCGCAACGCCGCGTCGAAAAACCGGACGGATTGGGGATCGGCCCAGTGCAGATCCTCGACGACGATGAGCAGCGGCCGGTACGCACTCTCGGCCGCGACCATCCCGACGAACGCCCGAAGCATGTGCTCACCCAGGAGTCGTGCGTCCTGTCGGGCGGCGGCGAGCCGTGGGCTGGATTCGTCGGGAAACGCGGCGCCGACCAGCTCGCCCAGGAACTCCATCGCGTCCACGCGCTCGCGCTCGGAGAATCTCTCCTTTACTCGCGTCCGCAGAGCCTCTCGAACAATCGACGGATCGTTGCCCTCGAATCGGCCCCACGCCCGAACGAGCGCCGCGACGGCGTCGAGAGGCGAGCCGGAACGAAGCTCTTCGGCGCGGGTCTCGAGGATCGTGACCGGCTCGTCACGAGCGCGGATGCGTTCGAGAAACTCGTGGCGGAGGCGCGACTTGCCGGCGCCAGAAACCGCGGTGACGAGCATGGCGCGAGCAACTTCCTCGTCGGCGACCTCGTCGATGCAGGAGAGCAACGTCGTGATCTCGCGATCGCGGCCGACAAATCGCGTCGGCTTGCCGAGGAGCGTCCGTGGGCGTTCCTCCACCCGACGCTCGGCGATCACCTCGTGCACCGCACCTCGTCGTGCGGTTTGAAAGTGCACCTCGAGCAGCGCGGCCGTGGCGTCGTCTGCCCGCACACGCGCTTCGCTCTCGGATTCGAGGAGCGCCGCGGCTCGATCGATGACGTCGCCGACCGGCAAGGCGCCCATCTCCGCCCAGCCGAGGGAGAGCGCCACGCGCGCAGAGGGCCAGGCCCCACAGATGTCGAGGGCGCACCGTGCGGCGCGCCTCGCTTGATCCGTCGCCACCCCCGCAGCCGCGAACGCCACGAGAAAGCGATTCCCGCCAAGTGCGGACAGCTCGCCCCCGTGAGACCGGACCGTGGTGCTGAGCGTCGTGGAGAGGGTCGAGTCTTGGTCGGGAGTGACGGTCTGATCCAGCGCCAGGTCGACTTGCGCCTCGCTTGCAAGCAGGACGGCGACGAGCCGACGCTCCCCGCCCGTGAGAGCTTCGCGGCGGGGAGGCGCAGCAAGCAGAGTCAAGTCGTCGGCCGACCCGCCTTCGACGGGGCATCGCTCGAGCGTGAGCGCGACGTCCAGCGCCGAGCTCGGCCGCAGCGAAGGAGCCTTTTCCAGAAGCGCCGCGACGAGTGCCTCGAGCGCGGCCGGCACAGGGACGCCGACGGCGGCGAGCTCCGGTGCCCGTCCGACCAGCACCTTGGCCAGAATCGCCATGATGTGTTCACCCTCGAACACGGGGCGTCCCGTGATGCACTCGTGGAGGATCAGCCCGAGCGCGAACAGATCGGTGCGGGCGTCCACGCTCTTCGATCCCTGCACCTGCTCCGGCGCCATGTACTGAGGCGTTCCCAGGACCGCCCCGGTCCTGGTCATCCGGTGCGCATGCGCGCTCCGCGCGATCCCGAAGTCGACGACGATGGGCCGCGTGACGTCGCCCCCGGGCAAGAGCACGTTCGAGGGTTTCAAGTCGCGGTGCACCATGTGCTGCGAGTGCACGACCTCGAGTGCCCGAGCGATCGCGGCTCCGAGCGCGATCGTGCCCGAGATCCCGATCGGTCCGCGCTCCAGACGGACCGAGAGGTCCTCACCATCGATCCAGTCCATGGCGAGAAAGGGCTCACCCGCGTCCGACAAACCGTGGCCGCGATAGCGGACGATGTTTGGGTGATCCAGCGAACCTAGGGCCGCGATCTCGCGCTCAAACCGTGCCAAGGTCTCGTCGTTGGCCATGGCCTTCGAGAGCACCTTCACCGCCACCTTGGTCCCGTCACGAGGATCGGTCGCCGCGTACACGATCCCCATTCCACCTCGCCCGACCACGTTCGAGAGGACGAATCTCCCCATGAGCACCTGGGATGACGTCACGGACGCATCGTATGCCGAACTGAGCGCGCCGTGCTCGCGACCGCTCGGCTTGCCTGAATGCTCCGCCCGCAAGGACGGGCGTTCGTCCTCCCACCGGGCGCGCCCTTCTGGCGGAGAACCGCTTGGGCTCGCTGGTGCCGCGCGCCCTTGGCGGCGAAAATCAAGTGAGGGACGAAGCAAGCCGTGCGCGAGCGCGGGCGAGACGTGACCAGACTGTGCCTTCGGCGACCCCGAGGACGCTCGCGATCTCGGCATGGGAGAGGCCGTCGATCGCGGCCAGGCCGAGGACGGCGCGCTGCTCGATGGGCAATCCGTCGAGCGCGATGAGGAGACGGCGTGCCTCTTGGCGAGCGGCGACCACGGCATGCGGATCCGAGGTGCCCGGCATGTCGTCCGGAAGCTCGTCGAATCGTTGCCGTCCGCGGCGCGCCCGCGCCTCGACGGAGACGCGCACGCCGATGCGGAGCACCCACGTGAGGAGGGAGGCTTCGCCGCGAAACATCGGAAAGGCGCGATGCGCGAGCGCGAACGTCTCTTGAACGGCGTCCTCTGCTTCCTGCGGCGAGCCGAGTACGTGGACGCAGAGAGCGAGGATGCGCCGATGTTCGGCTCGGTAGAGCGCCGCGAGCGGCGTCTGGTTGGATGTGGCGTCGGCGGTCGGCATCGGAGCGGCTCGCGGGAGCGTCATCCCCGCTCGAGCTCGGTCCGTAGCTTCGTGAGGCGGGGCATCGTCCGGAAGTACGTGTAGACCGCGAACACTGCCGGCCAAAGCGCCAACGCGCTGCCGCGGATGACGACCTGGCGGTACCACTCGGGTGGGCCAGGGAGGTCGAGGCCGAACCGGATGGCGGTGAGCAAGAGGGTGCTCACGGCGATGCAGAAGGCGATGAGCCACCACGCTCTGCGTTGGGCCTTCCGGACCTCGACCGCGAAGTGCATGACGAGCGTCTCGGTCGCAAACGAGCGAAGGAGCGCGCGCCGCTGGAACCAACGAAGCGCGATGAGCGCCGCCGCGACGGCCGCGCTGACGAGGAAGAACTTCGGAAAGCTGGAATAGCGAATGCCGCCGCCCTCCAGGGAATGCTCCAGGACGAGGAAGGACAGGAAGAACCCGGCCAGCAGGAGATCGAGCCGCGAGCGTTCCGCGAGGAGCGGTTCGAGCTTGGTCGGAGATTTCTCGAAGGTGGCGGGCCGTGAGCTCGTCCAGCGGACGAGTTCGGAGGTCATCGAGGCGACCCGGCCGAGCGAACGAGAGCAGTCGGGGCAGGTCGCGACGTGGAGCTCGAACTCGGCGCGATCGGGCTCGTCGCCCGTGAGGATCTCTTTCCACCGGGTGCAGCCATCGGGCTTGGTCATGGTCGAATAGAGGGCGGACGATCGGAAACCTTCCCTCAGAAACTGTCTAAGAAGTTCTTGGACAGTTCTTTCTCTTCCCATCGGAGCGGCACGCGCCGCCCCGATTGGAAAAGCGTCGTTTCCGGGCCCTACAGTCGCCCCACTGCAATGGCGATGGCAACACCTGCAAGCACCGAGGCTGTCGTGCCCGCTCGCAGTAACCATGTTGATTGGACGGCCCGCGACCACGACAAGCGAACCTGGAGACAACGGCACCCAAAGGTGCTCCGAGCAACACGAATGCCGCCCCGGAAACCGCTCGACGTTCGACTGCCCGGGCCCACACGAAGAAGGTGGCGTCGAACTTGTTCGACAGGTGCCGTTCCCCATCGAAAGAAGCCACTTCAACGCTCGTGAGAAGCACGAGAGTGGCCGCAAGGAGCGACCACTTTGTAAAGCGAGTACGGGTGAGGACAAGCGACGCAAGAGTTCCAGCGACAATCCACGCTGCACGAGGATCGTGAAGCAGGTCCTTCATCGCGCGTGTATCAGCTCAATGAGCGCGCGTCCTCTCGCGCAGAGTACGATCATCGAGATCACGTCGGTCGCTCGCGGAGGTCGTGGTAAGGGTCCCGCGATGACGCTCGGGTCTGCGTTCGGAACCATCGGGACGATTCTCGCCATCGGGATCCTGTTTTCGCTCCTCCTTCGGACCGGTCGGCCGCGTGTCATGTTCGCGGGGCTCGTGCTGGTCTCGCTGGCGTCCTACCTGCGGCCCGGCCCCGGCGGGAACACGATCACGGCGTTCTCGGCGTGGTCGCTCTCACTGTTCTGGACGTGCATCGCGCTCGAACGCATCCGTCCTCGGCATCGGTACGCGCTGTTCTCCGAGGAGAGCAAGAAGAGCATGGCGCTCATGCCCTTTCGGGCGGCAGCCGTGGTCGCGGCTGGCAGCGCGATCGTCGTGCCCTGGCGGCGGGGAATCTTCCCGAGTCTCGGCTGGAGCGAGGACGGCGTCCCACTCGCTCTGCAGATCGCTGCTGCGACATTGCTCGCCGACTTCGCGGTGTACTGGATCCATCGGGCTCAGCACGCATCGTCGTTCTATTGGCGGTTCCACATGCCGCACCATGCGACGAGAGAGCTCTCCGCGGTGGCGAACCACCGGACACATATTGTCGAGCTCGCGCTCGTCCAGATCACGAGTCGCGTCGTCATCTTCAACGTTCTCGGCATCTCGGCCACGGCTGCGATCGCTTCGAACGTCATCGCCTATACGATCGCCGGCACCGTCTCGCACGCGAACCTCGACTTTCCCGACCGGCGGTGGCGCTGGCTGAACTACCTCGTCGTGACACCCAACGTGCACGCGATCCATCACGGGCTCGATCGCAAACCTTCGAACTTCAGCGAGACGTTCCCGATTTGGGATTTGCTCTTTGGCACGTTCGTGGCGCCGAACGAGAAGACGATGCGGTTCGGCATCGACGACGAATCGTTCACCGAGAAGGGCGTGTTCGAGCAGCACCTTCATGGCTTCGGAGGCCGCGGGCGCCGCCGTGCAGGGCTTGACGCAAATGCGCATGATTCGGGAGACGGGCGGACGACTCACGCCCGGAGGATCATCGAAACGGAGAGCCGTGGGTCGGCGATCGTTCGACACACCACTCCACCTCGTAGCCGTGAACACGTCGAACGCGCTCGATGAAGTCGGCGATCCCGTCAGCCTGAGCCTTGGGTTCAAAGACGACCTTGCGCATGTCCCGATCGGTTCGTACCCGCAGGAAGTAGGCTGGACGAAGGGCCGACCAAAGGACCAACCCGCCCAAAGGAACGAATACAAGACCGGCGGCCAGATTGAGGTGGATGGTGGCGTATGTTGCACGCAGCTCACCCAAGAGGATCGCAGCCGACAGCAGCCCCAGAACGAAGAGAAGGCAGGCAAAGGCCGCTTGCGCAACGAGGCGCTCTCCCCGTGGACCACGAGCCACTTCAATCCGTCGGATCGCTTCACGCGGGACGGCAACGACCCGCCGCCCCCGACGTTCCTCGGCCACCTCGTTGGCTGCGACCACCACCCCCTCGTAACGAAGCTCGTTCGGAGCCACGGGATCCATGCCGTTCATATCCCCTGCGATCGGAACCTCGTCAACGCGGATGGATATGGATGAGGAGGGCGCTTCGTCCCGCCGTCCGCCAAGCTCGAAAGCCAGTGCATCTCCGTCGAGGCCCGAGCTTCGGATCGATCGACGTTACGGAAGCCGTCACCGCGACCTGCGTCAAGCGCATCGACATGTTCCTGGCCGGCACGTGGTGTGCATTCCCCGATCCGGAGGTCCGTCATGAATCTATCGGACGTGATGCATCGGAACGTCGAGCTGATCCCAGCGGACGCGACAGTACGCGAGGCCGCAGAGCGCATGAGTAGTCTCGACATTGGTTCGCTTCCGGTCCGCGCTGATGACCGAATCGCGGGCCTCGTCACTGACCGCGATATCGTCGTGCGCTCGGTCGCTCGCGGCCACGATCCCAACAAGACGCGCGTGTCGGACGTCATGACGAGCAAGGTCCAGTGGTGCTTCGAAGACGAATCGGTCGAAGAGGCCTCCCGGAAGATGTGTGAGCTCCAGATTCAGCGCCTCGTCGTCCTCAATCGCGACAAGCGACTCGTCGGGATCGTGTCGATCGCGGATCTCGTTCGCGGTGACAAACAGGGCGGCGCTCAAGCGATCGGAGAAATCAAGTCACCGACGAAATCCTCTGCGGTGGGCACCAGCGCAGAGCACGTCGAGCATTGAGGCCGGCCGCCAGCCCGAGCGGCCTTCCAATCGGCACGCTTCGAGGTCGGAGAACTCATCGTCGCGACACACTCGAGGAACGTGACAGCTCGGTCCTCGGCTAGCGTGCGCCAGATGCAGCGGAGGTAACACCGCGTGCCGAACTCATGGATGATCGTCCGCGGATGCGTGAGCAGATGACGCGTTGTGACGATGCCGACCATGGCTACTCGCGCCAGTGTAAGAACGCCGAGCAAACTCGCAAGCGCCGAACGTAGGCGAGCTCTGCACTCGTCGGGTGGCGCCAGCTCGGCGTGACGAACCCCTGCTCGAGCTCGCTCGGGGTCTCACTCTCCGTCGGCGTCGGCGGGCTGACCAAGCTTTCGCGCTTCCAGAATCTCGCTTGGGATTCCGAGTTGGCTCACGATCTGACGGCTCACCTCGGCGAATCCCGCAGCGATCACGGGTGGGCCGACATCGATGTCGCGCCAGCCGCCGAGCCACACTGCGCCGATCCGATAGACCAGTTCCGAGATTCGCTCTCGCGGTCGCTTCATCGTCACGAGGACGAGACGACCACCGGGACGAAGGACCCGATGCATCTCGAATAGGATCGGCTCGACCGTAGCGTCGGGCACGAGGCCAAGCATGTTGTTGTTCATGACCACATCGAACGTCTCGTCAGGGAACGGGAGCCGCCGCGCGTCCGCCTCGAAAAGCTCGAACCTTGCTCCGGAGCGCTGGGCCTTTTGGCGCGCTCGTTGGAGCATTGCGTTCGTGAGATCGATGCCGACATTGCGGCCCGAGGGGTTCCTTTTCAGCAGTTCGCGGAAGGCGATGCCTGTTCCGACCGCGACCTCGAGGATGGCCTCCTCATCGCGAATGGCTGCCTGGTCGAGTGCCGCTCGCAGAGATCGGCTCTCTGTGAAGTAGGTCCATGCGTCGTACAAGGGTGCAACGCGCGTGTACGCCTTCGCGACTGGGTCGGTTCTATGCTCGTACACGGTGATGACGCTCGGGTCTCGAAAGGGTCCGTCGAGAACCAGCCCGTCTCTGATGCCATGCGGCGTGGCGACGTTCTCGAATTCCACTTCGGGTCGCGCTCGCGGGCGTCCGCTTGACACCTGGGAGGCGAGCGGCTCGTCTTAGCTCGTGACGAGCGCGTACATCGACCTGCTTGCGGCGCTGCACGCGTCGGGCGTGCGCTACGCGATCGCCGGAGGCTTCGCGGTCGTCCTCCACGGCGTGCCCCGGATGACGTTCGACCTCGACCTCGCCATCGATCTCGCAGCCGACAATGTCGAGCGCCTCGTCGCGACGCTCCGGGAGCGGCGCTACCGCCCGCGCCTGCCGCTCGACCTCGACGAGCTCCTGGACGCGTCGAAGCGCGAGGAGTGGGTCGCCGAACGCAACCTGATCGCGTTTTCGCTCGTTCATCCGGAGCGCGTCATGGAGGAGGTCGATTTGCTCCTCGTCCTGCCGGTGTCGTGGGACGAGATTGCACGCACCACCGTCACGATGCATCTCGAGGGAGTGCCCGTCGTCGTCGTCGGGCGTGCGGCGCTGCGCGCGATGAAGCTCGCTACCGGACGTGCCAAGGATCGAATCGACGCCGAACTCTTGGGCGAGGACTTCGATGTCTGACCCCGTCGACCTCTCGGTGCGCCCGACGGTGGAGCAGGTGGCGCGATTCAGGGCGCTCACGCCGGCCGAGCGGTACGCGTGGCTCGCAAACGTCCTTCGGACGGTACACGCGCTGGCGCCTCGCGAGGCGCAGGCTCGATGGCGCGCCCTCAAACAGGCGCAGTCCGGCGGGTTTCTGTCGATCGTCTGCGCGCTCGCGCGTGCGCTCGACCGCGCCGAGTTCGAGTCGGCAGCGCGATGCTTGAACGCCGAGTGCGTCTACGAATCCCCCACGGGGGTGCTGCGCGGCGTCGAGCCTATCGTCGCGTCGTACCTCGAGAGCCACGCGCGGGCGACGCAGCGGCTCGATCGCATCCGTTATCAATCACGGGTCGAAGGGACCGCTCCCGGCGTCGCCGTCATCACGTACGAGGACCACATCCAGCACCGCGGTCGCTCGCACGTCTACCGATGCCGCCAGGAGGTGAGCGTCGGGCGTTCACGTCTCGTCGAACGAATCGTGCATCATGAGATCGAAGACGAGCAGCGGCGACTCGACCTCTTTCTCGCTGGTGAGTAGCCTGATTAATCACCGTCGTTGTCGGTCGGCTTGAGTGTGGCTCCAAGCGCGCTCGTGATCTCGACGTTCCACGTGGACTTCAGTGCTTTGCACGCGTCGAACGCCGCCCTTACCTTCGTCGTGTCTTCGACGAGCACCTTCGCGAAGGGTGTGGGAAGCGCCTCGATCTTGCTGGTGCAATCCGCAAGCTCCGCCTGCGCGCGGCCGTCGAGCGCAAAGCTTCGGGCCTTCACTCGTTCAGTGAAGCCCGCACCTCCATAAATTGCGCGCACGCCAGCCAGCGTGGCGAGCATGTCCGCGGTCGCGTTTCCGCTGAGCCGGGTGGTGATCCGACTCGCGTCGACCGCGCCATTGGACTTGAGCCCGAGGGGCATCGCGAGATCGACGGCAACCACGAGTTCGAGGGCGTATCCGACTGCGCCGACGAGGTCGTCGACCGCCGCCCTTTGGCTCGCATACCGCCGGCTGGTGTCCCCTGCCCTCGTGAGCTCGTTCGCGTAGCCGCCTTTGCCCGGGTTCCACGCGTCTTCGAGCTCGTGTGCCGTTACGGCGATCTCCTCCGCGATCGCACGAGCGAGCGCGCGTCGCCGCACGGCGAGATCGTCGCCACGGAGACGTGTGAGCGCTGCGTCGACTCCGCTCTCCGAAAAGATCAGGTACTCGAGCCCGAGGAACCCTTTCGTCTTTCCGCTAGCGGCGCCCACGCTGTGACCGTCGATCGGCGTGGCCTGCGCGACGATGGCGTCGATGTCTGCGACGCTCGAGGGCGCCAAGTCAATCCGCCCGCCGATCCCGCGGTCGGCAACGGGACCGAAATGCACCGCGTCGAGAGCGCGGTACGCTTGGCGCGCCGCACGCCAAGCCGTCTGGACCTTCGCCAGCGAGTCTGCATCGGGCGTCGTTTCGAACGCTTGCGACGCGGCCTTTAGCTCGTCGGCGGTCGTCGCGAAGGCCGTATGCGCGGGGAGGATGACTCCCTCGGTGGTCGTGCGAAGCAGAGGACCGTAGTCGGTTGGAGGCGAACCCGTCTTGTCATCGCACGCGAAGAGGAATCCAGCGAAGACGAAAGGGAGGAGTCGGCGGGGCCTAAACATAGGGAGGAAACGGGTGAGACTGCACGGCGGCGGTCAGTCCCGCTGAGCCTTCTCCTCGGTCGAGATTACCGCAGCGGTCTGCGCGTTCAGCTTGATCTCCCAGAGCTGATTGTCCGCCGTGCGGACGTAAAACTCCCAAACGTTCTTGAGGAGATTGATCTCCCACGCCTCGACCTGTCCTTGTTTGGTCGCGAGCGCAACCGAGCGCGCTTTGGCGTACGTGGCGATACCCGCCCCCGGGGCAGCAAAGTCGTATTCGAACGGTCCCTTCTCCGCCGATATTTCGGCGAGGTGTCCGTCGGCGCGCTCCAACTCCACGACCGCCTCGGCGCCGCCTGTCATGGTCACGGTCACCGCCCAACGATGCTCGTCGGCGGTCTCGATTCGCTCAACCCCGCCGGCAACTCCCGGAACGAAGGACACTGCCCTCTGCTTGGCGTCCGTCTCGGAGAGTTCGGACGGGGCGTCGGCCTTCGTGGAACAGCCCACAAGGACGGCGAAGCAAATGCAAGTGACAATCACTTTCAATTCCATCACTCATGAGTAGGCTTGGGGTTGGGTTAGGTCAACAACAAATGGAGTGGCCCGTTCGCCGCGGTGGCTGCGCTCGCGGTCGTGCTGCTCATCGGAGACCGCGCGAGCTTCGCGCCCCGACTCGCTTCGGAGCCTCACCAACCGCTCACCGTTCGCGCGCCGCAGATCCGTAAACTCTTCGGATGCCGAGGCGAACGGTTTCCCAGCTACGCGACGCCGTTCGATCGAGCCCGGCGGACGACGCGCCACGACTCGCGTATGCCGACGCGATCGCAGCGGAGGACGAGCGGCGTGCCGAGCTGATCCGCGCGCAGTGTGCGCTCGCAGCGGTGAGCGAGCTGGATTCTTGTGCGGCTCCTCGAGGTGTCGAAGGGAGCGAAGGACGCCCTCAAGAAGCGCTTCGTGTTCTTCGATTCTCGGGGTGACTCCGGCGTGGGGACGATGCCGGTGTGGGGCCCGTGCCCGTGAAGGAGAGAGCCTTCAGTCTTGCTTCTGCGGCTTCAGCGTGAGGTCGGTACCACCGACTTCGACGTCGACGGTCGCATCGCCGCCGTTGATCTTCATCTTCCCCTTCAAGGAGAACGTGAACTTGTTGCCGCCCGTCTCGGCCATCGTGAAGGTGATGTCCTTGGGCGCGGCGGGGTCGAATCGCGCGACGTAGAGGCCCTTCTTCGGGTTTCCGTCCGGGCGGATGACCGAAAGTTGCGTTTCCACGAAGCTTGCCGCCTCGATGCCGAAGGTGCCGCTCTTCGCCTTGTCCTTGATCGTGAGGACCTGGAGGAGAAACGTGGCGTCGGAGTTGAGGGCGGAGCCGATCATGAGCTCGATCCCGGAGCCGCTGCCGTTGTTCGTGTTCTGATAGGTCTCGGTCCCTTTCTCGAGGACTCCGTCCACCTTGATGAAGGTCGTGCCCGCAACCGGTTGGGCCCCCGAGTCGGGGGACGGGGGGGTCGTGCCACCGCTCGTACCGGACCCACCGCTCGTGCCGGACCCACCGCTCGTGCCGGACCCACCGCTCGTGCCGGAGCCGCCGTCCGCCGACGTCGGGCTGCCCGCGGCGGGGCTGTCGTCGCTGGCGCACGCATAGAGCGACAGGGCGATGGTGCAGATGCAGGTGCAGAGGAGAGAGAGCTTGGGCGTAATATTCATCGTTGACACCAGGGGATGGACTCGCTCGCTTCGGCGATTCGCGCCGCGGTGTCAAGGGCCTCCTCCGGGAAGGAGCGCCGACGACCGAGCTCCGTGCATCCGTGATCTGGCGCGACCTCGAGCCCCGCGCTCGCTCACTTCGGCGGCTGCGTGCTCGGATCCAGCTTCCATGGCGGGGGTGCTTGGTCGCCTTCGCGCGACAGGCAGCACTCGAGCTTAGCGATCGTTGCGCCGCCCTTGCAGTCGTCGGCGGGGAAGAGGGCTCGCGGCTCCGCGTCTTTCGACTGGCAGATCGCCATGGCTTTCGACTTGAGGTCTCCGTATGGAATGCACGACTGGCCGTCGCCGATCTGACTCCAGAAGCACGTCTCGAGCGCTGGCGTCTTCGCGGGCGCTGTCTTGCTCCCTGGCGGAGGCGGCTCGTCCTTGCACGGCGTGAACTTCGGCGGCGGCGGGGGCGGCTTCTCGCAGCCCTCGGCGCCCTGCTCCTTGGCATCGGCACCCGGTGGGACCTTCCACGGCGGAGGGGCGGTCTTCCCGTCCTCGGTCGAGAACTCGTTCACCTCACCCTTCTCCGGATAGGGCGCTTTGCCGGCCCCGCTCCCCTTTTCGCCTCCGCAGGGAGCTCCCTTCGCGTAGCCGACGGCATTACCGACTTCGCCGGCTTTGGCCTCAGTGCCAAGATTGCTCCGCTGGGTGCCGTCGGTGCTCCCTTGGTCGCCGCCGCCCGCGCAGGCGGCGGCAGATGCGAGAAGTACCGTCGCTGAAATCATGCTGAAGAGATGCTGTGTCATCGTCGTTCCTCCGTTTGCGTGTGTCACTCGGTAAGGGGCCTACCGAGGGCGGTTCGGGTGGAACTATTTGGGCCCGACGATGCACGCTGCTGCAGCGACTCCGATGATTCCAGGATCATCCCCAAAGATAGAGCCGCGCAGCGCGACGACTCCTTTCATTGGGACGTAGGTGTAGAGGTCCGTTCCGAAGAGGAGATCGAAACCATTTTCAGTGACCAAGCCGCCGACGAAGCGGCCGCCGATCGGGGTGGGTGACTTTACCTGCCAGGCCATCTTGAGCGAGGCGTCGCCGAGCGAGACATAGGCAATCGTCACGACCGGATCGCCGGCGAAGGCGATCAGGCGACCATCGCTCGTGCCGGCGAATCCGCGAACGTCCTCGAGCGCGAGCTTGCCGATCGGAGTTCGCGCGAAGGTCGACGGATCAACGACGATGAGGACGCCGTCGACGAGCGCGTAGAGCATCTCTCTCTCTCCGCCCTCCGCTTGCACGAACGCCATTGCCGTGGGGGAGAGCGCAACTTCGAGCGTCTTGCAGGCGCCCGCGCTTGGGTCCACGACCGAAAGCCTTCCGTCGGATGTGACCCACGAATGTCCGTCGCGGTCGACGGCGATGGCGGGGGAAGAAGGGGACACGCATTTCACGGGGCTGCTATCAGGCGGCAGCATCTTCAGTCCGAGCGCGAATCGTTGGATCCCTCCGACCTTCGTGAGCACCGCGAACGTACCTGCCGCTCTTTCGCACGCTTCAGCCGGTGCGACGAGGGAGGGCTTCGTTGCACCCTCGGCCGGCAGGGTGCCGGCGTCGACGAGCGCGCGGGCTACGACGTCCGTGCCTTGTGAGCAGGCGGTTAGCCCGAACGCCAAGACCGCAGTCCAACGCATTCAGCGGTCCCCGAGCGAGCGGAGTCGTTCGCGAAGGGAAGTGGCGAGCGGCCCGTCTGGGAAGCGCCGGAGGAAGGCTTCGATCGCAAGACGCTCCTCTCCCGATCGTCCGAGCGCGCGGAGCGCCCGGATGCGTCCGAAGCTGGCTTCCTCTTCGAGCGAGCCGCCGTCCACGAGATAGCGATCGAAAGACGCCAGCGCGCCGCGGGCATCGGAGAGCCGACCCATCTGAAGCTCGCCGAATGGGACCAGAGCGCTGTGGGCTTCTACCGTCGTCCCATAACGATCGAACAGCTCCCGGTAGGCCGCGACCGATCCATCCAGATCGCCATGGGCGCCCCGTTCACGGGCGAGGGAGAGCAAGTCGGCGGAGCCCTTCGGCGGCGCGACGTTGCGCGCTGGCGCTGCCGCTGGCAGCTCGAAACGGTGGGCGACCGGCTCGGAGACGCCGACGCGAACTGTCTCCCGAACCGTACCGTGCGCCGGGGCGCCGACCGCAACGACGTGATCTCCTGGCGGGAGAAGCAGGGCGACGGGAGATCTCCCGACGACGTGCTCGTCGACGGTCACGATCGATCCGGGCGCGGCGCTCTCGAACCGAACCGGCGCGAGGCTCTGTCCCGCCGCCCTTGGCGTGGCGAGCATGAGCGCGCGAATGCGGTCTTCGTCAGCCGATGGAAGTGCGATCGGCGGTGAACCGACGGCGGCGCTCATCGAGCTCATCTCGTGAGCGTGGACACGTCGCTCGGCGCCGCCAAGCGCGCGAACGACGACCGTCCCGTGAGCTACACGCGTCACGACCGGAGCATCGCCGCCAGGGACCTCGACAGAGAACGCCGTGCCCACGGCGATCGCGGACCCGTCGCGAGTCGTGATCCCGAAGCTCGTCCCCGCTGGCAGCGGATCGAGGTCCGCAGAGATCTCCCCTCCAAGCAGCTCGAATCGTGTGGCGCCGCGCGTCTCGGCGATACGGAGCAAGCTCCCTTGCGACATGCACGCGCGAACGAGCGAGTCGATCTCGAGGCACGCCGAACCGTCGCGCGCGAAGAGGACGCTCGCCTTCGCTACCTCCTGACCCACCGACGAGGCCCGGCCATCCACCTCGACGAGCCCGCCACTCACGACGGAGAGGACGACGCGCGCCTCCGGTAGGCTGGGAACAGGCAGAGGGGGCGCTTTGGACTCGACCAGATTGCTTCGTTCCTTCGGAGCGAGTGCGCCGCGTGCGACGACCAAGGCAGCCGCGGCCGCGGCCACGCATACGGCGGCGAGGACGACGACACGGCCCCGACGCTGGCGGAGCGGCGAGCTGCGAGTGCCGTCGGGTGCGTCCTTGCGCGCCGACTTTGCCATACGGCTCCTTCGCTCGCCGTCGGCGGTTTCGCGATCAGCTGCCGGTTCGTCGACGAGCGAGCGCATCCCGGCGAAGAGCTCCGCCTCCGCGCGACACTCCGCGCACGACACGACGTGCTCACGAGCGAACGTGGACTCGGCGATCGTCAACGTCTCGCCCAGCGCCTCCCGATCCGCGAGCGCGATCCAGCGCGGACACCCGTCGGTCATGACGTCCTCCTTCCGGCGGCGAGCTCGCGGCGCACCGTCTTCCGAACCTGGTCACGTGCGGCGAGAAGGCGATCCTTCACCGTGTTGGGCGAGACGCCCGTGTATTCTGCAATTTCATTCACCGAATAGCCCATCGCATGGCGCAGGACGAGTACGGTCCGACGAGCCTCCGGCAGCTCGTCGAGGTAGGCAATGATGGACCGTGGCAGTCCCTCGGCCACATCGCTCGTCGGATTCGATCCCGGCAGCTCGTCCGGCTCGACGGCGGCCTTGCTTCGTACCGAGGCAAGCCTGCGCGCTCGCGCGAGGCGGATCGCCGTGCGAACCGCGATCCGATCGGCCCACGCCTCGAGCGTGCTCTCGCCTCGGAAACCAGGAGCGGACCGGACAATCTCCAGCATTGCGAGTTGCGCCGCGTCTTGCGCGTCATCATCCCGCAAGAGCGAGGCGCAGAGACGCTTGACGCGGGGCTCGAGGCGACGCGCCAGGGCGTCGCGCGCGACCGGATCGGTCGCCGCCTCCTGGGCGAGCCGCGCGTCGCTGTCGTCCTCCGCCATCGCACGATCCATTCGGAGATGCCTCGATGCTCCCCCCCGTCTCCCTCAAGTGGAGGCCGGATCGTCTTTCGGGTGGAAAAAACTTCGACGTTTCAGAATCCGTCGAACGTAACCCCTACATCCAGCCGAAACCGGACCAGAGTAGGCGTCAGAATCGCGCTCGTCCGCTCGCCCTCGACGACCATTCGCCGCTCCGAGGTGGCGAGCTCGACCGTAGGCGCTACGTCGAGGCCAAGGCCCGGGCCTCCGAGGAGGGGCCATCGCCCGTGGAGCCGGAGTGCGAGGGTCGGTCCGACGTTCACCGCCGCGATGATTGCTGGAGTGAAGGCCGCCGACGTTTGCGCTCCACCTCGCACCGTGTCGTCCAATCCGATCGCAGCGTCTGCGCCGACGACGAAGGTGCGCCATGAGCCCTCGAGGCCGGCGAAGAGCGCTGCCGAATGCCGAGTCACGCTCAGCGATACCGCCTCGCTCCCGATCTGTCTCGCTGGATAGAATGCGTACGTCACCCCGGCGTAGAGCCCGGGCAAGAATGCGTAGGCACCCTCGACCCGTCCACCGCTCTGCCAGGGTAGCTCGGGCGCAAAGGCGGTTCCGGTGTAGAGCGCGGCGAGGCGCGCGCGCCATGGCGCCCGCGCGCGCTCGCCGTCAGGGCTCCCCTCATGCGCGGCGTTCCCGCGCTCCGGTCTCGGCGGCGCGGTCGCCTTCGGGGGGGACTCCGAACCGTTGGCTTGGTCGCCCACTGCGGCGGCTTCGCTCTCTCCGGAGACCGCGCTCATCGTCGCGGGGGTGGACGAACGGTTTTCGCGGGATTCGCCCGCTGCCGGCGCACTCGCGAGCGGCGGCCCGGGCTTTGCGTCGTTCTCTTTCGCCGTCTCGCGCGCCGCTCCCGCGACGACGACGAATGCACGCACGATCGTCGCTACCTCGCTTGCACCGACCTCACCTCCGCGCGCCACGATCCGAGGCGCCCCAACGGCGCGCCCGCCGCCATCGGCGAGATGAAGGACGAAGCCCGCCTCGGTTCGATCGATGTCGACGATGCAGGTCGCCATCGGAACGAAGGCCTCGCTCTCTCTGACGTCGACCGTGGCGGTGTCTCGAAGCTGCCCCCGAATCGCGGACGCGAAGCGCGCGGTCTCCGAGCCCGAGATATGCGGGGCAAAGCGAACGACGACGCGGAGCTCCGCTTCGCGCGCCTCGGCGGGGAGGGTGAAAAGGAGAAACGTTGCCGTGAGGGCCGAGCGCCACACTCCGTGAACGCTAGCTCGAGAGCGCCACCCCACCAATCTTCACGGCACCCACACGCGTCGCGCACCCATCAGGAGCTCGAATCAGGGGAGCTTGCAAACGCAACCGGTACGGTGAAGAGGAGCGCCCCGAGCGGCTCGGAGAGAAGCTGCGCGAGGCGGGCGTCGAACTCGGTCATGTGCGTCGCGAGGGTCCCATCAACCGGGAGGTCGAGCACTTTCGTCTTCCAAGCCGGTGAACCGACGACTCTGACACGGCCGTCGAACGCTTCGACCCAGCGATCCATCAGTCTGCCGGCGAAGCTGCGGAGCGTCTCGGTTGGCCCGCTCTCCGGGAGCTCCGAGCGGCGAGCATTGGGGTCGAGAAGCAGTGCGGTGAACGGACCTCCGTGGGGCGCCCTCAGGCGCAGCTCATCTCGTCGAGCGAGCCAATCCTCGAGGCTCGTTGCCGCGTTCTCGAAGAGGGCCACCTCGATCTGTCCTCCCGCGGGCTCTTCGAGCGACGCCACGAACGCACCGGCATAGGGGACGGCGTCCGCCAGGGCGCGAGCGGCCGGGTCCGGCCGCAGTGGCCACCATTCGGTCGTCGTGATCGAGATGCGGTCGTGCGCGAGCTCGGCGACGAGCTGATCGCAAAGTGAAGCATCGGCCCGCTCGAACGCGCGCTCGAGCCATTCCGGAAGCTCGGGATGCGACGGCACGGGCAGAACAGTAGTCCTTTTGGGCCCGAGGAGCTCGGTCGGTCGGTTATTAATGAGCGGCGAGCACGTATGGATTGGGCCTCACTCGACACACCCTACGGGCCTCGTACCGGCGGCGAGATCCCCGTGCTCCTCGCGAGGCTCGACGACGCGAACGCGCGTGTCCGAGCGCGCGCGATCCAGGATTTGCATGGGCGCGTGGTCGCGGTCGGTGGAGGCTACGGGACGCCTTTTCTCGACGCCGCGCTCGCGGTCGTTCCGATCGTCGGAGAGCGCCTGAAGAGCCCCGGCACGCTCGAGCCGCAGCTCGCGCAGCTTCTCTCGCTGCTGGGTGACGTGGCTGCCGGCAATCATCGCCTCCATCTCGGACGCGGGCTGCCGCTCGATCGACTCGATCGCAGAGACATCGGACCTGCGCGCGCGGTCCAGGCGGCGGTCGAAGAGCTCGCCGAAACAATCGTGGGGCTCCTCGCCGCGGAGGAGCCGGCGATCCGCGCGGGCGCCGCGTTCGTGCTCGCGTGGTTGCCGCGCCTCGCCGCAAAGGTCCAGCCGGCGCTCGTCGGGAGGCTCGGTGTCGAGCGCAACGTCGCGGCTCGGGTACCTGCGCGCGCCGGTGGACATGCTGCGATCGCACCGCGCGGAGGCGCCTCCCGTCGGATGGTGCGCGGCGCTGGGCGCCATGCTCTCGGATCCGGCAGGGATGGACGACGACCTCGGCATCGTTCTCGCGCCGCCGGGGACGAGGCCCGTGATGAAGGGATTTCCTTTCGCCGACGGCGCGCTCCTGTCGCTCCGAACCGCGATCCTCTCGGCGGCGACCGTGCGTCGTGGCGATCTCGATCGGCACCTCGCGCTTGTCCCTCGCCTGCCCCCGGAGCTGCAGAAGGAAGCCGACGGATGGACGGTGCTCGTCGCGGCGCGCGCAGGCGAGAGCATTCCCGAGGACCCGCTCGATCCCGACGACCTGTCCGACCGAGAGAGGGGCGTGTTGCGCGAGCACGCCGAGAAGCTGAGGAGCAGCAGTAGCGCCAACTTGTATCAAGCGTTCTGGCGCGCCGGACTCTTCGCCTACCGGGACTCGAACGAGCGCGCCCTCGGCATCGATCCGCCGGGTGCGCTGGATCGACGCTCGCAGGGACGGCCACTCTGGTGGTGGGCCCACGGCGCGCGCTCGAGCCGGATCCCCTTCGAGCACTGGCTCGAGGTCCTTCGAGGACCGGACGCGCTCGCCGCTCTCGAGGATGCGGCCAATGCGCCCTACGAGCTCTATCGCGACAGGTTTCGCAGCGGGAACTACGACGTCGGCGCCCTCATCGACGTCATCGAACGGAGCGCGAGCGCGCTCGGTCTCGCGAGCGAATTGCTCAGCGCGCGCATCGCCACGCTACGAGAAAACGCGAGGAACACGAAGGTCACGCACGGTAAGGGCGGCATTCCCTGGCCGTGAGCCTGAATGTTCGCGTGGCCGATCCTCCTCGTCCCGGAAGGCTCCGCCCGCAAGAGGCATCGGCTGTGACCGATCAGCCGGCACATGATTGTCCCGCTCACACCGCGCTCATTGGCGGCCGAACGACGTTGCGATAGGTCTCGTGGGTGTTTGTCGGGCGCACGGCCGAGATGCAGTCGCTTGCCGCCCTGTTCGAGGTTGGCTCGGGCTCGGCCTTCGTCATCGGCCCGCCGGGCATCGGCAAGACCTCGCTCTGCGAACATGGCGCCGAGCGCGCGCGACGTGGAGGTGCGTTCGTCGCCTGGGGCCGTGCATGGGAGTTCGGAGGTGCGCCGCCGTTCTTTCCGTGGCTCCGCGTCTTCACGACCCTCTCCGAGAACGTGACCGCACATCGGGCGCTCGGAGACGTCGCGACGCGGCTGCGCGATGGGTCGGAGGACGGAGACGCGCGAGGGAGGCTCTTACTCTTCGACGCCGCTCGCGCTGCCCTCGTCCAAGCTGCATCGGTCGGCACCATCGTGCTCATTCTCGACGACGTGCATGCCGCCGATCCCGGGTCCCTGCAGCTCGCACGCTACCTACAGCACAGCTCGAGGAGCACCTCGCCGCAGCGCTGGGCCCGGGCGGCCGCTCACGCCGGCATGGGTCCGCCGCCGAACGCGGACGGATCGCGGTGACCGTCGCGATCAAGCGGGCGATCGAGACCATCGCTCGCGACTTGCCGGAGATCGCGGCGCATTTGTCACGATCGATCCGAACCGGGCTCTTCTGCTCCTACGATCCCGATCCGACCTCCGCGCTCCGTGTAACGACGTGACGCGGCAACGTAACGCCTTCTGGGAAAGGGCGCCGCCACGGTGCCCGGAACCAGGAGACCGACCATGGCCATCATCGTGAAGTACGAAGTGACGGGAATGACCGCAGCGCAGTACGACGGGATCATTCGCGATCTCGCTGCCACAGGACTGGGCCAGCCGGACGGCCGGAGCTATCACGTCGCCTTCGGCAACAAGGAGCGCCTGCAGGTGATCGACGTCTTCGACGCGCCGGCGAAGCTCGAGGCGTTCGGAGTGAAGCTGATGCCGATCCTCCAGAAGCATGGGGTCCATGCGCGGCCCGAGGTCCTCGGCGACATCCACCACGCGATCGTCGGCGCCCAGGCCTGACCCGTCAGCCGGGTTGGAGCGCCACGTCCAGTGCCCAAGGCGATCCCAGAGACTCCCATGCGGTAGGCTGATCGGATGAACCGGGCCCGGACCGCCGCCATGAGTGTGCTCGTGCTCGCAGCCGGCGGCGCCGGATGCTGGACGCTCGCCGGTTCCGACCTTGCTAGCGGAACACCGCCGGGCCCCGACGCGGCCTCTCAAACCGACGGAGCAGGCTTGGTCGATGGAACCACCGCGGACACCGGGGTCGGCCCGAGTGAGGCCGCGCCCGCGTGCGCCGCGGATCTGCTGATCGACGCCCAAAACTGTGGCCGCTGTGGACACGACTGTGCACGCGGCGAGTGCGTGGCCGGCCGCTGCCAGGCGATCGCGCTGACTTCGTCCGAGATCGACCTCGAGGAGCTTCGCACGACGGCGGATCGCCTCGTCTATCGCGCAAAAGGGCAGGTGCGAACGGTCAGCATCGACGGCGGGTTGCCTTCCGTGCTCGCCTGCGCGACCCGCACTGGGCTCGCCGTCCGCGACACGAGCTTCTACTCTTGGTGCGATAACCTGGCCACACTTCGCGACGTCGTCGACGCTGGGGTCCTCGCCAACATCCGGATCGACGGCTACGGCGCGGCGACGGGGGGCGACTGGTTCTTGTTTCGCGAGAACAATCAGTACCTCAGTCGTATCTCGGCAACACTGGGCGACGCCGGATATGGTCAGGTCACGATTTCGCCGAGCGGCTTTCGGTCGTTGGCGGCAACCTCGCAGCTGTTCTTGTACATGACCGGCAACGGCACGCTGTCCTATACGCCGCTCGCATCGGGTAGCGGAGTCGAGCTCGACCACGACCAAACGGCGCCGAGCGAGCTCGCCGCCGATGACGCCGCGGTGTTCTGGGCCACCGACTCGGAGACCGACCACGCGGTCCTTCGTTCGCGGGCTTTCACTGCGGGCGCTTCGACGAAGCTCGCGACGGGACTCGATCATCCGAACGGCATCGCCCTCGACGACACGTACGTGTACGTGACCGTTCGCGGGACTCCCCCCTCGTACACGAACGGGGCCGTCGTGCGTGTTCCGCGCGCCGGCGGCGCCATCGAACGTTTGGCCGATGGCCTCCTCCTCCCTTACGCGATCGTCGTGACGGATCGCTTTGTCATCTGGACGAGCCGGGGAACCAGCACCGATGGCGTTGGTTACACCGGCGGCGCGATCTATCGCCTCGCGAAGTGAAGCAGACCAGCCGCGGTCAAAAGGCGCCGGATTCTGCGAGTGTCTTGTCGACGCTTTCGAAGGTCTCCCCGACGACCTCGCAGTAATTGGTGCTGGTGGGACCGGCAGCGAAGCGACCCGCAGACTGGCTCAGCCGACGACAAACGGCGTCGAACTCCGCCTGGCTCACGTCGACCGCAGACATGTAGAGCCGCGCCGCCGCCTGCAGGTACGAGAAGAGGGGGTTCCCGTCATGTCCGTCCGGCCGGCGACGTAGGTGAGTGTAGAGCCGCTCGATCTCGTCGTCGTATTCGGGGCGACCCGCGAAGCGGCAGAAGTCGACCACCGTACGCTCGATCAGCGCGAAGAACAGGATGTACCCCTCGGCCGGGCCATCGCGGAAGCTCGGCGGCGTTTTTCTTCCGGTGAACAACTCGGACGCCTTCTTGAGGGTAACGCGGGCTGTCTTGGAGCCAGCGACGACAAGCACGATGTCGCTGACCGGTACGACGTGTTGCTGATCGTCGACCTCGATGCCGATGCTGGGCACATGCTCTTTGAACTTCGTCTCGATCCCAGCTTGGTCGAGCTCCGTGATCACTGCGAGATCCATGGCGTGCTGGCTTAGCATGCGAGTCGGCCGGGTTCGATGCTCACCCTCGCTTACGGCGGTGCGTGCGGCTTCTGTCCTCCGGCGCCGCGCTCTCGTGCGACAACGACGCCACGACCCCGGTAGTGATGGCGAAGTCACGTCAGCCGAGTAGAGTCGTCTTCCTCGTGACTCGCGGACTCGCTCCAGCGAAAGCAAACGAGAGAAAGAGAATCGGGGGACCAATGAATCCTGATATCGCCGCTGCCGTTCGACGTGTCGTGCATGAACAGCTTGGGGTCGACGAAGAGAAGATCGCCACGACGTCATCGTTCACGGACGACCTCGGGGCCGACTCGCTCCAGTTGCTCGAGCTGACGCTCGCGCTGGAGGCCGAGTTCGGGGTCACGATCGAGGACGACGACGCGAGAGCGATGCGGACGCTTCAGGACGCGATCCGGTTCATCGAGCGCAGTCGGCGCGCTCGCTCGAGTTAGGGTCGCGGGATCGGAACGGTACGTCGGTTGCCTGGTGATCGACGTCCGCTCCGATGGATCCCGCCTCATGACCTCCGCCCGCGAGACCTCGCCAGTAACCGTCGTCCCGACGGGACGAGCGCGACGGTCGCTCGTGGCCCTCCGCACAGCTGCGGCCTCCTGCCAGGCATGCGACCTCTGGATGCGCGGTACGCAGACCGTCTTCGGAGAGGGGGCCCGCGGCGCTCCGCTGATGCTCGTCGGGGAGCAGCCGGGCGACCGCGAAGATCGGACGGGCCGACCGTTCGTCGGGCCGGCGGGGAGGATCCTCGACCGCGCGCTGGCGACGGTCGGATTCGCGCGCGACCGCGTCTACGTGACGAACGTCGTGAAGCACTTCAAGTGGACGCCGCGCGGCAAGCGCCGCCTTCACAGCAAACCGAACGCCGCCGAGGTAGCAGCCTGCCGGCCCTGGCTCGACGCCGAGCTCGCCGCGGTCCGGCCGGAGGTCGTCGTCTGCCTCGGTGCGACAGCAGCTCACGCTCTTCTCGGCAGCGAATTTCGCCTGACCGAACAGCGAGGAATCGCGCTCGTCTCGAGCGTGGCTCCAGCGATCGTCGCCACCGTGCATCCGTCGGCCATCCTCCGGATCGCAGATCACGATGCCCGCCATGCCGAGCTCGACCGGTTCACGAGGGACCTCTCGGTCGCCTGCACGCTCATCGGGGATTGAGGTTCGCAAGAGGACCCGATGCATAGTCTCGCCGTTGGGATTTCGGGCTGGCGCTACCCTACGTTTCGCGGTGTTTTCTACCCGCAGGGCTTGCGGCAGGCCGACGAGCTTGCGTATGTGAGCCGGCGCTTCAACAGCGTCGAGATCAACGGCGCCTTCTATTCGCTCCAGCGGCCGTCGAGCTATATCCGTTGGCGCGAGGAGGTACCCGAGGGTTTCGTCTTTGCCGTGAAAGGGGGCCGCTTCATCACGCACAACAAGAAGCTCCTCGACTGCCGGTCGCCCCTCGCGAACTTCTTTGCGTCAGGCGTTCTCGCGCTCGAGGAGAAGCTCGGCCCGATTCTCTGGCAATTGCCCCCGCAGCTGCCATTCCGCGCCGATCGCTTGCGGGACTTCTTCGCGCTCCTTCCACGGACGACCAGGGAGGCTGCCGTGCTCGGGCGCGATCACGACGACAGACTCCGGCACGGCGCGTGGCTCGACGTGCGTGTCGACCGTCCGATCCGCTACGCGCTCGAGATCCGTCACCCGAGCTACGAGGATCCGGCGTTCTACCGGCTCCTGCGTGAGGCGGGCATCGCGCTCTGCGTCTCGGACGCTGCGGGTACCTGGCCGATGCTCGAGGCCCTGACGACGAACTTCGTCTACGTCCGGCTCCACGGCGACAAGGAGTTGTACGTCAGCGGGTACGAACGTGACACGCTCGATCGTTGGGCCAAGCGCATCGAACGCTGGCGCGCGAACCGAGACGTGTACGTGTACTTCGACAATGATGTGAACGTTCGCGCGCCGTTCGACGCACTGAACCTTGCGAAGCGGCTCGACCGATGTCACGGCACCGCCGAGCCGCTCAGGAACTCCCGAGCCGCACGGCGCTGCTGTCCATGACGCACCTCAACGATGCGCAGAACGATGCGCAGATCGAGAAGCGGAGCGCGTGGTCGGCCTTCGCCCTTGAACTTGGCGTCGTTCTTCCGGTCGCCCTTGGCGAAGGCTGTAGCCATCGCTCACCAAGCCAGCGAAGCCTTTCTCCGTGGCCTTCTCGAACATCGCCTCCATACGCGCGCCGAGGGCCTCGAGTTCGCGCTGGGGGATGCCCGATCGCACCTTCGGCAACATCACCTTCTCCTCTTCTTGGATGTGATGGGAGACGAGCTCCTTCAGGACGGTCAGACGCGACTTCTTCTCGTCGTCGTCCTTCGCGATGAGGGCTCGCCCCAACTCGAATCGAGCCACCGTGTGCTCTTCGAACGACTCGGAGACGAGCTCGGAACGGAGCTCGCGCACGCGGGGATAGAAGAGGTGTTCCTCGATCACCATGTGGGCGACGAGCTGATCGGCAACCTCGCGGAGGTCGTCATCATCGACCGAGTCACCGTCGAGCATCGCATCGAGCGCTCGGTTGACGATCTTGTGCTGGTTCATGAGGAGATCGATCGCGTTCATGCGCGGTTACCGAGCAAGCAATGTTCCAGCGCGGTCGGAGCTGCAGAGAGCGCTAGGCCTTGCCCGCGATCGCGTCCCGCACGCGGTCGACCATGGAGGCGAACGGTCCGGCGAGCAGGTTCGCAGCCTTCGACTCGATACCGGGGTGCGGACGGGTCGGGGCGACCTTCTCCGCGAACTCGACGGCCTTCTTCATCCGCTCGAGCCGCGACTGATCAAGTGCGTTTCCAAGCCGTTCGAACTCCTCGCGCTCTTCGGATTCCGCGTGAGCCAGCACATCTTGCTCGAGGCTCTCGAACTTGCGCTGGAATTCAATCGAGTCGACCGCAAGCATCTCGAGCTCTGCGAGGACGGACTTCGCTTTCCTCTCCTCCTTGAGCCGCTCACTCACGATGGCCTCGCCGTCGGGCAACACGCGCCGAGCCGCCGGATGCACGATCTCCTCTTCGGCGGTCTCGTGCACTGCGAGCATCCGCCGAAGTGCATAGAAAGCCTTCTCACGTGCCTCGCCTTGCGCGGCCTTCACGTCCGCGAAGAGTTGTTTGACCTCTTGGTGCTGTCCCTTCAGGAAGCCGACAACATCGCTTCCGCTTGCGAGCATAGTTCCCATAACACAGCCCTTCCTTTCTTTGGCCAAGCGACAGTTGGGATCGGGGCTTGGCCCGTGTCGCAGGAGGCAATCGCGATGCCGACGTCGACCGCGTGCGTCTCGCACACGCCGAGTTCAACGCGCGATCGTCTCGAAGTGGCGTTTGGTCACGTGAACCGCATGCGTGAGCCGCATGGTCGTGTCCCTGTCTCGCTCTCCTTGTTTCCGCTGGTTTCCGCTGCGCGGTTTCCGCTGCGCTCGGCTTTGAAGTCGGCTCGAAGGTTGTAACGACGACGCGCTGCGTGCCAAGGAGGCCCCCCATGCTTGCGCTGACCTACCACGGTCCGAATCGCGTGAAGGTGACGAAGAAGGCCGAGCCGAAGCTCGAGCACCCGAACGACGTCATCCTTCGCGTGACGCGCACCGCGATTTGCGGCTCGGACCTGCACCTCCTGCACGGCCTCATCCCCGACACGCGCGTGGGCTGTACCTTCGGACACGAGTTCGCAGGGATCGTCGAGGAGGTCGGTCCCTCGGTGCAGTCTCTTCGACGCGGCGATCGCATCGTCGTTCCCTTCAACATTTCGTGCGGGACCTGCTTCTTCTGCTCGCGCGGTCTCACCGGGAATTGCGAGAACACGAACCCGAACGCGTCCGTCGCCTCCGGCGTCTATGGCTACTCCCACACGACGGGCGGGTTCGACGGAGGCCAGGCCGAGCTCGTACGGGTGCCGTTTGCCGATGTCGGTCCAATGAAGATCCCGGACGACATGACCGAGGAGCAAGTCCTCTTCCTCAGCGACATCCTGCCCACCGGCTATCAAGCGGCGGAGATGGGTGAGATCAAGCCGGGCGAGACCGTCGTCGTCTTCGGTTGCGGCCCGGTCGGCCTCTTTGCCCAAAAATCTGCCTGGCTCATGGGGGCAGGCCGCGTCATCGCGGTGGATTACCTCGAGTACCGCCTCGCCTTCGCGAAGCGGTACAACGGAGTGGAGACCGTCAACTTCCGCGAGGTCGACGATGTCATCACGCACCTGCTCGAGATGACGGACGGCCGCGGCGCCGACGTCTGCATCGACGCCGTCGGCTGCGAAGCAAAGGGATCGCTCGCACAGTCGATCTTCGGTGTACGAGCGAAATTGCTGGCCGGCTCGGCGACCGCCATCAACTGGAGCATCGCGGCGGTTCGCAAGGCCGGCAACGTATCGATCATCGGCGTCTACGGGCCGCCGTACAACGCCGTCGACATCGGGACGGCAATGAACAAGGGCCTGACGTTGCGAATGAACCAGGCCAACTGCAAGCGCTACATGCCCCACCTGCTCGAGCACATTCGTGCGGGCCGGATCGACGCGCAGGGGATCATCTCCCACCGCCTACCGCTCGAACATGCCGAGGAGGCCTATCACCTCTTCGAGAAGAAGCGCGATGGCTGCATCAAGTGCGTCCTCGTTCCACCGATGGCGGCCTAGAGATCAAGGAGCCCTTCATGCCCAGTTCCAACGCAACGAGTGACCAGATTCGCGGCATTCCTGGAATCGGGATCGATGCCGATCCAAAGACACGTCCCGGCATTCCCATGGAACTCGAGCCGCCGCGACCGATGGGAGCTGCACATTGGCAGGCACCGACACGCCAGCACGACCCGGGAGGAATCCTCCGACGGAAGGGCCTGCCCGAGCTCACCCCGGTCTTCGGCGTGACGATCGCTCCGCGCGGTCTCTCCGGCCTCATGCGACGCATGGCCTACGAGGTCCCCGAGCACCACACCCTTCATTGGCTCGTTCTCCTCTTTGCCGATCGGGTCGATGCGATCGAGTCGAGGATGATGTTGCGCGGGCGCGGGCTCGCCCTCGTCGCGGCGGGCGCCGTCTTGGCGGGCGCCGTCGGAGTGCGTCTCACACGCACCACGCCCGGACGAAGGCGGCGAGCGCTTGCGCGGATGATCCACGCTCTTCGCTGAAGGCGCGAAGCTAGTTAGTCCATGGGGGCGGCGCTAGGCTTCTTCCCGTTCCGATCGGTCCTCGATCGATCGAGCACGTCGAAGTCGATGCGCGACGAGAGCCCGGTTCGCCCCCCGAGCCCGAGCTCGATGTGAGTGAGCGCCCAGCGCGTCAGCGAAGGGGTGTTCGCCGCCGTACAGTCTCGCGGGACCACGAGATGATAACGGCGCATGTGGGCGTCGTTCGCCGTGAAGAGGACACAGAAGTTCGCCGCGAAGCCCGTGAGGATCAGGGTGTGCACGTTCAGATGCCGTAAGAGCAGCTCGAGCGGCGTCTCATAGAAGCCGGACTGCTGCGGCTTCAAGATGAAGTAGTCACCCGGCTGCGGCCGAAGTCGTTCGCAGATCTCGTGGCCCGCCGAGCTTGGCTTCGTGCATTCGCGCACGGTGGTCATGAAGTCCGAGCGCCATCGGCCGAAGTTGTCGTTCACGTAGATGAGGGGAACTTCGGCCTGACGCGCCCGACTGCACAGACGCTCGATGCGAGCTCCTGCCAGGCGCGCCGCGCGGATCAGACCCTCGGCGCCTTCGAAGTCGAAGGCGTTGATGACGTCGATGAGAAGCAGCGCGGAGCGTCGAGGTCGACTCATTTTCTTCGACGTCAATGTCCCTTCGCGGTGCCGGGAGCCGCCTTCCTGCGATGCATCTCGGCCACGGCGCCGGCGGGGAGCACATGAGCAATCGCAGCCTGGAGCTTGTTCTGCCACCCCGCGACCACATCACCGGCACCAGTCATCATCGCGTCGAAGCCGATCCTCGCGACCTCGTCGGCGGGCTGCTTCTTCTCCGTCCCGACCTTCGTGTCGAGCATGTCGGCGCGTTCGAAGAAGTCTGTTTCGGTCGCGCCGGGCATGAGGCAGGTCACGGTGACGCCGGACCCTGAGAGCTCGGCTCGAAGCGCGAACGAGAACGAATCGAGAAGAGCCTTGGTGCCGTTGTAGACCGCCTGGAAGGTGCCCGGCATGAAGCCCGCGATCGATCCGACGATGAGGATCTTGCCTTCACGTCGAGCTCGCATCCCACGGCCCACCTCGTGGATCAGGTAAAGCGTGCCGGTCACGTTCGTGTTGATCACGTGCTCGATGTCTCGCCACTCCTGGTCGAGGAACGCACGACCAAGACCCCGGCCCGCATTGGCCAGCAGGGCGGAGATCGGCCGGCCGCCGACAGCCGCCAGGAGCGCGTCGACGCCCGTGGTCGTGGATAGGTCGGCCTCGACGGCATCGACGGTCGCGCCAGTGTTGCTGAAGATCTTCGCGGCTTCCTGAATCGCGGGTTCATCCGCAGCGACGACGAGGTTGAAGCCGCGCTCGGCGCAGATTCTTGCGAGCTCGAAGCCGATTCCGGTGGAGGCACCGGTGACGACGGCGAGCGGACGGGCTTGAGTAGCCATTGAACTTCTCCCTTCAGCACGCCGTGCTGCAATCAACACGCCGCAGCGGCGCGGAGCTGCGGCGTCGTAAGCCGGATCCCAGCTCGAGCGTTTCTCCCCGGGCGCGCGATGTGCAACGCCGTGGCGCCATGCGAACCGGGTTTGTGCGTGCACTCGAAGGGGCAGTGGCCGGTACGGTCGGGACGTTGACCATGTCGAGCTGCATGGCCCTCGCGCGGACGGTAGGCATCCTCGGTGAACCACCTCCAGTGAAGCTGACGCGTCGACTCGCGCGTCATGTCGGGCTGCCAGAGCCGGAGGGAGCAGAGCTCATCGCCGCGGCGCTGCTCGCTCACCTTGGCTTCGGCGCGACGACCGGAATGATCTACGCCGCGCTCCCGGTCCAACGACGTGGTGCCGCCTCGACCGGTGTCGCCTTCGGCGTGCTGGTATGGGCGCTCAGCTACGCCGGTTGGATCCCGAGACTCGCGCTCATGCGGCCTCCCTCCCGCGATCGTCCAGGCCGGCCCCTTGCCATGATCGCGGCTCACATGGTCTACGGCCTGACGATGGCCGCTCTCCTCCGGAGGCGCGGCCAGGCTCACCGCTCGCGGTGACCGCAAGCATGGCGAGCCCGACCGCGCCGGGGAGCCGAACCAAAGAGACCGCCGAACGTCACTTCTTCGAGCGGCTGCTCTTCTTCTTCGGGACCTTCGCGCCGCGCTTTCTTGCCTCGGAGAGCCCGATGGCGATCGCCTGCTTCCGGCTCGTCACCTTCTTACCCGACCCCGAGCGAAGGGTGCCCTGCTTGCGCTCGTGCATGGCACTGCCAACCTTGCTCTTCGCGGTACTTCCGGAACGACGGCCTGACTTCTTCTTCGCAGCCATGTTCTTGCTCCTCGGCGACACGTGGTCGTGCTGGACCGCTATCGCGGGTGTGAGCGGCCTTCCTTCTCGGAGAGGGTCGACGTCTCTTTCACGCCAACCTGCTTGAAGACGCGGATCGCGCGGTCGCGCATCTCCGAGTCCTCGGTGTGGACGGCCATCAAGATGTTGCCGGCGCGCAGGCGGTCTTCGTACAGCTTCGCCTCGACCTCGGGAATGCCCATTCCCACGAGGGTACCGGCCACTCCGCCGACCGCCGCGCCTGCTGCAATGCCGCCCAGCCCCGCCATGATCGGCCCTGCGGCGATGAACGGTCCGAGGCCCGGGATCGCAAGCGCCCCGATGCCAGCGAGGACGCCGAGCGTTCCTCCGAGGAGGCCGCCGCTCGTCGCGCCGACAGCTGCCCCCTCCGGCGCCTTCGTATGTTTCTCGTGGGCGAAGCCCTGCGTTCCCTGCACGTCCGGGAAAATCGCGGAGATCTCCTGCGGACGGAAGCCGACCGCCTGAAGCCCTTCAACGATGGTCTCCGCCTGGGCGCGCGTTTCAACGATACCGACAGTTGCCTTCTTCATGATGTCTCCTATCTCCGTGGGTCAGCGAGAGTTCACTTGGCGGACTCGACGTCGATCTGGTTGTCCACTCGATTGTTCCCTGCGACCGACCGAGCTTTGGCTTCGATCGTCTTCTTCTCCGCCTCGGTCTTCACCGGGCCGCGCAGTGTGATCACGCCGTTGTCGGTGATGACCTTCACGTTCTTCGCCGTCATGGACAGCGAGTCGTCGGCCATGACCGCCTTGCGGATCGCCTGCGTCGTGTCGAGGTCCGCTCGACTGTTCTTCTGGTCCATCGGCGTGACCGCGACCTTGTCCCGATCGCGCTCGTTCACACCGGTGTTGTCCGGCGCATTGGCACCCGTCGTTCGGGTGGTGTTGCTCTGGTCGTTGCTCTTCCTTTCACAGGCGACGGCACCACTCGCAATGCCGCCCACGATCGCAACGCTGAGGAGGACTTTGTAGATCTTCATGGCTGCTCCCTTCACCGCCGGGAGCGAAGCAAGCGACGGGCCGCGAGCGAACCCCGCTACCTACGTCGCGGCATCAGCACGCGTCGGGGCGTTTCGGCCGAACGCGCGAGGTGAAACGCCGCGGCGCGAGCTCCGCCCGAGGCCACTCACTACTCATCGTTACTCGTTGGCTCTGTGCCGAGCTTCGCCTGCCTTCTGTTTCGCCGTACCTTCAGCCTCGAGCTTCTCGCTCCCGACCGCGGTGCCAACGCCGCGCTTCACGACCCCCTCGGCTTCCTCGATTGTCGCCTTCGTGCGCGCCGCGGCCTTCGCCGCCTCTTCCTTCGCTTCGCCCTTGAGCTCCTTCGCCCTGCCTTCGGACTCGAGCCTCTCGCTGCCGACGACCTTGCCGATGCCCTTCTCGATCTTGCCACCGATCCTCTCGGCCGCGCCCTCACCACGCTTTCCAACGGTTCCCATGATGAGCTCCTGGTTCTGCACGCCTAAATTGGCGCGCCTCTGCACCGATGTCGCAATCATCGTGCCCGTTCAACCAGCTCAGACCTCAGGCGGCCGACGCCTCATCCACCGCCGCGTTTGCCGAGTGGGTGAGTCATACGTTCGATGACGCGCTTGGGCGCGGCCTGCGCCTGGGCGGCAGGTGACTCCTTCTTCTTCTCCTGCGAGGCCTGCGAGGCCCGCTCACCACCGCCGTTGCCCTTGCTGAGGACCTTCGGCTGCGGAGCACCGAGGGCCTTCTTGCGGAACACGAACTTCTGTCCGCCGAGGCCGAGCTCGAGCATCAGGCCTCCCTCGGGATGAACGAATACCGCCGTGCCCGACGAATAGTTCGTTGTCGCGGCTGCGCCGGCTTTCACGATGACCGCTGACGCGTTCATCGCGAAGGCGAGGTTGCCGCTCTTGAACCGTTCGAGCGCTCCTTCGCTGTCGAACACGATGAGCTCGTCATAGGTCTGACCACCGACCTGCACGCCGAGCGTGAGCTGCACGATCCCGCAATACCCGATCAACTTCCCCTGCTCGAAGACCTCGCCGCGGCCGAAGCCGACTCCGAGGGCCGCGCTCGCCTTGCCGACCAGAGGAATCACGGCAAAGCCGTACGCCTTGTCGAGCATCCCCTTGAGCCCCGGATCGTGCTCTGTCATTCGGCGAAGCGCTGCGTCCACCTCGTTGCTCAGGACCGGTCCGAGCTTGGACTCCTTGTTGAGACCGGAAGCCGCCGCGCCGATCTTGTCGAGCCACTCCGTAGGCTGGCCAAAGCGTTCTGTTACGCGTCGACCGAGCTTGTGCGCGCCATCGCCTCCGAAGAGGTGCGCCGCCTTACCGGCCAGCTTGGCGAGGCGGCCGCCCTTGATCGCGGTCTCGGCACCCTTCGCGATTCCCTTTGTGACGCCTTCCATCGCTTACGCCCTCCGCCTGGGTTCTGTGTCTCTCGTCGTCGCTGCTCCCCTCGTCTTCTGCGTCGTCGTCTTCTGTGTCTTGTGAGGCTTGTGCGTCTTCGACGGCGTCTTCGGTGGCGCCGCCTTCGCCGCTTGCGGTGGAGGCTGTGGCTCTTCGATTGGCTCCTCCGACTCCCCCTCTTCACCGCTCGCCGCTCGCCGCTCCTCGGGCTCCTCCGACTCCTCCTCTTCC
>JADMIO011006396.1_pt1 | contig 32333 bp, 26 predicted proteins | sample 8958161 | NCBI WGS metagenome assembly JADMIO01 (sample SAMN16585339, study PRJNA669376) | soil metagenome | isolation source: Crop rotation soil | place: USA: Cullars Rotation, Alabama | collected 2011
AGGTGAGCCAGTGTGATTACATTTGCGGCCTAACTGTGGCCAGTCCAGTTACGCTGGAGTCACTAGTATTTAGGTGACACTATAGAAGCGGCCGCGACAACTTGTCCACGTGGAATTCTAAGCTTAGGATCCCAATGTGCTGGAAAGGCGGCGGAGATCTCCTCGAGCGCGGCGACGCAGCGCTCGCAGATGGTGGGGTACGCGGGGTTCTCGCCCACACGCGTCGAGTAATTCCAGCAGCGCTCGCACTTCTGGCCTGACGCCTTCTTCACTTGTACTTGCAGCGCGCCGGCGCCGTTTCCGCCGGCAGCCTTCTCGAGGGCCACGCCTGAGGTGATGAAGATCGGCCGGAGCCAGCGCTCGTTCCGCGCCAGCACCTCGTAGGCGCCGGCCGGCGCGGCAACGCGCACCTCGGCCTCGAGACTGCCGCCGATCGTCTTTGCGTTGCGCGCCTCTTCCAAAGCCTTCAGCACCTCGTCGCGGGCGGCGAGCAGTACCTGCCAATCCGCGCGCAGCTGCACGGCGGTCTTCTCGTCCAGCTTGCCGCCGATCACCTCGCCTGCCTTGATAAAACCCGCAAGATGCACACTACTCTCGCGGCCGCTGACGGCCGGCAGATAGCGCCAAACCTCGTCGGCGGTGAAGCTCATCCAGGGCGCCACCAGGCGAGCGAGCGCCTCCGCGATACGCCAGACCGCACTCTGCGCTGAGCGGCGGGCGTGGGAGCGCGGCGCAAAGGTGTAGAGGCGGTCTTTCAAGATGTCAAAGTACACGGCGCTCAGGTCCACCACGCAGAAGTCTTTCACGCGGTGGTAGACGCGGTGGAACTGGAAGTCTTCGTACCAGCGCAGCACGTCGGCGGAAAGGTCCGCGAGGCGCAGGAGCATGTACTGGTCGAGTGGCTCCATCTCCGCGACGGGGATGGCATCGCGTGCTGGATCAAAGCCGGCGAGGTTGCCGAGTATCCAGCGGAAGGTATTCCGGACCTTGCGATAGTTCTCGGCCACACGCTGCATCAGCTCTTCCGAGACGTGAACGTCCTCGCGGAAGTCGATCGACGCCACCCAGAGGCGCACGATCTCAGCGCCGAGACGCTTGGCGATATCGACGGGATCGACCACGTTGCCGAGGGACTTCGACATGGCGCGGCCCTGCGGGTCGAGTGTCCAGCCGCTGGTCGCTACCGCCCGGTAGGGTGCGTGGTCGCGCGTGCCGACGGAATGCAAAAGCGAAGAATGGAACCAGCCGCGATGCTGGTCACCGCCTTCGGTGTAGAGGTCAGCCGGCCAGGGAAGCCCCGGCTCGCGCCCAAGGACGGCGGCGTGGCTGGCCCCCGACTCGAACCACACGTCGATGATGTCCATCTCCTTGCGGAAGGCGGTGCCGCCGCAATGCGCGCACTTCAGGCCTGCGGGGAGGATGGCCGCGGGGCCCTTCGAATACCAGGCGTCGGCGCCCTCGCGGGCGAAGAGGTCGACCACGGCGCGGTACGCTGCTTTGGACTCGAGCGGCTTTCCGCAGCCCTCGCAGAAGAACACCGCGATCGGCGTGCCCCACACGCGCTGGCGCGAGATGCACCAGTCCGGGCGCGTGGCGATCATGTTGGAGATGCGCTCTTCACCCCACGCCGGGTCCCACTTCACTTTCCCGATCTCATCGAGCGCGCGCTGGCGGAGCGTGGTGCCATCGAGCTTGCCTTCCATCGCGATGAACCACTGCTCGGTCGCCCGGAAGATGACGGGATTATGGCAGCGCCAGCAATGCGGATAGGAATGCTCGATCTTTTCGGCGTGCAGCAGCGCACCCTGCGAACGGACCAGCTCGACGATCGCGGGATTCGCCTTGAACACCTGCTGGCCGTCATACTCGGGCAAGCCATGGCGAAGCCGGCCGGCTTCATCCACATTGCAGGTCTGCTCGAGCTTGTACTTCGCGCCGGTGTAAAAGTCGTCGGCGCCGTGCGAAGGCGCGGTGTGGACTACACCCGTGCCCTGGTCCATGACCACGTAATCCGCGAGGACCGCGAGGATCCTGCGCTGCTCCCACGGCAGGAACGGGTGGTAGAAGTGCAGCCCCTCCATTGCCCGGCCGGGGAAGCTCGCCACCTCTTTCGCCGCCGCCAGCCCGCACTTCTCCGCCGTCTGCTTCGCGAGTTTTTCAGCGACGATGAACAGCTCGTCGCCACTCTCCAGCACCACGTACTGTTCATCGGGATGGAAGGCGACGGCCATCGACGCGGGCAGGGTCCACGGCGTGGTCGTCCAGATGATGGTGTTGACCGTCTTGCCCTGCCAGATGCGCTTGTCGGCGACGTTGGCATCGAGCGTGCGCGGATCAGACTGCATGCGGTACTTCACCCAGATGCTGGGGCTGGTGTGGTTCTCGTATTCGACCTCGGCCTCCGCCAGCGCGGTCTTGTCGAAGAGGCACCAGTACACCGGCTTCAACCCTTTGTAGACGAGGCCGCGCTCCATGAAGGTGAACAGCGTCTCGACGATCACCGATTCGTACTGCGGTGACATGGTGGAATAGGGGTCGTCCCAGCGGCCGAAGACACCGATGCGCTTGAACTGCTCGCGCTGGAGCTCCAGGTACTTTTCGGCATAGGTACGGCAGGCCTTACGCACCTCGAGCGGCGCCATTTCGAGCTTCTTCCGCCCTAGCGATTCGTCTACCTTGATCTCGATGGGAAGCCCGTGGCAGTCCCAGCCGGGGACGTAGGGCGCATCGAAACCGGCCATGGTCTTGGACTTGACCACGAAATCCTTCAGGCACTTATTGAGGGCGTGGCCCAGGTGGATGGGCCCGTTGGCGTAGGGCGGGCCATCGTGGAGCACGTAGACGGGCGCACCGCGGCGCGCTTCCCGGATGCGGTCGTAGATCCGCAGCTCCTCCCACCGCGCCAGCATCGCCGGCTCGTTCTGCGGCAGATTAGCCTTCATCGGGAAGTCGGTCTTTGGCAGGTTGATCGTCGACTTCAGGTCGAGGGGCGTTCCCATCCCTACTCCGCGGGTGTTCGTCTAAGTTTTCATTATAGAGGCTTGGAACACGCGCCTCCTATGGCTCGAGGATTAGGACGAAAACTGCTGCTGGATGGCTCCGAATGGAGAGTGATTTGCATCTAATGTTGGCAGATACGGGGATAGTACCCGGTCGGATGGCAACGTGAGCACCCACACGTTGGTATCCCGGTACCCAAAGACAACTGAAGGTACCCACCAGACATCCTCATATCGGAACAGGCGCTCCTCTGGAGCAGGGTCCCAAGGTTACCCAAGGTTATGGCGAACTCGGTCCTCATCCCCAGGCCACAGAAAGTCGACGTTCCTCTTCCACACCTGCTGCTGGATTCGGTCGAGCAGTCTACCTGGAAGTCGCTCGCAAACAATCTGCGTGACGTCTTCTTCCCGGAGAAGCTTCCGCCGCTGAAGCTGACGTCGAAGCCCGTCAAGGTCCGCGAGATCTGGGGCGAATACAGCAACAAGAAACTCGGCGTCACCGGCTCGGTGATGCTGCACATCGTGGCGGTCATCGCCGTGGTCGCGCTCACCATCCTCACCCGCAACGTGGTGAAGCAGGTGCAGGCGCAGCAGACGGTGCAGCTCGTTGCGCCTGACCTCTCCGACTACCAGTTGCCGATCTCGCAAAAGAAGAACGACACCATCGGCGGCGGCGGCGGCGGCGGCGATCGCGACAAGTTCGAAGCCTCCAAAGGACGCCTGCCGAAGCTGGCGATGGAGCAGATCGCGCCCCCGGCGGCGGTCATTCGCAATCCGAACCCGGCGCTCGCGGTGGAGCCGACCATTGTGATGCCCCCGGCAGTCAAGGTCCCGCAGCCGAACGTGGCGGCCATCGGCGACCCGCTCGCCAAGTTAGGCGGACCTCCCTCGAACGGCGTGGGCTCGGGTGGCGGTATCGGCTCGGGCTCGGGTGGCGGCATCGGGTCCGGTGAGGGCCCCGGTGTTGGCCCGGGCAAGGGCGGCGGCATCGGTGGCGGCATCTTCCGTGTTGGCGGCGGCGTAAGCGCCCCGCGCGCGCTCTTCGCTCCCGATCCGGAATATTCGGAAGAGGCCCGCAAGGCGAAGTACCAGGGAGTGGTCGTGCTCTGGCTCATCGTCGGTCCGGATGGGCGTCCACGCGACATGAAGATCGTGCGTTCACTCGGCATGGGACTCGATCAGAAAGCGATCGAAGCCGTGCGGCAGTGGAAGTTCGAGCCGGCGATGAAAGACGGAAAGCCGGTGGCGGTGCAGATCAACGTAGAAGTGAACTTCAGGCTTTACTAGAACGTTAGCTAGCTAGTCGCAACAAAAGGGGAGGCTAACCGGCCTCCCCATTTTGTTGTTCCAGAGCCGCGACTTGCCCGAAGCGACACCTCGTCCTACGATAAAGAGTTCGGCCCACCTGATGGAAATCAGTCTCAAGTGCCAGCGCTGCGGTTCTGCCATCCTGGACGCGGATTCCATCTGTGCGACCTGCGCGATGCCGACGCCGGCCTCCTGGCGGGCCGAGCTGTTGCTGGCCGGACTGGTGATCGGGGCCTGCGTGCTGTACGCCATCACTAGTTTCGCCGCGCACGGTTATTGGCAGCAGCGGCAGTCGCTCGCCACGGGATGGGGCCAGCGCGGCCGTGCCGCGATGGCGGGGGGCGATAACGACGGGGCAGCGGTCGCCTTCCGCAATGCCCAGCACTACGCGCGCGACAACATGCAGTACCGTCTCGACCTGGCGCAGGCGCTGGTTGCCGCCGGCCGGGTGGAGGAGGCGCGCTCCTACTTGCTCGACTTGCGGGAGAGCGAACCCGCGAGCGGCACGATCAATCTGGACCTGGCGCGGTTGGCTGCGCGCGAGCATGACGTGCCCACCGCCACTCGTTATTATCACAACGCGATCTATGGAGTGTGGGAGAGCGATGGTCCGCGTCGCAGGCTCGAAGCGCGCATGGAACTCGCGCAACTCCTGGTGACCAACGGAAAGGGAAGCCAGGCTGAGCCGGAGTTGATCACGCTGGCCGCTGACCTGCCGGCCAGCGACATACGCGCCCACGCTCGCATCGGCGAACTCTTCCTTCAGACCGGCAACTACTCGCGCGCCCTGGCGGAGTTCCGGGAAGTCCTCTCGCAGGACCGGAGAGACGTGGCGGCGTGTGTAGGCGCCGCAAAGGCGGCTTATGACCTTCGCGATGACACGGCCGCGCTCCGTTACCTCTCCCGCGTGGAAGGCGAGCTTCCGCCCGAGGGACAAGCGCTGAAAGAGCGGGTGACGGCGGTCGAGAATGCCGACCCATTCCGCCATGGTTTGAATTCCTTGGAGCGTGCCAGGCGGCTGCTGCGAGCCTATGCGGCCGCAGAAGACAGATTGCACGCCTGTGCCAAGTTGCTGGGTGTGGACCTCGCGGCCCCGGACGGCAGAGACGAGCTCCAAGCGGCGGTGAGGGGAATGGCGGAGAGAAAGCGCTTCCGTCGCGCGGCAGACCTTTCCCACGATCCCGATAGATGGGACGGTGTTGCGGAGCAGGTCTTCCGCGTTGAACGAATGACCGCAAGACGCTGTGGAGAGCCGCAAGGGCTGGATGCCGCGCTGCTGACGCTGGCGCAACGGCATAGCGAACGATGATCGCCCGCTGGCGGCAGCGGCTCCGGGAAGCGCGCAGCCCCTCCGGCGCCGGCTTCCGTGAAGAACGCTGGTTCCTCGCGCTGGCGATCATCATCGGCTTGTTTTCCGGTCTGAGCGTCGTTTGCTTCCGCATCGCCATCGACGAAGTCAGGTTGTTGGCGCTCGGATCGGGCCTCCATCCGCGGGGTTGGCGTGTGGTAATCGCGCCCGTCATCGCCGGCCTGGTGATCGCGGTGCTGGTGCGCTTGTTCTTTCGCGGCGTTCGCGGCAGCGGCGTCAACCAGACCAAAAGCGCGCTTTTCATCTACGACGGCTACATCCCATTCAACACCGTCGTCGGCAAGTTCATCACCTGCGCGCTTTCGATCGGCGCCGGCTTTTCGCTTGGACCCGAGGACCCGTCGCTGCAGATCGGCGCCGGCCTCGCCTCAGCGATCGGACGCAGACTGCGGCTTTCGCGCGAGAAGCTGCGGCTCATCGCCCCGGTGGGCGCGGCCGCTGGCCTGGCTGCCGCTTTCAATTCGCCGATCGCCGCCGTGCTCTTCGTGATCGAAGAGGTCATTGGCCGCTGGAGCGCGGGCATCCTGGGCGCGGTCGTGCTCTCCGCGATCTCGAGCGTCGTGGTCGTGCGGTGGTTTCTGGGCGACGCGCCGCTGTTCCGGATCCCGAGTTACAGGCTCGAGGACCCGCTCGAGCTGATCGGCTATGCCGCGCTCGGCGTCGTCGGCGGCCTGATCTCACTGGTATTCATTAAGATCATCGGCGCCATGCGGCCGCGGCTGAAGGCGCAACCGGCGTGGACGCAGCTGTTCCAGCCCGCGGTGGCGGGAATGCTGATCGGACTGACCGGATTGCGGTTTCCTCAAGTAATGGGCGCCGGATATGAGTTCATGGACCAGGCGATGAATGGTCAGTTCGCCTGGAAGCTCCTCATCCTGCTCGCCCTGCTGAAGATCTTCGCTACCGGGATCTCCTTTGCGAGCGGCACACCCGGCGGGTTGTTTGCGCCCACGTTGTTCATCGGCGCGATGGTGGGGGCCGCGGTGGGCAACATCGAGCACATCCTGGTCCCGGGGCTCACGATCCCGGTCGGGGCTTACGCGCTGGTCGGAATGGGAGTGCTGTTCGCCGGCATCCTGCGGGCGCCGCTCACGTCGGTGTTCATGATCCTGGAGGTCAGCGGCAACTACTCCATCATCCTGCCGGTGATCCTCTCGAACACCATCGCCTACTTCATCTCGCGCGCGGGCCAGCACACCCCTATCTTCGACCTCCTCTCGCAGCAAGACGGCATTCACCTGCCGTCGATGGAGGAGGAGCGCGAGGTGCCCATCCTGCGGGTGGAGGATGCGATGCGTCCGCCTCCAACGCTGGTGCTTGGCGACGATCTGCCGGTCGCCGCCGCTTTGCAAGCCGCCGAAGGTTCGGGCGCGGAATTCTTCCTCATCGGTGGTGGCGCCGGCTGGAGGGGACTGGGCATCGCCCGGCTGCGGGCCATCCATGGGCGCACTCCGGAGCTGCCGCTCGGACGAGTGCTGCCGGCCAGGCCGCTGCCGTACCTGCACCCTGACCATCCGTTGGATGCAGCACTGCGGACGTTGCACGATTGGCCGCTGCTGCCCGTGGTCCATCGTGCCGACCTCACCCAGCTCATGGGCGTGCTGTCGGTGCGAGACGTGATCGAGACGTACAAGCGCTTGGGCTCGGGAACGATCCTCGATACACAAACGGTGCCCGAGAGCGCTTCACCGACTGTGGTCTAGCTCGACCTACTCCCCGGCACGGGCAGTCCTAGAGGCACAACATTCGCCCGCCGGGATCGGGCTCCCGTGCGGACACGTGCGCGGATGCCCGAGGAAGGCGCAGATGCGGTCTGTGGCTTCAGGCGAGAGGATGTGCTCGAACTTGCACGCCTGCTGTTCGATCTCTTGCTCGTCTTCCACGCGCAAAGTCTCGGTGAACAGGCGTTCGGCGAGGCGGTGGCGGCGGATCACGTCGGCAGCGCGCTGGCGCCCCTTCGGGGTGAATTCGACGACCAGAGGCCCGTCTCCCACCGGCGAGCCGTGCGGCCATACCTTCTCGTGGCAACGACTGAGGACGTCCTTATGGTCGTGCGGCTGCGGCGGATGCGCCTCGGCGGAGACCAGCCCCAGCGCGGCCATCTTCTCCACCGCGATGCTCACCGGCAGCGCGCCCTCCACTTCCATGCGGCCTACCTCGGCCGGCTCACCGTTCTCGTGCAGGATCCACATCTCTTCCAGGACCTCGTCGATCTGCTGATCGTCGGCCATGGAAAACGTCTCCGTCGTGGTGATGCGCCCGTGGTGCAGCTCCACGCGGCGGTCGGCCAAGCGCGCGACCACGGGATCGTGGGTCACCATCACGATGGTGCGGCCCTGGCGGTGGAGCTCCCGCAGCAGGCGCAGCACGATCTCTTCATTGGCGGCATCGAGGTTGCCGGTGGGCTCATCGGCAAGGATGATCTTCGGGTCGTTGATGAGCGCCCGCGCGATGCACGCGCGCTGCTGCTCGCCGCCGGAAAGATGCGCCGGCAGGTGGTGGGCGCGCTCACGCAAGCCAACGCGCTCGAGCGCCACCAGCGCCTCGCGCTCGTCGGTCATGGAATGGAAGTACTGTGCCAGCATCACGTTCTCGAGGGCGGTCAGGTGAGGGATGAGGTGGAACTGCTGGAAGACGAAACCGATCTTCTCGGCGCGGAAGCGCGGAATCGCGCTGGGAGCGACCTGGCTGAGGTCCTCGCCATCGATCACGATGCTGCCGCTGGTGGGGCGATCGAGGCAGCCGATCAGGTTCGAGAGCGTGGACTTGCCCGAGCCGGAGGGGCCCATCACGGCGAGCCACTCGCCCTCCGCCACGCTCAGGCTCACGTCATCGAGCGCGCGCACGCCGCGCCCCGAGCCGTTCTTGCCGGCGTAGACCTTGCTCACGTTCTTGAGTTCGATCGCCATCTACTCTCCCCGCAGCAGGGTCGCGGGCTGCACTTTCCCCAGCATGAACATGGGCACAATGGCTGCGGCTGCGGTAGCTACCAGTGTACCGGCAAGCACCGCCGGCAACACGCTCCAGCGCGGTGTTACGACAGCGTGAAAGTTGGCCTGCCCGATCCACTGCGCGACGGCCAATCCCACTGTGATGCCAAGTGCAGACCCCACCAGCGCGAATGCTGTCGTCTCGGTGAGAAACAACGCGTGCAACGTGCCGCGCGAGGCGCCGAGCGCGCGCATCACCGCAAAATCCTTGCGGCGCTCCAGCACGGAGGCGCTGAGCGTGGCGAGCAGGCAAAGCGTTGTCAACGCAAGGATCACGACGGTCGCCCCCAACAGCGCACCGCGAGTCTTGGTGAGGACGCTGGCCTCCGCTTCGACTAACTGCCGGACGGGTTGAACCCTCACCCCGGGCAGCGCAGATCGGAGGCCCGAGATCGCGCCAGAGATCCCGGTGGCGCTACCGGGAATGGCGATCTCGACCACGTTGGGCTGCTGCCCCGTCCAGGCTTCGAAGTCGGCGAGGGAGATATAGACGCGGCTCTCTTCGTCGCTGCCGGTGCGTAACACCCCCGCAGCTTGCAGCCTGAGCGTGTGCCCCCCGTAGGTGAGTCCGAAGGGAGCATTCTCGGGCGCGAGCTGGCGGCGTGCCCTTACCCCGAGCAGCGCTTCGCCGCGCTGTCCGGGCCAGGCGCTCACGTCCCACCAGCCGTTCAACTGCCGCGCGCGGCCGAAATCGGTCGCGGCAACGATCACCGCCGACTGGTCCGCCGTCTTCGCGACCGCATAGGCAAACGGCGCTGACCTGCTGCCGGCGGGAAGAGATTGGTTGATCCGCGCCAGCTGGCCGGCCGAAAAGCCGGAATCGCTGCTCGCGATCACGTTCGCACCGTAGGCGCGGAATTCCTTGTGCAGCTTGCTCTCCACGTCCGCGTAGAGGCTCAGCAGCGCGGTTGCCACTGCCGCGGCTACCCCCACGGCGAGCAGCGCCAGCACGCCGCGCGCACGGTCACGCAGAGAGGAGCGCAGCATCATCTGCAGGAACATGCTTTGGCGGCTCATGCGTCGCCTCGGAGAACGACCGCCGGCTCCAGCCGCACGCCACGGCGGATGGCGGTCGCGCTGGCCAGGCAAGTGACAACCACCGCCAGCGCCACGACGATAGGGAAGAGTGGCACCGGCACCTCAGGCAAAGCGCCGAAGATGGTTTGGCTGATGGCCCGGGCCATCCAAACGCCGCCCAAAAAGCCGAGCACGCCGCCAGCCAGCGCAAGCAATCCCGCCTCGGTATAGAAAACGGTGGTGATAAGAGCGTCGCCGGCGCCGAGAGCCTTCATCAGGCCCACCTCTTTCTTGCGCTCGAGGATGGCGGTGGCCATTGCGGCCGCGACCGCCAGCGCGCTCGCCAGCAATGCCGCGAGGGTGATCAGGAGCATCAGTCCGCGGATGCGGCCGAGCACGGCGCCTTCATTCTGGGCCACTTGCCGGATCTGCTCCGCCTGCGCACCGGTAAGCGCCTCGCGCAGTTGGAAAGCGATGGAATTCGCATAGGGCGAGCAGTACCACCGGTCGCGGTCAGCAGGGCCCATGCTCGCGGGATCGCGGCGGGCGAAAGCGTCTTCCGGCTTGGTCAGCGCGCTCACCAGCACGCGACGCACCGCGTGCGGCCGGCCGGCGAGCTCTTGGGCCAGCACGAGCGGCGCGACCAGCGCGGTATCTTCAGGCCCGCCCGTATCGAGCGTGCCGACGACGCGCAGCGAGCGCCCATTCACGGTGACACTGTCGCCGGCATGAGCTCCCAAGGTCATGGCCAATTGCTTACCCACAAGCAGGTCGCGACCCTCGTCCGATGGCCACGCTCCTGCCACCCGCCACCAGGGATGAGTCTTCGTTACGCCAGTGGTGAACTCGTCCTTCGGCAACACGATGCGCTTCGCGAAGTAAGTCCCGATGAGTTCAACGCGGCGCGTCCCCGCCGGGCTGCCGAGCTCGACCGGCACCGGCAGGAAGGGAGAGTAGCCGAGTATGTTGTTGCGCCAGAAGACCTGCTTGATCTTTGGCAGCTCGCGGTCATCGAGGAATGCGCCGGCGGAAAGCGGCTTCAAGTCGACGCCGCCGATGCGTACGTCGAGCGTGTCCTCCTGCGGATACACGGCAATGTTCGCGCCATAACTGCGGAGTTCGCGGCTGATCTTGTCACCGATATCGCTGGCGACGATCAGCATGGCCGTGGTGACGGTCATGCCGAGCCCGACCGCGATGGTGGCCAGCAGCTTGCGACGGCGCTGCCGCAGGAACGATTGGTAGACCAAACGGACGAACATCGCCTACTCGTGGAAGTGCGGCGCGACAGCAGCGAGGCTGTTGCGCGTCAGCAGAAGAGAGTCGCCGTTGACGGTCGCCTGCAGCGGAATGGGATTGCAGCCGCCGGGCTGGCCGACGGAATTCGGTGCGATGGGCGCCGCGCAATTCTTGCAGACGATGCCGCTCGACGCGCTGGCGAAACCGACCGAGCCGCAGATCTCGCACGCATCGGCGACGCTGGCGTAATTGCCGTCCGGACGGCGATAGACCAGGAAGCGGAGCCGGGTGCCGTCGATGGTCGCGGCGAAGCGGTGCAGGTCGCCATCCGCGACCTGCGCGAGCGGGATCCGCGCCGTATCGTTCACAAAAGCGACTTCCGTCGCGGGGGGAAGGGAACTGCTCGTCTTGGCGTAGATGAATTCTGCCGTCACCAGCAGGATGAAGAGGAATGAGCTGGCGTACACCGACGTCATCCAGAGGCGCTCGCGCCGGGCACGCCACCGCTGCTTGCGCTCCTCCGCGGGCGAAGCGACCGCCACGGGTTGCGGTACGCGCCGGCGGTATTCAAACAGCACCATCAGTGCTGCCAGCGCGAGGATGGTGATGAAGAAAAACATGTCATTGCGGACGATAGGCCCAATCATCGCCATTTCGCGCTTGCTCGAGGGAAGCACACCATTCTCGGAGAGCTCATGCAGGCCGGAGACCACCAATTGGGCGGCGACGAAAAACAGGATCACGGTCGTGACCTTGAAGAACTTCTGCAGATTGATGCGGACGCTGCCCTTCACGAACATCACGCCGAAAATGACGGCGAGCGCGACGCCTAGCAGGGTTCCGAGCACGCTCATAAGCTCGGTGCTGTTCAGGGAGACGGCAGAAAGGATCAGCACGGTCTCGACGCCCTCCCGCAGCACCATAAGGAAGACGAAGAGGAACAGGCCCACCGCCGAGCTCTTCTCCGCCAGCGACCCGACCCGGCCCTCGATCGTGCCCTTGAGGCGGCGCGCCGTGCGCATCATGAAGATGATCATGGTCACGACGAAGAACGCGGCCGCGAGCATCACCCAGCCCTCGAAGATGTCCTGGTTGAAGCCGGCGCGCGAGAGCACGAGCGCGGCGGCCACGCTCGCCGCGAAGGCGGCGCCGAGTGCCCCATACACGCTGCGGCGCAGCTCCGGCCGGCCGATCTTCGCCAGATAGGCAAGCGTGATGCCGACGATGAGCGCCGCTTCCACGCCTTCGCGCAACGTGATGATGAGTGCCTGCAGCACGGGCCCCTAAGCCACGATGAAGTTGAAAATGAAATTCATTTTCAATTAGGACTATACCGCTCCGCCGAGGCGGCGGTCAACGAATTGAAAACGCCCGGGCTGAGCGGCACATCCGCAGTGCGCACCGCTCGCGTCTAATCGCTCGCATGCGCCGTCTTACGATCGCCCGCTCGCCGGCAGAGATAGAAGCCTTCCGGCCGCTCTGGGAGAAGCTCGAGCGGGAGCGCTCCGCCACGATGTTCCAGAGCTATGCCTGGAATTACGTCGCGGCAAGGCTGGTCGCGGACCGCGAGCAGCCGCACGTGGTCGCCCTCGAGAGCGATGCCGGCGCGGTGATCGTGCCGGCGGTCCGCATCGGCGAGGGGAAGGGGAGCTTCCTCGGGGAGATGTTGTTCGACTATCGCGACGTGCTCGCGGCCGGCGAACCGGGACTGGTCTACGACGCACTCGCCGAGGTCGGCCGCGCTGGGCTCGACCTCTCGCTCACCGCGGTACGCGAAGGCGCGGCGCTTGCTCTCAATGACCCCGGCGCTCTCACCCCGTGGGTCGGCGTGCCAGTCCTCTCTCATGCGCGATTGAGCCCGGAGGCATTCCTCACCGACCACTTCAAGGCGCGCAAACAGATGCATCGGCTCATGCGGGCCGGCGCCAGTTTTTCGCGGTACAACGGCAACGCTCGGAGGCTGCTCGAGTGGGTGTACGACCGCAAGGCGGAGCAGTTCGCCGGGGCCACGCTCGACATCTTCTCCGACCCGGTGCGGCGCCGCTGCATGGTGGAGATCGCCTCCGCCTGCGCTGACCGGTGCGACGTGTTCGCCATTGAGCTCGGCAGCCGGATCGCGGCGGTACTCGTCACCTTCCGCGACCGCGGTGTCCGGCGGCTTTACACTATCTGGCACGATGCGGCTTTCGAGCATTTCTCGCCGGGGATCGTGCTGTTGCTGCACGCCTGCCACGAATCCCTGCGCGAAGGTCTGGATGTGGACTTTCTGACGGGCGAGCAGCCGCACAAGGCGCGGTTCGCGAACGCGCGTGATCAACTCTTCCGCTATCACGCGACGGCGGCAGAACTCACCGGGCGTGGCGCCGCTGCGCTGGTCGCCTAAAGCCGCTTCAGGAAAGCCTTTGCCTTCTCCAGGTCGGGGAAGAGCTTTTCCTCATCCTGGAACGCCTGCGGATGCACGCAGCGGCGGGAGCCGCGCAGCTTGACCGGATGCCGCAGGTGCAGCATCTCGTGGTAGACGAGGTACTCGACTGCATACCGCGGTACCTGCGGCCGGTCGAAGATGCGGCTCACGACGATGGTGTTATGAGCGGGGTCGTAGTGCCCCAGGCTGTTGCGCGCGTGCTCTCGGCTCCACGTCATCTGCGGGCGCCCAAGCAGGCCGTGGAAGAAGCGGCGGTTGAGTTCCTCGAAGATCTCGTCCAGGTCATAGACCGCTCCGCGCGCGCCGGTGAGGCGCTTGCGGCCGCGCATGTTGCGGATGAGGTGCGCCTTCTCCGCCACGTCGTGGCTGGAGACGTATTTGCGATACCGCGCGGCGTGCCCCGGCTCGATCGGCTTGCGGTAAAGCTTGGCGAGGAGGATGTGCGCGATGGCGGCGACCACCGGTTCCGGAGCGCCCTCGAGCAGGTCAGAGACGCGGGCAAAAACCTTGCCATCGCGCAGCCGGATGGTGTTGTTCACGTTGGCGAAGCGATAAAAGGTGGCGTGGATCTCAGGCAGCGGCGTGCGCGGCCGCAGTTCGCGGTGCGTCTCCTGGAAGATATTGACGAGCCGGGGATCCAAGCTGCTATCAAGCTACCACGAGTTTCAGGACTGCGGCTTGTGCAGCTTTTTGTCCTTGGCGAGCTGGTTCTGCTCTTCAAGAGTCTGCCGGGCGTTATCGGCGTTCCCGTTCACGGCGTCGAAGGCGTCCTCGAGGACGTAAGTCCACTCCTTCGCCTCCCCGGCATTCTCCGGCATCGCGGCGGCCTCTTTCAGGCCGCGCAGCTTGAGCTGGAAGTCGGCATCGGCCTCGATGATCTCTTTGAGCGGCTTGCGGATGTCCTGGTTCTGCCCGGCGTACTGGTCGATGTTGCGGTCCATTTCGGTCACGATGTTGGCGAAGTCTTCGAGCAGGTCGTGGACGCGCGCCCCACGCCCCTCCACGAACTTGGGATCGCCCCGCAGCTGGTAGATGGCCAGCATGCGGCTCTTGGCGAACGTGAGCAGCAGTTTGAGCCGCTTGTCGCCCTGCTGCGCGACCTCGCGCATGTCGTCGGCTTCTTTGTCGGTGAGCGGGTCGCGGCGCCCGTAGGCGAACGCGGGGAGGCAGAGCAGGAGCAGGAGCGGCACCACCAGCCAACGCTTCATGGTTTGTCCTTGTCTTTCTTCGGTGGACGGAACATCAGGTCGAGCAGCTCGCGGCGGGCCTTCTGGATGTGGTCCACCGCGTCTTTCACTGGTGGCTGGTCGTCGAAGTTCAGCGAGCGCCGCACGTCTTCGAGCCGCTTGGCAGCCTTGTACAGGGTGAGCTCGGTATCTTTCAGCCGGCTGTGGTTCTTGTGCGCCGTTTCCACGCAGCTGCGGGTGAGATCCACGATGTCGCGGATGACATCCTGCGCCTTCTCCACTTCGCCGGCGGTGTAGTGATCATTGGCGACCTCGACCTGCCGGCGGACAGCTTCCGCATACAACCGGGGCTCGTTCTCGCGCGCAGCCCGGGCCTTGAGCGCATCGATGGGTTCATCTTTCGGGAACCCTGCCGCGAGGGCGCAGAGCACTACGAGAGCGAGTTGGACTGCCTTGGCCCGCATCAGCGAGACTTGGGATCGATGGCGATCAGCCGGTGCCGCGCCTTCCATTCAAGCTCGGGGAACTGGCCGGCAGAGGCCTCGAGGAACGCCTTATAGTACTTGGATGCATCCTTGAATAGCCGCAGGTTGTCGAAATCGGTCGCACGCAGGTAGAGGGTCGCGGGAGTATCCGGCAATAGCGTCGCCCGGAGGTCGAGGGCACGGAGCGAGGTCGGGTAGTCCTTGTTCTCGGCCGCGGCCACGGCCAAGTCGCCGTACGCATCGGCGAGATGCGGGTCGGTATTCACCGCGGCAATGAGCTGCTGCTGCGCTTCGGCATAGCGCCGCTGGTGCATCAAGGCGTTGCCGAAGACGCGGCGCAATTCCGCATCCCTTGGCTGCTGCGCGATCAGCTTCTCATAAAGCGGCGCCGCTTTCTCCCACTTACCGCTCGCGGTGTAAACCGCTGCGAGCTCGCGCGCCACCAGGGCGTCCTCCGGACGCGAAGCCAAACCAGCCTCGAGTTCCACCGTGGCTTCGGGATACTTCTTCTGTGCTGCCAGAAGCCGCCCGAGCTGCGCCCGCGCGACTGCGTTGTTGGGGTCGGCCTGCAGATAGCGGCGCAGCATCGCCTCGGCGCCCGCAAAGTCTTTCTGCTGCGAATAGACGTTCACCAGTCCGGCAAGCGCTTCGCTGGACTTCGGATCGACCGCCAGAGCCTGCTGGAACTCGGCGGCAGCGGCGGCAAAGTTCTCCTGCTTCTCCAGCAGCGCGCCAGCGGCGATGTGTGGCTGCGCGTCCTTGGGTTGTAACTTCGCGGCCTCGCCATAGGCGGCGATCGCTTCGTCTGGCCTGGTGCTCTCTACGGACTGCGCCAGCGCCATCCAGGCGCGTGCTTTGCCTTGCTCCGGCTGGGCCGCGGGCTTGAGCTGTGTCGCAGCGCGCAGGTATTTCTCCGCTTCCGGGTCTCGCTTGCGCGCGAGCGCGATGCCGAGGTTCAAGTTCGCTTCGAATAAGTCAGGCTTGGCGGCCACGGCCTTACGGTACGCGGCGATCGACTCATCCGGCCGGTTGGTTTGCGCGTACACGTGGCCGAGATAGAACCATGCCTGGTAATCGGCGGGCGCCGCTTGCGTCGCGGCGGTAAGGCGCGCCTCTGCGGTCGCGTAGTCCTGCTTGTCGAGGGCGGCTTCTGCCTCACGGACGAGGCGCGACTCAGCCGGCTCGACGGTGGCAACACGATGCCGCCGCACGGTCGTGCCGGTGGACTGTGCCCCGGCAAGGGCCGCGAGCAGACAGGCGGCTACGCCGGCCTGAATGAGCTTATTTGCGTCCATTGGAACGAGAGTTCCCGTTGCGAGATAGGATGCGCGCCAGCCACTTGCCGGTGTGCGATTTCTCGGCCTTGGCGATGCCCTCCGGGGGCCCAACGGCCACGATCTCACCGCCGCGGTCACCACCCTCGGGGCCGAGGTCGATCACCCAATCGGCCATCTTGATCACGTCGAGGTTGTGTTCGATCACCAGGATCGAACCGCCGGCCTCGATCAGCCGGCGAAAAGCGGCCAGGAGCTTGGAGACGTCGTCGAAGTGCAGCCCGGTCGTGGGCTCATCGAAGATGTACAGCGGACCCTTCCTCACCGGCCGCTTGCCGCCGTTGCGGCCCGGCTCCTCCGGTTCGTTATCGCGGTTGGCGCGCGGCTGGAGGTGCGCAGCCAGCTTCATGCGCTGCGCCTCGCCTCCGGAGAGCGTTGTCGCCGACTGCCCAAGCCGCAGGTAACCCAGCCCCACTTCTTCCAGGATGCGCAGCTTGTCGGTGATCTTCGGCACGCCGGAGAAGAACTGCAGGGCCTCACGCACGGTGAGGTTCAGTACCTCGTGGATGTTCTTGCCGTGGTAGCGGATCTCGAGGATGCCTGGTTTGTAGCGCGTCCCCTTGCATTCTTCGCACACCAGCTCGACGTCGGCGAGGAACTGCATCTCGACGGTAACGGTGCCATCGCCCTCACAAACATCGCAGCGTCCGCCGGGGATGTTGAAGGAGAAGTGCCCAGCCGCATAGCCGCGCTTCTGTGCCTCGGGCAGAGAAGCGAATACTTCGCGGATGCAGTCGAACGCCTTGATGTACGTCACCGGATTCGAACGCGGCGTGCGCCCGATCGGCGACTGGTCGACCAGGATGACCTCGCTCACGTACTGCGCGCCCTCGAGCTTCTCGTAGTTGCCCGCGGCGGAGCCGGGCGCCAGCTGTCCGGTGACGGCGGCCAGAGCGTTGTAGAGCACGTCGTGGACGAGTGTCGACTTGCCCGACCCGGACACGCCGGTCACGGCGACCGTCATGCCCAGGGGGATGGTGATGTCGAGCTGCTTCAGGTTGTGGGCGCGGGCTCCGTAGAGCTTCAATTGCCGCCCACCAGGCTGGCGCCGCTGCGAAGGCGGCTGGATGCGCAGCTCGCCCGCGAGGTAGCGCCCCGTGAGCGATTGCGGCAGCTTCTTGATGCCGTCGAAGGTCGCGCTGGCAATCACTTTCCCGCCCGCTTCTCCCGCTCCGGGCCCGAGGTCGAGGATGCGGTCGCTAGCTTTCATGATCTCCGGGTCGTGCTCCACCACCAGGATGGTGTTCCCCAAGTTCCGCAGGTCGTGCAGGATCTTTACCAGGCGCGTGGTGTCGCGACTGTGCAGCCCGATGGAAGGCTCGTCGAGGACGTAGAGCGCACCGACCAGACGCGACCCCAGTGAGGTGGCCAGCTGGATGCGCTGCGCCTCACCGCCGGAAAGCGTGGAAGACAAGCGGTCGAGCGTGAGGTACTCAAGGCCGACATCGAGGAGGAACTTCAGCCGCTCGCGGACTTCTTCCAGGATCTTGCCCGCGATCTCTTCTTCCTGCTTCGTGAGCTCCAGCGCCTGGAAGAACTTCGAGGCGCCCTCCACCGTGAGCGAGCACACCTCGCAGATGTTCTTGCCGTTCACCTTCACCTGCCGCGCCTCCAGGCGCAGGCGCGAGCCGCCGCAGGTGGAGCACGTCGCATACCCGCGGTAGCGGCTGAGGAAGACGCGCACGTGCAGCTTGTACTTCTTGCGCTCGAGATACTCGAAGAACCCGGTGACGCCGTCGAAGCTGCGGTCGCCCTCGACGATCATCCGCTGCTGGTCGCGCGGGAGGTCCTGCCAGGGAACGTCGATGGGGATGCCCTTAGTGCGGGCGAACTTCCTGAGTTCGTGGAAGAGCGGCCGGTACTTCGGCTTCGTCCACGGCTCAATCGCGCCCTCGACGAGCGATTTGGTCTTATCTGGAATGACGAGGTCGAGGTCGAAATCTATGGTGTTCCCGAACCCCTGGCACTTCGGACACGCGCCGTAGGGGTTGTTGAACGAGAAGAGCCGCGGCTCCGGCTCTTCGTAGCGGATGTGGCACTTCTTGCACTCGAAGCGCTGAGCGAAGCGCAGGCGCTGCGGCTGCTCGCCCTCCTGCGGCGCCGATTCGAGCACTACCTCGCCGGTCTCGCGATACGCGATCTCGACCGCATCCACCAGGCGAGCGCGCACTTCGCGGTTGATCACCAGCCGATCGACGAGGATGAAGACCGGGGCCTTGAAGTCGACATCGAGCAGCGACTCCGGGGTAGAGAACTCGAAAACCTGGCCGTTCTGGTACAGCCGGTTGAAGCCGCGCTTGCGCAGGTCGAAGAGATGTTCGCGCAGCAGGTCTGGTTCCGCGGCCCCCTCGGTCTTGGGCGCCCGTTTGGCTACCTTCTTCTTGTCCGCCGCCGGCTTGGTTCTATGGACGTGTAGCGGGAAGAGAACATTCAAGCGCGTGCCTTCGGGCAGGGCCAGAACGGCTGCGGCGATCTCGTCGACGGTGTCTCTCTTCACCTCGGCGCCGCAGTTGTAGCAGTAGGTGCGCCCCACACGGGCGAAGAGCAGCCGGAGGTAGTCGTAGATCTCGGTGGCGGTAGCGACGGTGGAGCGTGGGTTGCGCGTGGTGTTCTTCTGCCGGATGGCGATGGCCGGCGCGATGCCCTCGATCACGTCCGCGTCTGGCTTCTCGATGCGCTCAAGAAACTGCCGGGCGTAGGCGGAGAGAGACTCGACGTAGCGGCGCTGCCCCTCGGCATAGATCGTGTCGAAGGCGAGCGAAGACTTGCCCGACCCCGAGACACCCGTCACCACCGTCATGGTGTTGTGCTGGATGTCGAAGTCGATGTTCTTGAGGTTATGGACGCGCGCGCCGCGAACGACAATGCTTTCCGTGGACATGCTCTAGGGACCGAAACACCCCTGCCCGGTGTGCTCCCGGGAGGGGTGAGAATCTCTTTATTATACGCGGGAGTTCCAGCGGGCCGGCAGCAGCTCAGCCTTCGCGCTTATGGTAAAAGGCGAGTCCCACGAGGCCCATCATCAGGCCGAGAGGCGGCAGAAGCAGGACAAAGACGCCGCGCATCAGCGAGCGCGAGGACTTCTCCCCAGCCGCGTGGGCTGCAGTCGAGCACATGGCGCACTGTGCGAGCGCCGGCGCGGGGCTGAGGAAGGCCAGGGCCAGCACTGCGATCGCCAGCAGGCGTTTCATCGCCCCGTTCCCAGCTTGATGATGCGCTCTGCGTCCACGAAGAACACCAGCATGAGCGTGAGGCAGACAACGAGCGATCCCATGAGCGTCCACTTCATCGCGCGGGTCTCGCCCTTGAGGTGCATGAACCAGCCAATGATCAGCACGGACTTGACGACGGAGAGCGCCAGCAGCACGAGCAGCATGTGCAGCGGGTCGAATACCTGGTTGTAGGCCAGCAGGATCTCGACCAACGTAAGGGCGAGCAGCGCGCCCCACACATAGAAATAGACAGCCTTGTTCTCTACGTGCTCGTCCGCGTGTTGATGATGTGCTGCTTCCATGGTGTTCGCTCCTCTTAAACGATCTTGGTCGACATCAAGTACACGAGCGGGAAGATGAACATCCACACCAGGTCCACGAAGTGCCAATAGAGGCCGCCGACCTCGATATCGTGCGCGTCGTATTCCTTCGGCTTCAGCCACAAGATGATGCCCAGCACCACCGCGCCCGCGATCAGCGGATAGGTGAGCCAGTGGAACGTGCTGTATGACGGGATAAAGAACGTTCCCAGCGCGAAGACTACCAGGGCGGGAAGCCACTTCCTGCCGAATGCCAGGGCACCGAGATAGATGACGCCGATGGTGACGTGCAGCATGTGCATGCCGGTGAGCGCGAAGAACGTCCCGGCGAACTGCGGCACCAAGCTCGCCTGCTTGCCCAGCTCGGTGCTCTCGGCGTGCGGGATGGCGGGGAAGATGGAAAGCGTCATGCCCTCGGCGCGCAGGCCGTTCCACTCCCACGCGTGCAGCACGATGAACGCGGTCCCGAAAAACATGGTCGCGATCAGCCAGTAGCGGGTCCAGGCGCGGTCGCGCCGTCCGGCAGCGAGCACGGCGAGCACCATGGTGACCGAGCTCGAGAGCAAGCAGCCGGTCATGACGCTGGCGTTTGCGATGGAATGCCGGCCGAAGGGGGTCGGCCAGCTGGCTGTCGCGATGCGGCCGTAGCTGTAGGCGAACAGCAGCGCGCCGAAGGTGAGCGAGTCGGAGAGCAGGAAGAGCCACATCCCCAGCTTCTTCGAGTACGCTCCCAGCAGCGGCGGCTCGAATGCGCCCGCGTTCTCCACCGGATGATGCACGACTGCGTCGGCCATCGTTGCGGCTCTCCTTTATCTCATTTCACGAACTGCAACAGCGCGAAGATGTAGATCCACAGCGCCGCCATGAAGTGCCAGTAGATCGAGGTCACGTCGATCACGAGCAAGCGCTGCGCAATGCTGCGGCGCAGGAAGGCCGTCGCCTGGGCGTAGAGCAGCGCGATCGTGCCGCCGCCCAGGTGCACCGCGTGCAGCGCCGTGAGCAGGTAGAAGAACGAGCTCGACGGGTTCGTGGACATGTAAACGCCGCGTGCCCGCAGCTGGCTCCAGACCACTACCTGCCCGAAGAGAAATCCGATGCCAAGAATCACGGCGATGCCGAGCCAGGGCTTGTCGTCACCGGCTTCGCGATCGCCGACCGCCTCAGCCACGGCATACTGCCGTTTGAGGCTGCGGCGCGCGAGCTCCAGCGTGATGCTCGAGAACACCAGCAAGGCCGTGTTCAACGCGAGGGCAGCGACCGGCAACGTCATCGGGCGCCAGTCCGTGGTGTAGAAGCCGGTGTTCGGGTCGATGTTCGCGGAGCCCTGGCGCACCACGTAGGCGCTCGTGAGCCCGATGAAGACCATTGAGATGCCGATGAGCGCAAGCACCATCCCGAGGCGATAGCGCAGCAGCCGGTCGCGAAAGTCGGGCGGGCCATCGCTGCGGCCACCGCGGCCGTCGTCGCCGCCGCGTCGTGGGGGCGCCGGGGGCGCTCCGCCTCCGTGTCGCTTCTCGAGTTCCAGCGTCGCCGGCATCGTGGACATGTCTTATTCGGCCGCCAGAGGTTTGTCTTCAGCGGGCACGTGTCCGCCATGCGGCGCCGGGTCGGTCTGCATCACGAAGTCGCGCGGCGCGCCGGGCACCGAGTACTCGTAGGGACCGTGATAGACGACGGGCGTGACGCCCGCGAAATTGTCGTGCGGCGGTGGTGTAGTGGTGGTCCACTCCAGCGTGGTCGAATTCCAGGGATTATCGGCCGCGGGCTTGCCTTTGAACATAGACCAGAACAGGTTCACCACGAAGATGAACTGTGCGCCGATGGTGATGAAGGCGGCGATGGTGATGAATTTCTCGACCGGCATGAGCGGCTGCAGCCACGCGACCTCGGTGAGCTGCGAGTAGCGCCGCGGACGTGCCGCCATGCCCTCGTAGTGCATCGGCATGAAGATGGCATAAGTGCCGATGAGGGTGAGCCAGAAGTGCGCCTGCGCGAGCGGCTCGTTCATCATGCGGCCAAACATCTTCGGGAACCAGTAGTACGTGGCCGCGAAGATGCCGAAGATGGCCGCCACGCCCATGATGAGGTGGAAGTGGGCGACGACGAAGAACGTATCGTGCAAGTAGATGTCGAGCAGGGGCTGGGCCAGGAAGGGCCCGCTCAGGCCGCCGGAGACGAACAGGGAAACAAAGCCGACGGCAAACAACATGGGCGAATCGAAGTGAACGCGCCCGCGCCAGATCGTGCCCAGCCAGTTGAACGTTTTGATGGCCGAGGGAACGCCGATGGCCATGGTCATGAGCGAGAAGGCGAACGCCGAGTAGGGGCTCATGCCGCTCATGAACATGTGGTGTCCCCAGACGACGAAGCCGAGGATGCCGATGCCCATGATGGCGTACACCATCGCCTTGTAGCCGAAGATCGGCTTGCGCGAGAAGGTGGAGAGCAGCTGCGAGGCGACGCCCATGCCGGGCAGGATGGCGATGTACACCTCAGGGTGCCCGAAGAACCAGAACAGGTGCTGCCATAGCAGAGGCGAGCCGCCCTTGTGCGCCAGTTGTGTGCCGTTGACGACGCTGCCGCCGGGGACGAAGAAGCTTGTCCCGAGATTGCGGTCGGCGAGCAGCAGCAGGCCGGCGGAGAGGAGCACACCGAAGGCCAGCAGGCCCAAGATCGCGGTGACGAACCACGCCCAGCAGGTGAGCGGCATGCGCATCAGCGACATGCCTTTGCAGCGCAGGTCGAGTATGGTGGTAATGAAGTTCAGCGCACCCATCAACGACGCGACACAGAACAGGGCGATGGAGATGATCCACATGTCCATGCCGAGGCCTTGCCCTGGGCCGGCACTGGGGATCGCGCTCAGCGGCGCGTACTGCGTCCAACCCGAGAGCGGCGCGCCTCCCTCCACGAAGAAGGCCGCGATCATGACCGCGAAGGCGACGAAGGTCGTCCAGAACGAGAGCATGTTCAGGACAGGGAACGCCATGTCGGGCGCGCCGATCTGGATGGGCAGGAAGTAATTCCCAAACCCGGACTGGGGCGCGGTCGTCAGCACGAAGAACACCATGAAGGTGCCGTGCATGGTGAGCAGCGTGAGATAGGTCTCCGGCTTGATGTCGCCGAGGATGGGGACGTGCGTGCCCGGCCAGACCAAGTGGATGCGCATCAGCAGCGAGAGCAGCATGCCGATGAACACCGAGGCCAGCGCGAGAAAGTAGTACTGGATCCCGATCACCTTGTGGTCGAGGCTGAAGACGTACTTGCGGATGAAACCCGCCGGCGCCGCGTGCGCGTGCGTCGCGTGTTCGGTGTGTTCCGCCATAGGCTCTCTGGTCTCTCCTGAGGGATTCGCCGCTACTGCGCTGCCTTCTCTTTTTCGCGCTCCGCCAGCCAGGCGTCGTAATCCTGCTGGCTCACCACTTTCATCATGCCGTGCATCTTGTAATGCCCCAGCCCGCACAGCTCAGCGCAGGCGAACTCGTAATCGCCGATCTTCGTGGGCCGGAAGTGCATGGGGATGATCAGCCCCGGGACGGCGTCTTGCTTGAAGCGCATGGACGGCAGGTAGAAGCTGTGGATCACGTCCTGCGCGCGCAGGTGCACCTCGACATCGCGGTCCACCGGCACCACCATGGTGCCGACAACGATGTCGTCTTTCGCGGCGGGATCGGTCGTGTCCACGCCGAGGGCAGCTTCGTTACCGGCGGAGGCGTCGATGTCCGCAGGATTCACCTTCGCGAACTTGCCGTCCGGCCCGGGATAGCGGAAGTACCAGGCGAACTGCACACCCGTCACCTCCACCTGGGTGGCGTTCGGCGCCGCGGGTTGGAAGCGCTGCTCGCTCCATGCCTTCGCGCCGGCGAGGTTCAATCCGATGAAGAGGATCGCCGTCAGGACCGTCCAGATCATCTCCAGGCCGGTATCGCCGTGGCTGTAGTGCGCTTTCATCGCCTGCTTGTCGCGGTACTTCCAGACGAAAAGGCCCAGCGCGAGCTGGGCGGCGAGGAAGACGATACCCATCAGCGCGTAGGTGATGGCGAACTGCCGGTCGATCCCGGCGGCCGCGGCCGAAGCGCCTGCGGGCATCCACCAGGTTTTAGCGAAGAAGAACCACGAACTGGCGATGGTGATCAGCCAGATGACGAACAGCAGTGCCAGCCCCATCCTTAGTCCTCGTGGAAGATTTGGACCACAGGTGCACGCACGAAACGCGCCAGTCTAAAGGAAGTGGTTGGAAGGCGCAATACGGCGGGGCCAGGGAAGAGGGAAGAGGATCACTTCGTGCTCTTGCTGCCGTTGCGGACGAGCTTGAGGAATTCTTCGTGCACCCGCGTGCTCGAAGAGAGCTCGGGATGGAAGGTCGCGGCCATGAGCTTGCCCTGGCGCACGAGCACGGGATCGTCGTGCTCCTTCGCGAGCACCTCGACGCCTGCACCGACGCGCGTGATCTTCGGCGCGCGGATGAACACCGCCTCGAGCCGCCCCAGGCGGCTCTCCAAGTCGGCGATGAAGCTCTCGTTCTGGCGGCCATAAGCGTTTCGGCGCACCGCGATGTCGAGCGCGCCGAGGCTCTCCTGCTCGGGATTCTCCACGTTCTTGGCCAAGAGGATGGCACCGGCGCAAGTGCCGAACGTTGGCTTGGCGCGCACGAAGGCGCGCAGCTTCTCCAGGAAGCCATGCTCCGCCAGGAAGTTCAGGAAGGTCGTGGATTCGCCGCCGGGGATGACGAGGGCGTCGACTTCATCGAGCTGCTCCGGCTTGCGGATGAACCTGACGTTCGCGCCCAGGCCTTCGAGCACACGGCCGTGCGCTTCGTAGTCACCCTGGATGGCGAGGACGCCGACGGTCATAGGAACGGTCGCTACCAGCCGCGCTTCTGCAGCAGGTCGCCTTCGGCAATGGCGGCGACGGCGAGGCCCTTCATCGCGCCGGCGAGGTCCTGCGAGACCTCAAGTAACACTTTAGGGTCGTCGTAATGCGTGGTCGCGCGCACGATCGCCCGCGCGCGCCGCTCCGCTTCCGCCGGCTCGCAGAAGCTGGTTGAATCCTTCATGAAGATGCCGGAGCCCACGAAGACCGCTTCCGCCCCAAGCTGGCGCACCAGGGCTGCATCGGCCGGGGTCGCGATCCCGCCGGCGGAGAAGTTCGGCACCGGAAGCTTGCCCGCCTTCGCCACCATCTTCACCAATTCATACGGCGCTTGCAGCTCTTTCGCCGCCGCATACAGTTCCTGCTCGCTGAGGACGGTGAGCCCCTTCATCTGCCCAACGATCTCGCGCAGGTGCTTCACCGCGTGCACCACATCGCCGGTCCCGGCTTCACCCTTGGTGCGGATCATCGCCGCGCCTTCGGCGATGCGCCGCAGCGCTTCGCCCAGGTTGCGCGCCCCGCAGACGAACGGCGTCTTGAACGCGTGCTTGTCTACATGGTGGGCTTCGTCAGCGGGGGTGAGGACTTCCGACTCGTCGATGTAATCCACGCCGAGCTCCTGCAGCACCTGCGCCTCGGCAAAGTGTCCGATGCGGCACTTGGCCATCACCGGGATCGAGACCGTCGCCATGATCTCGCGGATCTTCTTGGGGGAAGCCATGCGCGCGACGCCGCCCTCGGCGCGGATCTGGGCCGGCACGCGCTCGAGCGCCATCACCGCCGCCGCGCCCGATTTCTGCGCGATCTCGGCCTGCCGGGCGTCGGTGACATCCATGATCACGCCGCCCTTGAGCATCTCGGCCAGGCCCGTCTTCAGCCGCAGTGAGTTGGATCCGTTCTTCTCGGACATACGTCTCCTTCAGCGCACATCCACTCTGCAGGTATGTGGCAGGGAAGCTTTATTTTACATCTTTAAGGATTCACCCCGCCAAGCCGCGGTCGCAGCCTTTGCGGTCGGCGGTCAGTGGCCTTTCGGCAGGAACTTCTTGAACATCTTGACCGGGTCCACGGCAATGAACAAGCCGGTGGAGCGCGCGAGCAGCTCGCCTTTGGCATTACGGATCTCGGCGGCGTTGGTGTGCTTGCGTCCGCGGACGCGCACCTCGTATCCCTCGACGACGATCGGCTGGCGCAGCGGCACCGGTTTGTGGAACTCCACCTCCATAGTGCGGGTCATGGCGACGACGTGGCGCAGCTTGTTCACCTTGCCCATGGCTTCATCGAGTATGGTGGCGATCACGCCCCCGTGCGCGTGTCCGGGCGGGCCCTGATAACGCCGGGGCAGGCGAAAGCGTCCAACGCAGCGCTGCCGCTTCTCGTCGAGATAGAACTTGAGGCGCATGCCCTCGGGATTGTCTTTCCCGCAGCCGAAGCAGGTGTTCTTCTGGATCTTGAGGTGCCTGGTGCTATGGCCGGCCAGATGTTTCGTCTTCGCCATGGGAACCGGGGATTCTAGCACTGCGGTTTCGCAGGCCCTTCGTGTATAAACGTCAGTTCCGATTTCCGGCACGCACATCATCTTTCTGCTCAGGAGACCAGCCTTGAAGCGACTGCTCTTTCTCTCCACCCTCCTTATCTCCTGCACGTTCACCTTCGCCCAATCGGCGCCGCCGCAGGTCAAGCCGCCGGCCATCGTGACCACGCCCGAGTCGATCTCGGCCGAGCCCGATGCCGACACGCAGCAGAAGGAAAAGGAGAAGGCGAAGGCGGGCTCGGCGGAGGAAAAGAAGGCCGCCCGGAAGCCCGATGCCTCGAAGACCGGCAAGGCGGCGGAGAAGAAAGATGAGAAGAAGGAGGAAAAGAAAGACCCCTTCTCGAGCGCAACCTTCAACGGCCTGAAGCTGCGCAACATCGGGCCATCGTTCGCCTCCGGGCGGGTGGTCGATTTCGCCGTCAACCCACGCGACCGTGCCGAGTACTACGTGGCCGCGGCGTCGGGCGGCGTGTGGCACACCACGAACGCGGGCATCAGCTGGACCCCGGTGTTCGATGGCGAAGGCTCGTACTCGATCGGTGTCGTGGTGCTCGATCCCAAGAACCCGTGTGTGGTGTGGGTCGGGACGGGAGAGAACAACTCGCAGCGCTCGGTAGGCTACGGCGACGGCGTGTACCGATCAGAAGACTGCGGCAAGAACTTCAAGAACGTTGGCCTGAAGAACTCGCAGCACATCGGCAAGATCATCATCGACCCGCGCGACTCGAACACCATCTACGTTGCGGCGCAGGGGCCGCTCTGGGGCCCGGGCGGGGACCGTGGCGTTTACAAATCGACGGATGGCGGCAAGAGCTGGCACAAATCGCTCTATATCTCCGAGAACACCGGCGCGAGTGACCTGGCGCAGGACCCGGCCGACCCCGACGTGCTCTACGCCACCACCTATCAGCGGCGCCGCCATGTCTTCACGCTCATCGATGGTGGCCCAGAGAGCGCCATCTACAAGTCCACGGACGCGGGCAAGACGTGGAACAAGATCAACTCTGGCGTGCCCAGCGTCGACCTGGGGCGCATCGGCATCGCCATCTCTCCCGCCGACCACAACGTGCTCTACGCCACGGTGGAGGCGGCCGAGCAGAAGGGCGGCATCTTCCGCTCGACCGACCGCGGCGCGAACTGGGAGAAGCGCAACGACTTCCAGAACGGCGCGATGTACTACGGCCACGTCTTTCCCGATCCGCGCAACGTGGACCGGATCTACGTGGCCGACACGCTGCTGCGCATCTCCGATGACGGCGGCAAGACGCTGCGCCGCCTGGGCGACCGCAACAAGCACGTGGATTCGCACGTGGTGTGGATCGATCCCGCCGACACGAGCCACATCCTGGTCGGCTGCGACGGCGGCGTTTACGAGAGCTACGACCGTGGAGCGACCTGGGGGTTCATCCAGAACCTGCCCATCATCCAGTTCTACGACGTGGACGTGGACAACTCGTCGCCGTTCTACTACGTGTGCGGCGGCACCCAAGACAACAACTCGATGTGTGGCCCGTCACGAACGCGAAACGCCTCGGGCATCGTGAACGCGGACTGGTTCATCACCAACGGCGGCGACGGCTTCCGCTCGCACATCGATCCTGAAGATCCAAATACCGTGTACGCCGAGTCGCAGTATGGCGGGCTGGTGCGCTACGACCGCCGCACGGGCGAGATCTTCGGCATCCAGCCGCAGGAAGCCCGCAACACCGATCCGCATCGCTGGAACTGGGATTCGCCATTCATCATCAGCCCGCACTCGCACACCCGGCTTTATTTCGCCGCGCAGCGGTTGTATCGCTCCGACGACCGGGGCAGCACGTGGCGGCAGGTCTCCGGCGACCTGACGCGCCAGATCGACCGCGACAAGCTGCCCGTGATGGGGAAGGTCTGGGGGCCCGACGCGGTCGCGAAGCACCAATCCACCTCGTTCTTCGGCAACGCGGTCGCCCTCGCCGAATCGCCGGTGAAGGAGGGGCTCATCTACATCGGCACCGACGACGGCCTGATCCAGGTCACCGAAGATGGCGGGCAGAACTGGCGCAAGCTCGAGACCTTCCCCGGCGTCCCCGGCATGACCTACGTGAGCCGCCTCACGGCTTCCGCGCACGATGCCAACACCGTTTACGCGGCCTTCGAGAACCACAAGAACAACGATTTCAAGCCCTACCTGCTTAGATCTACCGATGCGGGCAAGAGCTGGACGTCGATCGCAGCGAACCTGCCCGAGAATGGTCCGGTGCTCGCGTTCGCGGAAGACCCGGTGAACGCGAAGCTGCTGTTCGTGGGCACGGAGTTCGGCTTGTGGTTCTCGAATGACGCAGGAGGGAAGTGGGTGCAGCTCAAGGGCGGGCTGCCGACCATCGCGATCCGCGACGCTGTGGTACACAAGCGTGCGGGCGACCTGGTGCTCGCCAGCTTCGGCCGCGGCTTTTGGGTACTCGACGATATCTCGCCGCTGCGCAGCGTCACCGCCGACATGCTGAACCAGAAGGCCGCACTTTTTCCCGCACGCGACGCCTTGCTCTATATCCCCTCGCTGCCGCTTGGTGGCTTCGGCGCGTCCTCGCAGGGCGCCAACTTCTACCACGCTGATAATCCGCCTTACGGAGCGACCTTCACCTATTACTTGAAGGAGAAACTGAAGACCAAGAAAGAGCAGCGCCAGGAGAAGGAGAAGGAGGCGGAAAAGAACAAGCAGGCCTTCGACTACCCCAGCAACGATCAGCTCCGCGCGGAAGCCGAAGCGGAGCCGCCGCAACTGTTCCTCACCATCTTCGACGACGCCAACGCCGCGGTCCGCCGCATCCCGGTGGGGAACTCGGCCGGGATCGGTCGCGCCACCTGGGACCTGCGCCTGCCGGCGCACGATCTGCCGGAAGAAGGTCCCGGCTTCTTTGACGATCCCGAGGAGGCGGCCTTCTTCGGCCCACTCGGCCCGCTGGCGATGCCGGGCAAGTACAGTGCCATCCTTTACCAGAAGCAGGATGGCCAGATCACGCAGCTGGCCGGCCCGCAGCCGGTGGAGCTCACCGTGGAGGGCGTCTCCACCATGAAGCCGGAAGACCGCAAGGCGCTCGCCGAGTTCCAGCGCAAGCTGGTGCGGCTCAACCGCGCGGTCGCGGGCGCGGTGAACATGGCGAACGAGGTGCGAGACCGGCTGAAGGCCATCCGCAAGGCGCTGAACGAGACGCCAGGCGCATATCCATCGCTCATCACGCGCGCCGACCAGATCGACAGAGCGAACACCGACCTGCTGCGCACGCTGCGTGGCGATGTGGTGCTGCGCCGCCGCGACATCCCCACGCTGCCGGGGATCGCCGATCGGCTGAACGTCGTGATGGACAACGAGCGGCTCTCCACCTCCCCGCCGTCCCAGACCGACGTGCAGAACTACAACATTGCCGGCGAGGACTTCACCAAAGCACTGGCGACGCTCAAGCAGTTGGTCGAGGGCGACCTCGCTGGGCTGGAGCGCGATATGGAAGCGGCCGGCGCACCGTGGACACCCGGACGCGTCCCCCATTGGTCGCCCGACCAGAAGTAGCTCGGCCCTTGACGGGAGGGCAGGCTTCGGCCTGCCCTTGTTCTTTTTGGGCGGCCGACAATTTTTGTCGCCCAAACCCCAAATATTTGCCATAATCCGCGCTCGCACTTTCACCCGTTGGGGGCTGCATGCGCACGACCGCCGCTGTCCGGGCCCCGGAGACCTCCACCTATCGCGTCGCTATCGTCACCCCGGACGAAGGGGTGCTGCCGGAGGTGAAGGAGTTCCTCGCGCATGACTTCGCGGTCACGTTCCTGCATGCCACTCCCGAACTGCAGCCCATCCTCGGCGCCACCGATGCGATCCTGTTCGATATCGACGCGGTGGGCGAGAAGCCCGAAGACGGGATCGCCGTGCTCCAGGAGCTGCGCGGCATCGACGAGGATTTCATCCTCATTGCTCTGACCCGCTCCAAGAACCGGTCCGTTCGCCTGAAGGCCGGGCAAGTGGCCGACGAGTACTTCGTTGCCCCGGTGGACTTCAAGGAGCTGCGGATCGTGCTGCTGCGCGCGCTCGAGAAGCGCGAGATGGAGCTCGAGAGCCGGCGGCTGCGCGAGGAGATCGCCAGCAAGTACTCCCTGGGCGACATCGTGGGCGGCTCCGAGCCGATGCGCCGCGTGTACGACGCCATCACCCGCATCGCCGAAAGCCCCAGCACGGTGATGATCCGCGGCGAGAGCGGCACGGGCAAAGAGCTGGTGGCGCGCGCACTGGTGCAGTTCTCCCGGCGCAGCGAGAAGCCGTTCATCAGCGTGAACTGCGCCGCGCTCCCCGAGAACCTGATCGAGGCCGAGCTGTTCGGTCACGAAAAGGGCGCCTTCACCGGAGCGCACGCGCCGCGCGCCGGCCATATCGAACTGGCGCATGGCGGCACGCTCTTTCTCGATGAGATCGGCTCCATGCACCTCGCGCTGCAAAGCAAGCTGCTGCGCGTGCTCGAGGAGCGCACGGTGCAGCGCCTTGGCGGCAAGACGCCGAAGAAGGTGGATTTCCGCCTCATCACCGCGACCAATGACGACCTCGAGGCGATGGTGCAGGCCGGCCGCTTCCGCGAAGATCTCTACTACCGCATCAACGTAGTGCCTATTCACCTGCCGGCGCTGCGCGAGCGCGAAGGCGATATCTCGCTGCTGGTGGAGCACTTCCTGCGCATCTACTGCGCCGCGAACAAGCTGCCTTTGAAGAAGGTGGAGCCGGACGTGATGCAGGTGCTCGAGGACTACTCGTGGCCCGGCAACGTGCGGGAGCTGGAGAACGTGGTGCAGCGCCTAGTGCTGATGGTCGAAGGGAATACCATCACGGTGAAGCACCTGCCGCAGCAGTTACTCGTATCGGCGACCGTGAAGCAGGAAGCGCTGCTGATTCCCGATGAAGGCCTCGATTTCGATGAGGAGATGCGGCGCATCGAGATAGCCTATCTCCAGGCCGCCATGCGACGCGCGGAAGGGAAGAAGGCGGTCGCGGCACAGATCCTGAAGATCGACGGCCGGCGCATGGCGTACCTGTGCAGCAAGTACCGCATCGAAGGCTGACCGACAAAAAATTGTTTGTAACACGACAAATTATTTGTCGTTTCCTCGGTCCCCTTTCTGGCCGGATTCGCGGGCCGCATCCCTAAGTAGCTGATTCTAGGCAGTTCCCGTTTCCCACATCCTTTTGGCACCCTCCGTGCAATCTCAACCGGTGTAACGGCAGGGCAGTGCAAACGATTCTGAGGAGATGAGAGCGATGCCAGTCCAGAAAAAGAACCTGATCAACAGCATGTCGGCGTTGAAGAAAGCCATCATCGCCCGGGAGAAGACGAACTTGAGCGGTTCCAAGGGTCTGAGCGGTTCCAAGGGTCTGAGCGGTTCGAAGGGTCTGAGCGGTTCGAAGGGTCTGAGCGGTTCGAAGGGCTTGTCGGGTTCGAAGGGTCTCAGCGGTTCGAAGGGCCTGTCTGGGTCAAAGGGCTTGTCGGGTTCGAAGGGCCTCAGCGGCTCCAAGGGCCTGTCCGGATCGAAGGGCTTGTCCGGCTCGAAGGGCCTCAGCGGTTCCAAGGGCCTGTCCGGATCGAAGGGTCTGTCGGGCTCCAAGGGCTTGTCCGGCTCGAAGGGCCTCAGCGGTTCCAAGGGTCTGAGCGGCTCGAAGGGTCTCAGCGGCGGAAAGATGTAACCACCCGCTCACAGGTGTTGTACAAGGGGGAGGGAGGTTGCGAATCCGTTCGCAGCCTCCTTTTTAATTTCGGCTTCTTAATCGGAAACGAGGCGTACCTATGACGATGAACAAGAAGTCACCACGCTCGGGCGGGCTCCATCGGCAATCGATCGCAGGCAAGCGGAACTTGAGTGGGCGGAAGGGGCTGTCGGCCGGCAAGAATCTTTCGGCGCGGTCGGCGGTCGACGTGCTCACGCTGAGCGGCCGCAAGGGCCTGAGCGCCACGAAGGGTCTATCAGCGGGCAAAGGACTGAGCCTTTCCAGCACAGTGGGATCCGAAGCTTGGAATTCACGTGACTTGAAGT
>JADMIO010549027.1_pt1 | contig 32332 bp, 30 predicted proteins | sample 8958161 | NCBI WGS metagenome assembly JADMIO01 (sample SAMN16585339, study PRJNA669376) | soil metagenome | isolation source: Crop rotation soil | place: USA: Cullars Rotation, Alabama | collected 2011
GCCATCGATGACGACGCCAGCTGTCACGTGCTCCGCGATAGAAAGAGCGGCGACGTGGCGTGCGCCTTGCGCGGCACCGCACCAGTACTCGGCCAGCGCCGCTGCGGTGCCTGCACCCAGCGGTGCGGACCCGAGCTTCTTCGCGGTCGTGCCGAGCGCCGTCACGATGGTGTCAGGCACCGTATCTCCGGCTGACGCGACGGCAATGGCCGCCGCCGACACCGGCCCGCTCTGCGCGAGCGCGCGCTTGACGGTGTCGCGCAGGGCTTTTGCGTTCGCCGCCTGACCACGTGCCACGATCGCGCCAGCGCGGTCGGCGACGACAATCCGCGGCGCCGGCGCGGACAGGTCGATGCCCAGGCTGAGTCTGCTCATCGCGCTTGCTGGCCGCCTTCTGAGGGAGCAGTCCAATCAGCATGGGCGTGCAGCTTGCGCCCGTCAAGGGGCAACGCCGTGCCGGCGAACAGGTGCGCGTCGAGCCGCTTCAAGAGCACCGCAAGGCCGCGTTCGTCGGGCGCCGCGATCACCAGGACGCCGGCCCCGCGCTCCGGCGGGAACTGGCGGTCATCGAGGTAATCGCGATCCAGGCTGATCAACGTGCGCCGGAGTTGACGCGCCAGGCGGAAGTGCTCGATGTCGCGGGCACGGCGCAGGTCCGGATGATCGAGCACGAACAGCACGTCCCACTTCAGCGTGGTGCGCATGAACGAGACGACGCCGGCGGGAACGTTGGCGTCGGCATACACGCGCGGCCGATCGCTCACCGCATCAGCAACCGGCCCGAGTTCCGACCACAGTGTTCCCATCCGTGAATCTACCGCTTCTTCTTGATCGCGCGGCGCGCTTCCGTCTCGAGTTCGGCAACGAGCTGTTCACGCTTGCCGAGCAGGCCCTTCCGTTTACGCCTGCCGTTCTTATGGCCGACGGCATACTCGCAAAATAGCGGAAAGGCGATCGTCGAGTCGCAATAGGCGACCGCCGTATCGGGAAGCACGCTGGGATTGACCTTGCCCCAGCTGACCGCTTCGGCCGGCGTGGCCCCCGACAGCCCGCCCCAGACGACCGAGTCGGTGGTGATCTGGATGAAATAGTCGTTGCCGCCCTTCAGGATGCCGTAGACCTCCCACAGCGTCGGCTGGCCCTGCAGGTAGAAGTTCTTCGGCGAACCGCCGCCGAGAATCACGCAGCCGTTCTTATCGGCGGCGCGAATGATGGCGCAGACCTCGTTGACGTCCTTGTTGGGATCGACGTGCAGCGAGCTGCGGTTGATGAGCTCGTGATAGGCGATGTTCATGCCGATCGAACTGTCGCCGGGCGACGAGGTATAGACGGGCACGCCAAACTTCGCGGCGGCGGCGACCACCGAGTACGACGCGCAGCCGGGCCGCACCTTCAGCAAGTGGCGGCCAAGCGCCTCGTGCAGTTGGGCGGTGGAAACCGCGCCGTTGATGCCGCTGCTGACGAGAAAGTCGCGGATGAAACTGTCGGTATCGAGCAGCACCTGGGCGGGAAACAACACGTCGTAGATGCGAATGACGCCTTCGCTGTAGAGGACGCGATCGTCGACGAAAGGCGAGCCGCGCCGCAGCGTGAAGTTCAGCGCGTAGTGCAGATCATGGTAGAGGTTGGCGCCGGTGCTGATTACGAAATCGATCAAGCCGCGTTCCATCAGCGCAATGATGCAGCCGCCGAGCCCGGCCGGCGTCATGGCGCCGGCAAGCGTCAACGCGATGGTCGTATCGTGCTTCTTCGCGAGCATCTTGTCGCCGAAGATGCGGCACGCTTCACCAAGCCGGGCGGCGTTGAATGCCTGGAAGCCTTCGTCGATCAGGGTGCGCACCGCCGCGCTGCCCTTGGGACGATAGTAACGAATCGGTTTTCCGTTGAGGAACGATTTGGCGCCTTTCGGCGCGCCCGGGGCGCGATAGGGCATCGCTTTAGGTTAGCATCTGGGCGTGGCTGATGCCGTGTGGATTGCAGCGGTCGGTGTCCTGGCCCTTGCGGTGGCGGTCGCGCTACTGGTGTGGCGGAAGGGCCGGCCCTTCGCCAGCGGAGAATTATTTCGCGCCAGCCGCTGGTCGCACGGCAACCGCTGGTTCCCCACACAGGTGTTGGTCACGCCGACCTCCGTCATTCACTACACGCCGGAGCTGTTTGGCCGAAAAGAACATTCGATCCACATCGTGCATGTGGCGTCGGTCAGCATCGACACGAACCTGTTGTTCTCCGACGTGATCATCGAAACCACGGGTGGCGCCTCGCCGGTCAGGTGCCACGGCCATCGCAAGGCCGACGCAATTAGGATGAAGCAGTTGATTGAAGAGCACCAGACCATGATTTACCGGCACACACCGAAGTCGGCGGAGATGGCGCGTGGATGACGTGACTTTCGCCGCCCGGCGGGCCAGCTCCGGCTCGCACCGCCAGGAACCGGTCGATCTGGAAGCCCGCTTCAAGACGCTGGTGCAGTCGCCGCTGCGCGCCGGCATCCTCCGCTTCCTGAGCGCCCGCCCCGGTGAGGCGTTCGACACCGACGCCATCATGCAGGCGTTCGGGCGCATGCGCCTCGACGTCGAAAACTGCGTCAAGGAACTGGTCGAGTTCGGGGTCGCCGAGCGCATCGCCGGCGAGCGGCCGACCTATGGCGCCATCAAGCCGCAGCACGAACCGGTCGCGCGGCTGCTCGACATCTTCCTCGAGGGCCGCGCCAACCTGGGCGTCGAAGAGTCCTCGCCGTCGGTCCAGCGCTTCCGCGAAATGATCGGGCGTGACGAGAAGATGCTGGCCATCTTCGAGTGGATTCGCACCGCCGCAAAGTCCGACATCTCGGTGCTGATCCTCGGACCGACCGGCGCCGGCAAGGAAGTCGTCGCGCGCATGATTCATGAACTGTCGCGCCGCGCGCCGGAAAACTTCCAGGCGGTCAATTGCGCGGCGCTGCCCGACAGCTTGTTCGAGTCCGAAATCTTCGGCTACGAGAAGGGGGCCTTCACCGGCGCGCACGATCGGAAACCCGGCCGCCTCGAGATGGCCAACGGCGGCACGCTGTTCCTCGACGAAGTCGGCGACATGTCGCTGATGGCGCAGGCGAAATTGCTGCGCGTGCTCGAAGAGCGGCGCTTCGAGCGGCTCGGCGGCAATCGATCGATTCACGTCGACTTCCGCTTGATCTCGGCGACCAATCGGCCGCTCGACATGTTCGTGCGGGAGAGCCGCTTCCGCGAAGACCTCTATTACCGCATCAACGCGTTCGCGATCCGGCTGCCGTCCCTGCGCGAGCGCGTGGTCGACATCCCGGTGCTGGCCAACCGGTTCCTCGCGCGCTACTGCGCCGCCAACGGCCTGCCGCTCGACGCCAAGCAGTTTTCTCCCGAGTCGAACGAACTGCTCGCCTCGTATCACTGGCCCGGCAACATCCGCGAGCTGGAGAGCACCGTGTCGCGCGCGGCGCTCTCGGCGCCGGGACGGTTAATCCGCGCGGCCGACATCGAGTTTCTGCACGGTCACGCCATGCCCCGCCCCGACGAAACATCGTCGCGGCTACCGTCGCTGCGTGACGCCGAGCGCGCGCACATCATCCGCGTCCTCGAGGCCACCGGCTGGAACAAGCTGGAGGCCGCGAAGGTGCTCGACATCAGCCGCGGCACGCTCTACCGAAAGATCGATGAATTCGGGCTGGAGCCGGCGGCTGGAGGGGCAAAGCGGCGCGGACGACCTCAAGGCGACGTATCATCGCGTTAATTGGTCTTAAAGTCAGTTAAAGTCATTTCAAATCAGTGCAAAATTGGCGGTTTTGTGCTTTATTTACACATTTGTTAAGTATATGAATATAAAGGACTTATATGTAATAACGGCTTGACTGACCGGCATACTGTTCAAATTCAGGTTGCCTGCTCGCCCTTCGGTCGGTTAAATTCTCCCCGTAGCGCATGCGCGCCTTACCGCTTTTCGCCCGCATCTATATCAGCACCATCATCGCCATCGGCGCGACGCTGGTGATCTGGCTCGGTCCGCGCGCCACCTTCGATAAGCCGCTGCTTTTCGCGCTTCTGCTTCTCACCTCCGCTGCCACTTCCGCATTCAAGGTCAGCCTGCCGCTGCCGAGAAGCGGCTCGACCATGTCGGTGTCGTACGCGATCGATTTCGCGTCGCTGCTCTTGCTCGGCGCGAACGAGACGATGTTCGTGGCTTCGATCAGCGCGTGGAGCCAGTGTGTCTTCCGCATGAAGACGCGCAATCCGCTCTATCGCACGTTGTTCAGCATGGCGTGCCTCGCCGTCACGGTACAGGCGTCCGGGCTTGCCTACACCTCGCTCGGTGGAGTGTCCGGACAGCTGGCGAGCGACGTCGCGTCTGTCGCGCGCCCGCTCGTCGGCGCCGCAACCGTGTATTTCGTCCTCAACACGTCCCTGATTGCCATTGCGGTCTCGCTCTCGACGCGGCAGGCCTTCATCACCGTGTGGAACCAGAATTTTTTGTGGAGCGCGCCCAGTTATTTCGTCGGCGCCGGCGCCGCGGCCCTTGCCGCCTGGGCGCTGATGACGTCCGGCATGTGGCTCGCGCTGCTCGCCGCGGCGCCGCTCTACCTCACCTATCGCACCTACAAGGTCTACCTCGGCCGCATCGAGGACGAGCGTCGTCATTCACGAGAGATGGCGGATCTGCACCTCGCGACGATCGAAGCGCTGGCACTCGCCATCGATGCCAAGGACCAGACCGGCCAATCGCACATCCGCCGCGTCCAGGTCTACGCGACCACCATCGCGCGCGGTCTCGGCATGTCGGACACCGACATCCAGGGCGTGAAGACCGCCGCGCTGCTGCACGACATCGGCAAGCTCGCCGTGCCCGAGCACATCCTGTCCAAGCCCGGGCCGTTGACGCAGGAAGAGTTCCAGAAGATTCGCGTCCACCCGCAGGTCGGCGCCGAGATCATCAGCGCGGTGCCGTTCCCCTATCCGGTGGCGCCACTGATTCTCTGCCACCACGAGCGGTGGGACGGCAAGGGCTATCCGCAAGGCCTGAAGGGGGAAGACATTCCGCTCGGCGCGCGCATTTTGACGGCCGTGGATTACTTCGACGCGCTGACGTCGGACCGCCCGTACCACAAGGCCATGACCCACGATGCCGCCCTCGCGCTGCTGCAGCAGGAGGCGGGACGCGCGCTTGATCCGGCGGTCGTGCAGATGTTCATGCGGATGAGGGCCGAGATGGAAACCGCCGCGGCGGCCGCGGAAGCTTTGACGGCGCGACGGTTATCGCTCGAACCGAGGAACGAGCGGGGACGGCCGGCAGCCGGCTTTCAGCCCGAGGGCGCCAAAGCCAACACGGTCTTCGAAGACATCGCGCTGGCGCACCGCGAGATCTACGCCCTCTACGAAATCGCGCAGACGATGGGCACCAGCCTGGGCGTGTCGGACACGATGGCGCTGATTGCGTCGAAGTTGTCGAACCTCGTGCCGTTCTCGGCCTGCGCGTTGTATCTCTTCGATGAAGAGACCGACACGCTTCGTTGCCGCTTCGCCACCGGAGTCGAAGCCGACATCATCAACACGATTACCGTCCGCGCCGGTCACGGCCCCGCCGGCTGGGTGGCGCGGAACCGCCGTCCGCTGGTCAACGCCGTTCCCGCCGCCGAGTACGAAGCGGCCGGGCTCGCCAGGTCGACGACATTGCAGTCGGCATTGGTGGCGCCGCTGGTCTTCAGCGAGCGCGTGATCGGCACGCTCGCCGTCTACTCGACCCAGCCCGATTTCTATACCGACGACCATCGGCGTCTCGTCGATCGCGTGAGCGAGCAGGCCTCGGCGGTCATTCACAACTCGATCGTGTTCGAGCAGACCCAGGAAGATTCCCTGACCGATCCGCTGACCGGATTACCGAACACGCGCTTCATGTTCATGCACCTGACGCGCGAATTGTCGCGCGCCGAGCGGCTGAAGAACGAGGTCGCGCTGCTCGTCATGGACCTCGATAATTTCAAGAACATCAACGACAATCACGGGCACCACGTCGGCGACCGCGCGCTGCGCGAAGTGGCCGCCGTGCTGCGCGCCGGCATCCGCCCGTACGACATCTGCGTCCGCTACGCGGGCGACGAATTCATCGTCGTGCTGTCGGGCTGCTCGCCGGCAGAAGCCGAGGAGAAGCGCATCGAGTTGCAGCGCACGGTCGATGAGGTGTTGTTCGAAGCCAGGCCGGGTCGCCGATTGCCGCTCGCCATCAGCATCGGCGCGGCGATCTTCCCGCAGGACGGCGCGTCATACGAGACCCTGCTGGCCGCCGCCGACAGCCGGATGTACCGGGATAAGGCCAACCGCAAGCAGCGCGCCCTGCTGCCGGCGGCGACTGGTACTGACGGCGCCGCCGCGCTCCATGTGCCACTGGCCCAGCCGCAGCCAATCGCTGAAGTTGACCTGGAACACGCCGGCTTTGGCGTGTTGTAAGCGAGCGGCCTAGTACCGTTCGGTCAGCACCCGGTCGGGCGCCACACCTATCTTCACCAGCAATTCCGTCACGCCGCTCACGAGCGCCGGCGGACCGCACACCATGCAACAGCTGTCGAGCGAGCTGAGGGCCTCGCGCAGCAGCGTTTCGTCGATGCGGCCGCGCCGGCCGGGCCACTGTTCGTCAGGGCGGGTGACCGTGAACCACACCTTGATGCGCCCTGCCGCCGCCATCGCTTCTAGTTCAGCACGATAGGCAAAGCCGTCGGCCGAGCGCGCGCTGAACACCACGGCGATATTGGCGGCGCGCGGCCGCGACAGCCGCTCCATCAACATCGAACGCAGCGGGGCAATCCCCGTCCCGCCCGCCACGAACAGCAACGGCACGGCATCGAATTCCACCGGCAGTCCAAACGAGCCGAACGGACCCTCGACGTCGAGCAGCGTGCCCGGCTCGGCCAGTTCGAGATGCGGATCCGGCGACCCGGTGTCGTCGATTTGCGCCAGCAGCTGCAGCACGCCGGTGTTGCGGGTTTCCCAGGGCGCGGAGGCGATCGAATAGGGTTTGCTGAGCGGGGAGCCGTGCAGGCCGACCATCACGGCCTGGCCGGCGGCGAACGAGAACGCCGTTTGGGAAAAATCGAGCGAGATGAAGCGGGTGCGTGGTGTCGCGTGGGTGACGTGCCGAACGCGAACGGTCGTGCGCACAGCCGCGGCCTCAGCTCGGCTTACATGCCGAGCACGTGGAAGCCCGCGTCGACCATCAGCACCTCACCGGTAATGCCGCGCCCGGCATCGCTCAGCAAGAACGCCGCGGCGTCGCCCACTTCCGAGGTGTCGATCGCGCGCCGCAGCGGCGCCTTTTCGCGCACCACGCCAAGGATCGACGAGAAGCCGCCGATGCCGGCAGCGGCAAGCGTCTTCACCGGACCGGCGGAGATCGCGTTGACGCGGATATGCTCGGGTCCAAGATCCGCCGCGAGGTAGCGCACCGACGCTTCAAGCGCCGCCTTCGCCACCCCCATCACGTTGTAGTTGGGGAAGACGCGATCGCTGCCGAGGAACGTCAACGTCAGCACACTGCCGCCGCCCCTGGCCGCCATCAGCGGCTGGGCCCCGCGCGCCAGCGCGATGAGCGAATAGGCGCTGATGTCCAGCGCCTGCTTGAAGCCGTCGCGCGACGTCTGCACGAAGCGCCCGGTGATTTCCTCGCGAGAGGCAAATGCCGCGCCGTGCACGACGAAGTCCAGGCCGCCGTGCACCTCATGAATTTTGGTGAAAGTGGCCGCGATTTCCTCGTCGTTGGTGACGTCGAGCGGCAGCACGATCGGCTTGGGCGTCAGGGTGTCGGCAAGATCGCCGACATGCTCCTGGAAGCGGCCTTGGTAGGTCAGCACCAGCGTGGCGCCGGCCTTCGCGGCCGACTGCGCGATTCCCCACGCCAGCGAGCGGTGATTGGCGACGCCGGTAATCAGCCCGACTTTCCCGGTAAGGTCCATCAGCGATTCTTCTTGCCGCCGCGACGGCGACGGCCGCCGTTGCCCTGTCCTTGTCCTTGTCCCTGGCCATGACCCTGATCGCGGAATCGCATCGGACCGATGTTGTCGAGCCCGCTGCCGCCCGGCCGGCGGCCGCGGTTATGACGTGGATTGTTGTTGCGTCGATTTTGCAGGGACTGCAGGGTGAACTCTGGAACCGCGCGCGGTGGAGGGGCCTGGCCTTCGGGTCGCGGGAAGGTGGCGCGGATGAGTGAGCGGCGAAATCCACCTTCCTCTGGTCTATCGGGCGCCGCCGACGACGCCGGATCGACCGGCGGCTCGCCGATCGGCTCATCAGCGGGCATGCCCGCAGCCATCAGCGGCATGGCACTCTCGCTGTCGATCTGTGGAGGGTCGTCGGGTTCGATTGCCGACGCTGGAGCCGTCTGCGGCTTGGGTAATCCGGTCAAGCCATCGAGCACTTGAGTGAAAAGTGCCGGTGGCTGCGTCTTGCGACGCGGCGCCGGAACCTTGCCTTCCTTGTACTCGTGCTCGGCATCGCAAATGCCGCAGCGTGTTCGTCTGATTTCACCGTCTATCATCGCGACGATTGCGTGATCGGTAATGCGGCGCTCGCGCGGACAATAATCATCCAGCACGTCGCCGGGCCGATGCCGGCGTTCTTGCATGCAACTTTCCCCCGAAAACCGATCGGCCTCCCGCCAAGCCCGCGTCGGTAGTGTCTTTCTCCTGTGTCGAACCGTGGTCCAAGACCGCACGAACGGTGGTGCTACGCGGCCGAAGTATTTGGATTGCGGGAAGCGCTTTTGGGCCGACAGGCCCAGGGCGCAGGGCAAGCCGGAATATATCAGAGGCGTGCGCTGTGGGCAAGCCACGTCCGCGTGTCGGCCAGCGCGGCGCGGACCGAGTCCGGATTCGTCGATTGCGGCGTCTTCCGGGCCGTGACACTGGCCAGCGCGTTGACGTGCTGCCCCACATCGTCGCCGAACAGCGGGTGCGCCTGCTGCCACTCGGCGAGGGACAGCGACTCGAAGTCGCGTCCATCGGCCAGCAGGCGCCGCACCAGCGCGCCGACCACCTCGTGCGACTGGCGAAACGGCATGCCGCGCGCCACCAGGTAATCGGCGACGTCGGTCGCCAGCAGCAGGCCGGACGCCGCGCGCCCGGTGCGCGAGGGATGCAGGCTGAGATTGCGAACCACGGCGGCCGTGGCGTCCAGGGACACGGCTAGCGTGTCTTCGGCGTCAAACAGCGGCTCTTTGTCTTCCTGCAGGTCCTTGTTGTAGCCGGTCGGCAAGCCTTTCATCGTGACGAGGAAGCCCGTCAGGTGCCCGATCGCGCGCCCGGCCTTGCCGCGCACCAGCTCGAGCGGATCGGGATTCTTCTTCTGCGGCATCATGCTGCTGCCGGTCGCCGACGAATCGGCGAGCTCGAAGAAGCCGAACTCTTCCCCGGTCATCAGGATGAAGTCCTCGGCGATACGAGACAGGTGCACCATCGACAACGCGACGGCCTGCAGGAAGCTCGCCGCGAAGTCCCGATCGGACGCCGCATCCATGCTGTTGAGGACGACGCGATCAAAACCGAGCCGGCTTGCCAGGAACGCCGTGTCGACGGCGTAGGCCGTGCCGGCGATGGCGCCGGAGCCCAACGGCAGCGCATTGGCTTCCTCACGCGCCGCCTCCAGCCGTGCGTGATCGCGCCGCAGCGCCGCGGCGTGACTGAGCAGGAAGTGAGAAACCAGCACCGGCATCGCGCGACGCATGTGTGTGTACGACGGCATCAGCGCCTCACCGGCGGCCTCGGCCTGATCGGCAAACGCGGCGATCGCGGCTCGCAGCTTGGCCTGCAAGAGCGGGATGCGGCGCCGGAGATAGAGCCGCAGGTCGACCGACACTTGTTCGTTGCGCGAGCGTCCGGTGTGCAGCCGGCGACCCGCATCGCCAATGCGCTCGACCAGCTGGCGCTCGACGAACGAGTGCACGTCCTCGTCTTCGCCGTTCACCCACGACGGGTCCTGCCGTCCGCGCTCGAGGATTTCGGTCAGCGCCCGCGCGATCGCCACGGCATCGTCCGGGACGAGCACGCCGGCGCGAGCCAGCGCTTCCGCCCACGCGAGGCTGCCCGTCACATCGTCTTCAAACAGCCGGCGGTCGAACGGAAACGACACGCCAAAATCAAACGCCGCGGGATCCGGCGCGGAATCAAATCGTCCCGACCACAAGGGTTTCGACATTTATGTGCTGATCGTCCGGCCAACCACCAGCGCGGAGCCCTTGAACAGCCGCACGCGGATCGTCCCGGTCATTTGTTGCGACGTCGCGTCCACGTAGGCGTCAATGCCCTCGCGCAGCGGGTCGTACCATTCGCCCCGGTCGATCGCTTCGACATAGGCGGCCGATACCGCGACGTCGAAGCGCTGCTGCGATTCCGACGACACATACCGCCACAGTTCGGCGTGTGCCAGATGCAGCACCACCGCGGCCGGCGCCTCGTAGAGCGCGCGCGTTCGCGAGCCGTCGGCGTGGACCTTGATGCGATCGAGACGGCCAACGCCGTGCTCGCCGGCAATGGTGGCCAGGCTGTCGATCAGTTCGGGGAACGTCATGGTGACGCCACTGTGCCCGGCCGGCCCGCCGCGCTCGAACAGGATGTCCACGAACGCCGGGATGGACGGCGTGTCGTCGAGCGCCTTGGTGTGCCTGAAGGCAGACTCCGGCGCCGGTGTCGCGCCTTCGTCCTCGCGGCGGCCGATGGTGCGCGCCCAGACATTGGCGTCGACGCGGTCGCGCGTGTCGTCCAGGCCTGAACGGTCGAAGTCCGGCTCGTCCACAAACGCGATCGCCTGCAGGTCGGGCGCAATCGTCTTGAGGGCTTTGCTGATGCGCGCCGCGTCCCGGCCAGTGCAGCCGTGCGCGACGAGCTTCGCATTCTCGATGCGCGCGATCTCAACCAGTTTCTTCGCGATGATCGGGCGGCTCAGCGCGGTCGCCATCGGATAGCGCCCGTCAGACAGCGCGCCGGCCTTCAGCGACGGCAGGATGTACTCACGCACGAATTCGTCCCGCGCGTCGATGACGTGCGAACGCAGCGCGCGATCGTCGAGCGCACGGCGGCGGACGTCGGCGAGGTCAGGCGTCTCGCCGAGGTCGAGCGTCACGGTGACGACGTCGGCGCGATGCCGGTCGACCAGCCACCCAATGCCGGCGGCGGATCGCTCCCCGCCGGAATATGCAAGCACAACGGTCTTCTTCAACTCGCCAGTTCCTTCAGCTGCTTGACGACGAGGAGCGCGTTCCTCGCGTCGCGCGCGATGATGAGGATGGTGTCGTCACCGGCGAGCGTGCCGGCGACTTCCGGCAGCCTCGCCTTGTCGATCGCCAGGGCCAGCAACTGCGCCTGGCCCGCGCCGGTCTTCAAGACGATGAGCTGCTGCACAGCCTCGAGATTGACGAGGAACTCGGCGAGCGCCCGGCTGAGCGTGTCGAGCGCATTTGCCGCCGGCTGGGCATCCACGCCGCTTGGTTGATAGGCGCCGTCGGACGACCGCTTCAGCAGTCCAAGTTCCTTGATGTCACGCGACAGCGTTGCCTGCGTCACGTCGAAGCCGCGCCCCGTCAGCCGCTGGCGCAGCTGTTCCTGGCTGCGCACCGCCTCGTGCTCCACCACGTCGAGAATGGCTGATTGCCGCTGTGTCTTCATACTTATACGTTTAAGTGAATCAGTATACACAAACAGCTCTAACTTTCCACGTGTTTCCGATTGACATGCGGAAAAATATGCATGTATAACTATTCTTCTGGTCGCATATTCTTGCGCCGCATGGAGGACGAGACAGTCGATGAGCACGCAGTTGGTGAATGAAACGGAAGCTGGGGAGCGGGCCAAGAAGGCGCCCGTTCGGGTGGCCGTGGCCGGAGCGACAGGATTTGCCGGCCAGGAACTGATCCGTCTTCTCGCGCGCCATCCGTATGCCGTCATCACTGTCGCCACCGGATCGCAGGCCACCAGCACACCGAGGCGACTGCCGGCGCTGGCCCGCATTTGGGATGGCACCGTCGTTCCGCTCGATATCGCAGCCATCGACGCCGACGTCGTTTTTCTGGCGCTGCCCGAGGCGGCCTCGGCCGACATCGCGCCGGCGCTGCTGGCCAGCGGCAAGCGCGTGGTTGATCTGTCAGGCGCGTTCCGCCTCCGCGACGCAACGGCGCGTACTAAGTGGTATCCCGCGACTGCGGCCTTACCGGACGGCGTGGCATACGGCTTGACGGAATTCGAGTTCGACGCGATCAGGAACGCGCGCCTGCTGTCCAATCCGGGCTGCTACCCCACCGCGTCGCTGCTGGGCCTGCTGCCGCTGCAACGCGCGGGATTGTTGCAGCCGGGAGCGGACATCGTCATCGACGCCAAGTCGGGCATCTCGGGGGCGGGCAAAGCCGCGACCGACCGCACGCACTTTTCCGAGAATCATGGCAGCGTGGCCGCGTACAACCCGTTCGGCCACCGGCATACACCCGAGATGGAACAGTCGCTCGGACGGCCGGTGACGTTCGTGCCGCACCTCGTGCCGCTCGATCGAGGCATCCTGGCGAGCTTGTATACGCGTCTCGTGCCGGGCACCACTGCTGCAGCGGTCGGCGCTGCCTTCGAGCGTGCCTACGCCGATGCGCCATTCGTGCGGCTCACGGGCGATCACCTGCCAGAAATCAAGCATGTCGCGCACACGAACTTCTGCGACATCGGCTGGAAGGTGGACGAGGCGGGCGGTCGCGTGTTTGTCGTCAGCGTCATCGACAATCTCGTCAAAGGCGCGGCCGGCCAGGCGATCCAGAACTTCAACGTGATGTGCGGCTTCGACCAGCGGGCAGGCCTGCTGTGAAGCGCGTCGCGGTACTCAAGCTCGGCGGCGAAATGCTCGAGGACGATCGGCGCCTCGCGGCGCTCAGCAAGGCCATCAAGAGCGCGGCGCAGAAGGTCCGGCTGGTGATCGTGCATGGCGGCGGCCGCGAAATCGATGCCGCGCTCGCGCAAGTCGGCATCCCCAAGCGCCAGGTGGACGGGCTTCGCGTCACCGACGCGGAGACGCTGAACATCGTCGTGTCGGTGCTCGCCGGCGCAATCAACACCAGGTTCGTGGCCGCTATCAATGCCGTCGGCGGTAAGGCCGTCGGCCTGACCGGCGCCGACGCCGGGGTCGCCCCGGTCGAAAAAGCTGCGCCGCACAAGGCGACCAACGGCGAGACGGTTGACCTCGGCATGGTCGGCATGCCCATCAATCACGCGGCGACGCCGGCCCTGATCGGCACGCTCTGTAAGGCCGGCTTCGTTCCGGTCATCGCGTGCATCGGCGCCTCAAAGAACGGCAAGTTATTCAACGTCAACGCCGATACCCTGGCCGGGAACCTTGCGGCGCGGTTGAAGGCCAAGCGGCTGGTGATTGCCGGCGCGACGCCGGGCGTGCTCGACAAGCGGAAACAGACGATCCCGAGCCTCGACAAGGAACGGATCGAGAAGCTCGTGAAGTCCGGCACCGCCAATGCGGGAATGGTCGCGAAGCTGGCCGCGTGCCAGGCCGCCATCAAGGGTGGCGCGCGCAACGTCGTCATCGTCGACGGCCGCAGCCCGGGGCGGATCGTCAAGGCGCTCAATGGCGAGAAGACTTCGGCAACGACGAGGGTAATGAGTTGAGCAACGTCACGGCACTCGAAGCGCAACACGTGCTGCAGACCTACAAGCGGCAGCCGGTGGTGTTCGTTCGCGGCGAAGGTTCGCGCCTGATCGACGAGGACGGCAAGCGCTATCTCGATTTCCTTTCGGGCATCGGCGTGTGCGTGCTGGGTCATGCGCATCCGGGGCTCGCGGCGGTGGTGGCGGAACAGGCGTCGACGCTGGTCCACACCTCGAACCTCTATTACCACCCGCTGCAGGGACGCCTGGCCGCCAAGCTGTCGGCGATGTCCGGTCTGCAGCGCGCGTTCTTCTGCAACAGCGGCGCGGAAGCGGTGGAAGCGTGCCTGAAATTCGCGCGGCGCTACTGGTATTCCAAGGGCATCAAGAACCGCACGCAGTATGTCGCGCTCGAGCATGGCTTCTCTGGACGTTCGATGGGCGCGCTGTCAGTCACCGCGAACGCGCACTACCGCGAACCGTTCGAGCCGCTGATTCCCGGCGTGACATTTGTCGCGCCCGATGACATCAAAGGATTAGAGGCAGCGGTCACGAGCCACACGGCGGCGGTGATCGCCGAGCCGATCCAGGGTGAAGGCGGCGTTCGTCCGCTGTCCCCGGAATTCGCAGCGGCGATTGCCCGCGTCACGACGCAGACCGGCACGCTGCTGATCGCCGACGAAATTCAGTGCGGGCTCGGCCGCACCGGTCACCGCTTCCACTTTCAGTCACTGGGCTGGAAGCCAGACCTGGTGACGGTCGGCAAGGCGATCGGCTCGGGGATTCCGATTGGCGCGGCGCTGGTCGGCGAGCACGTCGCCAGGGAGATTTTTGCCGGCGACCATGGCACGACCTACGGTGGCAATCTGCTCGCCACCCGCGCGGCTCTGTACGTCCTCGACGAACTCGAGGCGCTAGCGCCGCACATCGCCGAGATGGGCGCGCTGTTCGAGCAGAAGCTAATCGCGCTTCAGAAAAAGCACCCGATCGTCGCCGACGTGCGCGGCGCCGGGCTGATGCGCGGCCTCGAACTGACGGTCGATGCCGCGCCGGTAATCGAGTCGGCGTTGAACGCGGGCCTGCTGGTGAACCGGACCGCCGAACGAGTGGTGCGGATGCTGCCGCCGCTGATTGTGACTGAGGCAGAAATCGACGAGGCCGCGGCCATCCTGGACCGCGCGCTGGCGTCGATTCCAGACGAGGTGAAAGCGTAACGATGTCCATGCGTGTAGTTGTTGACAACGGCCCCGGGCAAAAACGCCGCAGCGGAGCGGCACGGTCGCTGAAGTCCACGCGTCGCGAGATCACCTTGCGCGCGGCGCTGCCGGCGGATGCGCCGGCGTTGCATGCGTTGATTGCCGCGCATCTCGAAGAAGGCCGGCTGCTGCCCCGAACACTCGACGAGTTGACCGTGCATGCGCCGCGCTTTGTCGTGGCCGTGTCGGACGATCGCATTGTCGGTTGTGCCGAATTGGCGCCGCTGTCGGCGGCGGTCGCCGAAGTCCGGTCGCTGGTCGTCAGCGCGGAGGCCCGCCAGCTCGGTGTTGGCGTCCGCATGATCGAAGCGCTGGGTGCGCGCGCACGCAGCGAGGGCTATACCCGCTTGTGCGCCTTCGCGCACGATCCGGCGTTCTTCGTCCATCGAGGCTTCTCGATCGTTCCGCACACGTGGGTCCCGGAAAAGATCGCGCACGACTGCGTGACCTGCCCGCTGTTCCGCAACTGCGGTCAGTACGCCATCGTGATGGATCTGGACAACGCCGGCGCAGAACGAACGTCGAACCTTCGCCGCACGGCCGGGGCAACGTCCCCGTCCCATGTCTAGCCCACGGCGGATCGAGGGCGGCGTCACGGCGCCGTCCGGGTTCCGCGCCAGTGGAGTGCACTGCGGCATCAAGGCCAGCGGCAAGCCCGATCTGTCGCTGGTCGTCTCGGATACGCTGGCGGCTGCCGCCGGCGTGTTCACCACCAACCTGGCGAAGGCGGCGCCGATTTACCTGTGCCAGGATCAGCTGGCCGCCAGCGCCGGATACGCCCAGGCCATTGTCACCAACAGTGGCTGCGCCAACGCCTGCACCGGCCCGCAGGGAACAGCGGACGCGCGCGAGATGGCGCAGCTGACGTCGACAGCGCTTGGCTATCGCGATCACCATGTGCTGGTCGCCTCGACCGGCGTGATCGGCGTCAACTTGAAGATGGACAAGCTGCGCGCCGGAATCCCGCAGGCGGTGGCGGAGCTGACGGCAGACGGCGGCGCCGCGGCCGCTCGCGCCATCATGACGACGGATCCCTTTCCGAAGGAATGCGCCGTCGAAGTGACAACCGAGTTCGGGGCGTTTCGCGTCGGCGGCATGGCGAAAGGCTCGGGCATGATCGAGCCGCGGATGGCGACGATGCTCGGCTACCTGACGACGGACGCGGATGTCGATCCGCTGCTGCTGTCGCGGGCATTGAGCGAGGCCGTGCGGTTCACCTTCAACGCCATTACCGTCGACGGTGAACCGTCAACCAACGACTGTGTGCTCGCTCTCGCCAACGGCCGGAGCGGCGTCCAGATCAACGAAAATCTTTATCCGGCGCTCGTCGACGGCTTTCGCGCTGTCGCTCACGAGCTCGCGCTGGGCATCGTTCGCGGCGGTGAAGGCGCCACCAAACTGCTCGCGGTCACCGTCACCGGCGCGGCCACTGATTCGGATGCGTGGATGGCGGCACGCGCGATCGCCAACTCGCCGCTGGTGAAGACCGCCGTGCACGGCGGCGATCCCAATTGGGGCAGGCTCGTGGCCGCGGCTGGCCGCTCGGGCGCGGCGTTCGTGCTCGATGACGCCAGGGTCCGCATCGGCTCGCTGGTGCTCTTCGAAAACGGGCGCCCATTCGACGATCTGGCGCCACAGGCCGCCGACTATCTGACCGGCAAGGACCTCGCCATCGAAGTGAATCTCGGTACCGGCGGCTCCTACACGGCGACCGTGTGGACGTGCGACCTCTCTGCCGACTACGTCAAGATCAACGCCGAATACCGAACGTAATCGATTTCAGATTTCAGATCTCGGATTTCAGATTGCAAAACTTCCTTTCGATTCTCGATCTCAATCCGGATCTCGCCGCGAAACTGCTCGAGTCGGCGGCGACGCTCAAGCGCGAACGCGTCAAGGGCATGAAAGCCTCCACGGCGCAGCTGCTCAATGGCAGGCACGTCGGGCTGCTGTTCGAGAAGCCCTCGCTGCGCACGCGCGTAACGTTCACCATCGGCGTCCGCGAACTGGGCGGCGACATCGTGGAAATTCCCGCTGACGTGATGCACGCCGACCGCGAGCCGATCAACGACGTCGCCCGCAACCTCGAGCGATGGGTCGACGCGGTCGTCATTCGAACGTTCGGCCAGGAGCGACTGCACGAGATCGCCGAGATTACGCCGAAGCTCCACGTCATCAACGCCCTCAGCAACGAAGAGCATCCCTGCCAGGCGCTGGCCGACGTGCAAACGCTCGTCGAGCGCTGGGGCACGTTGGCCGGCAAGCGGATCGCCTTCGTCGGCGATGGCAACAACGTCTGCACGTCGCTCGTTCACGTCGCGATGATGCTGGGCATGCACGTGCACGTCGCCACGCCAAAGGGCTTCGAGCTGCCGGATGAAGTCGTTGACCAGGCGGCCGAGGTGTCGCAGCACGGCGCCGGACTGACGGAATTTACTGATCCGAAGGCTGCCGTCCGCGACGTCGACGCGATCTATACGGATGTGTGGACGTCGATGGGGCAGGAAGTCGAGTACGCCGAACGCAAGCGCGTCTTCAAGCGCTACCAGGTCAACGAGAGCATGATGGGCCTGGCGAAGTCGGGCGCGCTGTTCATGCATTGCCTTCCGGCCCATCGCGGCGAGGAGGTCGCCGACGAGGTGATCGAATCGCCGATCTCCGTGGTCTTCGACCAGGCGGAGAATCGTCTCCACGCGCAGAAGGCCCTGCTCGTCGAGATGCTCGCCTAATCACTCCGCCAAAGCCCCGCGAGCGCGCGACGGACCTTATGCGGCGCGAGAACGCTCTTCGGCGGGCGACGACTGCGAGCGACGCCGCACCCACGCCGCAAGGCGGCGGACGGCGAGCGCGAGCCCGGTGTAGACAAGCACCGCACCGCCCGCGGAGGCCAGGCCGGCGATGGTCTGACCGATCAGTCCGTAGAACTCGCCGGTGTGCGCAAAGCGCAGCCACGAACGGAACTGCCGGCCGGCACTGAGATCGTTGAAGGTTTCGGTCTTCGTCACCTGCGCGGTTGCGCGGTCGACGCTCACCGTGGCCCGCAACTGAGGCTGTCCGCCGTAGCCGTCATCAACCGTGATGACAACCGGCCCCTTCGCTGACGGGCTCAACCTGGTCGTCATGGTGCGCCATTGCGGGTGCCCCGACTGTGCGGCAGACCATGCGGCATCGAGGCCACTCGTGACCATCGGCATCGGTTCGCGGTCACCACGCTCGCCGCCCCGCGCCTGCGCGGGTCCGCCTTGTTGCGGCGCGGGCGCTGTGTCGCCGACGATGCGGTAGGCGAGCCTGTTTGCCCAGGGATACGAGATCGGCAGCGCGCCAAGAACGATAATGGCGAGCGGCACAGCCGACCAAATCCCGATCACGTTGTGCCAGTTGAAGTCGCGCGCCTTTGCCGCCAGTCCGCTCCGGAACCACAGCACGTTCTTGAACTGGATCGCGCGCCACACGCGCGGCACCCAGAGATACATGCCGCTGAGCACGATGAACAGGAAGATCAGGTTCGCCGCACCGGTGAGCGCGCGGCCGGTGGCGCGGCTCGCGCCTTCCAATGCGAGGTAGCGATGCCAGGTCGTCATCAGCCGGAAGAACCGCCGCGGCTGGGAGGGAGGTTCGCCGATGATGCGGCCCGAATAGGGATCGACCAGCAGGCTCTGGTTGCCTTCGAGCATCACGGTCGCGGGCGCAGCCGCATCCGCGCGCAGCGTGATGCCGGTCGGTGCCGCCTCCGGCCGGGCCGAGACCACCAGCGCCAGCAGCGTCTCCGGCGACAGCGGTTGGCCCGCCGAAGACGGCGCCGTCCAGGCACGGCGGTCGCCCCACTCGACCACCTGCTTCTCGTACATCAAGGCCACGCCGGTCACGGACATCACGAGGATGACGAGCCCCGCAGCAGCGCCGCAGGCCAGGTGCATCCAGAACAGTACGGTTCGAAAGCTCTTCATAAGCGAATCTTGAGACTCGGTCTCAACTTCTTTGGAAGTCTATTGCCGACTAAAATGGTCGGTCAAGCGCAAAATGAGAATTGATCTCAATTCCGATCTCGGCGAGTCGTTCGGGGCCTGGTCGATGGGGCAGGACGCCGCCCTCATGGACAACATCTCGTCGGCGAACATCGCGTGCGGGTTTCACGCCGGCGATCCCGGGACGATGCGCGCCACGATCGCGCTGGCGCGCGCGAAAGGTGTGTCGATCGGCGCGCATCCTGGATTTCCGGATCTGGTCGGATTCGGCCGGCGGGAAATGAAGGCGACGCCGGTAGAGGTCGAGGATTTCGTGCTCTACCAGGTGGCGGCACTCGCGGGGATGGCTGCAGCCCAGGGCATGCGCCTGCAACACGTCAAGGCCCACGGCGCCCTCTACAACATGGCGTGCCGCGATCGCGCGCTGGCCGACGCGATCGCCCGTGCGGTGGCGGCATTCGATCGCACGCTGGTCCTGTTCGGATTGCCCGCGTCGGAACTACTTCGCGCCGGAGAGGCCGCTGGACTGCAAACCGCCGCCGAAGTCTTTGCCGACCGTGCCTACGACGCCGATGGCTCGCTCACCGCGCGGAGCAAGCCGGGCAGCGTCATCCACGACACCGACGTCGTCGTCAAGCGCGCGATTCGGATGGTGCGCGACCAGGAAGTCGTCGCCGTCGATGGGTCGCTCGTCAAGCTGCAGGCGGACACGATTTGCCTGCACGGTGATACGCCGGGGGCCGTAGATCACGCGCGGGCGGTGCGAACGGGTCTCGAGGCGGCCGGGATCGCAGTTGCGAAGCTGGCGCAGAAATAACTAAGGGCGGCGGCCCGTGAGGACCGCCGCCCAGAGATTGCCGTCAACCTGGCTCCCCCCAGCTACTGCAGCACTACTGCCACAGTAAACAGACTGACGACGGGAATCCAGAATCCAAAGTTCGTGCCGTCCCAAACCGCGCTGATTTTGCCCGGAACCTGCACGTGAGCGAAACCATCCGCATACGATTTTGGCAGCGCGATCACAAGCCTGACGCGGCCGCAGTGCCATCGCGACGAAGGACTACCCCGCCGCGCCCTCCGGGTACTGCAGCGCGAGACGCAACTCCTTCGTCAAGTTGTCGACCGTCGTCCCCTGCCGCTTCCAGGCGCCGTCGGTCTCGAAGCGAAGCGCGCCGATGCGGCGGCCCCACGGCGAAATCACGCGGCCAATGGCGCGGAAGTCCGTGCGATCGGCATGATGCTGATCGATCTTCTGAATCACGTCGGGCGCCACGCGGATGAAGGCGCGCAGCGCGGTTGCGGACTTGATCGAATACTTGCGGCCGTTCCACGCTGATTCGAAGATGGTGGCAATCTGCTTGAAGTAGTTCACAAAGAATTTTTTCGATTCCTCGCGGAACTGCTCGCTCTTACGCGCGCCACCAAGCGCCGCCTCATCGGCAAAGAGCTTCTTGAGTTCCTGGGCCAGGGGCGCCTGCCCGACACGTCCCTTGCCGACGCCGAGCAGTTTGATCTCGCCGTGCAGCGGCGACTCGTCACGTTCGTTGATGGCGCGAACCACATCATGCGCCGCGGCGAGCGCCTCGTCCCGGTATAGCTGACGGCCCGACAACGACACCAGGTGCGACGCGTTCAAGCGCGTGTGCTTCGCGTTGATGGTCACGAACATCTGGACGATGTGATCTTCGGGCACGCGGTCGAAGATGATCGCCGGCACCGTGAATGGCTCGTCGCCGAACCGATCGATGTCGGCGTGCAGCGCGAGCAGACGATGCTGCCCGTCGATGGCGCGGAGGATCCCCTCCCGCTCCGGCACTTTCAGGCGGCCGACCCACGACCCGCTCTCGGCAGGCTCGAACGTCAGTTTTTCGTCACACGAAATGATTACCGCGCCGGGAATCGAGGGCAGGTCGCGAGCCTGGCGGCACTGCTCGTAGTAAGCGACCAGTTCATCGATCTTCTTACGGATGATCTGGCGCTGGTACGCCTTCTCGTTGGAAGCGATGCGCCGCTCGAGGAGGTCCCAGTTGATCTTGGACTGTGGACCCTTCTTTTTGCCGCGCACTCCGGCCTGACCCTGGTCCTGATAGCTCAGCACTTCGAACCGCACGAGCTTGTCGATGTCACTGGCCGTCAGGGAGGCCTGATAGAATTGCACGCCGAACTGCTGCATCCGAATAGCGGCTACGCTGATCATATGAGTCCGTCCGAAGAAGCGGATTCTATCGTTTGCACCTGCGCCCACTCAACGGTTTTTGCCCGAAAATGTGGGCCTCCCGGGCAGAACGGTGAGCGCTTGCACTCAGTAAGTGGCTGGGACAAAAGGACTTATTCGTAATGACCAAAAAGTCGAGTCTATCAGCGTTGTTGCTCGTCGTTGCGCTGTTTTTGCCGATCGAACCGGGCTGGGGCGAAATTCCGGCGTTTGCCCAAACCAAAACCAGCTCGACAGCAGAAACCAACGACCCGGACTTTTCCGAGTTCGTTAAGAAGGCCACGACCCGGCCGGAGTTCCTGTCGCCGCTGGTCGATCACCTGCCAAAAAAGGCGGGGGTCCCGACGCCGAAGGACGTGCTCGGCTACCACATCGGCACCGAGAAGAAGCTGACCTATGCCGCCGATCAGCAGCGCTACTTCCGCGCGCTGGAGAAAGCGCTACCTGGTCGAGTCAAGACGGAAGTCACCGGCAAGACCGAAGAGGGCCGCGACGTGATGGTGGTCTACATCTCGTCGGAAGCGAACATGAAGAATCTCGAGACCAATCGGCAGAACATGCGCAGGCTTGCCGATCCGCGCGGCCTGAGCGAGGCCCAGGCGCAGCAGATTATCGCCGCCACCAAGCCGCATTACCACGTCAGTGCCGGTCTTCACAGCCAGGAGACGAACCCGTCGGAAGCTGTGATTGAGCTGGCCTATCGGCTGGCGGTCAGCGATGAGGCCTACATCAGGCAAATCCGCGACAACGTGATCGTCAGCATCACCGGCGTCACCGATGTCGACGGGCGCGATCGGTATGTTGACTGGTATTACGCCTACAAGATCGATGAGCCGTACGAAGGCGGCGAAAACTACGGCGACGTGCCCTACTGGGGAAAGTACGTCTTCCACGACAACAACCGCGACATCAATTACGGCGTCGACTCGCTGCGCATCCACTTCAACTGGTACTTGAACTGGCTGCCGCCCATTTGGCATGACCTGCACGAAGCGCAGACGCTGCTCTACACCTTCAGCGGCCAGCCGCCGCAAAACGCCAATCTCGATCCGATCCTCTATACCGAGCTGCCGTTCTTTGCGACCTACGAAGTGAACAAGCTGACCGCCTACGGCATGCCCGGCGTGTGGCACTTCGGTTTCGTGGACATGTGGTCGCCCGGCTATCTGGGCTTCGCGGCGGCGAATCACAACGGCATGCTGCGGATGTACGAGATCTTCAACCAGGGCGGCGCCAATACCAAGAAAGCCAACCTGTCGGGCGCGCAAACGCAGCGTCAATGGTACCGCCCGAACCCGGCACCGGCCGGACCGGTCGACTGGTCGATCCGCAATTCGATCAACTACGCGGAGACGGGCGTCCTCACCGCGCTCGAACTGACGTCCAAGTTTCCGACCATGGTCGTCGAGAACTTCTACAAGAAGTCGGCCAACGCCGTGAAGCGCGGCTCGGACAAGCCGCCGTACGGGTTCGTGATTCCAGCAGGCCAGGCCGACCAGGCGCAAGTCGACCGCGTCGCGAACCTGTTGCGACGCCAGGCCATCGAAGTGCATCGCGCCATCGCCGAGATTAAGGTCAAGGAAGGAACCTACCCGGCCGGCTCCTACGTCGTGAAGCTCAATCAGCCCTATGGGCCGCTCGCCAAGACGCTGATCGAGAAGCAGAACTATCCGGATGCCTCGCTCACGACCTACGACGACAGCGCGTGGAGCATGGGGATGGCCAGCAACATCGACATCAAGACGATCGAGGACAAGACGATTCTCGACGCGCCGGCATCGCTGCTGACGGCCGATGTCGTGACCGCCGGCTCGGTCACCGGCACGGGCGCGGTTACCATCGTCAAGCACAACGGCGCGTTGAACTTGATCACGCTGCGATATCACCTCAAGGACGTCCCGATGAAGGCCGCGAAAGCCGCCTTCAAGGTCGGCGATGTCGAGTATCCCGCAGGCTCGCTGATCGTCGAATCGGCCGGTGACCGCGTCAAGAAGGAAGTCGAGTCACTGGGCCTGGTCGCTGCCGCGGTGGCCTCGGCGCCGTCCGTTGAAACGATCAACGTCGACCTGCCCCGCATCGCCGTCTACACGACCTGGAACAACACCGAGAAGGTGGGTTGGGTGCGATTGGCGTTCGACCGCTGGGAAGTCCCCTACGACCTCATTCACAAGGATCACGTGCAGGCCGGCGCGAACCTGCGTTCGAAGTACGACGTCATCCTGATCCCGCACCAGGGGCAGGACGGCAAGTCGCTCGTCTACGAGCAGCCGAAGCTGTCGAAGCCGCTCGCCTACAAGAAGAACGACAAGTTCAAGTCGCTCGGCATGTATGCGGAGACCGACGACGTGCGCGGCGGTATGGGCCTCGCCGGAGCCGCCGAGCTGCAGAAGTTTGTCGATGGCGGCGGCGTGCTCATCACCATGGGCGTGGCGAGTTTCTTCCCCGCCGATTTCGGCCTGGCCAAGGGTGTCGGCGCGCAAGCTCCGAATCCCGGCTTTTACGCACCGGGCCCTTATGTGAACAGCGAGATCCTCATTCCGAACCATCCGACGATGTTCGGCTATGCCCAGAAGACCCTGCCGGTTCGCTATGCGGGCGGTCCGTTGCTGCAGGCAGGGCCTCCCGCCGGATTCGAGCAGCTGGTTGGCACTTCACCCGAACGGCCGCAAGTCATTGCGCGCTTCACCGGCGGCGAGGCCGGCGTTCTGAGCGGGTTGATGCGCCAGCCCGATCAGATTCGCAATCGCCCCATGGTCGTCGACGCGCCGTCGGGCAAGGGCCGGGTCATCCTGTTCGCCAACAACCCAATCTATCGCTGGCAGACGTTCGGCGAGCACACCATGCTGTTCAACTCGCTGCTGTTCTGGAATGACATGGACAACGTCGCGACGGCGAAACCCGCACCCACGGCGGCGAAACAGTGAGGCGTCTCGTCTGCTCGATGCTCCTCGTCGCCGCCGCGACGTCGGCGATCGTCAGCGGCCAGCCGGCCGCGACCATCACCGTCGAGCAGATGCTGGCACAGCGGCTCGGCAGCACGCCGAACGATCTCACGAAATTCACGGCCGGCCAGGCGGTGGTCTTTCCGGTCACCGCCACCGCGGATAACGAGATCGCCGCCGTCGGCGCGATTCGCGCCAAAGGTGATCTACGGCGCATCCTCGCCTGGCTGCGCGATATCGAATCGTTCATCCGCGCGTCGGGCACGGAGAACGTCGGCGCCATTGCCAGTCCGGCGACGACGGCGGACTTTGCGAAGTTGAACATCAACGGCGTCGATTTCACTCCGCTGAAAACCTGCAAGGCGGATGACTGCGAGATCCGCATGCCGCCGGCATTCCTCAAGCGATTCCAGTCCGAGGTGGCGTGGAGCACGCCCAATGCGCAGTCACAGGCGGCCGCGCTCGCCCGCACGCTCGTTGCCGAGTACGTCGCGGCGTATCAAAAGGGCGGCGACGCGGCGCTTGGCGCGTTTCACGATCCCGCCAGGCCGCAAGCCCAGCACGCGGAATTCCAGGACATGCTGCGCCGCTCGACCAAGGCCTGGGAGTTCTCGAATTCGTTTGCGAGCTATCTCGAGTCGTATCCGGCCAGCGCGCCGCCGGGCACCGAGAGTCGTTTCTACTGGACACGCGACATCGTCAATCGAAAGCCGACGCTGACGCTCCATCACGTCGTGCTCCAGGAACTGCCCGGAGGCCGGCTGCTCGCCGCGGACAAGCAGTTTTATGCGAGCCGGACGTTGGAGGCCGGCTTGATGGTGGCATTCGGCGTCCCGAATGCGGACTTCACGAGTTTTGATTTGGTCGTCGCCGTCAAGGCGCGCGCCGGAGCGATTCGCGGCGTCGCCGGACGACTGCTGCGCGGACGAATCGACAAGGAACTGCGCGACGGCCTGACGACGTACCTCGAGTGGATTAAGAACAGCGCGGCGCTCTGAACGTCAGCGTTTGACGAGGCCCTGCTTTCGCATCTCGCTGACCGCTTCCTTGACCACTTCTTCGACGACCTTCCGCCCGTCTTTCGGGTTTTCGGTGTCGCTGAGGCCGGCCCAGACCAACGCATTCTTCGGAATGCTGAACACCAACGTCTCGAGTGACACGATGCGCTCGTTGCGCACATAGCCCGGCGTGTAGACGGCGCCCCAGCTGTAGCCGTAGTAGCCCCAAAAGCTCTGGTAGTAATCGGTGGTCCACGTGCTCGGCACGTAGGTCTTGCGTCGATCGTCGTTGACGACGCGGAGGGCGACCACGCCTTGAATGCCGGCGCGCTCGAACCACGGGCGCGCCTTCTCGGCGCTCTGCAGCTCCTCCTTCGGAATCATGCGGTACGACGGCACGCCCTGAAGGCCGCGCGCGGTCAATTCGCGCACCAGCGCTTCTTCGCCGGCCACTCGCAGCGAATCGTCCTTGTCGATGACAAGGGCGGCAACTTTGGCGCCGGCAAACGACACTGTCGCCGCGTCCGGTGCTTTCCACACCGATTGAAACTTGGTCTTGCCGGCCAGCGAAATACCCGCCGCGAGCAGAATCACCGGCACGATCATCGCCACAGGCTGTCGACGCATTGGTCGAGCATACGCGGACAGCGCGCCGCCACACACCTGTTATTTATGCCGGACGCGAATCGAGAAACTCACGCATCAGCGCCGCATTGCGATCGTTGGCGCGGAACCACAGGTCGGCCAGCGGTCCGACCAGCGGCACGGCGCCCAGGATGACGTCGACCAGCACGTTGGAGAGCATCTTGGAGACGAGCCGTGGCGGAGGCCCGTACTGCAGGGCGCGCGCGATCAGCGTCAGCGACACCGCGGCGCCGGCGAAATTTCCGACGACCGGTATCAGGTCGAGAACGGCGTCGAGGCCGACGCGGCCGAGGATCGGAACGGTGACCGCGCTGTCCATGAGCCGCGCGAGGCGATCGATCTGCGCACCGAACAGGCGTTGCGCCTCGTCAATGCCAATCCCGCGCGCGTCCGCAAACCTGGCCAGCCGCGTGAACGCGCGTGCCGTCACGCCGCCGACGCGGCGATCGACCATGGTCACCACGCGTTCGGCGGCGCGCATGAACACCCAGCGCAGCGCAAAGTATCCCGCGACGGCGACGATCAGAACGACGACGAACGCAACCGCGAGCCAGATCAGAATCGCTTCGAGCATCTGGGATTCAGTCTTGCACGACGCATGCCGGGATGTGCCGGCGGCCTGGCGGCTTGTTGGCGGCCGCGGCGCCACGATTGCGGCGCGGACTCTTCTACTTCAGCACCGGAGCGAAGATTCGGAACGGGCCGGACAGCTCGACCTCGCGCATCTTGCGGTCTTTCCAGCGCGTGATCGCATACAGCATTGCGCACAGCCCCACCGTGGCGGCCAGCGTCACTTCGAGCGGCAGCGCCCGCTTGAGCGGCCGTGCAAGGCCGCCGTAGACCATCTCGACGTGAATCCAGTAGACGAACAGCGACGAGCGGCCAAGCGTGGTGATCACCAGGCCGGGGGCGCCCGGCGGCAGGTCGCGGAGCCGCGCACGCACCACGCCGTGGAAGGCATCGACGGCGCGCGCCACCGGCACCATCGCCGCGCAAATGCCCAGGCGTATGAAGAAGAATGTCGGCGAGCTGGTCCAGAAGTTCGCAACCGGATAGATCGACGGCCTGAGCGACGCGGCGTAGCCGAGGCCAATGCCCGCGAGGCCGGCGGCGAGCAAGCCGCGCTGCAGCCATCGTTCCTGTTCACGCGTGCGCGAGGCGGAGACCAGTTCACCGGCGATCGCGCCGCCAAAGACGAAGGCGGCCCACGGAAACAGCGCGAAATTGCTACGGCCCGGCAGCGGCCGCACGTACGCCTCGATCGCATCAGGCCAGGCAGACAACGCGGCGGCGTCGCGCACGAGCGGCGTCGTCATCGCCAGGACCACCGTGGCCAGCGCGAAGAGCGCGATGCGGACGGGACGGCGCCCCGCGAGTCCCCACAGGATCGCCGCACCCGTCATCGCGACGCCCATGACGTTGAGAATGTCCACCTTCAGGAAATTGATCAGTGCACCCCACCCCAGCAACTGGGATTGCAAGCGAAACAGGAACGCCAGGCCGAACACCTGCAGGCCGCGCAGACGCGCCATCGATGCCGCCGCGGCGTGACCGACGCGCGTCGATCGCGCCGACGCCGCCATCGACAGCGTCAGTCCGGCGAGAAACAGGAACAGCGGCGCGGCCAGGCCGGCGAGGAATACGGTGACCATGTACAAGCGGCTGGCCTTGTCGTCGGTCCGCGTCCACGCGTCGGTGACATGGGCCCCGACCATGACCACGACCGCGATGCCGCGGAGCCAGTCGAGGTAGACCTTTCGCTGTTCTGCCACAGGCGCGCGAGGTCAGGCGCGGATTTCGAACGTCGTCTCGAGCTCGAGATCACGACGCAGCGAATGCCACACCGAACAGTACTTGTCGCGTGACAGGTCGATCGCGCGCTGGATCGCACGCTCGGGGACGTCGCCGCCGATGATGAAATGCAGGGAGAAGTGCACGAAATAGCGCGGCGGATCGTCCTTGCGCCGGCCGGTGACGCTCGTCTCCAGCGACCGTAACGGATGGCGGCCCTTGGTCAGGATGTCGGCGACGTCAATCGCCATGCATCCGGCCAGCGCCATGGCCAGGGCTTCCGGCGGTGACGGGCCGTCGGTGCTGTCGCTATCGAGGATGATCTCGGTTCGCGGCGTCTTCGCCCGGAACTTGAGACCGCCCTGCCATGTCAGGTGGGCCGAAATCGGCGGCTGAGTCACCGCCACAGATTAGCAGCGTTCGAAATTACGCGGCACGGCCGGTCGCGGCTTGACTCGGTTGCGGCGAGCGATTCGAACCGGTCGCCATCGCATAAAGCAACCAGCTCAGTGGACCAACGACGAGGAGGTACGTCAGGTACTGTCCATACACGCCGTCGGGTCCGTACGGTTCGGTGGCCCAGTGCAGCGCTTCACTGTTGGGAAACAGGTTCGCCTCGGTCAGCTCATGGAAGCCGTAGATCAGCAGTTGCACGACGAACACCAGGAGGAAGATGGCGGTAACCTGGAAGAACAGGCCCAGGTTGACGCGGTGTCCGTACCGCGACCACAGCATAGCGACACCGGCCGCCGCCAGGGTGCCGGCAAGCGCGCCAACGATGATGGTCATCGCCTGGATTTGCGTGAGCAGCGTGCCCATCAGCAGCGCCGTCTCCATGCCCTCGCGGGAAATCATCAGCAGCGTGAACAGGAACACGCCGAGCCATGCGGCCAGCCCGCTCTTCGCCGCCGACGTGCGCAAGTGACCTTCGATGTCGCCTTTGATCTTCCGCGCCGTGCGCCACATGTGCACCGTCAAGGTCGTGACCGAGGCCGCGGCGGTCAGTGCCAGCACACCCTCCCACAACGATTGGTTCGCCGCGCGCTGGAACAGGAAGGCGGCGCCAATGCTGAGCAGCACCGACACGCCGATGCCCACATGCACGGCGGGAATCAATTCTCGGCGGTTGCTCTTGCGCAGATAGGCCAGGCTGATGGCCACGATCAGAAACGCTTCGAGACCTTCCCGAAGAGTGATGACGAATGCTTGCAGCATAGGAAACTCGGCAATTGCCCGCCAAATGAGATTCAGTCTCAGTTCGAGATTCTCAGCATATGCGACCAATCTGGTCCCCGGCAAGTAATAGATCGTCGCCAGGAACTCTTGCTCTCTCTTCCTCGTAATGCTAAATAATTAGCACCGTGCTAAAAATTTCGCGACATCACCATGACTGACGATTTATCCAGACGCGAACGGCAGATTCTCGACATCCTCTACGCGAGGAGCTCGGCGACCGCCGCCGAGGTGAAAGACGCGCTGCCGGACCCGCCGAGCTATTCAACGGTTCGCGCGCTGCTTCGCATCCTTGAAGAAAAGGGCCATGCGCGGCACGAAGCCCAGGGCATGCGTTACGTCTACCTGCCAGCCGTGCCGCGCGAAAGCGCGCGCCACTCCGCCATGAGCCGCATCGTCAAAACATTTTTCGACGGTTCGGCCGCACAAGCCGCGGCGGCGCTGGTTGATTCCGGTTCACTGTCCGACGACGAGCTGGCGCGACTGTCGGCGCTGATCGATCGCGCACGTAAGGAAGGTCGCTAATGACGCTGGAGCTGATCCTGAAGACGTCGGCACTTCTCGCCTCTGCGGCGATCGTCAGCCTGATACTCCGTCGCGCGGCGTCGTCCACACGACACCTGGTCTGGGGCATCGCCATCATTGCGGTCGTGCTTGCGCCCGCCCTCATCCGGCTCGCGCCGCAAATGCCAATCGTTCCAATCGTTCCAAGGCTTCCACAGGTTCCAGGGGTTTGGTTCCAAGCGGTTCCAAACGTACCAAACGTTTCAAGCATCGAGCACTCGCAGCCATCGCCGGCCGCGCCGAACGACGCCATTGGAAGTCTTGGAAGTCTTGGAACTCTTGGAACCATTTTAGTTCTTGCCTGGTTCGGAATCTGTTGGCTGTCGAGCGGACTGTCGGTGTGGCGAGGGTCGCGACCGGCGCCTGAGCTCTGGATCAATGAGGCGCGCATCGCCGGCGCGCGCATCGGATTGCGGCAGCGCGTCGATGTGCGGCAGATGACGCGCGACGGCACTCCGCACGTCGCGGGGCTACTGCGCGCGGTGGTGATGTTACCGCCCGGCGCGGCTTCGTGGACGGTCGAGGCGCGGCACGCCGCGCTGGTCCACGAGCTGACGCACGTCAGGCGTCGCGATCGTCTGATGCTCGCGTTGTCACAGTTGGCCTGCGCGGTCTACTGGTTCAATCCGCTGGTCTGGCATGCGTCTGCAGCGCTGGCGCGCGAGCGTGAGCGCGCGTGCGACGACGAGGTGTTACGCCTGGGCGCGAAGCCGTCGGACTACGCGACGATGCTGCTCGATCTCGCGAAGTCGGCCACGAGCTCGTGGACGCCGGCGACGGCGCTCAGCATGGCGCGCCCGTCGGCGATGGAAGGCCGGCTGATGTCGATTCTGTCCGACGGCGCCAGAACGCCTCGTCGGGCCACTCGCTGGCTCGTCGGTCTTGCCCTCGTGACGTTGACGACGGCGATTCTCGGCGCGCAGGCGGCCGCTCCTGCGGCGCCGCCTCGAGTCGTGCGCGAGGCGCCGCTGGTGCGCCCACAACAGCTGATGGCGCTCGACGACCAGGCACCGGTCCCGTCTATTACGCGCGCGCTGGTCGATGCGCTGAAGGACGACGATCGAAAGGTGCGCAAGCAGGCCGCGATGGGTCTTGCCATCACGCCGGGATCGGACGTCATCGATCCGCTGCTGCGAGCGTTGAAAGATTCCGACGCACAAGTCCGGGAAAGGGCGGCGATCGGGCTTGCCTTCCGCCGCGATCCGAAAGTCGTCGACCCGCTCCTCACCGCCATCGGCGACAGCGACGCGCAAGTTCGCCAGAAAGCCGCAATCGCCCTCGGCGCCAGTGGCGACCCGCGCGCCATCAAGGCGCTGACGAAAGCCGCCGGCGATCCCGACGCGCAGGTTCGTGAGAAGGCCGTCGCCGGACTGGTGTTGTTGGGGCTGCGGCAATGATGTTCGCCGCGGCCCTCGCCGCTCAACTCGCGCTCGCACCCTGCAGGCTTGAAGGTGTGCCCGGCGAGGCGCGCTGCGGCAGTCATAAAGTCTGGGAAGATCGCGCAGGGAAACAGGGCCGTCAAATCGACGTGTCGGTGATCGTGCTCGAAGCGCTCGAGCCGAACAAGCGTCCGGATCCGTTTTTCATGCTGCAGGGCGGTCCAGGCGATGCGCCATCGTTCAACGCCCGCTTTTATAGCCGCGTCTTTCACGATATTCGACGATCGCGTGACATCGTGCTCGTTGACCTTCGCGGCACGGGCAAGTCGGCGGCGCTGCTCTGCCCCGAGTTGGCCGCGCCAGGCGCGAATGGTTCGTACGATGCCGATCTGCTGAGCGTGTCCGCCGTCCGGTCCTGCCGGGCCAGGCTGGAACAGTCTGCGGACCTGCGACAGTACACCACGGAAATTGCCGTCGACGATCTCGAAGAGATACGGCAAGCGCTCGGCTACGGGCCGATCAATGTCTACGGCACTTCGTATGGCACGCGGGTCGCCCAGGTCTACATGAGACGCTACCCTTCAAGCCTTCGTGCGGTCGCGATGAAAGGCGTCGTGCCGCCGTCGGTCGCGATGCCGGAAACGCATGCTCGCGACGGCGAATCGGCGTGGCGATCGCTGGTGGCCCGTTGCGCCAAGGATCCGAACTGCCATCGCACCTACCCGACGGCCGATGCCGATTTTCGACAACTGCTGGCGCGCCTCGACCAATCCGCGCCAACGCTGACCATCCCCGCGGGCGCGAATCGGCCGGCCGCGACGACGATCACTGTCACGCGCGGTCTGTTTGCGGAAGCATTTCGCAATGTGCTCTACACGCCGGAAGGCGCTGCGCAAGCGCAGAAGCTGATTCGGCAGTTACTCGGTGGCGACGAGCGCAGCCTGGCGGAAACGGCGCTGGCAGGACGAACCGTACTCGGCGGCGAGCGGCTCGCCGCGGGATTCTTCCTATCCGTAACCTGCACGGAAGACGTTCCCTATCTCTCGGCAAACGCCGATGCCATGGCCGACGATACCTTCGGCGGCACCTATCGTCTCGTTCAGCAGCGCGCCGCTTGCAAAGAGTGGCCGCGCGGAACGGTGTCGGCGGCGCATCGCCAGCCGATCCGTTCGGCGATTCCGACATTGCTGCTCTCCGGCGAATTCGATCCGGTCACGACGCCTGCGGGCGCCGAGGAAGTCCGCCGCGGATTGGTCAACGGCCGGCACATCGTCATCAAGAACAACGGCCATCCGATCGGCAACGCCGAGGCGTGCATCGGCCGCATGATCGGGCAGTTTCTCGAAGCCGGATCGGCCGCTTCCATCGACGCGCAATGTGCCGCGGACAATCCCGCGCCGCCGTTTTTGCTCTCCGGAAAAGGTCAATGAGCACTATCGTTTCCGATCTCAAGCACGGACTCCGCGTGCTGCTCAGGACACCGCTGTTCACCGTCTGCACGGTTGCCGCGCTCGCCATCGGCATCGGCACCACCACGGCGCTGTTCAGCATCGTGTACACGCTGTTGGTGAAGCCGCTGCCCTATCGCGACGCCGATCGGCTGGTCGTGATGTGGGAGCACAACCTGCCGCGCAACCGCCCGCGCAACGTCATCAGTCCCGCCAATTTCCTCGAGTGGCGCGCTTTCCAGCACAGTGGGATCCGAAGCTTGGAATTCACGTGACTTGAAGTC
>JADMIO012965840.1_pt1 | contig 32332 bp, 13 predicted proteins | sample 8958161 | NCBI WGS metagenome assembly JADMIO01 (sample SAMN16585339, study PRJNA669376) | soil metagenome | isolation source: Crop rotation soil | place: USA: Cullars Rotation, Alabama | collected 2011
CGTCGGTCTGATTATTAGTCTGGGACCACGGTCCCACTCGTATCGTCGGTCTGATTATTAGTCTGGGACCACGGTCCCACTCGTATCGTCGGTCTGATTATTAGTCTGGGACCACGATCCCACTCGTGTTGTCGGTCTGATTATCGGTCTGGGACCACGGTCCCACTTGTATTGTCGATCAGACTATCAGCGTGAGACTACGATTCCATCAATGCCTGTCAAGGGCAAGTATTGACATTCGTCGTAACCTGTAGAACGGAGTAACCTCGGTGTGCGGTTGTATGCCTGCTGTGGATTGCTGCTGTGTCCTGCTTATCCACAACATTTTGCGCACGGTTATGTGGACAAAATACCTGGTTACCCAGGCCGTGCCGGCACGTTAACCGGGCTGCATCCGATGCAAGTGTGTCGCTGTCGACGAGCTCGCGAGCTCGGACATGAGGTTGCCCCGTATTCAGTGTCGCTGATTTGTATTGTCTGAAGTTGCTTTTACGTTAAGTTGATGCAGATCAATTAATACGATACCTGCGTCATAATTGATTATTTGACGTGGTTTGATGGCCTCCACGCACGTTGTGATATGTAGATGATAATCATTATCACTTTACGGGTCCTTTCCGGTGATCCGACAGGTTACGGGGCGGCGACCTCGCGGGTTTTCGCTATTTATGAAAATTTTCCGGTTTAAGGCGTTTCCGTTCTTCTTCGTCATAACTTAATGTTTTTATTTAAAATACCCTCTGAAAAGAAAGGAAACGACAGGTGCTGAAAGCGAGCTTTTTGGCCTCTGTCGTTTCCTTTCTCTGTTTTTGTCCGTGGAATGAACAATGGAAGTCCGAGCTCATCGCTAATAACTTCGTATAGCATACATTATACGAAGTTATATTCGATGCGGCCGATCTAGCAGAAAGTCAAAAGCCTCCGACCGGAGGCTTTTAACTTCTGTCACCTAGGTTACGCCCCGCCCTGCCACTCATCGCAGTACTGTTGTAATTCATTAAGCATTCTGCCGACATGGAAGCCATCACAAACGGCATGATGAACCTGAATCGCCAGCGGCATCAGCACCTTGTCGCCTTGCGTATAATATTTGCCCATGGTGAAAACGGGGGCGAAGAAGTTGTCCATATTGGCCACGTTTAAATCAAAACTGGTGAAACTCACCCAGGGATTGGCTGAGACGAAAAACATATTCTCAATAAACCCTTTAGGGAAATAGGCCAGGTTTTCACCGTAACACGCCACATCTTGCGAATATATGTGTAGAAACTGCCGGAAATCGTCGTGGTATTCACTCCAGAGCGATGAAAACGTTTCAGTTTGCTCATGGAAAACGGTGTAACAAGGGTGAACACTATCCCATATCACCAGCTCACCGTCTTTCATTGCCATACGAAATTCCGGATGAGCATTCATCAGGCGGGCAAGAATGTGAATAAAGGCCGGATAAAACTTGTGCTTATTTTTCTTTACGGTCTTTAAAAAGGCCGTAATATCCAGCTGAACGGTCTGGTTATAGGTACATTGAGCAACTGACTGAAATGCCTCAAAATGTTCTTTACGATGCCATTGGGATATATCAACGGTGGTATATCCAGTGATTTTTTTCTCCATTTTAGCTTCCTTAGCTCCTGAAAATCTCGATAACTCAAAAAATACGCCCGGTAGTGATCTTATTTCATTATGGTGAAAGTTGGAACCTCTTACGTGCCGATCAGATTAAAACGAAAGGCCCAGTCTTTCGACTGAGCCTTTCGTTTTATTTGACCATGTTGGTATGATTTAAATTAATACGACTCACTATAGGGTCAGTGCGGCCGCGACTTCAAGTCACGTGAATTCCAAGCTTCGGATCCCACTGTGCTGGAAAGACTCCTGAACGACATTTTCAGGAGTTCGGCGGACTCTACCCGAACCCTTCGGTGTTGAGCGCGGCGCTGGCGATGATTACAGAACGCATCCAGATACGCGCGGGCAGCGTCGTCCTGCCCCTGCACAATCCGATTCGCATCGCCGAGGAATGGTCGGTCGTCGATAATCTCTCACGAGGCAGAGTCGGCATTTCTTTTGCTTCGGGCTGGCATCCGCTTGATTTCGTGCTCGCGCCACAATCCTATCAGGGCCGCAAGGATGTCATGTTTGAAGGTATCCGCACCGTTCAGGAATTGTGGGCCGGGAGGGCGGTGTCTTTCCCGTGCGTGGATGCTAAGAGCGTCAACGTAAAAGTGCTCCCCAGGCCAATCCAGTCGAGACTCCCGACGTGGATTTCAATTTCGACCAACGCCGAGACGTGGAGCAGAGCCGGAGCCATCGGCGCAAACGTGTTGACATCAATCGTGCAGCAGCCATTAGACGAGTTGGCCGCCAAAATCAAGCTCTACCGCGAGGCGAGACACGAGGCCGGTCACGATTCTCTGGCCGGACAGGTGGCGGTCATGCTGCATACCTTCGTCGGCGAGGATAATGATGTCGTCAGGGAACTAATCAGGCCGCGTCTCTCGCACTACTTCCGCAGCAACGTCAAGCAGCTTCAATTTATGAGAGAGATTTTCGAGCGACAACTGCAATCGCGCGCGGATTTCGACCCTGACAATATCACCGACACCGATTTGGAGGCCGTCGGCGCGTATGCCTTCGAGCGTTACTTTGAGACAAGCCTGCTCTGCGGCTCCCACGAAAAATGTATGGGCCTGATTAATCGCCTCATTAAAGTCGGCGTGAATGAAGTTGCCTGCTTCGTTGACTTCGGCGTGGGCCTCGAACTCGTTCTGGACAGCCTGCGCCGCCTGAATTTGTTGCGCGTCAGTTATGCCGCGCCCTCTGCGTGTGCGGGCACAGGCGCTCTCGACTCCGTAGAGAGCGCCGCGCCGCGCGGGGATTATCGCCCTCCCGTAGTGAAGTAAAGATGAGTAACCTCGCCGAGCGACTAACCACTCTTTCGCCGCAACAACGCGCGCTGCTGGAAAGGCAGCTGCGGGAAAGGGGCGTCAACGCGCTGGTCCCCCAGACCATTGCGCGCAGAGGCGCAGACGAGCCATGCCCGCTTTCCATTGACCAGGAGCGGCTGTGGTTCATCTCCTGCCTTGAGCCGGACTCGCCCGCCTACAATCTCACGACTGCTGTTCGCGTTAGCGGGCGTTTGAAAAAATCCGTCTTGCGGCGGAGCTTCGACGAGGTTATCAAGCGGCACGAAATTCTGCGCACGACCTTTCCCGCCCGCGATGGCGAGCCTTACCAGCGCATCGCCCCGCGCTCTCGCTGAAAATCCCGAAAGTGGATTTACGGCGACTGCCAGAGACACGACAGGAGCAGGCATTGCGGCAGATTATCAAGGCGGAATCTCACCGGCCTTTTGATTTGAGCGAGGGGCCGCTGCTTCGCAGCACGTTATTGCAGTTCGGTGAGACCGAGCACGCGCTGGTTATCGTACTGCATCACATCATCACCGATTGGTGGTCTTTCGACCTGCTCTGGCGCGAACTGACCATTCTCTATCAAGCCTTTTCCGAGGGGCGGCCCTCGCCGCTCACAGAGTTGCCTGTACAGTATGCGGACTTCGCTCTGTGGCAGCGCCGGTGGCTGCGTGGCGAGATGCTGGAATTAAAGCTCTCCTACTGGAAAAAACAGTTAGCAGGCGCGCAGTTTATCCTTGAGCTGCCAACCGACCGTCCACGTCCGCCCGTGCAAACCTACAATGGCAAGAGGCAATATCTTGAGCCGCCCGAACATCTCTGGCGCAAGCTGACAATCCTTGGCCGCGAGGAAAAGACGACTCTATACATGACACTCCTTGCCGCCTTTTACACGCTGCTAGGGCGCTACACGGGCCGCGACGACCTCATCGTCGGCTCGCCCTACGCCAACCGCAGCATGTTTGAAACGGAAGCAATGATTGGCTATTTACTCAACCTGTTGGTGCTCAGAGCCGACCTCTCCGGCGATCCCACCTTCCGCGAGTTGCTCCGGCGTGTGCGTGTGATGACGCTCGGCGCATATAACAATAACGATTTGCCGCTGGCGAGTCTGCTTCAGGAACTTCAGCCGGAGCGCGACCCCGGCCGCAATCCTCTGTTTCAGGTCTCATACGTCTTCACCAATTCATGGGGAACAGTCTTCGAGTGCTCGGACCTGTCTCTGACTCCGATTGAAGTTGACAGCGGGCAATCGAAATTTGATTTGACACTCGGCATCAGAAACGGTGAAGACGCGCCCCTCATCATTTTTGAGTACAACACGGACTTGTTCGACGATTCAACCATCTCGCGGATGATGGGACACTTCCAGCGACTGCTCGAAGGTATCGTCGCCGCCCCCGAACAGCGCCTCAGTGATTTGCCTCTGCTCACGGACGCGCAACGCCGACGGCCCGCGCGCCTCGCACCCTCCTGGCGCTCCAAACGAGAGCCTCATCCCGACGCCGATTCAACAGTCGCACGGACGCACAGGTCTTGAGCCAACTCGTTCTGACCGGGCATTCAAACATAGAAGGGGCAGTGATATTTGTATGATAAAGAGTGATGAGATGGTGAAAGGACACACGCCTCAGCAGCTTCTTCCGCCGCTGGTGCAGCCTGCATCGCGCGACGGCGAACTGCCGCTCTCGTTTGCGCAACAGCGCCTTTGGTTCCTTGACCAGTTGGAGCCGGGCAGCCACGCCTACAACCTTCCGGTCGTGGTTCACATGAACGGCCTGTTGAACATCGCGGCCTTGGAAAAGGCACTCAACGAAATCGTCGAGCGCCACGAAATCCTGCGAACGACCTTCGGCAATGTGGACGGGCGGCCCGTCCAGCGCGTCTCCGAAGCGTTGCGTCTACCTTTGCTGCTCGTCAACCTTGCGGACGCTCCCGTTGCGGAGCGGGCGGCGCAGGCGCAGCAGTTGATTGACACGGAAGCGAAGCGGCCCTTTGATCTGGCCGTGGGGCCGCTGTTGCGCGCGAGCCTCTTGCGGTTGAGCGGACGTGAGTACATCTTGCTTTTGACGATGCATCACATCATCAGCGACGGCTGGTCGATGGGTGTGTTCATGCAGGAGATGGGAAACCTTTATATCGCCCATGTCAACGGGCGGCAATCGCCGCTGGGGAAACTCCCGCTTCAGTACGCGGACTATGCGGTCTGGCAGCAAAACTGGTTGCGCGCGGATGTCTTGGAGAGCCATCTCGCCTTCTGGCGAGGACAGCTTGCGGGCGCACCTGTCGTCCTCGAACTGCCCGCTGACAAACCCCGGCCACCCGTTCAAACTCACTGCGGAGCAACTCTCAGGTTTGAACTGCCGGAGGGCCTGTCGCAGGCGCTAAGCGCGCTTGGCCAGCGCGCGAACGCGACACTGTTCATGGTGCTGTTTGCCGCTTACGCAACGCTGATTCATCGCTACACGGAGCAGGAAGACTTCTTAGTCGGCACGCCTATCGCCAATCGTAATCGCAGCGAGGTGGAGCGTCTGATAGGGTTCTTCGTCAACATGCTGGTGTTGCGCGTCAGGGTGTCTCCTGAGATGAATTTTCTGGATTTGCTTGGGCGTGTGCGCGAGGTCACGTTGGGTGCTTACGCGCATCAGGACATGCCGTTTGAAAAATTGGTTGACGAGTTTCAGCCGGAGCGCGACATGAGCCGTTCGCCGCTCTTTCAGGTGATGTTCGCGTTGCAGAACGCACCGATGACGGGCGTGGATTTACCCGCTCTGAAGTTGAAGCCCGTCGCGGGCGAGAGCGGAGCGGCGAAGTTTGACCTGTCGCTCTACGTCGAGGAAGGCTCGCATGGGCTTTCGGGTACTTGGGAATACAGCACAGAGCTTTTTGACGCGGCCTCCATCGCGCGGATGTCCGCGCATTTCACCACGCTGCTGCGGAGCATTGTCTCCGACCCGCAGCAGCGCCTCGCCGAGTTGTTGATGCTGGCCGAGGCCGAGCGACATCAATTGCTGGTGGAGTGGAACGAGACCGCCGCAGACTTTCCGGCGGATACCTGCCTGCACCAACTCTTTGAGCAACAGGCAGCGCGCACGCCCGACCGGATTGCCGTCGCCGATGAAGGCGGGCGATTGACCTACGGCGAACTCAACCGCCGCGCTGAACAACTGGCAGGCCACCTGCGCTCGCTGGGCGTCGGCCCGGAGGTGTGCGTTGCGCTGTTGTTGGAGCGCTCCCTAGAGATGATGGTCGCGCTGCTCGGCGTGCTCAAAGCAGGCGGCGCATACGTTCCTCTGGACCCTGACTTTCCTCCGTCTCGCCTCGGCTTCATGCTCGAAGATTCGCGGGCACGTGTGCTGGTGACCCAGCGACGACTGACGGGCATCGTGGAAGCGCAGGGCATACCGGCGATTTACATAGAGGAAGAGCGCAAAGAAGAACTGCCGCCGGGTGTCGAATCAAACGCTGGCTTCAGGCCCATTACACCATCGCACCATGTCGAGCCGTCGAACCTTGCTTATGTCATTTACACTTCCGGCTCAACGGGCCAGCCCAAGGGCGTTGCCATCTCGCACCGCTCAATCGTCAACTTCCTCTCAACCATGCTCCGTCGCCCCGGCCTTCGACCCGCAGACTGTATAGCCGCTGTCACCACTCTCAGCTTCGACATTGCGGCGCTGGAACTTTTCCTGCCGCTGACAACGGGCGCGCGCGTAGAAGTGATAAGCCGCGAGGTTGCCCTTGACGGGCGGGAACTGGCGGCGCGGCTGGTGGCCTGCGGAGCGACCGTGATGCAGGCAACGCCGGGCATCTGGCGACTGCTGCTGGCGGCGGGATGGAGCGGCCAGCTCAAGGCGCTGTGCGGCGGCGAACGGCTGCCGGAGGATTTGGCCGAAGAGTTGACAGCGCGAGCGGGCGAGGTGTGGAACATGTACGGGCCGACGGAAACAACCGTCTGGTCGTCCGTCTCTGAGGTGAAGGGCAACGGCGAGCGGGTGGTTCTGGGTCGCCCGGTAGCGAACACGCAGTTCTACGTGTTGAGCGCCGGGATGCGCCCGGTTCCTGCTGGCGCGGCGGGTGAACTCTACATCGGCGGCGAAGGTGTCGCGAGAGGCTATCTGGGACGAGCGGAGTTGACGGCCGAGCGGTTTGTGCCGGACGGGCTGAGCGGCCAAAGTGGTGCGAGAATGTACCGGACAGGGGATGTGGTGAGGTGGCGGCGAGGAGAGTTGGAGTATGTGGGTAGAGGCGACGGGCAGGTCAAGGTCAGAGGCTACCGCATCGAGTTGGGGGAAGTGGAGGCGAGGCTCAGAGAGCAGGCGAGTGTGGCAGAGGCGTGTGTGGTGGCACGGGCGGAGGGCAGCGGAGGGCAGCGGTTGGTGGCCTATCTGGTGACAGCAGCGGGAGCAGAGCGAGCGAGCGTCGGGGAGTTGCGCAGCTTTCTGCAAGCGAGAGTGCCGGAGTACATGGTGCCGTCGGCCTTTGTGATGCTGGACGAGTTGCCGTTGACGCCCAACGGGAAGGTTGACCGTCGTGCGCTGCCGGAGCCGGGACACGAGCGACCTGAGTTAGCTAACGGATACGTCGCCCCGCGCTCGGCGGTGGAAGAAGCGCTGGCGGGCATCTGGTCTGAAGTATTAGGGGTCGAAGAAGTGGGCGTCAATGACAACTTCTTTGAACTGGGCGGCGATTCGATTCTCAGTATTCAGATTGTTTCAAAGGCCAGCCACGCAGGGCTGAACTTCGCGCCCAGACAATTGTTCCAGTACCAGACGATTGCCGAGTTGGCGCTGGCCGTCAACATGAGCACGGCGGTTGAGGCCGAGCAGGAGCCTGTCGTCGGGCCAATCCTGCTGACGCCCGTTCAGCGCCGGTTCTTTGAGGACGAGAACCCGGACCCACATCACTCTAATCAAGCGCTCATGCTGGAAGCGAGGGGCGAGCCGGACACAGACCTTCTGCGCCGTGCCTTCGACCACCTGTATCTGCATCACGATGCGTTGCGGCTGCGTTTCGAGCGAGAGCAGGCGGCGTGGCAGCAGTTTAATGAAGCGCCGAAAGCGTGGGAAGGTTTCTCGCAGGCAGACCTCTCCGGCCTGCAAGAAGCCGCCCAAACGGCGACCATCGCGGAGAGAGCGGCCGCCATACAGGGAAGCATGAATCTGTCGGAAGGCCGCTGTTGAAAGCCGTGTTGTTCAACCTCGGCGCGGGGCATGCGGCGCGTCTGCTGCTCGTTGCGCACCGTCTGATAGTGGACGGCGTTTCGTGGCGAATTCTGCTCGACGACCTTCATAAAGCGTACGCGCAACTGAGTCGCGGCGAGCCGGTCTCCCCGGGGCCGAAGACCAGTTCGTTCAAGCAGTGGGCTGAGAAGCTTAAAGAGTATGCGGAGTCGGATGGCTTGAAACCTGACTACTGGCTGGCGGAGCTTGACCGTCGTGTGTTGCCTCTGCCGGTGGATTTCCGTGGCGACAACATGGCGGCCTCGGCAGACAGCGTGTTGGTCGAACTCGAAGCGGAAGAGACGCAGGCGTTGCTCAAGGACATTCCCTCCGCCTACCGCACGCAGATGGAGGAAGTGTTGTTGACCGCTGTGGCGCGGAGTTTCAGGGATTGGACAGGGCAGGCATTGCTGGTAGACCTTGAAAGCCGCGGGCGTGAAGATTTGCTGGTCGGTTTAAATCTGGCGCGCACGGTCGGTTGCCTCACCTCCGTTTACCCTGTGCTGCTCGATGCGGTTGACGCCGCCACGCCGGACGCAGCACTGAAGAGAGTGAAACAGCAGTTGCGCCGCGTCCCGCATCACGGCATTGATTACGGGCTGCTGCGATACATGGGCGACGAGGCGATAGCGGCCAGATTACGCTCGCTGCCGCAGGCCGAAGTGAGTTTCAGCTATCAGGAACAGTTCGACCGCGAGTTAACGGAATCGCCCCTGTTCAGCCGGGAGCATGAACCGGCGGGGCCGCTCGAAAGCCCACGCCGCAAGCGGCGCTACCTGATAGAAATTCAGGGCCGCATCTTCGAGGGACGGCTCCAACTGATTTGGACTTATAGCCAGAGCTTGCACAAGCGCTCGACGGTCGAGCATCTGGCCGACTCGTTCGTCGAGGCGTTACGGGAGTTGATAGCACAGTGGCAGTCGGGCGAGGTCGGCGGCCTCACCCCTTCCGACTTTCCCTTCGCCCGGCTTGACGAAGACAAATTCGACAAACTGGCAGCCCTCATTAACAGCGAGGACGAATCGGACTTGTTGACGGCCTGAGCGAAGTATTGCAGACCGGTAGATGAGACTGACGTGTCGTTTAAGCGATTTCATCTACCTTCGGGGGAAACATGCTTTCAAAGTTTTATTCAAATGCGCTGGCCGAGGAAGCGTTGATGCCGGAGCGCGACGAGAGGCAAACTCTGGTGGCGCTGCTCCGCGACAGGGGGCAGCGCCTTCCAGACCAGACGGCCTACACCTTTCTCGCCGACGGCGAGACCGAAGACCACAGCCTGACTTACGGCGAGTTGGAACGGCGCGCGCGCGCTATCGCCGCGCGTCTTCAAAGGCTGGGGGCTGAGGGCGAGCGCGTCCTGCTCCTTTACCCGCCTGACCTTGAATACATCGCGGCCTTCTTCGGCTGCCTTTACGCGGGGGCAGTTGCCGTCCCCGTCTATGCGCCGCGCGCGAACCGTACGCTCTTCCGCCTTCAATCCGTGGCAGCCGACGCGGCGGCGAGGGTAGCGCTCACCACATCATCGGTCTTCTCGCGCGTGGAGCCGTTGCTGACACAATCTGCCGCCCTGCAAGCCGTCCATTGGCTGACCACTGACGGGGCGGGTGATGAGATGGCAGACGAGTGGACTGAGCCTGCCATCGAAGCCAACACGCTGGCCTTCCTCCAGTACACCTCCGGCTCAACGTCCTCGCCAAAAGGCGTCATGGTCAGCCACGGCAACATCATGCATAACGAGAAGATGATTCGGCAGGCATTCCGCCAGACCGAAGATTCTGTCATCGTCAGTTGGCTGCCCTTCTACCACGACATGGGGTTGATTGGCGGCGTCCTCCAACCGCTCTACGTCGGCGCTCGCTGCATCTTGATGTCGCCCGTCTCATTCCTGCAAAAGCCGCTGCGCTGGCTTCAGGCCATCTCACGCTATCGCGCTACGACGAGCGGCGGCCCAAACTTCGCCTACGACATGTGCGTGCAGAAGATTAGCCCGCAGGCCCGCGAGGGTCTCGACCTGAGCAGTTGGGACGTAGCCTTCAACGGCTCCGAGCCGGTGCGCTCCGAAACGCTTGAACAGTTCGCAGCGGCTTTCGGGCCTTACGGTTTCCGGCGTCGAGCCTTTTTCCCGTGCTACGGGCTGGCCGAAGCGACGCTGTTTGTCGCGGGCAATCCTTCTGTTAGAGAGCCGGTCGTGAAGGGGTTTCAGGCCACGGCGCTCGACGAGCATCAAGTCGTCGAGAGCAAGCATGATGATGAAGACTCAGCCACGCGGGCTTTGGTCGGATGCGGGACGACGTTTCTTGAGCAGAAGGCGTTGATAGTTAACCCGCAGACGTGCGCTGTTTGCGCGACGGGCGAAGTAGGCGAAATCTGGGTGGCGGGCGCGAGCGTGGCTGGCGGATACTGGAACAGGCCCGACGAGACCGAGCAGGTCTTCAACGCACAGCTCTCCAACTCAGGAGAAGGCCCGTTCCTGCGCACGGGCGACCTCGGATTTCTCGACGACGGCGAACTGTTCGTCACGGGCCGCCTCAAAGATTTAATCATCATTCGCGGGCGTAACCTCTATCCGCAGGACATTGAGCAGACGGTCGAAGAATGTCACGTTGCGTTGCGGCGCGGCGGCGGCGCAGCCTTCTCCATCGAGTCGGACGGCGAAGAGCGTCTGGTTGTCGTGCAAGAGTTGGAACGTCGCAGCGTCTCCGTCGATCTCGACGAGATAGTCGAGCGCGTGCGGCAGGCCGTGGTCGAAGAGCACGAAGTTCAACTCCATCGCCTGTTGCTCGTTAAAGCGGGTCGCGTCCCGAAAACTTCCAGCGGCAAACTTCAGCGCCGTGCCTGCCGTGAGATGTTTCTAGCCGGGACTTTCGAGGCGTTGGCCGAGTGGCGCGAGGCAGCCGCACAGCCGGGCGACGTGTTGCCGTCGATGCCCGCCCGCGCGCTGGATAACGAAGAAGCGGTGAGAGACTTCCTTGCTTCACTGATTGCCACGCGGCTCGGAATCGCAGACATTGACATAGACCCCGACCAACCCATCACACGCTTCGGACTCGACTCGTTGCAGGCCATCGAGTTGATGCACGCCGTCGAAGACGGTCTCGGCGTGGTGCTGCCGATGGCGAGCTTTCTACAAAGCCCAAACATCAACGAACTCGCTCGTCAGGCGATGCGCCAACTGGAAGCGAAAAGCCTCGCCGAGAATGATGCCCTTGCCGCGGCAGCGGCCAACACGGACGCCCCGGAGACTGTGACGACTTACCCACCGTCGCACGGCCAGCAAGCGTTGTGGCTGATCTCGCGCATGGCATTGGAAAGCTCTGCGTACAACGTCGCTTCGGCGGTGAGAATCCGGGGCGACGTTGATGCGGCGGCGATGGAGGGAGCGTTTCAAGCGCTCGTCGAGCGCCACTCCTCGCTGCGGACGACCTTCAAAGCTGTCGAAGGCACTCCCGTCGCCTTTGTCCATGAGCATTCGGCAGCCAGCTTCAATTTCGAGGACGCGACCTGTTGGAGCGAGGCGGTCATGCAAGAGCGTCTGGTGCAATTGGCCCACCGCCCATTCGACCTTGAGACGGGGCCGCTGCTGCGCGTTTATCTGCTCAAGCGCGCAGCCGACGAACACTTGCTGCTACTCGTTGCGCATCACATCATCGTCGATTTCTGGTCGCTGGCAATTCTCGTTAACGAACTGGGCGACCTCTACGCCGCCGAGCGAAAGGGGCGCGCCGCGCCGCGCCTGCCCATCACGAAGCCATACTCCGATTACGTCCGCTGGCAGACGCGAATGCTTGAAGGGCCGGAGGGCGTGCGCCAGTCCGCCTACTGGGAGAAACAACTCGACGGGACGTTGCCGGTCTTGAATTTGTACGGCGACCGCCCACGCCCCTCAATCCAGACATATCGCGGCGCTTCCCACACCTTTGTCATCGGCGCTGAGACGACGCGCCGGATTAAAACGCTCGGCAAGGAGCAGGACGCCACGCTCTACATGACGTTGCTCGCCGCTTTTCAGGCGCTCCTGCACAGGTACACGGGACAGGAAGATATTCTCGTCGGCTCGCCCGCCGCTGGCCGAAGCCGCGCCGCTTTCTCGAATACCATAGGCTACTTCGTCAACCCGCTGGTGCTGCGCGCAGACCTCTCCGGCGGCCCTGACTTCAAGACATTTCTCAGCCGTGTCAGGCAAACAGTGCTTGACGCATTCGCGCATCAGGATTATCCGTTCGCCTTGCTGGTCAAACAACTTCAGCCGGAGCGTGACGCAGGGCGCTCGCCGCTCTTTCAGGTGACTTTCGTTTTACAGCAGGCGCAACTGCTCAAAGAGCAATCTCTCGCCGCGTTCGCGCTGGGCGAGGGCGGCGCGCAGCTCAAGCTTGGCGAGCTTGTGTTGGAGTCAATGTCTTTGGAGCAGCGCGTCGCGCAGTTTGACCTCTCGCTCGTGATAGCCGAGGTGAACGGAGAATTGCTCGCCTCCCTCGAATACAACACGGACATTTTTGACCGCGCCTTCGTCGCGCGAATGGCCGGTCACTTTCGCACCCTTCTGGAAGGCATCGTTGCCACTCCAGAAGCTCGTCTCTCATCGCTCCCGTTGCTCTCAAGCGACGAGCGGCGGCAGTTATTAGTCGAACGGAATAACACCGCGGTCAACTATGCGCCGGTAGACAATATCACCCGGCTGATTGAAGAGCAGGCGGAGCGCACACCGCACAGCATCGCCCTCAGCTTTGAAGATGACCACCTCACTTATAGGGAACTCAACGACCGCGCAGACCTCCTCGCCCAACACTTGCGCGCACGTGGTATCGGCCCGGAAGCAATCGTCGCGCTGCTGCTGGAACGCTCGCTTGAGCTGGTCGTCTCGCTGCTGGCCATCCTCAAAGCGGGCGGCGCATACCTGCCGCTCGACCCTGAATATCCGGCCGAGCGGATCGCTTTCATGCTCGCGGATTCGGGCGCGCAACTGCTGCTCACCGAGCAGCAGTTCTTTGCGGCCCTGCCGTCATCAGCACCTCCTGCGCTTTGTCTTGATACCGAGTGGCCTGCTCAGGCTGGCGATGGCGCGCGCTCTTCAACCAGTGGAGCTTCAACTCCATTACAACGAGCCAGCGCTGGGAACCTCGCCTATCTCATCTACACCAGCGGCTCGACCGGCAGGCCCAAAGGCGTGATGCTGACGCATGGCTCGCTCTTCAATCACATGCTCTGGATGCAGCAGCACTTCGCGCTGACGAACGAGGATGTGGTCTTGCAGAAGACGCCTTTGAGCTTCGACGCCTCGGTCTGGGAGTTCTGGCTGCCGCTGCTGTGCGGAGCACGGCTGGCGTTGGCGCGCAGCGGGGGGCATAGAGATGCGGCCTACATGGTGGAAGAGATCAAGCGGCAGGCAGTGACGACGCTGCAAGTGGTGCCGACGCAACTGCGGATGTTGGAGGAGGAAGGGCTGCGGGGATGCGGCAGCTTGAGGAGAGTGTTCTGCGGCGGGGAGGCTTTGAGCGCGGAGCTGGTGGCAGGATGCAGGGAGCAGGTGCCGTCGGCGGAGGTGGTGAATCTGTATGGGCCGACGGAGGCGACCATTGATGCCACCTACTGGCGCAGCCAGAGCCGTGACGCAGATGAGAGCGGGGCAGTGATACCGATTGGGCGACCGATAGCGAACACGAGAGCCTATGTGTTGGACGAGCGGATGGAGATTGTGCCGGAGGGAGTGGCAGGCGAGCTCTACATCGGAGGAGCGGGGTTAGCGAGAGGGTATGTGAGAGAAGCGGAACTGACGGCCGAGCGCTTCGTGCCGGACAACTTAAGCGGAGAGGCAGGAGCGAGGTTGTACCGGACGGGCGACCTGGTGCGTTATTTGCCGGCAGGTGAGTTGGAATTCCTGGGGCGGATAGATCATCAGGTCAAGGTGCGTGGTTTCCGTATTGAACCGGGCGAAGTTGAGACAAAGCTGGCGCGGTGCGCGGGTGTCAGAGAATCTGCGGTTGTGGCACGCGAGGACACGCACGGCAATCTGCGCCTCGTCGCTTACGTGGTGCCGCAGGAAGACGCAGCCCTGACGGTTGGCGAATTGCGCCGCTCTTTGTCGCGCGCTCTGCCTGAGTACATGTTGCCGTCGCTGTTCGTGATGCTGGATGAACTGCCTTGCACGCCGAACGGCAAGCTCGACCGGCGCGCGTTGCCGGAGCCTGACCCGCTGTCATCCGAACCGGAGACGGGTTACGCGGCCCCGCGTGATCATATCGAGGAGATGCTGGCTGACATCTGGGCTGCCGTTCTGGGCGTCGAGCGCGTCGGCATTCACGATAATTTCTTTGAGCTTGGCGGCCACTCTCTACTCGCGGCGCAGGCCATGTCGCGTGTGCAGAAGGCTTTTCAGACTGTGCTCCCGCTCCGCCTGCTGTTCGAGTCGCCGACCATCGCAGCCTTCGCGGAGCAGATGAACGCGATGCGCGAGGCAGACAGCGTTGTCGAGCCTCCGCCTCTTCGCCCCGCATCGAGGGAGGGAAAGCTGCCGCTCTCGTTTGCGCAGCAACGTCTCTGGTTCCTTGACCAGCTAGAGCCGGGCAGCCGCGCCTACAACATGCCCGGCGCTGTGCGTATCAGCGGGACGCTGGACGAAACAGCCCTCCTGCGAGCTTTATCCGAGATTGTGCGTCGCCACGAATCGCTGCGCACGAGTTTCCCTTTGGTTGACGGCGAGCCTGTGCAGGCGATTGCGCCGCCCGCTCCGCTCCGCCTGCCGTTGATAGACCTCCGCGATCTGCCACTCTCGCGGCGCGACGACGAACTGGAAGAAATCATCGCGCGCGAAGCCAGACGACCCTTTGAGCTGGCGCAGGGGCCGTTGCTTCGACTTCAGCTCATCCGTCAGGATGACGACGAATACGTTCTACTGGTGACGATGCACCACATCATTTCGGATGGCTGGTCGCTCGACATCTTCTTGCGCGAGTTGGGGACGCTCTACCGTGTTTATCGCGAGGGCGGGGAATCGCCGCTGATTGATTTGAAGATTCAGTATGCCGACTTTGCCGTCTGGCAGCGTGAATGGCTGCAAGGCGAAACGCTCGAATCACTGCTGGCCTTCTGGAAGCGGCAGTTGAGCGGCACACCGCCCGTGCTTGAGCTGCCGCTGGATCATCCGCGCCCGCCTGTTCGCACCTACCACGGAGCGAAGGAGACCATCACGCTTCCGGCCAGCCTCGCGGACGACCTCAGGGCGCTCGGCCGTGACGAAGGCGCGACGCTCTTTATGACGTTGGCCTCCGCCTTCAAGATTCTTCTCTATCGTTATTCCGGGCAGCCTGAGATAACGGTCGGGACTCCCAGCGCCAACCGCAATCAAGCGGAGATTGAAGAACTCGTCGGCTTTCTTGTCAACACGCTCGTTCTGCGCACGCATCTCTCGGCGGAGACGACTTTCCGCGACCTGCTCGGCAGAGTCAGAGAGACCGTGATAGACGCCTGTACACAGCAAGACCTGCCTTTTGAGAAGCTGGTCGAAGAGCTTCAACCGGACAGGGACGTGGGCCGCACACCATTATTTCAGATAATGCTGGCGCAGCAGAAGGCTTTGACTCCGGTTTTGGAATCGGCGGGCGCGTCCTTCAGGCCGATGGAGGTTGAAACTTCGACCGCTAAATTCGACCTCACGCTGAACATCGCCGAAGCCGAGCAGGAATTGCGCCTGACGCTGGAATATAGCACAGACCTCTTCGAGGCCGCGACCATCAGCCGTATGCTCGGACACCTGCGAAAGCTGCTGGAAGGAATCGTCGCTGACCCCGGCCGTTGCATTTCCGAGTTGCCGCTTTTGACCGAGGCTGAAGAGCAACAACTGCTCGTCGAGTGGAACGACACAGGCCGCGAGTATCCGCCGGACGAGTTTCCTTACGGCATGTTCGAGCAGCAGGCGCAGCGCACGCCCGATGCCATCGCTGTCATCTGCGGGCGAGAGCGCCTGACTTACAGCGAGCTGGACGCGCGTGCTAATCAGTTGGCTCACCTGTTGCGCGACATGGGCGTCGGGCCTGAGACGCTCGTTGGAATCTATATGGAGCGTAGGGTCGAGATGCTGTTGGGGATTCTCGGCGTACACAAGGCGGGTGCGGCCTACGTGCCGATAGACAGGACGTACCCGCGCGAGCGCGTCAAGCTGATGCTTGAGGATGCGAACGTCCTCGTGCTGCTGACGCAGGAGGCTTTACTCGGAAGCTTGCCGGAGAACGACGCGCTGACCATCTGCCTCGACCGCGATTGGGGAATGGTCTCGGCGCAGAGCAGCGAGAGTTTCAAGAGCGGCGTGTTGCCTGATAATCTCTCCCACCTCATCTATACGTCAGGCTCGACGGGGAGGCCGAAGGGCGTCGCCATCACACACCGGAGCACAGCGACGATGTTGCGCTGGGCGCAGGAGGTCTATCGCCCGGAGCAACTGCGCGGCGTCCTGGCCTCCACCTCCATCTCTTTCGACCTTTCTGTCTTTGAGATGTTCCTGCCCCTCAGCGCCGGTGGGCAAATTATCCTCGCCGACAACGCGCTTGAATTGCCGGTACTCCCAGCGTCCGGCGAGGTGACGTTGGTCAACACCGTGCCATCGGCGATGGCCGAACTGGTCAGGAGCGGAGGCGTGCCCGACTCTGTAAAGACGGTCAACCTGGCGGGCGAAGCCTTGAAGGCAGAACTGGTCAGACAAGTCTATGAGCGAACGCAGGCGACGCAGGTGTGGAATCTGTACGGCCCTTCGGAAGACACGACCTACTCGACTTTTGCCCTCGTTCCAAGCGGGCCTGACAGCACCGTTCTCATCGGGCGGCCCATCGCCTGCACGCGTGCTTTCGTGCTCGACGCGCGATTGCGGCCCGTGCCGGTCGGCGTCACGGGCGAGCTTTATCTCGGCGGCGGCGGCCTCGCGCGCGGCTATCTCGCTCGTCCTGAGTTGACGGCCGAGAGATTTATCCCCGACCCGTTTGCGACGGAGGCGGGCGGGCGGCTTTACCGGACGGGCGACCTCGTGCGTTATCTGCCGGACGGAAACCTCGAATACTTGGGGCGTCTCGATCATCAAGTGAAGATACGCGGCTTTCGCATCGAACTCGGAGAGATAGAGACGACGCTCGGCCAGCATCCAGCGGTGCGCGACGCGGTTGTGCTCGCGCGCGAAGATACGCCCGGCGACCAGCGTATCGTTGCCTATCTTGTTCCGCGGTCGGAGCACGCGCCGGGCAGCGAGGATTTGCGACGGCTGCTGCGAGAGAAACTGCCAAGCTTCATGCTGCCCTCAGCCTTCGTCATCCTCGACGCCTTGCCGATGACTCCAAACGGTAAGGTTGACCGCAAGGCGCTGCCGCCACCAGAACAGACGCGCCCCGAACTGGAGGAGTCTTTCATCGAGCCGCGCAACTCCGCCGAAGAGGCCATCGCCAACATCTGGGCCGAAGTCCTGCAAATCGAAAGAGTCGGCGTCTACGATAACTTTTTCAGTCTGGGAGGCCATTCACTGCTGGCGACGCAGGTCGTCAACCGCGTGCGCGATGTCTTGCGTGTGGATGTGCCCCTGCGCGTCTTCTTTGAAGCGCCGACGGTTGCCGACTTCGCCGCTGCCCTCACCGCGACGCTCACGGGCGCAGGCGACCGTTCACAACTGCTGCCAGACCACGCCGCATCACGCACACAGCAAGAGCCACAGGAACAAACACAGTAAAAGGGACGGACGAAAGGGACGGAAAAGGATCATGCAAGCCAACAACACGTCTTCAGAGAAACTAGAACTCTTCAGGCTGCTGCTCGAAAAAAAGGGTATCCGCAACACGCAGTCAAACGCCATCCCGCGCGCGGAAAAAGCAGATTACTACCCGCTCTCATTCTCGCAGCAGCGCCTCTGGTTCCTCGACCAATTCGAGCCTGGAAGTCCGCTCTATAACATCCCGAACTCCGTCCGTATGAATGGCCCCCTGAACCTCTCTGCGCTCGAACACGCCTTTGACGAGATAATCAGTCGTCACGACATTCTCCGCACGACCTTCAGTGCGCGCGACGGTCAACCCGTGCAATTCATCGCGCCGCACGCGCGCCAACCGCTGGCTATCGTTGACCTGAGCGCGTTGCCGCCGCAGGAGCGCGAGCGTGAGGCCAGACGACTCGCGGCGCGCGAGGCCACACAGCCATTTGAACTCAGCACGGGGCCGCTGCTCCGCGTCGCCGTCCTCCGGCTGGACAGGGAAGACCACATCATCCTTCTGACGATGCATCACATTATCAGCGACGGCTGGTCGATGGGTGTCCTGACGCGCGAATTAATTGCTCTCTACAAAGCGTCTTCGGCGGGCCGCCCCTCGTCGTTGCCGCGCCTCCCTATTCAATATGTTGACTACGCCGTCTGGCAAAGAGAACAACTGAGCGGGGAAGTTCTCGACAGGCAGTTGAATTACTGGAAGACACAGTTGGCCGGAGTGCGCATTCTGGAATTGCCGACCGATAGACCGCGCCCGGCGACGCAGAGCCATCGCGGCGCAAACGTCCGCGTGCGCGTCGGGACGCACATCACCAGAGCGCTGAAGGCATTAGCGAAAGAGGAGGAGGCGACGCTCTTCATGACGCTGATGGCCGCCTGGCAACTACTGCTGATGCGCTACACGGGTCAGGATGATATTGCCGTCGGGACGCCCATCGCCGGAAGAACGCAGGACGAGACTGAAGGGCTGATAGGCTTCTTCATCAACATGCTTGTGCTGCGCACGGATATGTCCGGGTCGCCGAGTTTTCGGCAACTGTTGGGGCGCGTCAGGGAAGTGGCGCTCGGTGCTTACGCGCATCAGGACGCACCATTTGAAAAGCTGGTCGAAGAGTTGCAGCCGGAGAGGGCTTTGAGCCATACCCCGCTGTTTCAAACTGCGATGGTCTTGCAGAACACCCCGGAAGAGCGTGCCGAAATGGGCAACCTCAGATTGAGCGGGCTGGGCGGACACGGCGTGTCCGCGAAGTTCGACCTGACGCTCTCGCTGGCGGAAGCCGACGGCGGACTGACCGGCACGCTGGAATACAAAACAGACCTCTTCGACGTGGCGACAATCACTCGCCTGATCGGCCACTTCGAGCAGTTGCTCGCTTCCATCATCTCTCAGCCGGACGAGCGCATTGACCGCCTGCGCTGGCTCAGTGACGCCGAGCGGCGGCGGCTTCTCGCTGAATGGAATAATCCAGCGAAGGAGCATCTGGTTGGAGCCAGTTTGCAGGAGCTGTTTGAGGCTCAAGTCAGGCTCTCGCCGGAAGCGATCGCGCTCAGTTACGAGGCCGAGAGTCTCAGTTACAGGGAGTTGAACGAGCGCGCGAACCGATTGGCGAATCTGTTGCGCGAACTGGGCGTCGGGCCTGAAGTCCCGGTGGCGCTGTGCCTTGAACGGAGCCTCGAAATGGTGGTCGGCATCCTCGGCGTGCTCAAGGCGGGCGGAGCCTACGTGCCGCTCGACCCGCAGTACCCGCGCGAGCGGCTGGCTTTAATCCTCTCGGATGCTGACGCGCCTGTGTTGTTGACGCAGCAACGCCTGCTTGATTTGCTGCCGCCGTCGCGTGCGCGCGTTGTGTGCATTGATGCCGACTGGCCGGAGATCGCCACGCGCAGTAGCGACGACACGGTCTCCGGCGCGACGCCCGAACACACGGCCTACATCATCTACACTTCCGGCTCGACGGGGAAGCCAAAGGGAACTCTCGTCACACATGCGAACGTGACGCGCCTGTTTGCGGCCTCCGACCCGATGTTTAAGTTCAACGCCGCTGACGTGTGGACGCTCTTCCACTCCTACGCCTTCGACTTCTCGGTCTGGGAACTCTGGGGCGCGCTCCTTTATGGCGGCAAACTTGTGGTCGTGCCCTACTGGGTCAGCCGCGCGCCGGATAGCTTCTACTCGCTGCTGCGCCATGAAGGCGTGACAGTGCTCAACCAGACGCCCTCGGCCTTTCGCCAACTGATGACCGCCGAAGCTGCTGCCGAAGAGGGGCCGGAATCCTTGAGCCTGCGCGTCGTCATCTTCGGCGGCGAGGCGTTGGAGATACAAAGCCTGCGCCCGTGGTTCGCGCGCCACGGCGACGAGCGGCCGGTGATGGTCAATATGTACGGGATTACGGAAACCACCGTTCACGTCACATGGCGCGTGCTGCGTAGCGCCGACATGGGGAAGGGCAGCGGCAGCGCGATTGGCGTGCCGTTGGATGACTTGCAGGTTTACGTGCTTGATGCTCAGCAGGAGTTGCTGCCAATCGGCGTCTGGGGTGAGTTCTACGTCGGCGGCGGAGGTGTGGCTCGCGGCTATCTCAACCGCCCGGAATTGACCGCCGAGCGTTTTGTCCCCGACCCGTTCAACGCGCGAGCGGGCGCGCGCCTGTACCGGACTGGAGACATCGGGCGCTATCTCGCAAACGGAGAACTGGAATATCTGGGGCGTGCGGACGCACAGGTGAAGATTCGCGGCCATCGCATCGAGTTGGGCGAAGTGGAGGTGGCGCTGCACGCGCACGAGAGCGTTCGGGAGGCCGTTGTGCTGGCGAAAGAGGATGCTTCCGGCGACAAGCGGCTGGCGGCTTATGTCGTCGCGGCCTGCGATGACGAGGGGAAACCTGCCGCCGAGGAACTGCGTGGCTTTCTCAAAGAGCGGCTGCCGGAATACATGGTCCCAGCCGTGTTCGTCATGCTCGACGAAATGCCGCTGACCTCGAACGGCAAGGCTGACCGCCGCGCTCTGCTGGCGATGGAAATCAAGCGCGCCGAAGCCGGACACAGCCTGACGCGCCCGCGCACAGAGGAAGAAGAGATTCTGGCGAGCATCTGGGCGGAAGTGCTTGGCGTTGACGAAGTGGGAATTGACGATAATTTTTTCGCCCTCGGCGGCGACTCGATTCGCAGCGTGTGGGTCGTCTCTAAGGCGAAGGAACGAGGCATCGAGTTCAGCTTACAACAGTTGTTCCAACATCAAACGATTCGCGGGCTGGCAAGCGCGCCTGAGCTGGAAACAAGCGATGTCGCCGAGCCAGCCGGGAGCGAAGCCTTCCGCCTCATCAGCATCGAAGACCGTGAGAAACTGCCGGAGGGCATCGAAGACGCTTACCCTTTAACGATGTTGCAGGCGGGAATGCTCTTCGAGGGCGCGTATAACGAGCAAGAGGCTGTCTATCACAACGTCAGCACCTATCACCTGCAAGCGCCCTTCGACCTCCCGGCTTTGGAGGCGGCGATACACCGCGTTGTTCAAAGGCACCCGGTGCTGCGCACGTCCTTCGACCTGATGAATTTCAGCGAGCCTCTGCAACTCGTCCATCGTCACATCGAATTGCCTCTTTGTGTGGACGACCTGCGAGACATGCCGGAAGCCGAACAGGAGCGCAAGCTGGCCGGGTGGTTCGAGGAAGAAAAGCGCCGCGCCTTTGATTGGGCCGTCGCGCCGCTCCTGCGTTTTCACGTCTACCGTCGTAGCTCCGAACGGTTTCAGTTTAACTTAACGGAGCACCATGCCATCCTCGACGGCTGGAGCGTGGCCGCTTTGCTCACCGAACTCTTTCAGACCTACCTGCAACTTCTCAAGGGCGAGGGCGAAGCGGACGCGCCGACGCCCATCAACATCTTCAGAGACTACGTTGCGCGCGAGCAGGCGGCCTTAAGGTCGCAGGAGCATCGGCGTTTCTGGGAGTCGCAACTCGACGGCAGCACCGTCACGACGCTGCCACGCCGTTCATCGCCGGATACCAAGGTCGGCCCTCGCGTCATCGTGCATGACGTTCCCATCTCACCGGAAGTTTCCGAAGGTCTCAAAGAGCTGGCGCGTGCGGCCTCCGTTCCGCTCAAGAGCGTGCTGCTGGCAGCGCACCTCAGAGCCTTGAGCCTGCTCAGTGGCCAGACGGATGTGCTGACCGGAATGCTCACGCACGGCAGGCCCGAAGAGGCCGACAGCGTGCGAGGATTGGGTCTCTACCTGAATACAATTCCGTTTCGTCATCGTCTGCCGGGTGGCAGTTGGCTCACGCTCGCGCAGGAAACCTTTGAAGCGGAGAGAAAAGCCCTGCCTTTCCGTTACTACCCGATGGTGCAGATGCAGAGGGACAACGGCGGGCAGGCTCTGTTCGACGTGGCCTTCAACTTCACCCATTTCCACGTCTACGAAAGCCTGCGGGAGTTGTCAGGAGTGAAAGTCCTTGGCGGGAACAACTTCGCCGAGACGAATCTCAAGCTCTGGGCGGGCTTCAGCCTTGACCTTTCAACGACACAAATAAGATTGAGCCTACAGAGCGAAGGACGCCAAATTCCCGCGGAGCAGTTAAAAGAAATTGGCGGCTACTACGCCAGAACGCTGGCGGCGATGGCTCGCAACCCACACGAGCGTTACGAGCGACGGGCTTTGCTGCCGGAGGATGAACTGCGGCGCTTGCTAGTCGAATGGAACGAGACCTCGGTGGAGTATCCACAGCGAGCCTTAGTCCATGAGTTGTTTGAAGCACAGGCGGAGCGCACACCGCAGAGCATCGCCCTCAGCTTTGAAGATGACCACCTCACCTATCAACAGTTGAGCGAGCGTGCCCACCATCTGGCGCAACACTTGCGCGCACGTGGTATCGGCCCGGAAGCAATCGTCGCGCTGCTGCTGGAACGCTCGCTTGAGCTGGTCGTCTCGCTGCTGGCCATCCTCAAAGCGGGCGGCGCATACCTGCCGCTCGACCCTGAATATCCGGCCGAGCGGATCGCTTTCATGCTCGCGGATTCGGGCACGCAACTGCTGCTCACCGAGCAGCGCTTCACGGAGCATCTACCCGCACACTCAGTTCCGACGATGTATCTGGACACGGACCAGGCAAGCATGGAGACGGCGGGCGCTCTGCCTCTGCCAGCGCCCGTCCGAGGCGAGAATCTGGCCTATCTCATCTACACCAGCGGCTCGACCGGCAGGCCCAAAGGCGTGATGCTCTCACACGCCTCTCTCTTGAACCACATGCTCTGGATGCAGCAGCACTTCCCGCTTGCCACTGATGATGCCGTGCTACAGAAAACCCCTTTCAGCTTCGATGCGTCGGTCTGGGAGTTCTGGGCACCGCTCCTGTCAGGAGCACGGCTAGTGCTGGCCCGCAGCGGGGGGCACAGAGATGCCGCCTACCTGATTGAAGAAATCAAGCGTCGCCGTGTGACGACGCTGCAAGTGGTGCCGACACAACTGCGGATGTTGGAGGAGGAAGGGCTGCGGGGATGCAGCAGCTTGAGGAGAGTGTTCTGCGGCGGAGAAGCGTTGACGACAGAGTTGGTGAGAGGCTTTAAAGAGCAGCTCAGAGCAGCCGAGATAGTGAATCTGTATGGGCCGACGGAGGCGACCATTGATGCCACCTACTGGCGCAGTCCGCCGGTAGGCGCAGGCAGCGCAGGAGAGAGGGCGGCAGAGTGGGAAGTCGTCCCGATAGGGAGGCCGGTGGCGAACACGCGTGTGTATGTGTTGGATGAGCATTTGGAGGCGGTGCCGGAAGGAGTGGCCGGAGAGTTATACATTGGGGGAGAGTGTTTGGCGAGAGGGTATGTCAATGCCGCGTGGTTAACGGCGGAACGATTTATCCCGGATGCGTTGAGCGGGGAAGCAGGAGCGCGACTCTACAAGACCGGCGACCTCGTGCGTTACCTGCCGGATGGACAGATTGAGTTTCTGGGCCGTCGTGACCACCAGTTAAAGATTCGTGGTTTCCGCATCGAACTGGGAGAACTTGAAACGGTCTTGCGTCAGCATCCGTTGGTGCAGGACGCAGTGGTAGTCGCTAGGGAAAGCGAGCCAGAGCAGAAACATCTGGTCGCCTACTGCGTGCTGGCGGGCGGGCAGTCAGGTAAAACCGACGACGATGGCTTCGAGACAACTGCTGCGCCGACCGAGAAGAGCTTGCTGGTGGAACTACGCGATTGGTTGAAGCAACGCTTGCCGGACTACATGATTCCTTCCGTCTTCGTCCCGCTCGACGCGTTGCCGTTAACGCCGAGCGGCAAAATTGACCGTCGTGCCCTGCCCGCGCCGGATGTCACGCAAGTAGTTCGCTCCGACAACTACGTTGCACCGCAAACGCCTGCCGAGGAAGTCATCGCCGACATCTTCGCTCAGGTGCTTGGCGTTGAGCGGGTCGGAGTCACAGCCGATTTCTTCGAGATGGGCGGGCATTCGCTGTTGGCAACACGTGTGATGGCGCGAGTGGTGAAAGTTTTTCAGGTAAAGGTAGGACTGCGGCGGCTGTTCGAGGGGCCGACGGTTCGTGGCGTGGTCGAGGCATTGAGCGAGGAATGGGGCGGGAGAGAGGTGGTCGAGGAAATAGCCGAGACCTTCATTGAGGCGGGAATCTTATTGGACGACAGGGAGGCATCTGCTTCCATTGCGCTCAACGATTCGTCGCCGCCAATGACGACTTTCTCCGAGCCGACAACGATTGAGCGAACGTCCGAGCTGCTCCGTCAACCGCAGAGCACGCAGCGTTGGTCTCCGTTGGTGAGGATTCAGAAAGGCTCTTCAAAGTCGCCGCTCTTTTGCGTTCATCCAGTTGACGGGGATGTCCTCTGCTATCTGGAATTGGCGCACCAACTGGATTCGGCGCAGCCGGTTTACGGTCTACAAGCAAAAGGTTTGGATGAGACGCAGGAAACGCAGACGCGGATTGAAGACATGGCCGCCGAGTACGTCAAGGCCGTGCGCGAGGTGCAGCCCGAAGGTCCGTATTCTCTCTGTGGATGGTCAATCGGCGGAGTCATCGCTTTCGAGATGTCTCACCAACTGCTGGCGCAAGGCGAGCGAGTCTCTTTCCTGGGGCTGATTGACTCGGCTTCTCCGCTCTTGAGCAAAGTTAACCCTGACAAGTTTGACGAAATCGGACTGCTCGAAGACTTCGCCCGCGGCCTCGGCCTGAACGCAGAGCATCTGGCCCTCCATAACGAGAAACTTTCACAGATGGAGCCGGAAGAGTTGCTGAAATATTTCTGTGAGCAGGCGAAGCCCGACAACCCCTTGCTCGATGATTTGAGCCTCGAACAACTAACCCGGCTCTATCATGTCTTTAAGACGAATTCCACGGCTTTCCTGCGATACGTACCGCGCGCGAAGGTTCGCCGCATAACTCTCTGGTCGAGTGAAGAGTCCGTGAGGGCTGTGAGGGATTCAATGCTCGGCTGGCGAGATTTTTCGGGTGAGGAAATCGAGGTCTTCAACATACCCGCCACACACTATTCAATCGTTAGAAAACCGGCGGTCGAGATTTTAGCCCGCCAACTGAAAGTATGCCTCGATAAAAGAGCGGAGAGCGATTGACGCAGACCTTTAACCCGCGTGACCGAGACCCGCTTGCTGGCTGTGTACAAAACGGCCTCGTCTATTCTGCACCGGAGTGACCGAAGATGAATAAAAACGTTTCGCTCGCGGCGACGTGGAAGCCCGGCGTTGTCGGGCTGGCGCTTTCGCTCCTTCTGCTCTGCGTCGCCCTCGTCGCCATCCGCCAGCAGTCTCCTCCGCGCTCTGTTGCTCAGGACGCGCCGCCAACCGAATTCTCTTCGGGCCGCGCAATGAATTACCTGCGTTTTATCGCTCGTGCTCCTCATCCAATCGGGTCCGTGGGACAGGAAGAGGTTCGCGCCTACCTCCTCCGCGAGCTAACGGCGGCGGGTCTGCAACCCGAAATTCAGAGGGCGACGGTTATCACGGGCGCGCGCGCTTCAGCCACAGCCGGTACAGTCCAGAACATCGTCGCCCGCTTGCGCGGCAGCGGCGGCGGCGCGAAGGCCATCCTGCTGGCAAGCCACTACGATTCGGTTCCGACCGGCCCCGGTGCCAGTGACGACGGCACCGCCGTGGCGATGATGCTCGAAACCCTGCGCGCTCTCAAAGCCGGCCCGCCGCTCAGTAACGACGTGATTTTTCTCTTCACTGACGGCGAAGAGGCGGGGCTGCTCGGCGCACGTGCTTTCGTGGACGAGCACCCGTGGGCGAAGGATGTCGGCGTCGTGTTAAATTTCGAGGCACGCGGGAACAGCGGCCCTTCCATCCTGTTTGAGACGAGCAACCGCAACGGCTGGCTGATCTCTCAGTTCGACAAAGCGGCCCCTTATCCCGTAGCGACCTCATTCGCCTACGAAGTTTACAGGTTTCTGCCGAACGACACCGACATGACCATCTTCAAGAAGGCGGGCCTGCCCGGACTCGGCTTCGCTTATCTCGAAGGTCTTACCCATTACCATACACGACTCGACAGCCTGAACAACGTTGACGAGCGCAGCCTACAGCATCACGGCTCCTACGCTCTGGCCCTGACGCGTCATTTCGGCGGCATCGCGCTAGAAAGTACAAAAGAGCGGAACGTTGTCTATTTTGACCTCTTCGGCCGCCTCCTTGTCTCTTATCCTGAGACCTGGATTATCCCCTTATTGCTGCTCGTCGCGCTGTTGTTCGCGGGGGTCGTCATCAGTGGTTTTAAGCGACGGCGGCTGACAACGGGCGGGCTTCTCCTCGGCGCTCTGGCCTTCCTTGCCAGCCTCGTCCTTGCGCCAGTGGTCGTGACCTTCGCCTGGTGGCTGATACGCAAACTGCACAGCGGCTATGACCTGCTCTCTCAGGGCGACACCTATAATAGCCGTTATTACTTTTTAAGTTTCGCCTTCCTGACCGCCGCCGTCACTTCGACGGTCTATCTGTTATTTGCGAAGAAGGTGAGCGTCGAGAATCTGGCAGTCGGCGGGCTTGGGTGGTGGCTGGCGGCAGCGGTCGCGGTCGGGCTCTGGTTGCCGGGTGGTAGTTATCTACTGGTGTGGCCGCTGCTCTTCAGCCTTGTGGGATTGTTGATCATCATAGCGCTGATGGATACCGACACGCTCTCGACGAAATCCATCATCATCCTCATGCTCTCAGCACTCCCCGGCGTCGTCTTGCTCAGCCCGTTATTTTACCATGCGTTCGTCGCGCTCTCTCTCGGCATGAGTGGCGTGGCGGTTGTGATACTGGCGCTCATGCTGGGATTGCTCGTCCCGTATCTGGTGTTGATGTCCACCCGTTTCAAGTGGCTGTGGCCGGGTGCTCTGGCTGCCACTAGCGCCGGATTCATTCTGGCAGGCAGCCTGACAGCCGGATTCGACAGTGAGCACTCGAAGCCCTACAACCTCTTCTACGGCCTGAACGCCGATACGAACCAAGCCGTCTGGGGCAGTTCTGATGATTCGCCGGATGAGTGGACGGCGCGGTTTTTTTCCACCGGGGCGCGCAAAGACCCGCTGCTTGATTTTTTCCCTTCGAGCGAGCGCAAGTTTCTGACCAGCCCTGCGCCGTCGGCCTCGCTCGCCGCACCCGAAATCCGCGTCGTTGACGACAGCCTGAATCAGGGCGCGCGTACTTTGCGCCTGCGCGTTATCTCCGCACGCCGCGCTCCATTCATTCTGATTAACCTTGAGTCGAGCGCTAAAATGACGCGCCTGACAATCAACGACAAGGAGGTAGCTGCCGGTAACAATGCTGCGGCTCAAACTTCCCCCGGCCATTGGACGCTCCGCTACTACGCGCCCCCCGAAGAAGGCGTCGAGTTATTAATGGTCTTTAACGAAGCGCAGCCCGTCAAAATCAAGGCCATTGACCGCTCTTACGGACTCGCGGAGTTGCCGGGCGCAGCTGATAATCCCAGACCCGATGCTCTGATGCCAGCGCCTCTTCCCAGCAGCGACGCCACGCTGGTCAGCAAATCTTTTGTTTTTTGAGCTGGCCCGCTCCGGGTCGAAACCTTCGTGTGGCCTGACAGCGATTGCACCCGCGCCTACTCTCTGACGGCATGTGCCATCTCGGCGCGGCCCCCTCGAACAAACCTGAAAGGGAGCGATAACCAAACCATCCGGGAGGGATTATGAATAACGATAAAGTTTACTTAAAACATAACGTCATCATGGAGCCGCTGATTAACCAGTGGTATGCCTGGCCGTACCTGCTCTGTCCGGCGACCGCCGCGATGTTTATCGTCCACCAGCACCAAAAGCTGATGAAGTCTTTTGTCGCTGCGCCACAGGTACACGTGGCGGCGCTGAAAAATCCGGCGATGCTCGGCGGTCCCTTCGTCAACCATGACGCGAGCCGGGCGCAGAAGGTGAACGAGTTGTTGGAAAAGACGGTTAAAGAGCAAGCTCACATGCTGGAACTGGCAGAAGCCATTAAGAGCCTCGATGAGATGCTGCTCAACGAGGCCACAGGCTTTTCGCTTGAGCCGTTGTACCAGAAGGTGCCTGAGATTCTGCGCGGCTATGTCGAACTGTTCTACGACCTGCACAACAACCCCTCGTTCCGCTTCATCGAAGCAATGCTCTATCAGAGCAAATACTTGAATGAAGAGTCGCAAAGCATCACGCTCGCGCTAGCCGAGAGCGACGACAGGCCCTTCGTCTTCAGCACTCCCCGGTTGACTAACGGCAATACTCTCACCCTCAGCATCCCTTTCAGCCACAGCGGACTCGATGCCATGAGCGAGATGAAATTCGTTCCTCAACCGCTGGACTTTATCAAGGAGGCGCTCGGCGTCAGAGGCGAAGACGAGAAGTTGTTCTCCTCCTTCTTTACGACCGAGCCGCAACGCCAGCCCGTCGCCTACACGGGCGACGATGTGAGGATTCGTTACTTCGGACATGCTTGTATCCTGATTGAAACCAGCGACGTGAGCATTCTGTGCGACCCCGTTATCAGCTATAACTACGAGAACGGCATTAACCGTTATCTCTATTCCGATTTGCCGGAGAGTATAGATTACCTGCTGATCACGCATAATCATCAGGACCACTGCATGTTCGAGACGTTGCTGCAATTGCGTCATAAGATTAAGAACGTCATCGTCCCGAAGAACAGCGGTGGCGGGCTGGCCGACCCCTCTTTGAAATTGATTCTCCGCAGCGTCGGCTTCAAGAACGTCTACGAGATAGACGAACTGGAAAGTATAGAGGTCAACGGCGGTGCCATCATCGGGCTCCCCTTTTTGGGCGAACATGCGGACTTGAACATCAGGACGAAGATCGCCTATCTGGTCAAACTCAAAGGGAATGCGATGGTGTGTGCCGCTGATTCAAACGGAATTGAGCCAAAACTCTACGAACGTCTGCATGGGTTTATTGGAGATGTTGATGTCCTCTTCCTCGGCATGGAATGCGATGGCGCGCCTATGAGTTGGCTCTACGGGCCATTGCTCACCAGGCCGCTCGTGAGAAAGATGGATCAATCCAGAAGGTTTGACGGCTCAAACTATGAGAAGGGCATCAACATAGTTAACCTGTTGAGTCCGTCCGAGGTCTATGTCTATGCGATGGGGCAAGAGCCGTGGCTGACTTATCTGACCTCTATCAAATACACGGAAGAGTCGCGCCCGATTGTCGAGTCGAACAGGCTGGTCGAAGATTGTCGAAGCCGTGGCATCGTCGCCGAACGATTGTTCGGTCAGAAAGAGATTACCTTAAAAGCAAAGTAGCGTGCGGGCTTAACCCTACGTCTCTGATGGCCTCTGGCTATTTCTCTGTGGCCTTATCCAAGCTTATCTTGCAACCCTGAAGCAGGCCATTGCTGCCCGCCCGTGAAAGCTTGCCTGCAAATGGAGACATGAGATGAAAAATTTGCTTGAACGGGAATGCGTGCCATGTCGAGGCGGCATTCCGCCTTTGCGTGGTGACCAGATTAGCGAACTGTTAGTAGAGCTGGACGGCTGGGATGTCGTTGACGAGCATCATCTGCGAAAATTTTATAAGTTCAAAAATTTTCGCGAGGCGTTTGCTTTCGTCAGCAAGATCAGCGAACTGGCCGAAGCAGAGAAACATCATCCGAATATCTGTTTCGGCTGGGGCTTCGTTGAGATTACAATCTGGACGCAAAAGATTGATGGTCTCAGCGACAACGATTTCATTCTCGCTGCTAAAATAGATGCGCCTTAGAAAGGGCGCATCTTTTTATTTGCGGTCGTCATGTGAGCCGGACTGCTACCGCAACTCTGTCGCGGTGGACACAGAGATATAGTTGGATTAGCCAATCATGCTAATCTGGACCCCTTAAGCTATTATATGAGCCATAGGGACAGCGAGTAGCAATGTAATTGGACTGCTCAGCGACAGGTGAGAGGGACGGTTAGCGCATGACATTTCTCTTGGCATTTCTCATTGGAATCTTTGCAGGGCTGCGCTCGCTGACGGCTCCCGCGACGATCGCATGGGCCGTCTACTTAGGCTGGTTGAAACTCGAAGGCCCGCTCTCCTTCATCGGCTCACTCCCCTCTGTCGTGATCCTCACCCTGCTCGCGGTAGCAGAACTCGTAGGTGATAAGCTTCCGAAAACACCGAACCGCACGGCACCTTTGGGGTTGATAGCGCGTTTGGTGACAGGTGGAGTGTCGGGAGCGTGTATCACTGCTGCCGGAGGGCAAGGACTCTTTCTTGGCGGTTTGCTGGGCGCTGTCGGCGGTATCGTGGGCTGTTTTGGAGGCTTCAAAGCGCGTAGGAGTCTCGTGAAAGCGCTGGGCACGCCGGACGTCTACGTCGCCCTCTTAGAGGATTTGGTGGCTGTTGCTGGATGCCTGTGGGTCGTGTCGCGACTCTAAGCCCATCTATAGGGATTACGTCGCAATAACTTTTCCAGTCGCACGAAGTAGGGCTCAATAATTAGCCCTCAACTCAATATATTGGGTCTGAAATAACTTTTTGCAACCCCAGCATCCAGCGCGCGCTTTCTAGAGGGCGTTTGAAAAACCGCTTCTAACCCCATCTGGCTGGTGATCGAATAAGCCGCTTGAGCACCAGTCGAATCATCGCTACCTAGATGAGCGCTTCGCTTGTCTCTGCCAGAATCTCATAGTCCTTGCTCATCCGTCGGTAACACTCTCATCTTCATCTACGTGCGGCACGGGCGCAACGCATGGCGTCAATGCCAGCCCGGGCGCTTCCTCAATCCCGGCGGGTGGCAGCGCATTAATCAGCCTAAAGAATTTTCAACAGACGTTCTTGCCGCTTACAGAGAAGCAGCCACGCTCCTCGCTGCTCGGTGCCGGTTATTAGCGCATGAGACATAGAGGCGTAGAAACGGCTTTGCCCGATAAGCGGCTTTTGCCCGATAGAAAATTCAGTTGCCAGACAAGTCCTTGATTGCATTTATCCATCTCGTGCTCCGTGCAGGCGTTGGACATATCGGCCATTGCGGGTCGAGGAATAATTATTGACCGGGTTGTTATAGAAAGTGTAAAGTCATATACAGCAGGTCAGTCCGCCCTCATCCGGGCCGTATTTACCACTTCCTGTCCACTATTCAAAAATCATTACATACGCCTGCGGCGTCAACTCGCGATTGCTATTTTAAGGAGATTTTCTCAATGCGCCTGAAACTTACCTCTATACAGGGCAGAATTCTGCTCATCGTGGCGACACTGTTCATCACGGCGGGCACGGCCTTTGCTCAATCAACCGCTTTCACTTATCAGGGGCGGCTGACCGAACAGGGAGCGCCAGCCAGCGGCACTTACGACCTCAAGTTCAAGCTCTTCAACGAAGCAGAAGTGCAGCAAGGGCCGGACGTTGAGAGAACGGACGTGCAGGTGACGAACGGCATCTTCAGCGTGCAACTCGATTTCGGGTCGGTATTTGACGGCGGCCAGCGCTTCCTTGAGATGGCCGTGCGGCCCGGCAGCGGCACGGGCGCTGACCCCTACACGACGCTCACGCCCCGGCAGGAACTTTTTTCGACGCCTTACGCCGTCACTTCTGCCAACTTCACGGGCAACCTGAACGGAGAGGTGACAGGCACGCAGCACAACACGGTCGTCGCTTCGGTCGGCGGCCAGAGCGCTAGCGTCGTCGCCAGCAGCGCGGCAGCAGTCAGCAGTCAGCAGCGCGACCGACAGCAACACGCCGGGCGCTATCGTCAAGCGTGACGCTTCGGGCAATTTCAACGCGGGCACTATCACGGCCACGCTCAACGGCAACGCCACGACCGCGACGGATGCCACTAACGCGACGAATGCGACGAACGCCACGACCGCTGCGGGCGTCAGCGCGTCCGCGGGCGACAGCGTTGTCACAGCCGTCAACGCCAGCAGTTCGTCAATCAACACCTCGCGCGTCGGCGGCGACGTGGAACTCGCGCCCGCAGCGCAGCAGACAACGAGTAGCACGAGCCACCTTATCAATCTCAAACTCGTCGGCTCGCAGACGCTCGGCAC